>Ga0209990_10000857_pt1 | contig 28313 bp, 19 predicted proteins | sample NOAtaG_6_FD_187304 | JGI IMG/M metagenome (GOLD analysis project Ga0209990, IMG submission 187304) | Freshwater lake microbial communities from Lake Erie, under a cyanobacterial bloom - NOAA_Erie_Diel5S_2200h metaG (SPAdes) (version 2) | ecosystem: Environmental > Aquatic > Freshwater > Lake ...
AAGATATGTAAAGATATGGCAGATCATTGAAGAATGGACTCAGATGCGAGGTGTGGATGATTTGACCAACCATGACCTTTGTGCTTCTACGGGATGGTGCATGAGGGCGATAAGAAGTAGGCTGCCTGAGTTATGGCGGGAACTTCATGCCCCTGTTGAGATTAGTGGACGTGGATTTATGACATTTGACGCATAGAAAATACGTTTTTTGGTTGTGTGGTTATACCGAAAAATGTTCAGGTTTAAGTCTGAAAAGCCTCTTAAAGAAGGGGCTTTTCGCTTTTTTTAACTTGACAAAGACGGTGGTATTCAGTAAATTTGCCTACCAATTTTTTTGGTAAAAATAACTCAAATGTGTAACAAGCCCGCTTTGGTTATTTTTTATGATAAGGCTTTTTTATTTTAATTATGGGACTATTTATTGTTTTTTTATTGTTTGCGGTGATCGACCCTTTGGGGTATGCGATTGCAAGAAAAAATGGACTGCCAAAGGCGACGGGGTGGAAAATGGTAATACCGTTTTGTTGGGTATTTGCTAAATGACATACGAATATCGTGTGTGCGCATATTTTTTTTTATTTTACAAACAACAACATGAAAAACAAGATCAAGACTTTGTTTATAGCCCTGTCACCGCACTTCGCGGCATTTCAGCACCCTTTGTTTTTAAAGGTCGTCAACGAAGTGTTTTGGGGTATAAAATTGTGGATGCTCACATCGGTTGTTCCTATTGCCATGACAGTAATATATGTGTTTTACAAGATTCTTGGGATGCTCGCGGACGTTCCTGTGACCAAACTAATTCAGTTTTGGAAGGACTACTATTTAACGGGGAGTTTGTGGGGCTTGGACGCGTGGAGAGTTCACTTGGGTATTTTGTTCCTTACCACTTTGTATTCATTTTTTCACGTAGACGAATGAGTTACACTTCATATCTTGCGAAAAAGATTGACGGGTTTGACCCGTTTCAAAAGCTAGAAGTCTATATGCACTACTACATAACCATGCTTGCATTAAAGCATGACTTTGAGGTAGTGGATAAAAGAGGTAAAAACTACCCGAAGGGGTACAGTGCTGCTGACAAAGACTATTTGGGTATCGGTTTTTACTTTTTGTGGAAGGATGAAAAGATTTTAGACTTTGACGACTTTGTGTCTGAGTCTAATCTTGTGGTTAGGGACTATGGGCCGGACTGGGAGAAAAACGGCTTTGCTCAAAGGTCTTGGGTAGAAACGCGGGGGATATACGATTGGTATTGGAAGCACGAAAGGGAATTTAATTTTTAACCAACAACTTAAAAAATTTCACTTTTTTCTTGCGTAAGTAAAAACATTGTTGTATATTTGCAGCAAGAACGAAATCCACTCGTTGATAAAAGTGCCTTATGAACGAGTGGAAAAACTTAAAAAAGTTTATTTACCGCATTGCGTAGTTGGCACTTAACTACGCGATGAAACTAAAATAAGTTTTGGCCCTATAAGTAAAGTCTTTAGGGCTTTTTCGTTCTCTTAAACCACGAGAACAGCCATGAGGAGTCTTAATACTGTTTGTTCTCCGCGCCGTAGGTGACATAGAACTCGGCAAATCAAAGATATAAGTCATGTTAAAATAAGCCAGTAGAAGTTCGCCTTTGAGGACTCTTTTACGTGGAGATCACAATACGACAAATAAATCCTGCTCTGTGCAACCTCACAACAGGTCGTTAAAACAAGGAAGTTGTATTGGCCGTCGCGGTAAGCGGGGAGTTTAATATGAGAGCTGACCGAAATCACTATTCAGTCATGGGCCGATAAATCCTTTTTAACGGTAAAGGAGATTCTATACACTAATCAAAACTTTTTAACATTTATTTGTATTTAACAAAAGTTTGTTTTACTTTTGTCGGCGATGTTTACATTGCCGCTTTTATCAGGTGGTTTTGCTTTTCCCGAAGACAATGTATCTGAGGCAGAAAAGGCTAAACCCGATTTTGGCCTAGCAGCCGCTAGAGCCTTGTATTCGCGTTTCTGTCGAAGCGGAACATTTTACAACTATTCAAGTTGGAGTTCATTGTACGAGATACGTGCCTACGGGGACGGTATTCAAAGCAATGAGAGATATAAAAACTGGTTTACCAACGGTTCGCCTATCGGGGCAGCGGGGGCGACTAATCAAGCTAATCAGGAAATCGGCAAGATGCTCAACCCTATGTTTAGGAAGGCATTTGCAAATGTTTCTTACGATATTTTCAGTCCTATGGCTAAACTGAGCAACGTTCTGTTGTCGGTTTTAAGCGATAATGACTATAAATTAGAGTGTTCGTTTTTGGACAAGAACACCACCTCTGAGAAGAAAAAGAAGAAAGCGGAAATTTACGTAAAAGGCAAGTACATGAATCAGGCAGCGCGGCAACTTGGGCTACCTGAATTTTCTGTTCCTTTTGTTCCTCAGTCACCTACTCAAATGGACATGGCTGAAAGGCTAGGGTTCTTTAAGGTGAAAAAAGAAGTGGCCCTAGAAAAACTTGCCCGCGTAGGGTTTGACTTTTCTAAGTGGTCAGATCAAAGACGCACTATCAACCGTGACGCAATAAACTTTCATTTTCGTTGTGTTAAACTCTACACTTGCCCTACTACGGGTATTGTGAAGTTTAAGTATGTAGACCCTGCAAGGCTTGTCATGCTTTGGAATGAGGACAACGAAAGTCAACCTGCGGCTATTGGCAATATCGAAGTAAAGACCGTTCAAGAAATATACCCACAACTCAAAGAGGCGGGATATAACGATGAACAGATCATGGGTCTTGCCAAGCAGTATTTGACGTTCCAAGACACGGGAATGTACACACAGCCGTGGATTTTCGAGCGTAAAGACAAGACTACTAACCGTTGGCTTTGGATGGACTTCAAAGTTTACGTAATGGAGTTTGAGTATTTGTCTACGGACTATACTCGTTACGCTTCGCGGGAAATCAAAGGTAAAAAATCGTATGAAAAAGTTCAGGACGTAGGTGCTTTTACAAAAAAGAACGCGGATGCTGAAATGGACGAATACGGTCTAACCACGTTGTATCAAGGTTCTTATATCGTATCGGGCAACGGATTTGATATGCTTTATGGATGGAAGAAGAAACCTAATCAGTACCATAAGGGCTTGTGCGCTCAGAGTTCGTATGTATTTGATCGCATTTTGGGTGCGAGTCCGACACAGCGGGTTATGGGTCTTTTGGACGACCTTATGATGGCTATGCTCAAACTCCGCGCGGCGGTATGGGCGGCAGCGCCGAAGGGTTATACGATAGACATTGGCGACGGTGCTAATATCAAGATCGGTGGAACTGAATACGACTTGTTTGATTTGGTTCACGTACACCGTCAGAATGGTATTAGGGTTGTGGCGACTAAGTTCAATGCTGCGACTGGAAAATATGTAGCCAAGCCACTAGAAGAAAACGACAATGGTTTAGGGCCGCAGGGCAGAGAATGGATAGAGCAAATTGCTAATATCCAAAACATGATTAAAGATACTTTGGGTATTCCTGATGCTATGGCGGCTTCTCCCGACCAAAGTGCCGAAAGGCTTGTTGGTGTTATGGAAGGTGACTACATCGCGGGAAATCATGCTAATTGGCAACTGCGCGATAGCGAAAGAGAGTTTAAAAGAAAGATTGGTGAAGCTATCATTCACCAAGCACGCATCAATATTCTTTATGACGACAAAGCAAAAGAATCCTACGAAGGAATAATCGGGGAAGAGTTTGTAAAGTGCGTAGAGGAAATGAACGAACTGAGTTTGGAACAACTTGGAATAGTCTGCAAAACACTTCCTAATCAGAAAGAGAAGGATATGATAATGATGCGGGCTATTGAAATGAGTAAAATAGCAACTCGTGACGGTGGTGTAATCCTTACCCCTTCAAGTGTGGAAAGGGTTTATCAGCTTTTGAAAAACGACGACGTAGACGAGGCTATATGGTTTATGGCTCAGGAAGAGATGAACGCAAGGGATCGTGAGGCTAAACAGGCAGAAGCGATGGCTCAGATGAATATTCAGGGTCAACAGCAGAGTGCTATGGTGGCTGAGGCGGCAAAACGGGAAACTAAGCAAATGGAAATTCAGATGGACATTGCTAAGGAACGTGAACTTGCTAACATTGAAATTCAGAAGGAGTTCCAACTGCAAAAGATGAAAAACGACGGTGCTTATGAACTTCAACTTTTGAAGGGTCAACAGGCACTAGACGAGATAGAAAAAGAAGCCAAGCTAGAGGCGGCTTTTGGAAACGAAATAACGGGAAGAGTATAAAAACAAAGAGAGATGGAAGAGAACGAAAATGTACAGGTTGAAGAAACCGTAAATGCCGAAACGGTAGAGACTACGCAGGAAGTTGTAGAAACCCCTGCGTTTTGGGCTGTTGATTACGGTTATGAGAACGAGGATGCTTTGAAGGGGGATTTTGAAAATCTTATTTCCTTGAAGCAGAAAGCGGAAGAACTCGCGGCAAAAGAGGCCGAGTTCAATAGCAAGTTTGAAATATTGAAAGAAGCGGAAAATCCGTTTGAAGGTGCTGAGGAAGCAGCAAAGATTATCGCGTTTAACAAGAAAGGTATTCCAACCAAGTTGGCTACCGAAATCATGGACGTAACGCGGGAAAGTATGCAGGCTGATCCCGTGAACGCACTTGTTCTTGCGGAGGCTATCAAGAACCCTGTTAAGTTCAAAGAAATGGGCCGAAAGGGTATCGAAGAAGCAATAAGAGAAAAGTACGGTATCGAAGAAGGGGAATACACCCCAAGTTCGCTTCTTAAAAGTGACGCTTTTGATGCCGTTATGCTTGTTGAGAAAACAAGAAATGAAGTTTCCGAGGTGCAGAATCCTTTTAAGGTAGCACAGGAAGCTAAGGTGAATGAATTTAAAGTATTTGAGCAGAGGCAAGCCAACGCTTTGAAGCACGTGAACGAGTTCGCGGCAAAAGTGAAGGAAGTGCCTTATGAATTTGACGGAAAGAAAGTCTCCTTGCAAGTATCGAAGGCAGACCTTGACGCGGTATTCAGTTCAAGTGCTATGAATTATATCGGACGTGCTTTTGACACATCTACCAAAGAAGGAAAAAAGGCAGCAGAGGATTGGGTGACTAGCCAAGTATTAAGTCATAAGTTTCAGACTGGGGAAGTTGGCAAGAAGATTCTCGAAACTTTTGGTGCTGAGGTGAAGAAAGAAGTAGTCCGTGAAGTCCACAATGGTCAGCCAGTAGTGCCGGATCGTAGTGGCAAGAAATCGGGAAATGAGGCTCCGGTTTCACGCTTTGCAAAAGATTTGGAGCGTAAAAAACAGTCTCAGCAACAATTTTAAAGCTAAAGAAAAATGGCAAATTTGATTCCCCAGTCGCCCACGTCGGGCGGGATGTCATACGGTGGCATTCTTAACTTCTGGGACGCACTGAAAGAAGATATTGACACAATCAACTATCTTCCTTATGGTGACGAGTATTACTCCACCATGAACCAAATTATCAACGCTGTTGGTAACCGTGAAATCGCTAAACAGCCTTCTGTAAGTTGGTTTGAGAACTCTCGTATGGAAGTTCCGTTTACCGTAGAAACTGTCAATGTCGCTTCTGGTGTTTACACCATTGACATTCCTGCTTCTGAGGTAGACGCTTCAACGGGTTACTCTTTCCCTTCACAGTATGATATTTGGGTACACGCAAAGACTCTGACTCCTTTCCAGATCATCTCTAAGACGGATGCAAACACGCTTGTTCTCAAGCCTGTTGATTCTTTCTCAGGTTCGATCACTGCGGGAGACAAGTTCTTCTACTCAGGTGACTCTGTTCCTGAAGGTTCAAGCCCTGTTCAGCCTAAGTATGTGTTCAACACTAAACTTACGGCATATCTTCAATCAATGCGTAACGATAAGCAGTCTACTTCTGAGGCTCTGTTCGATCAGCTTTGGTACGATCAGTGGGAAAACGGTATTCAGACTCCGTTCTCTAACTCAGCGGACGTTTATCAGTTGCAGCGCAGCCACCTTGTAGGTATGGTGAATACTTTCTTCACTGGAACAACAGGTTCAAACCTTGCGTCTACTACTAGCTTCCAGACTACCGATGGTCTTTATCAGACTGTCCTTGAGCGTGGTCAGAAGCAGGATAGCGGTGGCGACATTGACGAGGTAGACTTCTACGCTCTCGAAGCCCTTTTGTCTACACAGAACGGTGCTATCAAGAACTACATGATTTGGAATAGCGGTAACACTTCTGCTCAGATCGAACAAAACCTGCTCGACTATCAGAAGAACGCTAACATTCAGGTTGTTCACCAAGAACTCGCGAAGACTTTCTACGGTGATGGCGACCGCGCAAATCTGATGAGTTCTACGTTCTCCTTTAACGCGATGGTCTTCAACAACAAGAACTTCGCGCAGGTACGTATGGGCTTGTTCGACAACCCCCAGACCTTCAATGTAACTGACTCTGCATGGCAGGATGTGGCCTTCGTGCTTCCTGCTGCTAAGGCGGGATCGGTTGACGACGGTCTTGGAATGATGGGTAAGTATGTACGTCTGTGTCATAAGCCTGATGCGTTTATGAATATGTGGTACACTGGTGGCCGCGCGCCTCAGAACCGCACAGGTGTATGGGAACTTCGTATTCACCTTGTGAGCGAATTTGCTTTCAAGTTTGTGAACGCGAATAACTACGGTATGTTCTACAACCCCGCATAATGTGTAACCTTGAACCCGTGGGGGATTTTCCCCTGCGGGTTCTTTTTAAATAAAAACAAGATGTTATTTGACGAGAGTTTGCAGTTGGTAAAAGAAGTTCCTGCCGAGGCGCGGGAAGTTCTAAAGAAGAAGTTTCCGTCATTCTATGAAGGGAAGAAACCTGTTTGTCTCCATGTGAGAAAGTCTATGTGGCGTAAGGAAATTTTGGTGCGTGACGACCAAAAGAACGACCCTAATGCAGCTACTAAGCAGTCTCCATTTAGACCGCCTATTGACCCGACAAGTCATAAGGCTAATTTTGAGTACGAGGGACGTAAGTATTCGTATTCTAGCACTTCACCGAGGGTTGACCGCGCGGGAAACCGTAGGCTGACATATCCGGGGGCTGTTATTCGTTTGTCGCATGACACCTATATTCAGCCTAATGAAGAGGACAAGTTGTTTGCTATTTACTTTGGGCTTGGTATCGTAAAAGATTCCCCTAAAGCAAAGGAAAACTACATTTATGAGGTCTATGATCCTGCGGATGAGGCGGCAAGTAAGATTGCTAGTTTCAAACGAGAGGAGAGTATTAAGAGATTCATTTACTCTGAGGCGAGTGCTGAGGTAGTGAGGACAACTCTTGAAACTTTGGGCTTCACAAAATTTGTTAACGACGATCAGAATCGCGTACATTTGTACGATAAATATTCTTTTGCTTCTGAGGTAATCAAAGAGAGGATTTTGAGCCTTGTTGGTTACGGTAAAGAAGGGACGAAGAAAGTTGAAACTACTGAGTCGGCAACATCTCTTGTAAACAGGCTTGTTGAGACTAAGATGATTAAGTTTGAAAATGGTGGATGGTATGGAAGGGACAAGCGCGGCAGCGGTGAGAACTTCAAGACGAAGCCATTTTTTGAGACAACAAAAACGGGTGCAGAGGCTCATTTGGAGTTGATTGAACTCGTAGAAAAGGATAGTGAACTATTTAACCAGTTATCGAAATGAGTATAAGTACCACCACTTTGACGTTGAACCTTACTACAAAAAAGGGTAGGGTAACAGACACTACTGACTATGCCGCTTTGGGCTTGACCGTGGGTGACTTCGCGGCAAAGGGGCTAGGTACTATTTATTTCGGTGGTGAGATAATCTACCAACACAATTCAGTAGGTGATCCCCTGATCGACCTTGAGGCAGGGGACACCTTCTTTGAATTTGATTTGGAACTAGATGGAAATGGAGATGTAGCCAACGGTGTTTATGCCGTTGACTACTCCCTTCGTTTGGCGGGGTCGGTAGACCTTTTGAGCGTGACCGAACCTGACACTTTGGTTGTTGACACGAATTTGTGGCTTGCTGATTATTTGGTAGCTGACAATGTGTTGACGGTTATGCCAAGTGATGCGGATGTAGACGTTGTTTCTGCGGTCTTGAATGAGGCGGGAGACGAGGTTACTATTACGGTGACAGGAACGCTTGACGATACTGATTTGACTTTTGACTTTGACATTACAAACGATCAAACTTCTGCTTCGTACACCTTCGCGGGATGTACGCAACTTGAAAGTAAGGTGACGTTTGTTTCGGACTGCGACTACGGGGACTTTGGTTCTTTTAGCGTATCAAATAACACAGCAATTACGACTGAAACTTTGGTTTCACTTAATTGCACAATCAACTACCCTTCATGGACGGGGGAAGACCCGATAGTGGTTACTACCCTTCCTTATTCAAACAATCGTTTGGCTACGGGTGCTTATTCGGTTAAATTGACTGAGGTTATCAGTCAAACACAGACCGATGGGCTTATCCTTATCTACACAGCGGTAAATGGGCTAAGTGGAAACGGTGAAGAGTTTAACGTCTCTTGCGCGGGAAGCCTTTGCGGATTGTCACCGTGTATAGAAAATCTTCGTGCGGCTCACTATCAGGAGTTGACGAATAACAAAATTTCCAAGTATCAGAAGTATGTAGACAATGTGAATTTGTACTACATTCAGGCGCAGACCTATAAGGCTTGCGGTGACTTGGACGACTACGCTGCGGCAATCGCGGCAATAGAGGCTACTTTGGATGCAAGCGGATGTGAGTGTTCTTGTTGCGACGACACCGACCTTAAATGGGTTCAGAACACTTCTGCCTCTACCATAACGGCTATTGAAGAACTTGAAGCGGCTCTGCAATATCGTTTGTACGACGGTGTACCGGGGGCTACGCAGGATGAAAGTCTTGGTGTTAGACTTGGGGCTGTCTGGCAGAATGTGAATACGGGTATTGAGTACCGATGCACAGACCCTACTGCGGGTGCTGCTGTTTGGGAGATTTATTACAATCCTTCGGGTGACGGCCCATACGTTGCGTATCAGGCTTTGGTTACTCAGTCTTCTACTAGCGACCCAACGGTAGATGTTTTGGTAAACACTTTGGGTGCTACATTGACTTGGGATAGGGCTTCTACGGGAACTTATACCATTGACGCGGATGCTTCGGTATTTACTGAAAACGCGACTGCGGTGATCTTTGGCGCGGGAAATCAGAACGCACCTATCTATGGTCAAGAATGGCAAAGTGATACGCAGATAGTTGTTTACACCCGAAATTCGGCAACCAACTCACTTGCAGACGGAGGGTTTAATACCACTTATGTAGAAATTAGAGTTTACTAATGGACACAACACTAGGGGAAATATATTCAGACGCGGCCTTTCGACTAGGCAAGGACAGGCGCGGGGGTTACTTAACCCCTGAGACCTTCAATCTTGCTATACGAATAGTCAATGACCGCAAGATGAATAACTGTATAGACCTGTTTGAAAAAAATCAGGAAATTACAAGTGACCTTCAACCGTTCATTAAGACGCTAGGTTCCCCTCAGTTTCCCGCGTTGACCTTTACACCCGTTTTGGCGGGAAATCCGTCAAAGGGTGGATACGCTACGATACCTGCTGACTTTTGGTACGAGGCAAGATCAAATTACAACAAGATAGTAAACAACGCTTGTGATGCGGATAGCGAATACCGTCCCGTAGAATTTGTCCCTCAGCATATTTTCGATTCAATAATGAGTACAAGTTTGCTCAATCCGACGGTAAATAGTGAGGCCTTTCCTGTGATGGTTATTTCCAATGACCTTTTTTACGTTTATCCTTTCCTAAGAAGGATAAGTTTTACCTATATCCGTCAGCCTGAGCAGCCGATATTCGACTACGATATTGTGTCGGGTGTTCCTGTTTACTTGCCACCGGGCGAAGTTCACGCTAACTCTTCGGTGCTTCCTGCGGGAACACCAAGTCAGAGTGTAGAGTTTGAATGGCCGGAGTCTTGTGTAGATGAGTTGACCGATATGATTAAGACGTATGTGGCTATCGGTAACGAGCAGAAATTTAGTTTAGAAACGCAATTACCTCCTAAGAATAGATGATAACAAAGAGGCAGATGTTGGAACTTATTCAGAACCGCTTGAGTGGCGGGGATACACCTAACGACTATCGTAGGCTGTATCCTTTGCCTGTTATTTCGAGGGTTTTGAATTTTGCCTTTGCAGACTTGGTGACTAGAAGACCTGATTTGGCTATTGATATGGCCCTTCCTTATACGTTTGACGTGGAGAGCAATACTTCGGGATATTACGTTACGTTAGACCCTCAGCCTATCGCGGGGAGTATGGCGATTTTCAACGTGGAGGACGAAGGGCAGAACTTTTACAATGTGCAGAGTAAGCAGATGGCAAAGGAGATACGTATAATGCGCGGGTCTAACAAAGACGCTGCGATATACGACACTAACAGGCTTTTGTTTAACAAGCAGCCGCAGGGTGATGTAACGGTTATTATGGTTCCGAATGTTTATCAGATGAATGATAATGATGTTTTGATAGCAAATTCGGATGCAGACGGGCGTGGTGAGATGGCATTGTTTGGCCTTTGTTTACAGGTATTGCAGACGAGGGAGTTTCAGGACGATTTGAACAACAACTCAATAGACGCTCAATATGGCCGCGGTTAAGAACTTAAAATATGTAGTCACTTCTGCGCTTTTCCGCATGGGCAAGACAGCAACGGGGCGGGAATACACTTGGCTTGAACAAGTGGCGATAGATTATTTGTCTGAGGTAGCCCCGATGGACGGCAATGTTTCTTTGAAAGTTGTTTACGCTACTTTGGGTGATGGTTCTAGGGTGTTTACTCTTCCTCCCGATGCGGTAAGGCTTTCTCGTGTGGCACTAAAAGTAGGCAATAGAGTTTGGACGTTGACGATGGATAGGAACTTGGCTATTCCACCTGAGTTTTTTTCTTGTGAGGAACAATCGTCTAACTCGAATAATCAGCAGTATTGGTCTATGGGGCCATACTGGAATTACATTAACTATCCTCAGTACGGTCAGGGTGGCGGAAGAAACGTTAACTACTATCGTGTAGAGGGGAGGAATGTATTCTTTGACAACAACATTCCTAACGGGAATTTGATTATAGAGTATTTGGGCAACGGAAGTGAGATAAGTGGTGACACGCTCCTTGACGCGGCATATATTGAAACCTTTAGGCTGTATTTGATTTCTCAGTATTACCTGTATAAAGGAACTAGAGAAGAGAAGTCTATGTACAAAGAAATTGCGGTTCAGTATGAGGCTGCGAAGTGGGAGGCGAATATCATTGCTAAAGCCCCACGTATTGCGGAGATTATAGACGCTATGGCACAAAGTTCAGAATTTAATCTTGGATAATGGAGTTCAACGAAGAAATAGTTTTTGGCGGTGGTATAGACACTGATAGCGAGGCTAGGGCGGTTGCTCGTGGCGACTATCGGGATGCTAAGTACACTATCAACGGTAATACTTACGGTAGCGCATTTGCCATGACTAATCTTCGTGGGACTATTCAGTTGACCAATCCTGACGTTACTGAGGCAGATAGAATAGCGGGATGGTGTATATGGCCTAAGAATGGTTATATCATCTATTTTGTTTCTAAGGCCATTAGCGACGACGAGATATGGTATTACGACTCCTTATCGGGAGGTGGGGGGAACAACTTGATTTGTTCAAGTGCTGACTTTAACTTTGGTGAGGTCATTCACGCGGAAGTCATAGGAGATATTCTCAAATGGACAGACGGGGTGTTTGATAGCGCGATGTGGGTGGATAGCGAGAGGGTTTTCAACCCTCCTTTTCAGATCAACTTGCAAAAGGCTATTGACGGGGATTATTCGGCAATAGACTATCAGGTTATCAATGTGATTAAGTTCCCGCCTCAGTCACCTAAGTGTGTTTATGTGACCGACGACACCCATGCGGATAATAAGCTACGAAGAAAACTTTTTCGTTTTCGGGTAAGATATATCTACGAGAACGAGGAACAAACGGTATGGTCTGTTGTTTCTAACTTGGCCATTCCGACTCAAAGTGAGTTCGTGAGCGGGTCTAATTGGGTAGATAGTAATTCGGATAACGCGATAGACGTAAGTTTTGATACAGGGCCAGATATTGTCAAAAAGATCGAAGTTTGCGTACAGCAGATGGATGAGAATGGCGGTGGCGCGGAAACTCAGTTTGGTGTATTTTTGCAGATAGACAAAGCATTAGAAGGAGTTGCAGACAATGATACCTACACTTATAGATTCTTTGGGAACGTATCGAGTAAGCCAATATCAAACGCGATTAAGAATTATGACCGCGTTCCTATCACGGCTTTGTGCCAAACGATATTGCCGACTTCTCAGGTAGCTTACACGAATATCAGAGAGGGGTATGACAAAATAGAGTTGCAAACTACTATTGAACCTATCTACAACGAGATTGAGTGGACACCTGACTACGCAAACGTTTATTCTGCATTTGACTATTCGGGTGTTTCGGGGTTAATGATAGCTATTGACTCGGTGTTGGCTGAGGATGATATTTTCGACTGTGCCGTTGGTGATACGTGGTCGTATTCTATTCACGTCGCTTCACCGAGTGATGAGTTTATTGTGCTGACTTATACGGTTAGTCAGAACGATTACGACAACGCTCTTTTGGAGGCTACCAACTTAGACAAGCAGTATTATATCAACGGTCGTATGACCGCTGTTTTTGTAGAGCAGATAAACGCGGCTTTGGGCGGTACGATAGTAGAAGCTACTGAGCAGACTATCGGACTTATAGATGTATGGGTTATAGATCAAGTGGCCCCTAACGTATTTACGGTAGACACTGATTCAAACAGATTGTTTACTAATCCTGTTAAGCCTAACCGCCCAACGCGGGTAGTCCCTAGCCTTAAAGTAGGCGCTACTCATAAGTTCGGTATAGTTTACATGGATGAGGGTTATAGGGATGGAACGGTATTGACAGACGATTCGTTAAGTCTTTTTGTTCCGTGGTACACTGATTTGGACTTGAGTGCGTTTACCGACCCTAACAATCCGTTTTACACAACCGCGAGATTAACTATTCAGCACAAGCCGCCTGTATGGGCAAGGTATTACACGATAGTTGCTCAGAAGGCGACGGAGATAGCTAGTTTTGGTCATTGGATCATTGACGCGGGGTTCAACGGGTCTACTCCCGGCACGGCTATTCAGCCCGACGGGGATAGGTACAAGATTTACTTGGACAAGTTTTATACTGAAACGAATGTAGGTGCTACGATCAACCACCAAATTCAGGTTGGTGACGTGGCGAGGTTCTATCGTAAAAGACTGGACGTTCCTACCGCGGGTCAGGTGGACACCACAGGGTATTTGACAGACTTTTTCGAGATGGAGGTTTTGGACTACGCTGCAACGACTTCTGATAGCGACGGAAGACAAGTTATATGGGTAGAGAGGTTTAATGCTAACCTTATAGACCCAAGTGTGTTTTCGGGGCAGACTATTGAGATTTACACCCCACGTCCTTCGCTTGACACGAGTGGTGATTTGTTTGTCAGCCCGTGGCGGGAAGTAACGCCTATTTTAGAGATTGGTGATGCTCATAGTCCTAACGCTTACCACGATGTAGAAAATACAAGTGGAATAGGTAGAGTTGATTGGCAGGACGATTCTGTTTCTGTGGTTTATTTTGAAGGTAATTGGAATGGTTTAGTAGGATGGACTTTTGAGGCTATCGTTGAAGGTGAGTCTCCCGCAAGCGGAACTATAACCGCAGCAACGTTAGCTGATGGCTTATGGGATGGTTATACGTTAATTACATTTACAGGAACTTCTTTTGGAGATGGAATAGCTGGACAACTAACGTGGACAGCATGGAACGGACAAGTTCAAGTAGTAGAAAACGGAGTAGTAACTACCCCTGCTATTTTGAATTTAGGCTACGGAGACGTTTACGTAAGACAGCGAAACTACGCGACGGGTGCTAACGCGCCTCAGTCTTGTTATTTCTTTATCGAAGACCCTCATTACTCGGATTATTGGTTAAGCGACTTTCACCAATACGGAAGGTTCCAAGTGGAGAATCCCAACGGCAAGATGGTTCACCGCGTAGCTACGAGTATTCATAGCGATGCGTATATCATAAATTCGGAGATCAACGGCACTTGTTCGTTCTCTATTTTGAACGACAACATTTTGGATATGAACCCCACCTTCGGGGAGGTGTTGAGAACTTATCTTTCGGGGAGAGAAGGCAAGACAATGAAATGCTTGCAGCCGATGAAGGAGAATAGCATTTACATTCAGAACTACCCGACCGATGTGCAAGTGCCAACGGGAGAGTTAAAGATAAAGCAAGAAACCTTCGCGGCATGGTATCCGTATAAATCGAATATCGGATGCTCAGACCCGTGGAGTGTTGTTCAACTGCCTTCGGGGGAGTCTATTTACTTTGATCGTATAGGCGGGTACTTTGTTTATTCGGCAACCAACGGTCAGGTTTTGATAAGTGAGATTGACCCTGTTACTCGCAATAACTTCAAGTTCAGAAAGAAAACGAAAGAATTAAGACAACAGCTTATTGCTGACAGCGCGAACTTTATTCGCACCTATGTAGACGAAAATAACGGCTTGGCGGGATTTGGTTTTGCGATAGCTTCTATTCCTTCTGCGACGGGCAATTTGGTTTATGCTCAGGTGGATGAAACTGAGATTACGGTAGAGGGGGATGTAGATGCTTTAACGGCTTTGATTGGTCAGGAAATTACTTTTTACATTCAGACCGACGACCCTGAAAATCCATACGTAATTTTCACAACTACGATTGTGGATGTTGTGGGAGGTTTTATCGGGATAGCCATGACGGTATCAGACCCGTTTCCTCTTACTGCCAACTTTGGCGGGTATTACGAGATCAAAACGGTTTACAACTACGACACGGTGATATTCGACTACATAAACATGAGGTGGAGGTCGCGGGTAGACTACCCGTTCGTTATGTGGTCTAATTACGGAAACGTGCTTGTTGGATGGAACAAGAAAAACGAAATGTTCCTTCACAATCAAGACTCATTTACCTTCCACGGGGAGAATGTTTCTCAGGAAGTAACGGTTGTTTCTAACGAAAACCCATTGCTTTTAAAGCGTTATCAAGACGTTATAGAAAGAAGTGATAAGACTTGGGGTGTAGAGGCGTATGCCGAACCAAACCAAAGTTACACTGAGATGGCAACTGAAATGCCTGACTACTTGTTTAATTTATACGAAGGGTATTCTTTGACTGATTACAGGAAGAATAAGTTTACTCCTTTGTATGCGAGCGAAGAGATGGCGATGATGAACGGGGAGGATGTAAGGGCTAATGCTTTAACGCATAGATTTTACCGCGCGTTAGATTCAAATTGTGTATTATTTAGTTTTGGAATTAAGGGTGTTTTATCATAAATTTGCAAAGATATGTTGACTCCACAAGCAGCTTCATTGATTTCTTCGGGATTACAGTTGACCCCGGAGATTTTCCGTTTGATTCAGGGTATTAAGCAGACCCGTGAAGGCAAGCGTATTGCCGCGGGGCTTCAAGACCCTGTGTATGATATTCCTGATTCGGCAGAGGAAAGCTTGGCTGCTGCGAGGGCTATGACAGCTTCTCGTTATATAAGTGGTCAGACCAACTTGCAAAATCAGCTAGATCAAAACACGGCAAATGTTACTTCGGATATTATGCGTTCCGCGCAAAGTTCGGGGGATATTTTGGGTGCTTTGACGGCTGTAAACGCGAACAATCAAGCGGGTCAAAATCAGATTGCTTTTCAGGCGGCTCAGGACTATCGTTCAAGAATGAGTGATTTCAGGGGTGCTTTGGATATGATGGCGGGATTTGAGGACAAGAAATGGACGAATGATATTTTGAACAAGTTTCTTCGCGACAGCGCGGCAGCTTCGGCCCTGACTAATGCGGGTATGCACAATACCTACGGGTCAATTAAAGGCATGGCAAATGCGGGGTCTAGTCTTGTGAATAGTTTGGCTACCAAGCAAGGTGGAGGCGACAACGATAGTGATGTTTTGAGTAATAGCAATACAGATTTAAACAGGGTTGGAAACACAAAATATGATCCTAGTCGCGTTCCTTATTGGGAGTACGACAACATAAGTTTTCCACAATTTTTTCAATCAGGTTTCATAGGTTTACCACAATAATATGGCAACACCAAGTGCAGCAAGAGTATTTACAGGCGAAAGTGGCGGCAACGGCACGGGTCAAGGTGCTGCGGCAATATTGCCTGATAACAATATGCTACCTTACTTCATGCAGCTTCAACAGGAGGCAAGGAAGGAAAGGCTGGCCGAACAGAAGGCGCGGGAAGATCGCAAAAAAGACTGGCTTGCTTTACAAAAGCAAATGAAGTTTGAACCTGTGTGGAAACACGCGGATGAAGAACTTCAAAATGATTTCATAGGTGCTACCGATGAAATGATAAAACTACAAATGGAAGGTTACGACGCGGGGGATGTTTACGGCCCTGCGGGAAGTGCGTATCAAAAAAGATATTCAGACCTTCAAAGAAAGCGCGGTATGGCTGAGGAGGCCAAGGCTATTTTTAAAGAAAAGCGTAAACAGTACGAAGACAATCCACAAGCCTATGATGATCAGGTTTATACTAAATGGGTAGAAGGGTTTAAAGGCAAGCCTATTGAACAACTTTGGGAACACGCTAATTCAGAGAATCCGCTAGTCCCTGTTGTGACGGATATGGACGTGCTTAAAGATTACATTCCTGAGTATTACGCAAGTAAAGATGAAAAGGGATTAAGGGTAGAAGAAAGCAAGGAAATCCGCAAGCAGGATATGGACGCTATTTTGTCGGGCGGGTTAAGTTCCGATCCTAAAGTTATCGCTCATTACAAGCGCGGTTTGGCAAAAGGACAATGGAAAAACGAGGAGGAATACCTTGAATATATGCACGAGAAAGCGGCTTCCAAAAAGCCGGGGATGAACTCTACTACATTTGAGAGACCGCCTGCTACCGCTAAGGATTCGGGCGCGTTTAACTTCAACTACGGCACGGGATTAGGTAGTAATAACAAGGTTTCTGTTGCTGCTGAGTCGCGCGGAGATCAAGGATTGACTCAAGGCGCATTGAACTACGCTACCGTAAAAAGAACGGGTACAAATGATGATATGCCGTTTATAGAGGTTAGCACGTGGGGCAGCAAGATACCCGGAAAAGAAACAGAAAACCAACTTGTAAATTTCCAGCCTATTGAATTTGTGTTGGGAGGTGATGGTAAGATAGGTGTAAAAGGAAAAATGTCTATGCCAACGGGGGTATTCAAAGACGGAAAAGAAGTTTACTCTCTTCAAGAAGCGTGGATAGACTATGACCGCAATAAGACTAACTTCATTGCTCAGTTGGGCTTTGATATGTATGATTTGCTAGGCAAGACGGGCGGGGCGGCAAAACAAGCGGAGCAACCACAAACAGCACCACCTAAAAAGAAAACTATTAAGCGATCAGAGATACCCGCGAAGGCTAAGGCCGCGGGGTATAGTGCTTCTGAATACGAGGCAATACTTGTAAAGAACGGAGTTCAAATTGAAGACTAATGGCTAAGAAGCAAAAATACGACGAATACGGAGTTCCTATTTTGAACGCTCAGGACAGCGGGGAGTTTGACGAGTATGGTGTTCCGATAAAAAAAAAAGAACCTACTACAACCGATTCTACGGCATCTGGTCAAGGTTCAAACGCGCCTCAGCCGCCTTCATCACCGAGTGGCGAAGTAGTTAGTGGCATAAAGCAAAACATAAAGACAGGGTTTCAGCCGAAGGTTGATATAACGGAAAAGAAAACCGTTACCTATGACTTTCCTAAATTTGCCAAGACGGATATTAAACAAAAGTCAGACGCAATCACCGCGCCTAAGTTTGCTAATCCTGTTGAACAAAAAGAAAAGACTGCTGTTGCCAAAGATATTAAGTTAGAAAAATACGGGCAGTCCGTGACGGCAAAAGAAGATGTTTTCCGCGCACCGACACCGGGCGAAGCTAATCAAACAGCAGAGACGGCAGCGCGGGATTACATAACTTATATCTCAGTGGACGACCCGAACAAGGGGTATAACCTTTTGAGTAAGTACAACGAGTTAAAGTCAAAAGAAAAAAAGGACAGGTCGGCAGAGGACGAAAGATTTTTGCGCGACTTGGAATCTGAGGCTTTGAATCTAAAGTATCAGTACAAAGAAAGGGATATAAACCGCATTTCAAGCCGAATAGAAGAACTTGAATCCATGCCTCAGACAGAAGATGTCAGACGTGAATTAAGTGATTTATACGGGGCGTATGGCAAAACAAGGGAAACATTAGAAGGTATAAGTAGGACTTATGACTTGAACCCTACCAACTACGGAAAGGTAGCAGGAAGAGAAGCGACCGAACAAGAAGAAAAGACAGCAAGGTTTGAGGCTTTGACGGGTGAAGATGTTCCGACCATGACCTATTTGAAAGAAGTGGGTAAGGGTGCTTTAAGTGCTTTTGGTGGCGGGGCTATGAACATTCTTGAAGTACCTAAAATCATGGGTGATTTGGTCGGAGACACCGACTATGATTGGTTTGATGAACTTGCTGATTTCACAGAAGAAGTAAAGTCGGGTAATGAGGCAGGATTGGGTGCGCCACTACCCGAAGGAAAGACTATGAAAGATTTACCTGCTGCGGCACGGGTGGCTGTTGTGGGTGGTAACGCGCTTGGTTCTGTTGGGCTTTTTGCTGCGGGAGGTGCTTTGACTAAGGGCGAAATGGCTCAAAAAGTAGCTACTTTTGGTACTGCATTTTTGACAAGTGAAGCAGATTACTACCAAGAAGCATTGAGTAGCGGCATGAATCCGCAGGAGGCAGCAGCGGCTTCTACTGCTTTAGCGGGTGCTACGGCCCTTGCTGAATCTATCATTCCTGATATTAAGTATTTGGAGGCTTCGGGTTTCCGTAAAAGTGTTATACGTGAATTTAAAGACGCGGTAACTAGTGGGCTACCTGCCAAACAAGCGGCAAAGTTAGCGTTCAAGAACGCGGCAAAAGCACTTCCGGAATCTGTTGGTTCACGAGTATTGACGGGCTTAAAAGAAGGTGGCGAAGAGGCTGTTGGCCAAGTGTCCGAAGACGTTACCAAAGAAGCCATAAACGCAGTAGGCGCGGAAGAATATTTTAAAGACACATTCAATCCTGATGATTATGTAGACGGTATTTTAGGTGGCTTTGTCGCGGGAGGTGGTTTAAGCCTTTTTCAGCGTCCTTCCCATTCCCCGCTTGAAAAGAAAGTCATGCGCGAAATGGTAGAAAACAGGCAGGGCGTGACTGAGGTTGTGGACGAGCGAAATGAGGCTACGGCAGACACTTCCATTCTTGAAGAAGCGGGAACCGATTTAGATGCCTTAAAGTCACATTCAGGTTGGGAGAATCTTTCAGAAGACCAAAAGGACGATGCTTTTGCGGCAACTCAGTCCATACGTGCATTGGAAAAAGAGCAAGAAGCGTTGTCGGGAATTAGACTTGAGGACGCGGCAAAAGAGGAAAAGATAAAAGCCCTCGAAGAAGAGGTCAACAAAATATTTGAGGAAGGACTAAAAAACAAAGTAGAGTCAAAACAGAATGTTTCCGAAACACCATTTACAGAAAGTGTAGAAAAAGAAACATTTTATCACGGAACCCCCGTCGGATACATTGAAGAGTTTGATGAAAGTAAAATAGGCTCAACAACAGACGAGGGGGGTATAGGTGATTACGGAAAAGGATTTTACTTTGGCACAAGTGAAGAAGGCGCAAAAACATACGCAACAGGGGATAACGGAAATGTTGTTTCTGTAAAGTTGGATATGAAAAAACCGCTTGACTTGAGAAAGGTTGATGCTTTTAAACAAGAATTGTCAAAGCAAATGAAGGAAAGGAAAATTTCCGCATTAAGCAATGATTTTGATTCTTTGTTTTCTCAAGTTGCAGAATCTATGGGAATGTCCGTAGAGGAGGCCGAATACATGGAAGAAATTGCCGATAGAATGAATGATAATTGGCAAGGTGACGAGTTCCAAAATGAGATAAAAAAGAAGGGTTATGATAGCGTTATATCTCCAAATGGCGAAAGGGTTGTTTTTGATAAAAGTCAAATAAGCATAGTCTCTCAAACAGCTAAACCAAAAAGCGAAAAGACTTCTGTAAAAGAAACTGCCCCTGAATTAACCGAAGAAGAGGCCGACAACGCGGCTGCACTAGTCCAAGACGGGGTGAGTGTAGAGGACGCGGTGAGTCATGTCAAGGAGGTTGCTAAAGAAGAAAATCCCGCCCTTCGTGACGTGGAAAGTACGGCTAATGCGATAAAAAACATTCTTGACAATACTCCTGAAAAAACGCACGGAAGATTGCAGCAGGTTGGTTCTGAAAAAACGTTTATGGAAGTTCAGGGTCAAAGATTCGAGTTCGACGAGCCAATAGAAAAGTTTGTTCGCGGGCTTCCTAATGTTATTTATAGAGGACTGGGCGGTGATCAAAAGAAAGGCAAAAAAAGAACTGGTTTTTATACGCAATTAAGACACGAGGCTTTTAGGTATGCGGACAGCCGTGATGAAAACGTCTTATCTGTGATAATTAAACCTACGGCAAAGATTTTAAATATTGTTGATGGAGATTGGGAGAACTACACCGAAAACGAAGATGCAATAAGTGAATACGAAAAATTGACAGGGGAAAAGTACCCATTAGAAGGCGTAACAGAATCTCTTTGGGGGGACACAAAAGAGAAGAGGGCACTGAGAAAAGCTGGATACGATGTTGTTGTTGCCCAAAGTATAGACGGTCATGTTATTGTTGTTTTAAATGAATCGGCAGTTGAAGATGCAACTCCTGAAAACATATCTAAATCCTATCATAATGCCAAAGCCGACGGCAGCAATCCCGAACTTGTAAAAGCGGTAGAAGAACTACTCGGAAAAGAGCAGCCCACTACTGAAAAAGCTGTTCAAGAAACCCCTACTGTTCAAGAAACGGGAACAGAAGAAAAACGTGAACAAGTAAGGGATGAAAAAGTCAATAGCCTTCTTGACCTTAAAAAGAAATACAATTCCCTTCCAAAAAAAGAAAGACAGACAAGGGGAGCAAATATTTTCAAGCAAATTCAAGATCAAGCAAAAGAGTTGGGGTTTGACGTTACCCCAAGACAGAACGGAAAGATAGGCATAACTCAGAATGGAAGAAAGGTAGCCAAAAGAGGCGTATCTAGGGAACTTGACCCCGAAGGCAGAAGGCAAATGGAGAAAAAAGCCTTGTCATGGGCGCAGTCGGGCGTTGACCCATACGCGGCTATTCTAGCTTATTTCGCAGGTGGTGGCGCAGTGAAATCTGGTCAATCCGAACTAGGACAAGGAACCGAAGAGATGGCTAATGCCAAAAGAAAAGGGCTTGTAAAAGAAAGCGCGGAAAGTATTGACAATATTGCTAATTACGATCTTGCTGATATGGGCATATACGTTGCTGATGAGCAAGAAGCCACCAATATGATTCAGGAAGTTCTTTCTTCATTTGGTTCTCGTGCTGAAATGATGGATGAACTTATTGACTCTTACGAGAGATACAGGAAGGCTGAGGAAGGCTATTACGAAGGCATGGAGGAAGAGGCTGTTGAAGACATGGGCGAAGCCACGATCAACGCCCTTGCAAAAGACTTTGAAGAATATTGGCAAACACTTACAGACGAACAAAAATCACAATTAAATGAAGAATACGAACAATCAGAAGCCGCCATTCAGCAAGGAGTGGATGGCGAAGAAGGCACTAGAACTAGGTCTTCCGAAGAAAAAGAGTTTGATGAAAAAAGACAAGAAGTAGAACAGAGGCTTGCCGACGCTGTCAAAAAAAGAAACGACAAGATAGTTGAGATAAACAAAAAAGCTACTTTGTTTCCCGAAAATAAGAGGACAGACGAACTACTTGATGTTCCTGTTGACCAGTCGGAAGAGAATCTGAAAAGGGTTATGAAGCCATATGAAGATGCTGTTTCAAAGATCAAAGAGGAACTAAAACAACTTGACGAGTCTAAGTCTGATTTTATCAAAGCGGCTAAGGAAAGAAATGCACGTCAGCAAAAGATAACAGAGGAAAAACCGTCGCAAAAGTTTACTAAATATGCGAAAGAATCCACTATCTTTGCAGAACTGTTGGACACTAGGGGCAGCGCGGCAAAAGACAAGATTTTAGACAAGTTTGGTGATATAAAAACTAAAGCCGAAGATGTCTACAACAACTTTGACGACTACCTAGAAAAACTTGAAAAGAAAGCAGCCGAAAAAGGCATAGAGTTTAAAACAACTTGTAAACTATAAACAATGGCAAAGAAACCCCTTGTAGACAAGTCTTGCACCTCAAAACTTGAGGCGGCAATAAAGTACGAACTTGGTCACTACTACCTATACAAACACCTTTCGGTTGTTTCTCAGTCGCTCGGATATTTCGGGGCGCAAGCATACTTTGAAAAAGAAAGTTTGGAAGAGAACGGTCATGCACAAAAGCATATTCAGTTTTTGAACGATATGGGCGTAATGGCAAAACTTCCCACCCTCACACCTGAGAGCGAAGTTCCAAAAGACCTTATGGGTATCATCGAACTTGCCCTTGACAACGAAACTGATCTTTTCAAATACTACAACGAAATCTACGCTTCGAGCATGGCTGAAAATCCTGCTGTTGCTATCCACCTTCAATTTTTCATTGACAAGCAGATTGAAGCTGTTGGATTCTACGGTGATCTTTTGGCTACCTTTGAGAGTGAAAAGCAGAACCCTAATGTATCGCTTGTAATTGACAAGAAACTTGAAAAACTTTCTAAGTAATGGCTAAAAGAATCTGTACTACCATAATAGACGGCAAGGAGTACACCCGCGAGGAGTTGATGGCAGCTATGGCGCGGGGAGACTTTGACTATATTATGTCGGATACAGGTGGGCCGACAAAAGAAGAAGGGCCTCGCAAAAGAAAGAAATCGCTACTCACAAGGGCTGCTGAGGCAGATAAGCCTGAGTTTGTTAAGGCTCAGATAAGAAAGCACGGTTTAGAATACGATGTAGAAAACAGACTTGACGCAAAAAAAAGAGCAGAAGACTTTATTGATGCCGTGGGCGAAGAGGCCGCGCTAGACGCCTTAAGAAAAACTCAAATAGAAGGGGCTATGGCCGCTTTTGTATGGGCTTCTCTTATTGACAGAGTGAATAACAAGTTTGCTACCGCAGACGCGGCTGATCTTGAGGAATTAGCGCAAATAGAAGCTGATCTTCTTGATGAATTTGACCGTAAGGCTAGGTCGGGAGGTAGGTTTATTTCTGCTTTGCAGGAAGTTTACGACACTTCTGATTTTGGCTACAAGGCTTCTACTAAAATCAAGCAGTACAAAGAACGAAATGGGGGTACTATACCACCTGAAATAGAGGCTAAATTTAAAGAATACGAAGAGAAGCTAAACGAGGTAAACAAAAAGATAGAAGAACTTGAAAAGGAAAAGTCTAAAAGAGAGGGTCAACAAGTCATGGCCGTTCTCAAGGGCGACAGACCAAAAACGACTTTTACTGCTAAAGCTAAAAAGGCAGCAGACAAGTTCCGTTCTTTGAAAAACAAGCCCTTTACACTAAAGGATAGTAGCGGAAAAGATATTGACGTAACCAAGATGGGATTTTCTTGGAATGACGTTATTGAAGCAGGGGCTAAGATCATTGAAAAGACGGGTGTTATCGCTGACGGGGTCGCGGAAGTTATTAAACAAATTTCTGAAATGGACTGGTATAAGTCCATGTCCAAAAAAGATAAGGACGCGATAAAAAGTCAAATAGAAGAATACTTTATGCGCGAAGAGTTGGAAGGAGAGTCTATTAAGATACCTTCTTCGCTTATTCGGGATTTAGTTGCTTCGGGGGTAGATACCATTGAAGAACTTACGGATAAAGTTCTTGAGCAAGTTAAAGAACAATATCCTGATGCCACCGCGCGGGAAGTAAGAGACATTATCACGGGTTATGCTAGAAAGCGTTCTGAAACTCCCGATGATTTAAAAGCAAGAATTAACGAGCAAAAAAGAATCGGTAGACTTCTTTCCGAACTTGAAGACTTGCGAAAAGGGTTCCGAAAAAACAAGGTAGGCGTAAAAACAAAAGTCAAAAAAGACGAAGACTTCAAGAAAAAAGAAAAGGAACTTCTTGACCAAATTAAAGACGCTTCTAAGGTACTTGGATACACCGCAGAAGAACTTGAGGCTATTGATGCTAAGAAGTTAGAAAACGCAAAGGAACGGATAAGAAGAAGTATTGAAGACCTGCAAAACAGAATCAAAATCGGGGACTTTAGCAAAAAAGAAAAGCGTCCGTATTTTGATGATAGTGAAATGACAAAACTTCGTGCCGAACAAAGGAAATGGCGCGATGCTTTTGACCATGAGTTACACAAGGCAGAACTAGAAAACAGAACCACTAGGGAGAAATGGATTGATCGTCTTCTTGAAGGGTGGAATTTGACCCGTGCGCTTATGGCTACGGGTGAATTGTCGTTTATGCTTGTTCAAGGTGGTGTTCAAACCTTATCTCACCCCCGCAATGCGGCTAGGGCTTTTTACAAGGCCATGCAGCACTTCGCTAGCGAAAGAAAGGCGAATGAGTGGGGTGAATTTGTAAAGGCTCAACCGTGGTATGACGTAATGAAAAAGTCAAAACTTAGTATTGCTGAGTTTGACGCTCGTTTGGCAGCGCGGGAAGAACAGTTTCTTGGTGGATGGGTGAATAACATTTGGGACTTGGTAGGATTCCCTTTGAAATTCGTAAGCAAGGCTGCTTACGAAAAATGGAAACAGATAAACTTCTTTAAGGCTCTTGAAAGGGCGGGTGTTGGCTATCTTAATACCCTTCGTATTTTGAGGTTCTTAGACGGCATGGAAATGCTTCGCTTACAGGGTAAAAATTTCAATAGCGACCCCCAGTCTTACAAGAATGTAGCCGATGTGATAAACACACTTACAGGTAGAGCGAGTCTGGGTGTTCTTGAGCCTATTGCCAAACCATTATCTGTTGTTTTCTTCTCTCCTCGGAACTGGGCTTCCGTATTGAAAACAAGTACTCCAATGGCCCTTTATCATTTTGGTAAAATGACCGACAAGGGTTCATACAAACCAAGTGTTGCTCAAAAGATGGCGGCTGCTGACTTTATGAAATTTGTAGGGCTTACAACTGCTGCGGTATTGTTTGTAGCATCTAAGTTTAACGACGACGACGATGAAGAAACGGAGGTTGTTTTAGACCCTAAAAGTAGCGATTTTATGAAGATAAGAATCGGCAATACTCGAATAGACCCGTGGGGAGGTAGAATACAGAATATAGTTTTTCTTTCTCGTTTTTGGGGTGGTGCTATCACTAATGCTCAGGGCAAACAAGTTCCGTTAGGACAAGGAACGGCCCCTACAAGGTTGGGACTTATAGGCCAAATGGCGGGGAATAAGTTGGCTCCTTCTGCTAGTTTGTTGGTTAATTACCTTTCTGCTTCCTACAATAAACAAGGTGATTTATCCCGATTTGGTAGGGAATATGACCCTGCTTCTGAGATTGCCGAAAACCTGTACCCAATGTACATAGGAACGCTCAACGACCTATGGAAAGAACAGCCCGAAACGGTGGCTGGATTCCTTACGTTCTACGCGCTGTTGGGTGGTGGTATTTCAAGTCAAACAAACAACGTAATTCCTATTAGAAACGAAAAACAAAGGGAGTTTTTTAACAAGTACGATATGGACTTGCGTGGGGCAAGTCGCGGGGATTTCCCCGAACTTTCTGAGGAAGAATTTGACGAAATGAATGAGGTAGTCAAGGTAAAAGGAAAAGAGGCTTTGTCAAGTTGGTATAAAAAGAATGACCCTGACAATACCTATGTAATGCCCGTGAACTGGACACCAACACCTAACCAAAAAGACGAAATAAACAAAGAAGCGGTAAGAAGGGGAGTTTCTTATGAGGAACTATTGCCTGAGTGGAAGAAAAAATACGACTTGAAAGGTGATTTTTCTGATATTAAGTCCCTTGCTGTAAAGGCTTCTATTGAGGAGTTTTTCACAAGTAAAAACAAGGAAGTCCCGTCAAACGTAAAAGGCACTTTGGATAGATATAATATTTGGCTGAAAAGTATGAACGAACCCGAATAATTAACTATATTTGTAAAAAAATGAAAGCTATGCACTATACCGTAACCGGAAACCACGACGTAGACGCAGTAGGAAGCGTTATACTATCTGTTTTTGCTACGATATTCTCTTGGCAGGAACACGCGGAATGGGTCTTTAGAATGATCTCTTTGGCCCTAGCTTGCGGGGTTTCAGGGTTTGTAATGTATGGTTACATTAAGAAGTATTTCCCTAAGTTTTTCAAATGACTGCAAAGAGTTTCAAATACTGGCTTGCAAGTAGGAAATTTACCTTACTTGTTATTAGTTGGCTTGCCACCACACTTGGCGGCATAATCCTATACTATGACGCGGAAAGTTTCGAGCAGAAACTAGACTTGTTCAGAGAAGTCGCCAACGCTAACTTATGGACTTATGGAGTCTTTGCATCTATTGAAGGAGGGAAAGAAATATGGGACGCTGTAAAAGGTTCAAAGACCCCTCAAACACCAATAACTTATAGTTCACCAGATGCCGTCTAGAAATATAGCAGATTGCACCCCGTTTTTGCAGGAGGTATGGGCTTATGGTTCTAGTGAGTTTAAAAGACTTCATCCTAGCCTTCCTCAGCCGTTTTTAACGTGTACATACCGTTCTAATCAGGAACAAGAAAAGTTGTATGCAAAGGGCAGGACAAAGCCCGGCAAAATCGTAACGTACAGCAAGCCGGGGACAAGCAAACACAACATTAAGCCCGCTAGAGCCTTTGATATCGCTTTTAAGCAAGGTTCTAAACTCTTTTGGACTTCTGACCTGTTTGCTAAGTTTTATGCGATTGTAAGGGCTAAATACCCGCGTGTAGGGTGGGGCGGGAATTTCAGTTTCAAAGACTTCCCTCACTTTGAGGAGTGATTTTTAAGCGGTATGCGTATATGCATAGCTGTTAGGCGCAATCAATCTATAAGTGTATTTGACTTAGTTTTACATCGTTTGCACTCTAAAACATTCCATCCCCAAATATTACCATTTGACCTACCCACTACTTTGTGTTTATGCCCTATGAAAAAACAGATAAAGCCATTAAATACACTTAACAATACATTGTTTTTATTGCTTTGTTCTTTGTGTTTCATATTGGTTTAAAAAGGTGAATATTGTTTGCTTTGTATGATTTTTACATCGAAAACGGGTAGTTACCTGCCATTGCTACTCTCCGTTAATGTAGTCCTGCAAATAACTTTTAGCATCTTCCAAGCCATCCCATTCTCCCCATTGTGAAGTTTCGTAATCTGCACCACATTTATCACAATTTGCAGTTACTACGCCATAATCTTCACCTTCCTCGTTGCATCCATTCCATTTATCAATATTATCATCAGGAATTATAGCACCGCAACGGCAGGTAACAGCAGTTTGGCAAGATGCTGGTTTTGTTGCTTCGTTTGACATATTAGTTTATTAAAAAGGTGAATCACTTCAATTCAATCTCAATCCATTTAAGGTAAGACTTTAGTTCATTGACAGAACGGAAGTCAGCCCCGCGCATGGATAGTTCACGATACATTCTTTCTACACTCAGTTCTGACCTCATTTTATCAAGTCCGAGGGCAAGAAAAAGAGGAAAACAGAAACAAAGCCATGCGATAAACATGGATGCTGAGTTTAAAATAGCAATTTCATACGCTCCTATGACAAAGTAGGCGATCATTCCTATTTTGATCTTTCCCGCGTGGCGGGTGTACCAATTTACAAATCTCGTGTAAAAGATTGTCGGTTTGTAGAAGGTTCGGTACGCTCCCCAAACAAGTGCTTCAAGTGCTAGTTTGTCCATTTGTTTTTTTTGCTAAGATACGACTTTACTCATTCTTTGTCAAGTTAATAAAACAAAAACGCGGCACTTTTGCCGCGTCCTTGCCAAAACATAATAAAAACCAACAAATGAATCAAAACACATCCCAGAATGGGACTTGAATCGAAAGTGCAAATATACGCAATTTTTTAATCAAAGTCAAGAGAAAAATTCCTTAAATTGACTTCCTCCGTATGCACTTGAAGTAATTTTCAAAATCTCGTTTACGCTGTATGACTTTTTCTTAATGTTGTTTCT
>Ga0209990_10000862_pt1 | contig 28209 bp, 45 predicted proteins | sample NOAtaG_6_FD_187304 | JGI IMG/M metagenome (GOLD analysis project Ga0209990, IMG submission 187304) | Freshwater lake microbial communities from Lake Erie, under a cyanobacterial bloom - NOAA_Erie_Diel5S_2200h metaG (SPAdes) (version 2) | ecosystem: Environmental > Aquatic > Freshwater > Lake ...
ATACTCATTGAGATATTCTTTGAATTGAGTAAAGGTAATTTTTTTGTTGCGTAAAGTGGGGTCAACCTCGAAGACATGGACGAGCGTTAGCAGGTCCTGTTCATCGATCTCGCCCCCACTGATGGCAGGGAATTCACTGATCCTACGGTTTGCCACCTACTAACTACGCAATTCTTTCTCTACATTATAGATCGGCTTATTTAGCGCACCTTAATCTCAACACGGGGCAAAACATTCGTTACAATGTTCCAGGACCATTGGATTCCTGTAACAATCCCACAGGAAAGCAGGATAACCAACAGGATTTCGGCGACTGTTAAATTGCGTCGCACATAAACAACCTGAGGTTGCTGCTGTGGAATTACTGCTTGTTGTGCAATGGTTTGTTGGATGGCAAGCTCACGTGCCCTAGCCTTCATCTGAGCAAGCATCTCAGGTGTGATCTGCCCTTCCAGGGTTTGGGGCATTGGTGGCTGACTAGGGGGAATCTGCTCTTCCATGGTCGCAAATTGTTTTCCCAAAGACTAACATATAAACAAAGGATGTGCAGTATGCAGTACGGACTACGTAAAAGCTTAGAGGATATTGCGTACGAGCTTAAAGGAATCAAGAATATCCTTGGTTCCATGTGGCATAGCCGTTATTCGACAGGAGAAACGGACGCGTTAAATCCAGAAGCCTTTGCCGATGAGTATATCTCGACAGAAGAATGTGGTAAACGCCTGGGCGTCTCAGACCAAACCATCCGTAACTGGATTTCTATCGGAAGAAAAACCCCAGACAAAGGCTGGGTAGAGGGCATCCATTATGTCAATGTTTCTCCTGATGTACACCGCAAGGCCGTCCTGCGGATCCCCTGGAATCGACTGATTCAATCTTTTGCTAAAAACGAAAACCTGGATTTAAAAAATCTACGGGCACATTATGACCAATACAAAAACAAACGGGGGTTCCTTGAGTAATGGCTCATCGTTTCCAGGGAATTGATCTTGGTTCTGTAACGGTTGAGAACCATGAGGAGATGCTGCCTGAATCTTTGATCAGGCAAGTGGAGATGTTCTTGCCACCCAGTGGATCATTCGATGATGGTTGCCTGCGCAGGTACCTAGAAAACTTAAAAAACTACGAAGAAGAGGACGCCAACTCTGGCATGACACTTGCCAATCGATTACGTCTTGCGTTCCATGATCTGAGCGCAGATACAATCTGTGGTAAGTTTCCGCAAGCAGAGTTGCCTTTGAAACGAAGGTTACGTTGCGTAGCCGAATACCTTATCCGATCTGGAGAATTTGATAAGGTAAGGGATGAAAACGGAAAACTTGTCAAAAAACGTGGAGTCCTAGGCAAATTGGTTGTACTGTACCAACCAACGCCTAAGCTTCTGGAATCATTACACCGCCAAGGATTGCTGAAAGATGGATCGACGTGAAAAACTGATTGCTTCTGTGATTGGGCCAGAGCTTGATGAGAAGAAAGCCAAGATGCTTGATGCAACCATCAAGTTAATTCTTGGTGATATGGGCGAGCAATACTGCAAGATGTGGGAGGTTGAAGGTCCAGGTGTCATGGTGTTCCAGCCACGCAACAAAGAACGCTCTATGTTCTTCTGGACTTTGAAGGAGATCCATGCAGCACAAGAGGATTGTGAACGGAATAATGATGGTGATCTAGCCGAGACTTTTAGGCGCATCCTTGGAGCGGCACAAAAGATTGATCCAACGGAAAAAGCTGGATACGTCATCAATGATGACGAAGGCATGCGTTATTTTGAGATTGATTACAACAAGGCTGCAGAGTAATGGCTGAAAAAGGCGTACGTGGCGTTGCGGCTCGCAATGAAGGTGTCGAACTAATCACCAATAAAGACCTGGTGCTTGCTGCCAACGAACTGTTGGGTGGCATCACACTTGATGTGGCCAGTTCCAAGGTTGCCAATGAGTATATCGAAGCAGAGAACTATTACACACCAACGGATGATGGGTTAAATGCCCAACAGTGGTACGGAAGTTGTTACTTGTTTCCACCAGCGGGTGCTTACTTCTGGGATCAAAAGCATGAAAAATGGAAGATGACAAGGGCTTCTTCCTTGACACTGACATCCTCCCACGCCGTTTGGTTCCGCAGAATGTACCATGCGTGGCTTGCAAAAGAAATAGAGCAAGGTCTTTATTTCAGCAACTGCCCTGACATGATTCGTTACGAGCCCAAGATCTTTAAGTTCCCGATGTGCATTTTAAGAAGTGCACCTTATGTCATGTGCCACAAAGACGGAGAGGTAAACAGGAAGCGCACATGCACCTCATTTCTTGTGTACTTGCCGCCACAGGATTCCTCTGGTGATGCCGTGGATTCTTTCGTAAAAATTTATGGGGAGCGTGGACACCTTCTTGTGTAATCTCTGTAGACTGAAGGACGATTACAGGGATTTATGAGCGTCCTGGCCGACTGGGAGATCAAGCAACTGGCGGAAGACGACCAGATGATCGAACCCTTTGTGGATCATTTGGTCAACAAAGAAGATGGTCGTAAGCTTCTTAGCTATGGCCTTAGCTCTTACGGCTATGACATCCGTTTGTCTCCTGCGCAATGCCTGATCTTTGGCAAGGTACAAGCTGGTGATTGCGATCCAAAGAACTTTGATCCCGACATCCTGAAACCTGCTGACCTCCTGGAGGATGAACGCGGTCAGTACTTCTTGCTTCCTCCGTATGGATATTGTCTTGGCGTTGCTCAAGAACGTCTGAAGCTTCCTCGTGATGTCACCGTTGTTGCCGTAGGTAAATCTACTTACGCACGTTCAGGTATCCTGGTCAACATTACGCCAGCCGAAAGTGGATGGGAAGGTTACCTGACGCTTGAAATCAGTAATTGCACTGGGCTCTTCAACCGCATTTATGCAAACGAAGGGATCACGCAACTGCTGTTCTATCGTGGTAATCCATGCCATACCACGTATCAAGACCGGAAGGGCAAGTACCAAGACCAGCCAAACAACGTGGTTTTCTCTCAGGTCTAACCAAAAGGTCTACCAAACTGCTCTTTGGGTTTACGGGCGTAGCCAATAGATCCGGCACGCCCACCCGAATCACCTGCCGTTGCACTGGTTGGTTCACGCACTAAGTTGCGTTTTTGATATTCACCGGCCGTTTTGGCAGCACGCATGAATTTAGCTACACGCCCTTGCTGACGATTAACGGATGCGGTAGAGCCACGGGCATCTGCATCAATGCGTCGCAAATCAGTGTCATATGCCTGTTCAGGATTAAGATCTGATACCTCAGCCCCAGAAGTACCAGAGTCAACACCTGGATCGTAAGTAGGTCTAAATCGGTTAGCCATAGTAATATTTTAATATATTCTTATTGACAAAAACAATGATGCACAACGCAGCTGGGTTTTTGGACTCTTTTATTACGGATGAGTTAAAGTGCCGTTGTCTCACTGAAGAAGATTTTGGCACGCCTCTCGTAAATTCTGAGAACGACGTTCCACTGTACGATCAGTACAATCGTGGACTAACACTAACCGAACAGGGACTTGAGCGTACTAACCTTGCTTTAGAAGGTGGCGAAAAACGTCCTGGTCTAACAGGTTATATTCCAAGTGCAGAAGATGGTTTGATGATGGGAGCGTCGCCAAAACCTAAAGCACTTGTGCTGGAGCTTGGTGAGCCAGACGAAGACGAGCTGGAATTGTCTGCTAAGCGACGCGGTCTGCGTCGCTAACTTTTTTGGCAGTCAAGCTGACCAGGCCACATTAAATTCCTTTTACTTGAATTCTCTGATTTTGTCAAAATCTGTAAGTTAGTTTCTACATGTAATCCGCACATATACTTGCTCTGAAGAGGATAGATGTGGTCTACTTCATGGCGAATGCCTGTTTGTCTTGTTAACTCCACTGCTTGCTTATAAAATTCTTTAATAGCTTTAAGATCTGCCCAAGGGGGTACTGCTTGTTTTTTTGCGGCTCGTCGTTTTGCCTGTGTTGCATTTACTCTTTCTTTATTTGCTTTTGCCCATTTTATTGCGTTTTGGTTAGATTTTTTTCTTACTGTTTCTAAATTATTTTTTCGCCAAAGCGCCATATTATTAATTGCCTTTTGCCTATTTTTTTCATACCATTTTTTCATTGCTCTTTTATGTTTTTCTTTATTCCGTTTATACCAATTTTTTTGATTTATTTTTTGACACTCTGGGCACCCCCGTTTTCCTTGAGGGTACTGATGCAAGCCTTTGCGGCAGAGCTTAAAACCAGGTAGGATGTCCATGTGACCAGTGATGTTGGTTGCCGTGGGTAGAGAGTTGCAGCTCTGCTACCCTTAAATTTTAGCAAACTTTAAGATGGCACGGGATTCAAGAGGCTCTACCAGCAGCAACGAATGGTTTGAACCAATAAGTACGGTTGTTGATACGGTGGTTGCCGTAGGTGTAGATTGCCCTGGAGGTGTTTGCCCAGTACCCTGGGCCACCAAAGAAGAGCCTCCTGTGGTCCAAGAGGATGTGGTCAATCACCCTTCTCATTACGCTGATGGCGGAAGTATTGAATGCATCGAAGCAATTGAGTCCGCCTTAACGGATGAAGAGTATCGCGGATACTTAAAAGGAAATATTCAAAAGTACGTATGGCGTGAGCGCAATAAAGGCGGTACAGAATCACTGAAGAAAGCTCAGTGGTATCTGGACCGCCTCATTCAACTTGACGAAGCTCAAAAAGGTTGAAGATCGTCGTCGCCGTCTAAACCTTCTTCGTCGTCGTCTCGATATCCACAGGCGGCGGCGAGTTCTGCTAACTCGAGATCGGTTGGATGGTCCCAGTCGATCTCAATGTTTTCTGACGCCATGATGTCTCTAATGGCGTGCCACTCCATCAAACGTTGATGGTAAAGACTTAACAAAGCAAAACGCAACTCTTCCCAAGTCATCTCCTCGGACTGGAGTTCAGCTTTGCGCATGGCAAATTGAAGCTCAAGAGGAAGTTCAAACTCCCGTGGCTCGACTGAACGCTCCATTCCACTCTGCATTTGCTAGTTGCAATTATTCTAATGCTAGCCGTTGAATATCAGATCGACGGACTCATCGGCAAAGTCCTGCCAAACGTCGTCATCAATACGAAAACTGTTGGCAAATTCAGACAGGATGTAAGGATTGATACGTTCTTCCAAGGCACGGATTGCGCGTACTTCGTGGGGAGCAGCACTGTAATTACGGAAGGCGGTCAACAAGACTTCTGTTGATGCCCAAGGGCTGGTGTCTACATCACGGAGGAAAAGACCCATCTCTTCTCTTCTGCGTTCCAGGAGACCACCAACAACCTTATGGTTTTGATCAAAGATCCAACGGCTCATCTCCGTGGTGGCACTAGCAAAATCCTCTGTTTCCACATGATCAATGATGTGGCTGTACAAGAAGGACTCCCAACCAACGGAATGAATGAACGAGACTAAAGCCTGACGCATGTTGTCGTCAAGCCCAAGGTTCTGCCGCTGGAGCTGGGACTCAATGACGCTGACCTCATGGAAGAGGTACTCAAGAGCTTTCTCCTGGCTGCAACGCTGACCTTGCTTGACGGGAGAACCATCGGGATAGAACTGGGTTCCAAACCCGATGGTGTATGGCTCTGCGCCAGTGTGCGGATCTGCGTATGCCTTTTCGTTAAACCCTTCGTATTTACGAATTAGGTTAATAGCACGCGAAAAATCCGACATGGAGATAACTATTGTTATCCCCAATATACATAATTTTTATTTACCTTGGCCCCTCATCTTTTTGCGACCGTGGCTAGGCAAAGAGTTTCTGCCCTGCCCCTGTCTAGTGCGCTTCGGTTTGGACTCAAGTCGGACTGTGGTTGATTTGGGTTTTGCCATGCTGGTGCGGTATCGACCCATGTAGCTTAGCGCTTGCTTCCTTGCCCTGCACCAATTGCGTTTTGAATCTGGCCTAGCTGAATCATTCCTTGTACGGCTTGCTCACTTCCTGGAGGAGCTGTATGAATCGTACGCAGTGCATTTTCCAATGCTTTGCGCTGTTCCAAAGTAATGTTTTCATATCCAGGGCCAAGACTTAATCTTGTTTGCGGAGCAAGATACTCATCAAACTCTATATACTTACCGGCTAATGGCGTCACTACTTCACCTTATTTGATTCTTTCTTCTATTATTGCATTGCTCTTTGTGTGTAGCCCATCTGACATTACCAGATTCGTAGTGTCCCCAGGGATCAATCCGATCTAAACTTTTGCCTTCTGGTCTTGGTCCTAGTTCTTTGTAAAACTCTTCAAAAGATTTAAACTTAAACTCAACGTGAGCATAAGCGTTGTGATGATTTTTGTTTACGCGTTTTTTTGCTCTCCAATAACTTTTCCATGCTCCCGCTTTTATTGGGTCATGTTTAGCAGAAGGGTTTTTTAGGTTTAATTTTCTACCAGAAAAAGCGCATGAGCGACAAATCCATTGTTTTCCCTTGCGATTGTACTGATCAATTCGAATGCTCCCTTCTGTTCCGCAAACCGTACACTTTACGTCAACGTAGTTCCAATGTGAAGGCATGTGTGGAGTAACTCTGGGATTATCATACCACTTAAGATCATCCACTTCACCTTATGACTCCAGTACCTTGCCGACATCTTATCAGGGTTAGAATCCTGGGCATTATGTCGTGCGTAATAAGATTTCTTACGTGCTTTGTCCTTAGCTGTTGTTGGGTTTTTACCAGCGCCTTCTACGCCTTGCTGACCAAAACGAATAATCTTTTCTTTGCCACCTTCACATGCTTTGACCACGTGACTCTTGGTGGGATGTCCAGGAGTCTTGCGTGGTTTATTGCACTCCATTGAGTCTTTATGTATCTTTGCTGCAGAAGCAGCTTTCTTGCGTTTATCTGCCATATGTACTAACCAAAGAGAGATCCAAAGCCACCGCCTGATCCCATATTAAAATAGGAAGGCGCACCTTCATCTTCTTCATCTGGGAAGTAATCAAAGAAACGTGAACGTGTGGGTGTATATGTTTCTTTTTTCTTTGTTGAATCATCTGCCATCATCTTATCAAGAGAGCCAATGGCGGCAAAGGGATCTGAAAAATCAGGCATACTAAATCCCAAGAGGTTTTGCGCTCCTTTCGCAGTACTTGCTTTACCTACATCCGATGCTGAAAGATTTTTATCTTCTTCAGTTGCATCAGGGAAAAAATCTGTGTAGAACTCTGATTCACTTCCGCCATAGCCTGCTTTCTGAAAGATATTAAACAGGGCACTGCCACCTGTAGGTGCTTCAACTTTCTCGTCTCCCTCTCTCTGGATATAACCAAAACCTAGTTTTTCTTGCGTTGGTTTAATTCGTTGTTCATTCAATTCTTTAATACGCTCTCGAATATCAATAGCTTGATTGGTACGTAAGATACCCATCAAACCTTCTTTGACATCCTCTGTTGAATCTAGCTTCTCATTGATGCCTAACTTATTAAGCTGCTTTTTTAAATCCGCAGGTAAATCCGCAACATTTAAAGCATCAACAAATTCTTTTGCTTTTTGTTCTGCTGTTACAAAAGCAAGAAATACAGGATTACCAAACTCTGTTTTTTTATCTTGCAGGGCTTTAGTAAGATCCTTTTGAATAAAAGCAGCAAGATCTTGCCTGGTATAGGTATCAGCAACGGGATCATAATTCTTGTCCTTACCGATTACTGAGTAGTGTAAACGGGCGAAGTCATTTTTATTTTCTAGATCAATGCCATATTCATAGGCAAGTTGCGACCATGGCTTACCATCTTTTACGGCGGCATCACTATTGCGTGCGTCCCAGGCGCTTTGGACTGATTGTTTTTGTTGTTCATAAAGTGATTTCTTGTTTGTGGCATCTGTACCACTCAGTAATTCTGGATTCCAATAAAAGTTAGGGTCAAAGTCTCTCTGGATAGGTTGGCCGCCTAGCTGGTTAATAAATGCCTGTGCTTGTTGCTTTGAAAAGTCTTTAAGTGCACTAGAGGCTAATTGCGTCTGCAAAACGTTTTGCTCATTTTCTTTGACGTCTATATAGCTAATGAATTCAGAGATAGATTTTGAGTTGTCAAAACGAGGTTTTAAGTAATCTTTTACAAAAGACTTTGCAAATGCTTTGTCGAGTTCATATGTCTCTTTCGCTTCTCCTGGCGTTGTGACTTGTGACATCTCTTCATATCGCTTGGAGAGAGTCTCGTCAAACCACTTTTGCCAATTGTATTGAACAGACGAACCAATCCCAAGGCTCTTGTCCAGGGTTTTTGAAAGGCCTTTAGCAAGATCAGACTTGGCACCAAACCCAAGAAATCCTCCTGCTCCCATATCACCAAGAATGGCATTCTTGATGTCCTGCTTCATGTTGTTAATATTGGGTACACCCATTCCTTGAAAAAGATCAGACCTCTGCTGCTCTTTTAGTGCTTTTGCATATTCATCCATCGTCTGTTTTAAGACGTCTGCTGACAAAGCACCAAATACTTGTTCCCCTTGTTTGTCAACAATGCCTTGTGTTGCAAGCTCAGCCAATGACTGAGGTTTATCTTTTGATGTGCCAAGGAGCGTCTCTCTGAGTACTTGACGTTCTTGATTTGTAGGAGCACGAAGAGTTTCTTGATATTGTTCCAGGGCTCTTGGCTTGCCTAATTTACCGCTAGGTGCACCGACAAAGGTGTAATCAGCGTGAAGAAAAGAATCAAGATCTGAATACTTTTTGGTTACATCAATATCTGGAATCTTTGTACCGGCAAAAGAAACAGCTTTTGAGGCTTCATTCCATTTTGCGATTGAATCAGGTACTTGCTTTGAATAGAACTTTGCATCAAATTTATTTATGTCGACCCCTTGTTTGCTGGAATCCCAGGGTTTTAATCCTGTTGCCTTGACGTAAAAGTCTTCAATTTCTTTTACGGTTACATCATCAATTGAATCTTTTGCGTTGCTGTTATTTTTTTGAAGTGCTTGATCAAGCGACTCCATCAAACTTTTGTAGTTTTCACCAGGGCCTTGGATAGCGTTTAAACGTTGCGCAATTGTATCTGCTGCTTCTACTACGTCAGCGGTTGCGTCACTTGGTAGTACAGGCCGCAGGGAACCATTGACAACATTAAAACGAATCATGACGCTTCTTTGAAATCTCTTAGGTCAATGACCTTGGGATAGGATAAATCCATCCAGGCTTTAATTCTATCCAGCTTATCTTCTGAAAAGTACTCTTGTTGTTTGTACCAGGTCTCCATGTCACTTGATGCTTTGTTTGCATTGCATTTTTTACAGGCTGGAACTAAGTTATGACGATTAGAACAACCTGATTTAAAGCGTGGAATAATATGATCAAGACTCGTAGCAGCCTCGCCGCAATAACCACATTTGTGGTCCCAGGCTTGGTATATACTTTCTCTGAAACGTTTCTTGGCAAGCTTTGGTGTTAATTCAACTAGCAAAGCGAGGGGCTCGTGCTGGCTGCAAAACATGCTCTTCGATTGCCGTTAATTCATTCTAATTTCCCCATACAGTTTCACGGGCACAGCAAAGAGATAAAACTTTTCTTAAGACCGTTGACGCCGCCTTGACTTGCGGTAAGTTGTATGAGTAACGACTGCCAAACCAATGGCTAAGCACCCTGGCTGGGTCTCTGCTCAGCAACTTGAAGAACTCCTTGGAATCGACCGCAAGACGCTCTTCAAGTACCGCGATGATGGCACCCTGAAGCTTGGCCCACATTACGCGGCATTCCCGGAGACCCGTTCCAGGGACAGCTATCGCTGGAATGTGACAGCAGTCAGGAAACACCTGCAAAAGCAGGGTATGATGCCGGTAGCCGCTTGACCTGCCTATAGTGATTCTTGCGCATTTTGTGGGCGAGGACTAGGTCAGTAATGTTGAACTCGACATTCTGAAAAGCCATAGCCTCGTACATGGACGAACTGATGGACGGCAAACAGCTCTGCAAATTGCGGGGCTGTTTTTCTTTGAGGCCAAACAAGAAAACCCACTGTGGATGGAGTGGGCGTACAAGTCGCTTTTTACCAGGGACAGAAATGAAAAGATCTGGTCCCCAGTCAAGGTCAGCTAGGTCTTCTGGCTTGATGCCATAAGTGGCAACCATGCCGTAAAGCCAAGCAATGTCTTTTGTTTTTCTACTGGATGCTAAGCGGAAATACTCATCCACAATCCGCTGATCCAGGGGCGGTTGGTGGGTCATGTGTTATATGAGCTAAGTACCCGTACCATATCGAATGGTGGGACTAGCTCGCAAGGGACAAGGAAAACCTTAATAAGTCTCGTGAGACTTAATTCAAGTATACCTGAATTGTCATGGTTTGTAAGGTTGTCCGTTCTTATCAAACATTGTGAAACCTTGCATGACAATGAATTGAGTAGGCACATTAAACAGTTTTTGCATCATTGGCATCATCATTGGTGATTGACAGTTATAAGGTGGTACATCCATCTGAGACAGTGAAAACCGATTCAGATTAACTGCGTCCATATCTTTTTGCTCGCTTTCTGTTTGGTCAACAAGTTTTTGTTCCCATGCAGCCATGCTTCCAATGCCGACAGGAAAATCGGAGGGCTCTGGCGGAAATGTATTGTCAGCAAACTTAAGAGCGTAAATGTGTTTGCAATAGCGCAGCTCATCAAGCAGCGGTTCCCAGTTATCAGTTAAAGATGTGACAGTGCCTTGCTCGCTTTTGTAGTCTTCATAAGAAGGCATGCCATCTGCTGTTGTTCCTGGTATAGCGGGCGTTCCAGTTTTCCTTGTATAGGTTGCACCAAAATCTCTGTAAACACCAGGGTTATCTCGTGTAGCTTGACGATCAACGGTAGATGGAGCGACATCAAAAGGAAGGGTAAAACCACTGGGCGCATAGACCGTCATCTGTCTATTCACAGATGCAACAGTCATAGCACTGTTATTTAATACACCTGCCAGTGTTGTTTCTTCATACCGACCAGGTTTAATAGAAGAAGCCCCACTGCGTGGGTAGAGCTTCTTCATGGGTTTTGTGATGTCACGCATAAAAGCAAAATCACGGTGCGTGAAGTCTTGGCACGAGCAACAAAACCTTGCACCTGTAATGAGATAGCGTCCAACTGTAAAAGGTTGAGGAGCAGGAGAGATATATTCTTTATCCGGTGTGACTTGTACAGAACCGGACTTACGAAGTGTTAATATACCTGTCAGTGGATTTGTAGCAACCAAAACGGCCTGGGTGTAGCCGTATCGTTTTTGTGTTTGTGGGTTGATCGTATCACGATCAATGATTTCACCATCGATATCAATGACACGATCCTCAAGAATCTCACTATTCAAGGGTGTTAAACCATTTGGTACCCCTGGAACAGCAACAAAAAAAGGCGGAGGAAGTGGATTGCCTGCGCTCCAGGAACCTGCGAGCTTTACATACCAATAGTTTGCATCCTCTGTGATTGATTCAATAAACAGTTTTTGGTTTGTGAGCGGGTCCTTTAGTTTGTCGCTACGCATTGAACCGGCATAACGCCAGCCAGCCCAATGCATACCCATCTCTTTGTTCTTGGTCGGGAACCCTACAAAAGTCCCTGATACGGTTGGAGATGGATTGACAACAGAACTTGGCGTACCAGAAGGAACAGGAATCTGGTATTGGAAAGGATAGTTGTAGCCGTTGTCGTAGAAGGTAGCAGTAGCTAATTCATAACCACGACGCCAACGGGACCATGCGGATTCCCTGTTAGCAGAGTAGATGGAATCAGGTACTGAACCTTTGGAAAACTCAGTCGTGATCGGTTTAACCGGCCTCGGGTCAAAGACTTCAGACCGGCTGAAATTACCAAAAGAGCTTCCACTCTTTTTGGCCATGATCAGAAGAATCCGCCTTGAGCAGTAACGTGAGCACCTGGGATGTAACCAGAGCTGTTGGGTCCGTCAGGGAACACACCAACGTAGATGCGGTCGCCTCGTTCCAGGTAGATACCTTTGTTGCGTAGGGGAGCAGTGGAACCTAAACCAGTGGTGTTACCAGCCTGTGCAACGGGAGCAGCAAGTTGCGGCATCAGGTCAGAGCAGTCGACAGTGCCACTGTTAGCTGGAAGAGTTTTGGCGAACAATACGCGGTAATCACCAGAGGCTGGGATAGGTACTGTTGTACCACGGGTTTGATAAAACACAAAAGTTACCTCTGGTTGGTAGCCATAGGCAACACCGTTGTATGAGAAACCACTGGCGGTTCCACCCGAATAAACCAATGCGGTATTAACGCCCGTGAGCGTTGTCGCTCCCGTGTAGGTGTAATAACCGTAACCACTGGCAGGAGCAGTTGCTAAGACCCCAGTGGCAGCAACAAACACAATCTGACCACTGACAAGAGATATAACAGTACCAGAAGTCGACGCATTAACGGTGTAATCTGGGTCACGATAGAAGTCATTACGACTGATAGTAATGGAATCAACAACGCCGCCACTATTGTTATCTTCTTGCAGAGCAGCGTCCATATCCACCAAGATCGATGGAGCTTGTCCGCCTTGCACAAAGAGAGTGTTGGCAGTAGAACTACCAACAGTCTGGGTCGTTACCCGAACCGAATCAAATAACGGCCGGTCAATGAGCATGGGTTGCTTGTTCGAGCTAGTCGAGGACAATGTTCTACTGCGCTTTTATGATTCGTCAATTCTAACGCGGTTTAACCATATGGACTCATGTTAAGCAACATTTGAAATGGATTCATGGCAAGAGGTTGTGCAGGCGTCAAAAGCTGCCCCATCAACTCTTGTTTTAACAGATCGGCAACAGATAAATCTTTTGGTTTGCTGCCCTCCATTGCCGATAAGAAGCCTTGGAGGAAACCGGTAGAAGATGTTTCCTGCCCAGTAGCTGCTCCTTGTGCTTGCTCGCCGGAGAGGGGTTGCCTTCCTTGTTGATAAGTTTTCTGTAATTCAGAATAACTTTTAACGGGTTGACCGTAATAACTCTTGCCTTCTTTCGTAGGAAGTGACGCCCACTCAGGTGCAAGAGCAGCAACAAACTCAGGTGTTAAACCTTGTTTCTGTAAATAAGAAAGGCCGCCAAGACCCATGGTACGTTGGCGTGCAAGATCAAGTGCGGCAATGTCTTGCTCAACAGAACCAAAAGACTCAAGGCCTAATTTTTTTTGTTGTGCTTGCCACGTCCCCGGCATGAATTGATAAGCACCTGCAGCGGCACTTGCATATTTCCCGCCTTTAATAACTTTGTCTGGATGCCGCTTTAAGTCTGGTGCTAATGATCCGCCAAACATGACTCGATATGAGTCTTGACCACCACGTTCTGTTCCTTCTGCAAAACGCAACATACGCAAAAGACCTTGCGCTTCCGGCGTTTGTCTAAACTTTTCGTAAAAGGAACGATCTGCCATGGTGTTATGCTCCTACCCAATTTGAACTTGCTCTAAGACCAGGGATAAAAACAGCTTGTAATGCAACAACAAGACTGAGCTTGGTCGTAAGGCGTTTAACAAAATTAGGGCAAAGAATCATGGGTCTAAAGCAACAACACTGGCCCCCGTGAATCAAAGATTCGTGTCCAGTTGGTTGGGCTTACATGCTGAGCAATGCCAAGGATCAACGCTTGGTGTATTGGTTTAAAAGCTCTTGGAACTTTTCTGGGGGCATGTTTTCAAAACGTGGGTCAGCAAAGTTCATTAACGGTGCACCTTCACCACCAATGAAGTTAGGACTTGCCGGATTTAAAGACTGGTCAATCTGTGACACCAGGGGAGAAGGGCCTAAGGTAGGCTCGCCCATTTGTTGTCCTGGCGCAGATCCCGTCTGATAACCAAAGGTACGTTGCATTAAAGGATTATTGACCCCGACAGCCCCGCCGGGTTGGCCCATTGGAGTGTTACCGTACTTTTGTTGCCAGATCTGCATGCCAATGTCGCGTGCGGCATTCATCTCTTCTTGTGTCTTAGCACCTGCACGTGCCGCTTCGTAACGCTGAAGCTCAGGATCTTGAGCAGTTAACTGAGCAATACGAGATGCTTCAGATTGATATGCACGATCCGCAGCAGCTTGTTGCCCAGGGAACCCTGCACCTGGACGAAAACTCTCTGCTGCAGCCCCCGCACGAAGTTCTGCTTCTTTATAACCTGTGCCGTAATCACGCAAACTTCCAGTAGGTTTAGTATCAGTTCTTCCACCAGAAGTACCACGTCGACCCCCCATACCACCACCACCAGCGTTATAAGGTGCTGCAGGCTGATTTAAAAATCTACCCGCGGCATTTACTGCGCCCGGAATGCCAGGGATCATGCTTGCGCCGCTAAGTACCCATGGAGCAATACGCCCAAGATTAGAAATCAGTTGTGCGCCTTGAAGAGCAGGTCCAATCATTACCGCCAAACCTCATGTAAATAAATGCGTGATCCCACAGCCGTATCGGCAGGGCCAGGTAAAGCCTGGATGAATTCAGCACCAGAGCGTTCGTAACGGTATCTGGCTTGGAACGGATCCTTGTAGTTGGGAACGTAAAGGATGCCGGCTAAACGGTTGGTTTCGTAGAGATAAATCTCATCCCAAACCTTAAGCGCTTCTTTGGCATTACTGGATCTGATCGTACGATCGACATCACCAACAATGTTTTCGATGCGTGTAGAGGGTGAAGTAGCTACTTCAGTCCTCTTTTCAGCAGTGTCGCAACGTCCAATTTGGATAGCAATTTTGTCATAGAAGTATGAATCCGGAACGGTGTTCATGGCTTCTTCAAGTCGGGCATAGTCACCCGCCGGCACGGAAACCGTGAAGTAGCCTAGGTGATACCTGACTCTACTCTTGTCAAAATCGCTGAGCTGCACAGCTTATTTCCGTATGTTCTCAATTATAAATGCAGTGAATTAAACGGCGTATGGATTAGGAAGGCTTGCTATCAACTCCATGGGATTGATTGTTTGAGCGGGTTGCAATAATTGTTGAACAAGTTGACGTTTCATTTTGGTTGCACCGCTTTCTTTTGGTTCACCTGCAAAGCCAGTGCCAAGCAAGTAACCCATTAAAAACTCTTTAGGATCTGTACCAGTGCCAGAGGGATCTTGTACCTTACTGCCGGTAAGATCAGAAGCTTCTCCTAGCGTCTTCATGTGGCCGTAGCCAAGCTCATATTTCCCATCTCCTGTTGTCCAGGAGGCTAAATTACCGTAACCACCTTCATTGGGACGAGGTTTAAATTTGATATCTCCTTCTACAAAAATCTCAGTCCCTTCTGCACCAGCATAATCTCTACCCCGATGATATGTACTAGCACCGGCAATGCCTGTATTCCTGGGACCAAAACCAGAAGTCATTGTAAGGCCGGCTGCTGGATTTAGTTGCAACCCACCTTTTTCATCGGGAATATACTTAGGAACTCGATTAGGGCCGACCCTAACACCTAAAAATTTACTGCGATGAATGCCAGGGTCTTCGTATTGATTGGTCTGAAGGTTTAATACATAGCCATGCAAATGTGGACCGGAAGAAATTCCAGTAGATCCAAGCTGCCCTAGTCGCGTGATCTTTGCCATATCTACATTCTAAAAGTAAAAACCCCTGGTTTCCCAGGGGCATAGTTTGGAGATGAGCAATCAAACCCTGATCAGGTCAGCGGCGATGACGGCCTCCCAATCAACCCGACCGATTTTCTTTAACTGTTCGAGATTGTTAAACCTTTCACCCGATAAGGACATTTGAAGATCTTTAATCTCTCGGGCTGTTTTCAATCCAATACCCTTAATATGATCAGCGATCATTTGAGCGGTAGCTGAATTGATATTCAAACGGTTGTCCGGGGGGAAGGTCCGTGGCTCTTCCTGCGCAGCTTTATCTTTTACCTGAAGCGTTTTTACCGTTTTGGTAGCAGCTTCATCAGGTGTAAGCTCAGTCTTGTATGCGGTATAAAGGCGACCGTCCTGATCTTCGACCATGAACCAATCGCCGTTATCCCATTCGCTTACAATCTTGACTCTTGCACCTGTTTTCTTGTGCTGATAAAGCAGTGCTGCAGTGGTTGACATAAGACCAGTTATTCACTGGTCTTAGTTTAACCTAATCAGCTAACGGTGCGGCCCAGGAGGTAGCCATCAATATCTTCGTAGCCAGGAGCCACATCAGGTTGGATGTAGCAGCACTCAACCACGAGATAGCCGGTGCGGCCACCAGAGGCATCACCACTGGAGATGTAGAAACCACCGGAAGTAGCAGTGCTATTAGCAGTTTCCTTCGCAAACACCTTCAGGGTGGTAGCGGCGGTAGCGGCATAGTTCACGTTACCGGCAGTCACACCAGCAGCACCGGATGCAATCAGGAACGGATTGGTGCTGTAAGCAGCGGAACCAGCGGCGAAGAAGATCTCACCAGCCTGGGTACCAGACACGGTAGAAGCCAGGTTGGCCTGGATCACACCTTCGCCGATACCGGAGGCAGCGGTAGGGCTACCACTGTTGCTACGACCGAAGGAGATCACGTTACCGGTGGCGGCGTACACACCAGAGGCAACACGACCATCACCCCAGCCAGAAGCAACGGAGATGGTGGCGCGGTACACATAAGCAGGCAGGGTGCTGCTACCAGAGATCACCATGCCGGTGATGTCGGGGCGAGTGTCGTCCTGGCGGTAAGGGGAAGGAACGATCACATCGGCTGCAGCCACGGGACCGCTACCGGAAGTTGCGGTAACGGGCACATAACCACGCTGCTGGAAGTAGCGATAGCCAGGGATAGCCAGCACCGAAGTGGGGCCGCCCTTGGAACCATCAACACTACCGCTGTCGTCGGTATCAATGTTCTTGTACCAACCGTTCAGGGGCTCTGCCCAGTTACCTGGGTAGATTTTTTTAGCGGACAAATAGGTCATTTATCTTTTCCTATGTTTGGATTTATGGTTTGTTATCAGACGGTACCGTCATCAGACACGAAGCTGTAGGCGGTGGTCACGAAGTCCTTGTTCAGAATCTCGAAGCCAGCGTACAGTTGCCAGATAAGGATGATGAAACGGCTGAAGTCATCGTTGTTGTTGATGAGCACCTGAGCGTTAGGGCCACCGATACCAACGCCGATCGACTGAGGACCGAAGAAGTAACCTTGGGCTGCTTCTTGAGCGCTGTAGGTAGAACCACCGTTGAAGGAGGCTTGCACAGTCTTGGTCGGGAAGTTGGTCGACTCGAAGAACTTCACGCCTTCAAACTGAACGCCGGTCGGCATCACGGGCTCACCAGCCAGGAAGTAACCCTGACCAGCTTGGGGACCCATGTAGAAGCTGGCGTTGTTAGGCATCATGGGGTTGCCCATGTACATGCCTTGACCAGGGTTGCCGCTATAGCGTGCGATCTCACGGAAGTCGGCATCACGACGCAGGTGCATCATGAAGGTAGGATCGCAGATGCAGCGATACAGACCATCAGCGAAGGTCGGAACGTTACGCTTACGCAGGTCCTTAACAATGGTCAGCAGGTCGGTTTTCACCTGGAACTGCTGCACCTCATTGCCGTACTCAGTGCTGGAGTAGGAGATACGACCAGAGGAATCTTTGGTCTTACCACCAGCGAAGTAGTAACCACCTTGGGTGGTAGAGGCAGCACCGTTAGCTTCTGCTTTGGCGAGTTCATCAATGAACACGCGGTCGCGCCAACGGCGATAGTCGTCGAGCAGCGTCAGGCTACCGATCGACTGGTGGAACATGTTAAGGTTGCCCGAATCCAGAAGCAGGCGCTGGGCCGTGATCAGGGTTTCGCGGGCAATCTTGAAGGTCGAAGGCTGGGTCGGATCACCCGGATCTGCAGGACCAGTGTATTCCTTAAGCACCACCAGGACTTTTTCCTTGGTGATGTTACGGCTGTTAGCAGTACCGATGGTTTGATCGGCAATACGCTCACGGCTGTCCTTCGTACCAGGGGTACCCCAGAACTTGTAGCGGTCTAACTGAACGGTTTGACCAGGCTGACGGGTGAAATCATGAACCACCACAGGCTCCACTGCCATTTCGGCAATGTAAGCAGGGTGAGGACGGTAAAGTTCCGCGCCCAAAATCTTTGGAAAATCGTTCTCCTGGTCTCTAGTTTCTTAGAGGGGTGGACTATCTCTTCATCCCTGTAGGATGCCGGACGCTAAATCTGGTATTACGTAACAAGATCGTGTTACCCCCAGTAGTCTCTGCACCTTCCAATCACGGCTTGATTGGCTTGGCTCAGGATTACCCTCGTCTTTACGTTAGGGCTTCCCTGAATTCATCCGGTTTGCACTCATCGATTGCTCGGTGAGGTGACAACGTTGAGCGTTCAGTTGAGGCGTGCTATGCTTTGGAAACCTGTTTATGAACAACATGACCCCAAAACTTGTTCCAGGATTTGGTAATCTTTACTTAACAGAAGAAGGAAAGGCTTTTGAAAAACAACTTGATCCCGACAACCAAGAATATTTTCGAGAGATTCCTATCAGTTCAACCAGTGTTTATGACCGTATTTCAGTTCTTGTAGATGGAAGAAGAAAACGCTTTCATCTTCACGTCTTGATGGCTGTTGCTTTTTTAGGATTAGATCTGCGTTCTCATGGAACCAGTAACTTTTCCTTACAAGTTGATCACAAAGATAATGACAAGAGAAATAATCGACTTGACAATCTTGAGATCGTTACCAAACAAGAGAATTTAACAAGAGCCTGGAAGAGCGGTTGTTATAAAAACAATGGCTTTGCCAGTAAAGGAAAACCGAAGAAGTCTTTGAGAAAGTTTTCTTCGGATGACGTGATTCAAATCAAAGCTTTAAAAGAAGCAGGTCTTTCTTATCGAAAGATTGCGGAAAAGTTTGAGTGTAACCACGGAGCTATTTACCAAATCTTGAAGGGCTATACCTACCAGGATCTGAACTAGCTATCAATAAACACCTTGGTGTATCCTCCAGTGTCAGTGTTTTTATCGGGTGAAAGATAAAGACACGTGTGTCTTATCTAACACAAATTTTAGCAGACAGTAAACTTAGATGCTTACATGTACTGCGTGGATGCATACGGAGTTACACCGTATTTGGCGCTTTGAGTGTTGCTAGAGCCAGGGGATTCTGGATCAATAGCCATGCCTTGTTGGAATCCTGGCAAACCCATGGAACCAGGGATGGCGCCAAGAGCAACACCACCAAGTCCGGCGGTAAGTGCGGCAGCAGGAACTAAACCTGCGGCAACAGCTTTACCCATGCCACGAGTGAATGCCTGCTCAGAAGGAATAGGCATCTGTGCAGATCTATCAATAACACCGAGAACAGCGTTTTGACGTCTAGATCCTTCTGGCATGCGGATGGCAGATTCCAGGAGAGATTTCTCGGCCGCAACCTTACCTTCTTTAGCCGCTTTAAGAAGGCTTGGTGAATATTTACCAGCAAGCGCACGCGCACCTAATAAACCAGCAGCGCCGCCAAGAGCACCAGCACCTGCGGCAAGAGCAGCAGATCCTGGGTCTTCTCCTTGAGAAAGGGCGTACCCACCCGTGGCTAAGCCAGCGGCAATAGGTACGCCGAATTTAAGAGCGCCACGCATGGCATCACTCCATTACAAACAGTTTGTTTGCAACAACTTGAGGCTGAGCTTGGTTCAGAAGACGCCAGGCATTGCTGGGATCTACATCCATCTGTTGTTTGAAGCTGCCCCAGAAATTCTCAGGTTGCTGAGGAGCGGAAGCAGCAGGGGGTGCAGGGAATTGACCCAAGGTCTGGTAAGCAGGTGTGGTGGGATAACCACGGGTTTCCAGCTGGGACTCATCCTCATACACAGGGTATGGACCTTCAGGACCAAAGAACTTCAGCGTGTAATCGCTGAGCACATCAGGGTTGGTCAGGATTTCGTTGTAAGCCAGATTCTCTTGGTGCTCAGCAACCGAGAAATCGGCATAACGATGAAGGACTTCTTGTGCCTTGCTGCCCCAGGCAACAGCACTGTCAAGCATGGCTTCCAGTTGGAGGCCGTAATTATTTAGAATTGCGGGTGCTTCTACCCCGTACGCGCTTACCACTTGACGCGTTTCCGGGCTCCACTCGAGGAGATTCGCCACGTCCTCCAAGGATTGAACCGAGTAGGTTTGGGAAGAGTTGGGCGAGGAGATCTGGTTGGGTGACCAAGTCTGCGGAGCCGATTGTTGCGTAGCTGGGTTGCTGTACTGCTGACCGTAGTTGGCCGGTGCGTACTGGGTCGGAATCTGTGAGGGTTGACCCTGGAACGGGGATTGAACTGGACTGCTCAGCAGGTTCACTACCTTGTTGAACGCCGACTCCCACGGATTGCTCGCCTCCGATGGGGATTGGGGGGCGTATTGAGTAGGGGCTGATTGGTAGCTGGGGACCGCTTGAGGCACTGCTTGGGGGTAACTGGTACCCACCTGGTACGCCACTGGAGCTTGGGGTGCCGGAGCTTGGGCCGGTACCACGTAGCTGCTTGGAGCCACCGCCACTGGTGCTTGGCTCGTCTGTGGGATCGATTGGACGGTAGCGTCCTGCATAACTCATCTCCTTTTGTAGAGCTTCTAATGTTCGATACAGATATGGGGTTAAATCCAATCTTGGATCCGCAGCCATCGGAAGATCCGGTGCTTGCGGGTGAGGAGTCTGCATCATGCCCCCCACTAAGCGAGCAAATTGAGAGTAAGCACCCTGCAATTCATTCACCATCCTGAATGGGAACCCAGATAACATCTCGGCCCGTTCCTCATCCGTCTTAGACGGGAAGAGGTATTTCAGTGCTTCAATGCTATCAACACCTAACTCCTGGAGGTTTCGTACCACGATGGAGTTGTTGAGGATGTCTTGGGTGGAATCCTCATAAACAGGACCCATCCAACGCCACAAGATAGTTAGATCACCGTCTGGAATAAGACCAATAACCTTAGGTGGAATTTGTTGGGTTTCCACACAAGCCATCATAAGTTGTTTGAGTTGGTCATTGTATTGCTTCATTGCTTCTTCATATGCCATCTCTTCTTCCGGGGAAGCACCGTCAGGTAGATCCACGGGCTTCTCTAATCCTGCTGCCATCGCAAGCGTGGTCTTAAAGAGCTGTTCTTCTTGGTAAACAATCAACTCAAGACAACGACAAATGCCATGGGTGTAAATAGAGTTTGCTTTTTTCTTGGATGTAGCAGCTACGCGACCAAACAGTGATTTGTACTCAGTTGCTGTTACGCCTGCAGAGATGGACAATTCATCAACGCCACCAAGTGCTGTACGGATTTCTTCTCGATACTGCCGTGCAAATGCGTTTTGGTCACCAGTGATTGCATCGGGAACAATGTAACCAACACGGTCGTTTGGTTCCAGGTTTGCAATAACTCTTGGCACACGGATCTGACCATCAACACCACGGCTAACAGGATCTGCTTTGAACGTAGAACGACTCAAGGCAGCAGGACTTGTAAAGCCTGAGTTTGCTGCAATCGAAGGCCGCTGAACGCTCATGTCCCCACCTGCTTCCATCAGGTCTGTCTTGGGACGTGACGAAAGTAGTGTTGGGTTACCAAAGAAAGTGATGTTCTTGCGCATGGTGCGCATCAATTCATCATGCGTACAGATGTGATTAGCGACTGCATCAAACTCACCAGAGCCTTCATTTGAAAAGCCTTGGGTGTTGTTGATAATCTCAACGCAAGGAATAAAGCCAAGACTATTTTTAAGCGTTTTGGTATTACCTGTTAACGCATAGGTTGGCATATCAAAATTCAGCTCCGAATCGGAGTGTGTCTCTTCAATTTCTTTTGGTTTGATTGATAGTCGGATATAACGCTTAGCACCAGGATTGTAGGTGCTTTGCAATCCAGTGATATTGGCTGTATTAATTTGATCGCCAAAGCCATTGCCACGACGAACCTTGTAGCTGTAGATGATTACGACTTCGTCAAGCTCACCGTCAACGTTGTAGTACGCACGATATTCATGCTCACGGAAGTAATAAAGCCTATAGCTCTGCTTGGTAGGACGAATGTAAAAAAGTCCTTTACCATCACATAAAAAGTATTCCCAAATGGAATCCAAACGGGTATCCATCTTGTTGTACTTGAGGACCCTGTCGATAAAGTCTTTGCGCTGAGCGCCAAAGTTATCTTGCCCTGGAAAAAACTCAACTCCTTGGCGAATCCCAAAGAGTTTCATCTGTGCAATATGGGACGCAACAATACCCGTATCTACAACAATGTCACTGTTTTTATCCAGGTAGGCATTGATGATTTCGTGGAGTCGGGCTTTAGCGTCAGCCATTATTCACCTTGTCTTTATAAGATACTAACAGTTTTAGCAGTGGTTTCAAATAAAACCGGGTCCTTTTTGCCCTGGATAAATAAAGACTAAAGGTTCAGGTGGTCTATTTGGTCTAGGTGCTGTAAGTCGAGCAAAATTCCCAAACACTGGTTGAACAACCGGGGTCTTTGGTAAAGGCTCTATGGCAGTAAGAGAACCCTTTAGATAACGTCCTGCTATTTCCATTATCGGTTATACAACAGTTCGTTAATCATTTCTTCTTGCTTTCGGTTTCTTTCATTGATTTTATTTACCGTGCCTTGTGCTTCTTTTAAAAAACCAAAAGGATTCAAAAGTGCACCTAAATACTTTTGCAAAAGACCTTGTGCATTGTCCGTAGACTGTGCAATCATTGCGCCGTCTCCATTAAAAGTACCTCCGTAATCGGACAGCTCAGAAGAACCCATCTTATATTTTTGGGTTGGCTCAGGACCTCTAAAATACTCACGTCCGGGAACATCGCCAGGTACCAACGGACCGCCACCCCACACTGGCGATAAAGGCGTGGTGTACAAAGGAGATTGCGCTTGGAACGCACCTGCATTGCCCATGTCCACAGGCTGGCCGCCGTATACTCTAATCATTTTTATGCTTCTTTTCTGTATTTTACTCTTCTATAACCTCGTAGCCAGCTGCGTCATTGACCTTGTTAATGATGATGCCTGTACCACGGACATCCCAGTTAAGCACGTCGCCTTCTTGCCAGCACAACTCTTCCATTACCTCATCAGGAAGAACAATGTAAGGCTCGCCATTCTCGTCCTCTTGGACCTCAAGGATGTAGCTCATTTTGACTCAAGCAATTTCTCCATTAGCTTATCAAGCTTATTGTTGATTTGATTAAAGTTGTCATGCATTTGCTGGATTTCTCTCAGGAAGTCTACCTTGAGAACGTATTCCAAAGGCATCCGTTTTAAGTCGTCTTCCAAAACATCAATCCTACGTTTTTGAGATCCGATGTAATTAAAAGCTTGCTGGATCTGGTCGTTTTGCCTGCCCAGGATCTTGCCTGCAACCCAACTGCCACCAGTAACAGCAGATACAACGGCCGTTAGACCGATAGCAATGTATTCAGGACCCACGACTAGAATAAGCTTTTTTCTAATTTTAGGATTTAGTAATCGAGCTGAAGCTTACCTTTGCGCATCAATCCGTTAATCATCCAGACCAGTGCGTCAACACAGTCATCATGACTGCTAACACCAAAGTTGGTCAGCTCTTCAAACATGGCGGTAAAGTTGCGGTAACGATTGAAGATGATCTTACGATCTTCAAAGAGACCCATGCAACCTCGGAAACGTGCCAACTTATCTGCACGGAAACCTTTGACAGGATGCCAATTCAAGTTGTAAAGACTTTCGTTATTCAAGCAAACGCGTTTAAAGTCAGCTTCCAGGGAAGCCTGGTACTGCACAGCTTCTGAATAAATGTCACAGGTGGAGTAGGTCGGAAAGTAATTACCGCTTTCATCTCGGCCAAGCACCGACCAGTCATTAAGCAATTCTTTTAGGGCATCTAGCTTTTCTAGGTTACCCATGACACGCAAGCGGCGGTAATCAATGACGTGAATCTGATCTCCGATACGTCCACCAAGTACCATAACGGTGTAATCATTCTTTTCTTTGGTGCCAGCGGATAAGTCAACCCCTACAGCAAGCGTGTCGAATTCTGTGGCAATCTCCGCTTTGACAATCAGCTCAGGCGCCAACGACAATTCGTTCTGTCTGATGACTTGATTCATGTACTGGAACGAAAAAGCAATAGGTGCTTGTCGTTTCTTTTCCTTCAAGTAATCCAATGACCACATCTCTGGCCAATACGATTGCTCGTCCCCAGACTTGGGATCTTGCAAGATTGCCGACAACACAATTTGCAACCAGTTGTTTTGCGTATTAAAGGTTGTGGAATGAATGTCATCATGTCTGAAGCGAGTGCCAAGGCAGATAGCCCGTGCTCCTTCAAACATGGTGGGTGCAATCACCGCATTCCAGTTGTCCTGCATCTGTTTACGGATGTCAGGGTTAGAGATGTCTGCCGCTGATTTAATGGCGTCATCGATGATCACAAGATGTGAACGCTTGGAGGTCACCGAACCCTTAAGACCTGCCGCGCAGAGTGTGAACTGTTCTTCACCCGTGGTGTCAATGCCCGCAAACTTATGGTCAATCGACCAGTACTCATTGCTGGTGACGTTCTTAAGAAGACGTACGGTTGGAAAAACTTCTTGGTATCGTTTGCTTTCAATGATACGTTTGATGGTTGCCGACTTGGAACGTGCGATATCAACCGTGTAAGACAAGTAGAGGATCTGTAGCGGCTTCTTGGCTTGCGTGTGGACACCAATGGCCCATGCGGTAAACAAGCCAAGGACCGTGCTTTTAGCGGAGCCCCTGGGTGCCAATAGATCGACGTTAGGTCCAGCAATCTTCAAAAGACAGGTGCTGTCCTGATCGGTTACAAAGTGACGATGCCACTCCTTGTGGTGTTGAGCCGGAGGTTTATCAGCGACGTACTCACAAAAGAAACCAAAATCTTCCCTTGCTTTCTGAAGAGATTCAAGGTTCCGTGGAACACGAATTTGTTGCTTGCGTGCAGCAGCTTGTGCGTTACGACGGTAGGCAAGATGCTGGTATGCAGGCACGGCAGGTATCGTTCAGTGTATTACTGAATACTACCCTATTTGTTATCGTCTTTGTTTCTTTTGCTTGCTTGGTATTTACGTGCTTTATCTAGGGCTGCTTTTCTTTTCTCTTTATCCGACATCTCACTTCCGTCTTCGTTCTTGGCTTCTTTTTTCTTGAAGTGCTCCAAGAGTTCAGGCGGCATTTTATTTTTGCTCATTCTGTTTCTTCTGCATTAATGCATTCATGACTTCTTGGCCTTGTGCAACATTCTGCGCAAGGGGAGTTGGACGAGTGACAGCAGCCCCTGACTCACGATTTTTTTGGAGTTGACGAGCAACTTCAAATAAACGTCCGGCAATATCTTCACCGAAAACAGGAGGTTGCGGAGGTGGCTTTTGCATAGTGCTAGTCTAATTTATTTATTCTTCCATTTGCATGTGAGACCATACGCTCATCGATGCTTCTTCCAGGGGGACTTCAATAGGGTCATCTTTGAAGATGGTCAGCAACTCACGTATGGCGCGGTCAGCACCAGCCATTAGTAAGCCCTTGCGATCTTTGTTGCCCGTAAACAGATCAATCTGTGCGATGGTGCCACGGAGTTCCTTTTGCATGCTGGCGATCCTTGCAACGCCAGAATCACGTTTGACAACACCGTTATCAATGTCTTCTCGAAGCTTGCGGATGTCCTCCTGCATGGCTTCAATTTCGTTGATCAAAACCTTGCGATGATCAGGCTTTGGATAGTTGTGTTGGAGCCAGAGATCACAGCCCGATATACAGCCGTTATAACGCAAGAAGCGTGCATACAAATAGCACTCAATTACAGAGAAGTTCTCTGCGCAAAATGCTCTGTATGCTTGCTCCGTTGGTGCGTCTAGATTATCGACCCACTGGTCGAAGATCTCAATATCGATATGCTCTTTGGGACTGAGCGTAGTCCCTTGCCTCGTCGCTTTCGCTGAAGCCCTGGGCTTGAGCTGCAGACTTTCTTTGTTCTTCACCTGAGGTTCCAATAGAGAGACGTTCTTGTGTGCCGGCTTCTTTCATCTTCTCTTTGGAAGAGCCAACGGAAACGTCTTGGAAGATTTTAACGGCAGACGCAGCTTTACGTGCTTTGTCCTCATCAAACAACAAATCGTAAGAATTTAAATCCTTATCATCGTCGTAATAAAAATCTTCTTCGTTCATGGTCGTTCCGTTTTCTTGATGTCTTCTTTGACATCAGTTTCTTCTTTATTCAGTTTATCTGAGGGTTGCTCTTTATTAAGGCGGCTTTTGGCGTATTTATACGCAACATCTGCCGCCTGGCGATAACGACCCAGTTCTGCGGAAGTATCAGCAGAAGAGTCCTGCATCTTAGAAGTTACCCATCATGCTGGCAAGACCACCGGCAAAGGTATCACGTTGACGTGCACGGTTGGACTGAGCAGCCTGACGCATCTTGGAACCTTCAAGACGGCCGATGAGGGATTCAAAATCTTGCAGTTCAGCAGCCGACATACCGCCACCGTACTGACGAGAAACATTAGCGTCTACGAGTTGTTGCGCTTCGGCATCAGACATGCCTTCAGCCATGAGCTGAGCTTTGGTCCGAGTATCGCGACGAGGGGCGCTGGTAGAAAAAGACATGTACTCAAAAATTTAACTCTACAAGTATTTTAGTATATTCAATTTAGAAATTGAACATACTCGTAACGTTGCGAACCATTTCTGTACCTCTTTCAATGTTGGCAATATTTTTATAACCAGCGTTAACGATAGCCTGTAAGTCTAATTTACCTTTTGACTCAGCTTGTATTTCTGGAATACGATTATCGACTTCATACTTTAAACGCTCTGTAGCGCCAGCTTGACGGATTCGTTCAACATTCTCAAGGCCTTGATTTTGAATTTGAGAGTTAAGCGTCTCACCAAACAGGTCATATTCTGAGTATGGGATCTGACTCTCGCCAAAAACATCTCCGTAGCCTGCATCTGTAGTGGTAGTCGTATCAGGTGTACCTATTGCAGTAGGAGCAGCAGGATTAAAAAGATTTTTAGCCCCAGTAGCAAGAGTGATATCTTTGTTTCCGGCTCGGCTTTGAATCTGTTGAAGAGTCAGGCCTTTATCTAAAAGTTTTTGTACTTCTCCCGCATTTAATTTATTACCGATTTGTACGCCGGCAATAGAACTACCTGCTTTTTTATTGTTAGCACTACTAGGTCTAGAAGAGCTGGAACTAGACGTAGTAGGACTGCTAGGTGAAGCAACTCTAGCGACTATATTTTGAGCTGCAGAAGCGCTAACACTTGTTTTATTTTCAATCCTATTTTGGATTTGAGCAGCAGACTTGCCTTTGTCTGCCATCTGCTGAGCTATTTGCTTGGCTTCCTGTCTAGCTTCTTGTTTAGCTGCTTGTTTTTTACTCATAGCATTTTTATTCTCTTTAATAAAGTCTAATGCGTGGTCATGTTAACAAAAATTAAATACTAGACATACTGGAAGAGATATTGATATTACTGGAAAGGACGCCCTTTAAATCACTAGCCATACGCTTGAAGCGTTCAGGGTCAAAGGTGACCATACCACGCTGAAGATTGCCTTGTGCATCCCTTTGCATGTTGCCATACATAGACTGCCATTCACGATCAGCTTGCGTCATGATTTTATTTGGATTACGCAAAGCAATTTGTTCGTTTAACAAAGATTGAAAAGCGTATGGATCCCTTACGTTTAAAGATCTTGCATAGTCGGTTGCTTGATCCCAATCCGCCTGATCAATATCACGTCCCAGTAAACTCTGGAAAGCAGAGGAAGCAATTGGTTTAAATTTTTCATAGTCTACAGGGCGAGCCATAAGCTTGCCCATCAAACGGTCAGGTCGGAAATTTGTATAACCGCGTTGACTTGCTAGATATGAAATGGCATCACTTGGGCTTTGCTCAAAAAGAGACTGAGCAGTAGCACGAATACCTTTCTTTTCTTTACCAGAAAGCCTTGCCGCTTTTGCAGGGTAGTCTTCAAACATCGACAGCGATGTATGATGACCTTCACTCGGCTCAGTACCAAAAGCCATATTATCTAGAACGAGTTGTTTTTATTTTAAACCAGGGAATATCAACCGAACTTAGACGCCATTGCAGTTAAATAAGGATCAAATTTTCCAGACAACATAAATGCCTGCCGAAAGTCTTGTCCTTGATTCTGTTGGGAGATAGGACTTTGCATGAAATAATTGCCTTCACGCAGAGCTGCCATTTGATAGGCTTTATCCCGATCCTGGGAATAAAGATCAAAACCCTGCCCCCTTACAATATTTTTATTCGCCTCTTCTCGAGCTTTATCTGCAGACG
>Ga0209990_10000863_pt1 | contig 28196 bp, 26 predicted proteins | sample NOAtaG_6_FD_187304 | JGI IMG/M metagenome (GOLD analysis project Ga0209990, IMG submission 187304) | Freshwater lake microbial communities from Lake Erie, under a cyanobacterial bloom - NOAA_Erie_Diel5S_2200h metaG (SPAdes) (version 2) | ecosystem: Environmental > Aquatic > Freshwater > Lake ...
GCAGGCTTTGTACTGAAAAAGAAAAGGAAGGCAATGAGCAAATTGTTGTCCTTCTTTTTTAGGGAAATAAAAAAAAGGTGTCCATTTCTTATTTTTCAATTTGTTGCGTTAGAAGCTTGAGACCACCTTTTAAAAATAATGCCCAAAACAAAAACCGTGTTCTTTTGTCAGTCCTGTGGCTACGAGTCGGCCAAATGGCTGGGGAAATGTCCTTCATGCAACGCGTGGAACAGTTTCGTTGAAGAAGTGGTGACCAAAACCGAAACGAACAAGAACGAATGGCGCACCGAGGGCCAGCCAACCAAAACGCTAACACCCAAAACGCTGGCCGAAATTGAATCCGGGGACGAGCAACGCATTCCCACACCGGACCACGAACTTAATCGCGTGCTGGGGGGCGGACTGGTCCCCGGCTCGCTGGTGCTCATCGGGGGCGAACCGGGAATCGGGAAATCGACTTTAATGCTGCAACTTGGGTTGCAATTACCGGCAGCAAAAACATTATACGTCTCAGGCGAAGAAAGTGATCAGCAAATCAAAATGAGGGCGCAGCGCATTGCGGGAAACCAGACAACCCCAGGATTTCTTATCCTCACGGAAACGAACACCCGTAACATTTTTTCGGCCATTGCATCGGCTCAACCGGATATCGTGATCATTGACTCCATTCAAACATTGTATTCTCCACTGTTGGATTCAGTCGCGGGCAGCATCGGGCAGGTGCGGCAATGTGCGGGTGAGCTCATGAAGTTTGCCAAGGAGACCCACACACCTGTACTGTTAGTGGGGCACATCACCAAAGATGGTTCACTGGCCGGCCCCAAAGTGCTGGAACACATGGTCGACACGGTTTTACAGTTTGAGGGCGATCAACATCTGGCCTATCGCATTTTGCGTACCACCAAAAATCGATTTGGATCTACGTCTGAGATCGGTATTTATGAAATGCGGGGCAACGGTCTGCGCGAAGTATCAAATCCATCTGAGATATTGATTTCACAAAAAGACGGTCCTCTCAGTGGAGCCACCATTGGGGCAACCATTGAAGGTAATCGCCCGCTGTTGATTGAGATTCAATCGCTGGTGAGCCCGGCCTCGTACGGCACGCCACAGCGAACGCCCACCGGATTTGATCAAAAGCGATTGAACATGTTGCTGGCGGTGCTGGAAAAGCGATGTGGATTCAGAATGGGCACACAGGATGTCTTCATCAACATGGCCGGAGGTATTTATGTGGAAGACCCCGCCATTGATCTGGCGCTATGTGTCTCCATCATTTCATCCATGGAAGAAATTCCCATTGATGAAAAAATATGTTTTGCGGCCGAAATCGGATTGGGTGGCGAACTGCGCGCGGTGAACCGCATTGAACAGCGAATCTCAGAAGCTGAAAAACTTGGCTTTCGCGAAATCTATATTTCCAAGTTCAACCAAAAATCGGTTGATAGTAAGAAATCGAAAATTCAGGTAAAGGGATTTGGGAAACTGAAGGATGTTTTTGAAGATTTGTTTGGGTAATTGCCCTGCAGCCCACCGGTGTGCAGCGCCAACACGGTGCTCCCTGGTTTGAACTTGCCTGCTTTCAACATGTCCAGGATGCCAAACATCATTTTGCCCGTATACACCGCATCAAGCGGCAGAGCCAATTCATCTTTCATCCTTCGGGTGAATGCGTGTAAGGCGGGCGTGGTTTTGGCATAGCCTCCATGGTCGTAAGAAGTCTCGATCCGCCAGTTTCGAAAGGGCTGCGGTACCTCATTTAACATTTCTTGTACGGTGGCACGTAAGAAGCCCCCGTTTTTCAGAACGGAGTAGCCGACTACTTCGCCCGCACCATCAAGCCCGGCTATCAGTCCGGCTAAAGTCCCACCTGTGCCAACGGGTAAGCAGAGGTAGTCAAACTCCACTTCATTCTTTATTTGGTGTGCCCATTCCCGCACGCCCTTAATGGCCAATGCATTGGTGCCCCCCTCAGGGATCAGGTAGAAATCCCCGAACAAATCGTGCAACTCCCGAATGAATTCGTCTTCTGCATTATCGCGGTAACGCGCCCTCGAAATAAAATGGAGCTTCATGCCGTTCGCCTGTGCAAAAGCGAGTGTCGGGTTAAGTGGCAATACCTCCTCTCCACGAATGATGCCAATGGCGTTCAATCCTAACTCGCGTGCAGCGGCTGCTGTGGCATAGAGGTGATTGGAGTAAGCTCCGCCAAATGTGAGTAGGGTGTGATGCCCTTGATCAACTGCTTCTTGCAAATTGTACTTCAACTTCCACCACTTGTTTCCAGAAACGTAGGGATGGTTGAGATCTTCGCGCTTCACCAACACCCGCACTCCGGCTTCCCGGGCTTCAGGCAACGGTACTTCCTCTAAAGGTGCGTTGGCGTATCGAACGAAGCGCTGCATGGACTATTCGAAGGGGGCTTGTTTGAGGTTGGTTTGCTAAATTTTTTAGTACTATTGCCTGATGGATGATTCCTACCGAAAAGGGCGCGGGGCGCAAATTAAGACGGCCAACCGGTTTTTGAAGGCCGCCTATGTCACCGAGCATGTCGAGGGGTTGGATGAGCAACTGCTGGGACCTGTAGCCACCCAGGTGTTTGAGGAAACACCCCGGAAAATGGTGAACAAGGTTGACAGCCCGGATCTGGGTTTCTCCTATTCCATGAACCCCTACCAGGGGTGCGAACACGGCTGCATCTATTGTTATGCGCGAAACACACACGAGTATTACGGCTTCAGCGCGGGTTTGGATTTTGAAAGCAAAATCATCGTCAAGAAGAATGCACCGCGGTTGCTGGAGGAGCAACTGGTAAACCGAAACTGGGAGGCCGTGCCCATTCAACTCAGCGGTAACACGGATTGCTATCAACCCCTGGAGCGAACGTATCGTCTCACGCGCGGCTTGCTGGAGGTATTGCTACGATACCAAAATCCGGTTGGCATCATCACCAAGAATAGTCTCATTCTGCGCGATCTTGATCTGCTGCGGGCATTGGCTGAGCAAAAATTGGTTCATGTTTACATTTCGATTACCACACTGGATGAGCACCTGCGAGGTTTACTGGAGCCCCGCACGGCCAGTGCCGCCAAACGCTTGCATACAGTTGAAGAACTGGCCAAAGCCGGGATACCTACCGGGGTTATGATTGCTCCCATTATTCCGGGACTGAATCATCACGAAATTCCGGAAATCGTAAAAGCCGCAGCAGAACGTGGTGCGGTGGCCACAGGTGTTCAAGTGGTGCGGCTCAACGGTTCGATTGGAAAACTATTCGAAGACTGGTTGCGAAAAAGCTTCCCGGATCGTTTCGATAAAGTTTGGAATCAAATCCGGTCGATGCATGAAGGAAATGTAAACGATTCGGAATTCGGCAGGCGCCTGCGGGGATCAGGCCAGTTGGCTGATATCATTCACCAACTGCACCGGGCTGCCAAAAAGAAATACCTCGCGAACCGCCAGATGCCCGCCTATGACCTTACCCGCTTTCGAAAGGGCGGCACACTCAGCCTCTTTTAGTTTACCTTTGCGCCCGTATGGGTGAATACGTGCTTTACGCACTTGGTTTTTTTGCGCAGGGTCTGTTTGGCGCACGCCTTTTGGTGCAGGTATTTCTGTCGCAGCGCGAGGGCCGAAGTGTATCACCCACACTGTTTTGGCTGCTCAGCTTGTTGGCATCCTTTCTCTTTCTGATCTATGGTGTGCTGCGCAGCGATCCGGTTATCGTACTGGGCCAAACCCTTTCGTATTTCATCTACATCCGTAATCTTCAATTGAAAGATGCCTGGAAAAGCTTTCCACTGGCGATACGGATAATCGCATTCGCCCTGCCCGCTGTCGTATTTGGCTGGATGGTGATGAGTCCCGGCCACGTATGGCAACGAATTATTTCGCAAGCCGATATCACCAATTTTTGGATTGTGTTGGGCGGTGTGGGCCAACTGATGCTCAACTTCCGGTTTGTGTATCAGTGGTATTACTCCGAGCGGGCCGGTACTTCAGCGCTTCCACTTGGCTTTTGGGTAATCAGCGCGGTTGCTTCGGTGATGGTGATTCTCTATGCGCTTTTCCGGCCGGGAGGTATTGACCCGGTGTTATTGCTGGCCCAGGGCCTTGGCATTTTTGTATACGCCCGCAACATTCTATTTTTCCGGTCGGGTGCCGGCCGTGGGGAATTGTGACCTACAACCACTTCTTTCTTCTGAAGTACCACAGAAAAGCAAGTGAGGATACCAGCATAAGTCCGATGGCAAACGGATAACCCCCTAACCAGCGCAACTCGGGCATGTGCTGAAAGTTCATGCCATAAATACTGGCAATAAGTGTAGGTGGCATAAACACCACGGTTACAACAGTAAAGATTTTGATTACCGTGTTCTGTTCAATGTTCACCAAACCCAGAAATGTGTTTTGCATGTATTCCAGGCGCTCACTGCTGAACTCTGCGTGCTGGAGCAAGGACGCCACGTCTTTGACAATAACTTTTAACCGCTCTACCTGAAGCGGTGTGAATTCACCGATTCGTAATAAGGACGAGACCACCCGCTGCTTCTCGGTTATGGTCTGATGTATGAGCATTGTGTTTTCCTGCTCACGGGCAATGCTCAACAACAGTTCCTCCTGATAGGACTTGCTGGCAATAAGGTCTTTACTTATCTGATTAAGCCTGCGGTGAATCCCCTCAATCAAATCCGCATCCATGTCAATGCGAACTTCCAGTATCGTCAGGAAGACGCCCAACCCATGTTCTTTCTTTTCCAGCGATCCTCCGGCTTTCAGCCGCCTGACCGTCTCGGCAAAGGACTTCAAATCACCCTGCCGGAAGGTGAACAACGTGTTCCCTTTCAAAATAAAAGAGGCGTTGGCAATGCTCAGTTCGCTGGCTCCATTCTGCAGCAAACTCAGGTTCATTTCAATCGTATCGTCTGTCTCCAGAAAACGCGAACTGCTCTCGATCTCCTGCGCTTCCTGCGAGGTGAAAAACTCAATTTTGTAAAGTTTCTCGATAAACTCCTTTTCTTCCTGGGAGGGCGATTGCAAATCCAGCCAAATCAGGTTGGGCAACCCCTCCAACTCATGTAACGCAGGGTGCTTGTGCTGCGTTAGCCTTCCTTCCTGTAACGTATAGGCGCGGATCATCTGGCATAATCTGCCGCAAGTTTACCCAAATTACCTCTATATTCAGCGCATGTTGTCCCGACTTTTAGATTCGGACGTCCAACAGTTTCTGCGGGACCATGAAAACGCGGACGAGCGGAAGTTGGTACTGAGCGGCCAGCTACCGCTCGGGGTTACTGCGGCTGACATCGGACGACAGTTGGTTGGGCGAAGAAAAGCGCGCACCAAGCTGCCGCTTTGGTACAACGCTATGGGTGCGCTGTATCCCCCCTTGGTCAATCTCGAACAAAGTTCCTCCGAAATTACCGCGCGCTTCAAAGCATTTCTCGCCAGGGAGCTGATACCGGAACGCAAGCGTGGCGTTGATCTTACCCAGGGTTTTGGCGTAGATAGCTATTTTCTATCTCAACAGTTTAGCGAATGGCACAGCGTAGAGCCGGACAAAAGCCTTCTCGACATTGCGGCTCATAACCATCGGCTGCTTGCCGTGTCAAATATTCACTACCATCCCATACCGGCCGTGGATTTTATCAACGACCAGCACCAACCCTTCGACTTCGTTTACATCGACCCCTCGCGAAGAAAAGGCTCCCAACGCTCGGTACGGCTGGCCGACCATGAACCCAATGTCGTGGCACTGCAAGACCGGATCTGGTCAGTTACGAACCACGTGTTGATCAAGGCTTCGCCTATGCTGGATCTCAGTCAGATGATGCGCGAGATTCGCCACCTCATCCATCTGGTAGTGGTTGGCGTGGACAATGAAGTGAAGGAGTTGCTGGGTTGGGCCAAAAAGGACTTTGCAGGCGGGCCTTCCATTGTCGCAATCAATCTTTCCGGTAACGATCCGCTGGCGAACGGCTGGGCCAATCGATTCTCCTTTACTCCGGACGAGGAAATGGCAGCTCAGTCGACCTTCGGTCCATTAAGGTCATACGTGTATGAGCCGTGGGCGCCCCTGTTAAAGGCAGGGCCGTTCAAGTTAATGGGTCAACGTTTTGGGCTTACCAAGCTGGATGTAAACACCCATTTCTACACCAGCGCTGAACGGCAAACCCATTTCCCGGGGCGAATATTCGAAGTGGTCACCCCGTTGAAACTCGACAAACACGTTTCTGCTCAATTTGAAGGGCAACAGGCCAACATCATTTCCCGAAATCATCCGCTTAGCGTGGCTGAAATTTGCCGAAAGACGCAACTCACCGAGGGCGGAACGGAATATGTGCTGGCCTTTCGCGCTGGGGGAAAACCAATGACGGTAAAGGCAATTCGCATCCAATAGAATAGAAGCCCTTGAGGCAAATCGCTGTTTGAATTTTGCCACAGCTTCGTTAACTCGAAAAGCTAAAAGCGAGTCCGCCATGAAATATTTCGTTCCTGTCCTCTTGTTATCGGCCTGCATTACCGCACTGGCCCAGCCCATCACGCTCGAAGCCATCAAAAGCTACCCGTTTCCTACTGAGTTGACGGCTGCCGCCACCGGCTCCCGCATCGCCTGGGCGCTAGATGAACAAGGCCGAAGGAATGTGTATGTAGCCGAAGGGCCTGAATTCAAACCCCGAAAACTCACAAGCTATTCAACCGATGATGGTCAGGAAATCACGAGCCTCTCAATCTCTGCCAACGGGCAATGGGTTGTTTACGTGCGCGGGGGCGATCACGGCTCGAATTGGGATGATGACCTGATCGTTAATCCCACTTTCGCAACTAATCCGGCTAAGACTCAAATCTATTCGATTCCTTTTAGCGGTGGTGAACCGAAGTCGCTCAGCGAGGGTGATTACCCGGTTATTTCCCCAAACAGTAACACGGTAGCCTTTATTAGAGGCAATCAGGCATGGACCGTTCCGGTGGAAGGCTCATCTGCCGCCAAGAGCCTTTTCCATACACGAGGTTCTGTTGGTTCACTGAACTGGTCGCCCGATGGTTCGCGTCTTGCATTCGTCACTAACCGAAGTGATCATTCATTTGTTGGGGTCTATTCGGCTGCAGACAAACCTCTTCAGTGGATCGCGCCTTCGTTTTATCATGATGGTTCTCCGCGTTGGTCACCCGATGGAACCCGATTGGCTTTTGTGCGCACACCGGGAAGCGGTGGTAAGCCCGATTCTATTCTCGCCCGAAGGCATCAACCCTGGAGCATTTGGACGGCTGATGTTAATACCGGCAAGGCTGCGGTATTGTGGAAAGCGCCTGCTACGCTTGCGGGATCCTATCCCACTACGCATGGCACCACTAATCTCAATTGGGCAGCGGGCAACCGTATCGTTTTTCTTTCCTACCACGATGGCTGGCCGCATTTGTATTCAATTGCAGCCCAAGGTGGCTCCCCTTTATTGCTCACGGCCGGGCCGTTTATGTGCGAACATATTCAACTGAGTGCGGATCGCAAGTGGCTTGTGTTTAGCGCCAACACCGGCCCCGACAAACTTGACCTCGACCGAAGACATGTGGCGCGGGTGCCGGTAGACAAAGCTGCGCTGGACGTGATGACACCCGGTGCCGGATTGGAGTGGATGCCCATTGTAACAGGCGATGGATCGCATGTTGCATTTGTGAGCGCCACCACTCAGCGCGCACCGCTGCCCGCAGTCATGAGCTTTTCGGCTAATCAACCCTTGCGGCTAATCGGGCGCGAATTGTTGCCCGCTGCATTTCCGGAAAAGAATCTTGTCACCCCCAGGAAAATCACCTTCAAGGCCCCCGATGGCGTGCTGGTGCACGCTGATGTTTTTGAACCGGTTAACAAAAGCGGGAAGAGCCCGGCCATCGTTTATATTCACGGGGGCCCGCCCCGGCAAATGTTACTCGGCTGGCATTACTCGGATTACTATTCCAATGCCTACGCTTCGAATCAATACCTGGCCAGCCTGGGGTTCGTTGTTTTGTCAGTGAATTACCGCCTCGGCATCGGCTATGGATACGATTTCCATCAACCGGCCAACGCGGGTATGCGCGGTTGCTCCGAGTATCAGGACATCAAAGCGGCTGGCGAATGGCTGGCTGCACAGCCCAACGTAGACGCCAACCGCATCGGTGTCTATGGTGGGTCGTATGGTGGCTACCTGACGGCTATGGCCCTTGGGCGCGACTCAAAACTATTTGCAGCCGGGGTTGATATCCATGGCGTTCACGACTACACCACCGAACGCTTTCGCGGATTCTTAAATCCAGATCGGATGGAAAAAGCTCCTGATCTGGAGAAAGCGATGCAGGTCGCCTGGCATTCGTCACCGGTGGCTTGGGTCGATACGTGGACGTCACCCGTGTTCATTATCCATGGCGATGATGACCGAAACGTACGATTCAATCAAAGCACAGACTTGGTGAAACGATTGGAGAAAAAAGGCGTGGCGATGGAAACGTTGGTGATTGTAGATGACACCCACCATTGGATGACCTACAAAAACTCGGTTGGTGTGTACCAGGCTACAGCGGATTTTTTTGTCAAAAAGTTGCTCAGGAAGAAAAAAGTATGATGGTGAGGTGCTTATATTTGATTCAAAAATTATCAAACAATGAAAGTAAAGAGCAAACTGATCACGATCATGTTGATTATCGTGACTACGGCAGGATGGTCGCAATCCTTTTCACCGGCATTTGATCGTTTTTCGGGTAGTAAAACCGCCTACCTTAACCTTGAAGATGGATCGAAAATAGAAGGCACCATTGAAGACTTCGACCGAAAGAAGGGGCTAATCGAAGAGGTGACTATAAAAGAGACAGCTAACGGTAAGAAAATTAAACTGACTCCGGATAAGATCAAAAACATGTACATCCCGCCAAGCAATGTAGCTAAGCTGGCCGAAGCTTCCGATTATCTGACGGAGGTTAGCCGCTGGGAGAGTGATGCGAGTCTGGATAAAGATATTTTGGGCAAAGGCTATGCTTATTTTGAAAAAGTGCAAATGAAAGTTGGTAAGAAAGTGATGCCCATTATCGCACAATTGATGAATCCGGCTTTCAATGCAAAAATAAAGGTATACCAAGACCCACTGGCGAGGGAAACAACTGGTATTGGATTTGCCGGAGTTGATGTCGTTGGCGGGGACGATAAGTCATACTACGTTCAGGTGGGCAGCGAAATCGGATTTCGTCTTTTCAAAAAGAATTATGATGAAGAGTTTGCCAGAATGTTCAAGGACTGCCCCTCATTTTCTGAAAAAATTAAGAATCCGACCTGGTCAGACTTGGAAAAGAATATCTACGACTACACAAAAGAATGTAAGTAGTCATGACATGTACCGCTCAGCAACCCTTGGACGAACCCAAGGGTTTTTTATTTGCAAGTGTTACGCTACCTTACTTAGATGCACACCATCCTAGGCGCCAACGGCATCATTGGCATTGAAGCCTCCTGGCAGTTGGTTCAACATACCAGCCGCATCCGGCAAGTAAGCCGAAACCAAAAAAAAGTAAACGAGACGGACGAACTCGTTCATGCCGACTTGCTCAACTACGCGCAAACCGAAAAAGCGGTGGCTGGCAGTGAAGTGGTTTACTTGCTTGCCGGGCTCAAGTACGACACTAAAGTTTGGCAGCGCGATTGGCCCGTGGTTATGAAAAATGCCATAGACGCCTGCAAAAAGCACAACGCCAAGCTGGTATTCTTCGACAATGTGTATGCCTACGGCAAGGTGACCGGGCCCATGACCGAACAAACGCCTTTTAATTCGTGTAACAAGAAAGGCGAAGTACGCGCCCGCATCGCCACCCATCTGCTGGAAGAAATCAAAGCAAACAATCTGGCGGGCATGATCATTCTCGCGGCTGATTTTTATGGGCCTCGCGCGCTTCTTACCCTCACCCATGCCACCCTTACGGAGCGTCTGCGGGCGGGAAAGGGGGCCCAGTGGATTGGTGACCCCAAAGCCGTACACACCTTCACCTATACACCCGATGCCGGCAAAACGGTAGCCATGCTGGGCACCACGTCTTCGGCCTTCAACCAAACCTGGCATGCCCTCACCAGCAAATTCGATATGACGGGTGAACACCATGTGCGCATGGCATGCGAAATCACCAAACGGAAGTATTCTATACAAGCCATACCCAAATGGGGTGTGGGGCTGCTGGGGGTTTTTATCCCGGTGCTGCGCGAGTTTGTGGAGATGATGTACCAGTTTGAGAGCGATTATCGCTTTGACAGCACCAAGTTTGAACAGGCTTTTAACCAGCAGGCAACCGAATACCGGGTGGGCATTGAAGCATCCTTGCAGTAGCTTTCGGTCGGCATTAAAAACCCATATCTTTATCCGTGGCTAACACGGAAAAGAAATCCGCTTACTTCCGAATCGCTTTTTTCGGTGTTCTGCTTCTGCAATTATTCGCCATCAACGGGTTTACGCAGGAGAAAGACACCACCAAAACATCGTTAACAAAAAAAGCCTGGAAGCTCGGGATGAGTTATATTACCACCTCAGCCGAAGATACGGTTGTCAACGAATCAAGCGTGGGCAATCTGAAAAGTTATGAGGGCCGCATTATTCGCAACATCCACGTCAACTTTTTTGCACTCGAAAAATCGATTTACGACAGCACGCGAAAAACCAGCCGCATTATTCAAAATGTATCCCGCGCGCTGCACTACCCCACTCGTGAAAAAATTATTCGAAACCATCTTTTCGTTTACCCCAATCAGGTTTTCAACCCGTACCGTGTAGCCGACAATGAGCGTTTTCTTCGCGACCTCGACTTCATTTTGGACAGCCGTATTGTGGTAACGCCAATTGGCACCGACTCGGTAGATCTAACGGTCGTCACCCGTGATGTGTTCAGTCTCGGGCTTTCTTTTGGCGGTGATTTTCCTACGGCCCCAAAAGTCACCCTCTACGATGCAAACCTGATGGGTCGTGGGCAACGTCTGGAATTCACCGGCCTGGTTGAGCAGGGCCGCAGTCCGGTATTTGGCATGAACGCCCGTTATCGCAAGAGCAGTGTTTTGGGTAGCCTGGCTTCGGTTGAAGTGGGGTATTCGCAGATCAATCAGGGTATCAGCATTGGCAATGAAAATGAGTATGCTCACTATGTCCGGGTAGACCGCCCATTGGTATCCCCTTATTCACGGCTGGCCGGAGGCATCGAACTTAGTCGCAACTGGTCACACAACGTGTACAATAAACCCGACACCAGCTTCCTCAATTATCGGTATACCGTTAAGGACTACTGGCTAGGCTACAATTTTGGTATCAACCGTGAGTTTAGTAACCGCAACCGCCACTTTCTCGGGGTGAGGTATTTCGATGGCAACTACCTGCGCCAGCCGGAACAGGAAGAGTACAAACTGAACTTGAGCTATAACGACCTGTTTGGTGTATTGGGCGAATACACCTTTTATTGGCAAAATTTCTTCAAAACCCGTTACGTCTTCGGGTTCGGTCGTACGGAAGATATTCCCTACGGATTAACCATTACTGCCACAGCGGGACTTACCCGTCAAGTAGGTGTTGAACGGCCCTACATGGCCACCGGTTGGACCCATTCGTTTGCTAACCGAAAAGGAAACTTCTATGCCTACGGCCTGGAGGCGGGGGGCTACTTGCGAAACAACCAAATGGAAGATGTCTTGTTGAAAGCCAATGCCAACTATGTGTCACGTGTATTCAACCTTAACCGTTACAAGTTACGAACGCTGGTAGCTGGTGCCTATACGCACCTCTTCAATCAGAATGTTTTCCAACTCGTACCGATCAACTCCACGGAAATACGAGGCTTTTCCGCTGACAGCGTGTGGGGTGAAACCAAAACGTTCGTACGACTGGAAACCGTACTGTATACTCCGTGGATCGCGTTCGGTTTTCGCTTTGCCCCATTTGCGGGTATCTCACGTGCGCAGGTGTATTGCAAAAATTGTGAAGATCCAAACAGAGTTGTGTGGGGTATCAGCGGAGGAATTCGGACGCGCAATGAAAACCTCATTTTCGGTACCATCGAATTTCGACTCACCTATGTGCCGACCAACGATGCCACCGGCAGCAAGTTCTCGTTCGATTTCAACCAACGGCTGCGGGTCAAAAATAGTCGTTCATTTGTGCGGGCACCTAACTTGCTGCGCCCGTGAAACAAATCATCACCCGACCGCCTATGACCCGATTGTTGATTCCCTTGCTTACTGTCGCTCTGGTGTTCAGTTGTGCCTCACCCACGTCCATCTCGCGCAGAGACATTCGTGGAGCCGAGAAACTGATTGGCGTTCAATTTTCGAACGAGGAGATCAAGGCACTGCGCAGCTACCTGACGCGAAACCGCCAGGGATTTGATAGTGTAAGGGCGGTGCCGGCTGGCATCAATACCTCCCCTGCGTTGTACTTCGATCCGCGCCCGGCTCACTTCAACCGTCAATCACAAGCAGGGCCCTCCGACTGGCGACTGAGCGAGGGTGATACCGACATGATCGGTAACGATGACCAAATTGCTTTCCTCAGTGTGGCTGAGTTGAGTGTTCTCATTCGCACGCACAAGATCAGTTCACTACGTCTCACTCAGATTTACCTTGATCGTCTAAAACGCTTTGGCGACACTCTGCAAGCCGTTGTCGCCATTACCGAAGAACTTGCGCTAAAGCAAGCGCAGCGGGCTGACGAAGAATTAGCGCGTGGCCTCTACCGCGGACCGCTGCATGGCATTCCGTATGGTATTAAAGATCTTTTTGCCGTGCCAGGATACAAAACCACCTGGGGCGCAGAACCCTATCAGCATCAGCTGTTACCCGATACGGCAAAAGTGTACCAACGCCTCGAAGCGGCAGGAGCCGTTTTGGTGGCGAAGTTAACCACGGGTGCACTGGCGCGCGGGGATGTTTGGTTTGGTGGCAAAACCAAAAACCCGTGGGACCTTAAACAGGGCGCCAGTGGATCATCTGCCGGGTCCGCTTCTGCGACCGCTGCCGGCCTTGTTGCCTTTTCAATCGGAACCGAAACTCTGGGCTCCATATTGGCGCCCTCATCGCGGTGCGGAGCAACCGGACTGCGCCCCACTTTTGGGCGTGTGAGCCGCGGTGGGTGCATGACGCTGGCGTGGTCGATGGACAAAGCCGGCCCTATCTGCCGATCGGCACAGGATTGTGCCTTGATTTTTAATGCCATCTATGGCCCTAACCAACCTGAACCAGACCGGTCAGTGGTGCCGGGGCCATTTACGTTTAATCCACCTGCTGATCTGTCAAAACTTCGTATTGCCTATTTCGACAAGCTGTTCGCACGCGACACTGCCCACCGAATAACCAACGATAGTGCCTTACACATCTTACGCAGGTTGGGCGCAACACTCACACCGGTCAGTCTCCCGGACTCCATTCCGTTTGCCGGATTTGATATCATCTTGCGGGCCGAGTCCGGTGCCTTTTTTGATGAGTTGGTACTTGCTCATCGCGACCGCGAGTTAGGCGAGCAGGATGAATCCTCGCGCGCCAATTCGCTGCGGCAGTCCCGTTTTATTCCGGCTGTTGAATATCTCCAGGCAAACCGCCAGCGGACGTTACTAATCGAGAAGATGAATGCGCTGCTGAGCCGTTATGATGTCATCGTAGCGCCAGCCGAAGGATTCAATTTGTCTATGGCCACCAACCTCACGGGCCATCCGGCCATCAGTTTGCCTACGGGGCTTGACAAACGCGGGCGACCTACGTCTGTTGTTTTGTATAGCAACTTGTATGACGAGGGCACACTGCTGGAGGCCGCGTTTCTTTTCCAGCAAGCCAGTGGCTTTCATCGGCTTCGTCCTAAAATATTTAGTGAAGACTAGCCGTGGTTTAGCTTTTCTTTTTACGCATCACCTTTCCGTTGAATAGGTTTACGTCCTCGCGAAGGCGTTTGTTTACGTCCACCGTAGACGCGCGGACAATTTTGTCAACTCCGTGTTTATGTTTGATGTAATCCAGTGCCCCATAGAGATTTAGGTTATCCTCTGTATCGTTAAAGAGATGAATCTGATGGTGGCCGTGAACGAAAGAACTTAGCCGCACACCAATCAGGCGAATGAGACGCTTGCGGTCACGCAGTTGTTCAAATAATTCAAACGCCACACAAACTATTTCGTGATCGGCAGAGGTAAAATCGATGTGGCGTTGCTTACTCACCGTTTCAAAATCCGAGTATCGAATTTTTACCGTCACGCAAGCTGTCAGCTTGTGTTGCTCACGCAGTTGAAAGGTGATTTTCTCAACCATGGCCATGAGAATTGACTTCAGCCTGGCGGCATCTACCGTGTCATGACTAAAGGTGCTTTCGGTTGAAATCGATTTTTGATCCCGATAAGGTACAACGGGTGAGTCGTCCAGTGCCCGTGCCTTGTTCCACAGGCTCTGGCCGCTCTTACCAAATGTACGCGTCAGTTCCTCGAGCGAAATCGCGCGCAAATGCAGTACCGTGCGAACACCGAGTTCGTGCAGGGCCTGCGTGGTATGTTGGCCCACCATGGGTAACTTCTCAATAGCGAGCGGGGCAAAAAAGTCACCTTCCTTTCCGGGTGGTATTTCCACTTCCGCATTTGGCTTATACTCGCCCGTGGCCACTTTGGATACCAGCTTATTTACCGACAATGCCATCGAAATGGGCAACCCCGATTCGCGAATAGTCATCTGGCGCAATTCTTTGGCCCACCGAAATGCACCAAAGAACTTGTCCATTCCCGACAGATCAATGTAGAACTCATCAATCGATGACTTTTCAAAAACCGGGGCACGGTCGGCAATAATCTCGGTAATCAAATGCGAGAAACGGCTATAGGCTTCCATATCACCCGACACCACTTTTGCCTGAGGGCAAAGTTGCAGCGCCTGGTACATGGGCATGGCCGAACGTACACCAAATTTTCGCGCCTCGTAACTGCAGGCGGCCACTACACCCCTTCGGCCGCTCCCGCCCACAATCAGGGGTAAGCCATTCAACGAAGGGTTCTTTCTTCGTTCTACGGATACAAAAAACGCATCCAGATCAAGATGGAGTATGCTGCGATACACGGAGGATCAAGGTAGGAAAATACGGTCACACCTCAGCTTCGGCTTCTATCTCCACGAGGTACTCATCGCCAATCAAATCGGCTCGCACCATGGTGTTGGCGGGCTGGATGTGCGCAAAGCGACTGCCATGGGCACGCGCTACGGCTTCCCAATCGCTGATGTTTCGAATAAAAATGCGGGTGCGCACCACGTTTTCAAGTTTTGCACCCAGCGATTGTAACGCGCCCTCCAGTTTGTCGATAACAAAGTGGGCTTGTGCAGCAGCGTCATGGCCACCAATCGCGCGGCTTCCATGGGTTGACGTAGTGCCCGAAACTAAAATGCGATTGCCTTTGCGCACCGCCCGACTGAAACCCGCGAGATCTTCCCACACCGTGCCGCTCAGCGCATGTGCTACGCCCTGTTCATCGCGCTTTACCGGATAGGGTTTGGGAAAGTTGTTCACGTGATGACTCAAATCACCGGAGGCGGTAAGAAAAGGTGGCTTGCGGTACTCATCTCCGCAATCTCCCGGAATGGGGTTGAGGTTCGCCTGCGCGGCACGGATCGCATCACGATCGCTGGCGCTAAGCGAAAGATCCAGTGCGGCTTTGTTCTCATCGATCGTTTCAGCACTCGTCAGCCGCGTTCCCACCATCACGCCTGCTACGGCCGGCTCATCTAACATACAACGCACGGCTACCGTTGAGATGGACGTGTTGTGTTGGCGGGCCACGGTGTGCAATACGTGAAGCAACGCCTGAAATTTCTCCCAGCCGCCCGCTACATCAATAAAGCGTTTGTACTTCATCTGGCTCCACGAAAGCGACTCGTTTAAAACCGGCTCGGGCTTACCTAACCACTTGTCCGACAAAAACCCGCCTGCCAGAACACCAAATGCCAGCAACTTCACACCAAAACGCTTGCAGAGATCGGACATTGCGCCAGCTGCGCGCGGATCGAGCAGTGAAAAGCAAACCTGGTTACTCACAATGGGGATGCCACTGGCCAGCGCGATGTGCAAATGAGCGGTATCAAAATTGGTAACACCGAGGTGCGCAATGCGGCCTGCTTCTTTCTCTTCCGAGAGGAAATACAGCGCATCCAACCAGGCCGGGTGCGCGTAACTCCAGGCATGAAACTGCATCAGGTCGATGCGGTTGGTTTGTAAACGTGCACATGCGCGATCTACGGCTGCCTTTGCATCCGCGCGGGAAATAGGGCCGGGTTGTGGTACCCATTTCGTGAATGCCTGTATCTTTTGGTTGGGGTAGGCTCGCGTGAATGCTCCCACGATTTCTTCGGCCGAGCCGTAGTGGTCGGCCATATCGAACGTAGTGAGTCCGGCTGCCACATAAGGCAACATCGCTTTTGATGCTTCGCGCGGATCTACTTTCTGTCCGCTCCGTTCACGATCGGCAATCTGCCAAAGGCCATTTACCAATCGCGCAATGCGCAGGCCGGGTGCCAGTTCAAGGGTACTCATTCGTTTGGTAAGTTGGTGAAGATTTCGGAAGACTTGCTATTTTGTTTGAGCTTTTGATACTTCACGAAGAAGATGAGCGAGCCAATAAACATCACCAGCAGCCACATCCAGCTGGAATGAAAATACCAAGGCAGGTCGGAGGCGAGATCGCGCCTCACGTGGATGACGAAAAACAATCCAAGTGCAACGATCCCGGCCATCGCAACCACTTGCTGCACCCTTCGATTTCGAATGACTGTGATGTCGCCTGCCAAGCCGGGGTTTACCCGGTGGATGGCGAGCACCGTAACACACATCAGCAAGAAGTTAAACAGCATGGCAATAACCAGCACATCAACACCAAGAAAAAAATCGCCAGCAAGGTGGCACCCCACAATGCCCACAGTAGCCATCAGGCCGCTGAGTACAATAGCGAGATAAGGCGTTTGGTAGCGGGTATGAATAGCGGCTACGCCTGCCGGAAAAACACCATCAGCAGCCCACGCAAATAACAACCGCGACACGGACAGCAACATGGCGGGTAAATCGTTCGTGAGTGCTACCGCAGCACCGCTTACGATCCAAACGGAAAGCCCGGCTGGCACCACGTACGCCAGTAAGCCCGGAGCGGTAACGTCTGTCTGCTGCGCTTCGGCCGCGACAAATTGCCACGGCACGGTGTGGTACACAGCCGAGGCAAACAAAAAGTAAAATGCACCTACGATGCCCACCGCAAGCGCGATAGCGCGTGGCAACAGCTTACCCGGTTCGCGGGCTTCGCCACCGGCCTGCGCAATGGAGTCGAAGCCAATGAAACTGGAGAACAAAACAGCAGCAGCCGACAAAAGCACCGGCCAGGAAAAAGGCGCGGAGATTTCGGGTAACGCACGGCCGCTGCGTTGCAGCGCAGCAATAAATTCAGTCGAATTAAAGTAGAACCCGATGATGATCACGATGAAGCCGAGACCAAACATGAGCATCATCAGTGGCAACAGCGTTTTCTCATACGCCTTAATGCCGCGGATGTTCACGGCCACGAACGTCCACAACAACGCTAGCGCCAGCAACAGGCGCACCGTGGGCATGCTGAGCTGTGCGGCAAGCGCTTGCCAGCCCGCGGCCACGGCAATGTCGCGCAGGAAGGGGACGATGACATACGACACAACACCAATAGCGATACACAGGCCGAACCACTGCGAGAAGCTCGCTACAAAACCCCAGTAGGGGTGTAGCCCGCGACTGGCAAAGATGTAACTGCCGCCCGCGCGCGGCATGGCCGAAGCCAATATGGCGTAGGCAAACGCTGCGAGCACAGCCGGTACAGCCGCCAGCAAAAACGCGGCCCACACATATGGCCCGATGCCCGGCACGTGGCGCTGCACCATAAACGGTACTACATAGATGGAAGCCCCGATCATCGAGCAGATGCCCGTAGCGGTGAGCGATAGCAGGCCGAGTTGGCGGGGGAGTTTTTGGCTCACAGTCGTTATAGTTTTGGTAGAATGTGCTCGATGAAAACTGGCAGCGACATCACTTCCACATTTTGAACAGGGTAGCGATCTGCTGCCGGTGTGATGACATAACCCTTCCGGATACCGAGATCGTGCAACGTTTGATAAAAACCTTTGCTGATTACAGGTGCATTATTGAGTTTGATTTCGATAGCGGTTACGGGCTTCAATCCGTTTACCAGCACCAGGTCCGCCTCGGCACCATGGTGGGTGCGGTAATAAAACGCACGGAGTGATGGCGGCATCACCGCAGTAATCTGTTCAATTACGAAGCCTTCCCACGATCCGCCAGCCACGGGATGCCCCAGCAAATCGGTGTAGGTGGATAACCCCAGCATGGCGTGCAGAAGGCCGCTGTCGCGCACATATACTTTCGGTGATTTAACCAGGCGCTTATTGGTATTGACAAACCACGGCTCCAGCAGTCGCACCAAAAAGGCACCGCCCATGAATTGCAAGTACCGCTTAATTGTGGGCCCGGTTACGCCCAATGAATTGGCATATGTCTGGGCGTTCCAAATACCGCCCTGGTTATGGCTGATCATTTGCCAAAAGTTCTGAATGGTTACCCGCGAAAGCTCTACGCCAAAAAGAAGTGTGAGGTCTCGCTCTACAAAACTGCGGATTAACTGTTGCCGCCACTCAAGACTGTTGGTATCGCTCCGGGCAGTGAGCGCCAGAGGAAAACCACCTCGCAGCCACAGCGTTTGGAGGTCGTGCCGACTTCTGCCAGCTTCGCTAAGGGTGATCGATGTTAACTCCAGATAAGTTACGCGGCCCGCCAGCGATTCGCTTACGTGCCGCACCAACTGCGGTGATGCCGAGCCCAGCAGTAAAAACCGACCCGGTTTGCGATGCTCATCAATCGCGGGGCGCAGCGAGCTAAAAAGTTCGGGAAGGGTCTGTGCTTCATCGATGATGACCAGTTTATCCTGATGACTCTTAAAAAAGGCTTCGGGATCATCTACTTTGGCCCGGTCGGATCGCTTTTCCAGATCCAACACGATTGATTTTTTTGCAAGTTGACCAGCCAGTTGTAATGCCAGTGTGCTTTTTCCGATCTGCCGCGGACCGAGCAAAACAACAGCGGGAAATTGCTTCAGGCTCTTCCTCAGGGTTTGAATAAGGTCTCGCGTAACCATAAACAAAGGTAACATTAACCGTGAAAATCTAAAATGTCATTTTCATTTTTCACGGTTGTGGATTTTAGGGCTTTTGTGGCGGGGGGATCAAAAAGACGAGCAGCCATCACAAAAATATCCCGTCATGTCGAACAAAAGTGAAACATCCCTATTTGCAGCGCTGCAATCAAGGATTTGTTGGTCGCGCCTGCCTCGAAATGCCGCTTTTCACATTTTCGCGATGGCTTCTGGCTGGATGCGTTAGCGTTACCCGCACTGCGTGAGGGATGCCCCGCCTTGGCGGGATAAACTGCGGGCTTGGTGGCCGCGCGTTTCGCGGGGCCACTGCAGCACAAGCGAACCCCGGATCAGCCCGACACCGAGGCACGAGGGGGCACGCTTAAAAAAACAGCGGCTGCCGCCAACTGGTGCCTCCATAAACTTGTGATGCGGAGTGCCTGATGTCTGGTAACACTCCAGTCCCGGCCGGCTTCAACGGGCTCCGCTTTTAAAAGAAGTGAGATTTGAGACGTAAGATTTGAGACACAGCATACTTCATTGGTCTCAAATCTATTTCTGCATAGTTAGCCTCATCGCCTCCTTTGTTTGACAGTTGACACCAGTAAGTTGTCAGTTGTCAGTTGTAAGTTGATAGCTGCCCTTTTAGCCAACCACTACCAACAAACAACTGACAACTATCAACTACAAACTAGCAACAAACAGCTATCAAAAACTAAACAACAGTACCCATCTCTTCGTCCGGCATCGCTTGATGCTTTCCCGAAGCTGGTTAAATTCCGATCCCGCGGAAGCGGCAATCGCTTCTTTGTAGCATCGGATGGCCCGGCCAAACGCGCGTTGCATCTCCCATGTCAGGGCCATGCCTTCGAACAGGGCCGGACGGTTCGCGCCTTCGCATGCAAGTCCCCGCTCGAAGTGCTCACGCGCTTTGGTGTAGAGCCCCATCCGGTTGTACAGATTACCGAGGTGCAGGTACGGAGGTGCAAACAAGGGATCGAACCCGATCGCTGCCCGAAAGTGCAACTCGGCCTGGTTCGTGTCATTCCGGAAGTAGAGTTGTGCCCAACCCATGTGGTTGTGCAGGCTCGCGTAGCCCGGTTCTTCATAGAGCAAGCCATGAAGAATCGCCAGACCTTCGTCTACCCGGTTTTCCATAATCAGCCGTTCGGCATCTGCCATGTATTGATTCATCCATTCCCTGTTCATCACTTTTTGTGTGTGTCGGCCCTCACACACGCGAGTGTGGGAACCGGATTAATCTTCGGCTGGCGAGTCATCACCGCACATCCGAACGATGCGGGGTGAAAACGTAGCCAGCACGTCTATCAAATCCGCCTGGTGTCGCATCACCGTGCGGATGTCTTTGTATGCCATCGGTGCTTCATCCAAGCCACCGCCCAGCAAGGTCACCTGGTTTTTTTCCAGTTCCTGCTTCACCATTTTGTTGGTGATGCGCTGGCGCGCAGCACTTCGCGACATCAGTCGCCCGGCTCCGTGCGAAGCTGAGTTCAACGAAGCTGCTTCGCCTCTGCCCCTCACGATAAAGCCCGGTGCCGTCATGGAACCGGGAATGATGCCCAGCACTCCGCTGCCGGCCGGTGTGGCTCCTTTGCGGTGCACAATCACTTCGGTGCCATCGCCCAACTTTTCGCGCCACGCGAAGTTGTGGTGATTCTCCACCCGCAGTGCCGGGCGCTCGCCCAACGCCTGCGCGATCCGTTCATGAATCTGCTGATGACAAGCCGAGGCATAGTCGCCTGCCAGATTCATGGCCTGCCAGTACTCCTGACCGGCTGCGGTGTTCAGATCCAACCACGCCAGGTTGGCGGCCTCACCCGGCAGCAAGCACACTTGTTTGGCCACGCGCGTGTAGTGCCGGGCAATCTCTGCCCCGAACCCACGCGAGCCCGAGTGCGACAACAAACCGAGGTAGGTTCCCTGCGGCAGTTGCCACTCGTTTTCGACAGGCACCTCCACGAGACCAAACTCCACAAAGTGGTTGCCACTGCCGGATGAGCCAATCTGTTGTGCGGCTTTTCCTTGCAGCGGCTTCAATACCGCGATCTCCTGAAACAGCGCACGATCCAACACCTCATGTTCTTTGGGGCGATCAAACGTTTGGCGGCCAAAACACGTATTGGCCAACAGCACCTGCTTCAGGTTGCTGCGGTGGCGCTCCAAGAAGGCGGCATCAATCGCAAACGCACTGAAACACATGCGACAGCCGATGTCAACCCCAACGCCATAGGGGATAACCGCTTCGCGTGTCGCCAGCACACCACCAATGGGCAAGCCATAGCCCTGGTGCGCATCGGGCATTAATGCACCCGCCACGGTTACCGGGAGCTTCATCGCGATTTCCATCTGGTTGCGAGCGCCTTCGTCAATTTCGCCAGCACCGTAAATCCGATATTCCAGGCGGTGCGTGTTCAATTGATGCACAAGGGACTTCTTTTCTGTCGGCACCAACTCCAGCGCTACTTTGCTCCATATCGCATCGTTGATATACGCACGCGGATCGGCCAACACATTTCGCAGCATCGTGTAGATTTCTTCCTTCTCGCTTCTGCGAAGGTACTTGTGCACCGTGTTGATGGCCATGCCAATCGCCCGTCCTTCCGGGTAGCCCAGCTTCATCACATCTTTTCCACTCAACATTTTTCTTTTCATCGTCTTTCATTTCTTCCCTTGCGGGCGTTTTCAAACAGGCAAAGTGATTTCACCTCACCTGCTGGTGATTTATTTTTTCTAATCGAGTTTTTGTTGATGCGGCTCCGAACGGAGCGGGCATAAAAAAACCCGGTTGAAGCCGGGTTTTCAGTGTGCGATCACGAAGTGATCAACTGAAAATCCGCGGCCCAAACCAAATATCGCTACTTGGTTCGGTGTTCAATCGATATGTTGCTATTAATTGCAGCATGGCGCAAAGGTAAACTAACTCTTTTCAGTTTTGCAATAAGAAACTGGAAACTTTTGGTAAGTCAAATTCTCTCCAAAAAAGTGACCATGCTATACCGCCCCCAAAACAAAGAGTTTTTGACATGCAGTTGCCGTGTTGATACATGTGAGACGTGCGCATGTTAGGGCCTAAATGTTTTCCTGCTCAAGCATCGGAAATTGCTGTTTCCACAGGTTAAAATAAGCACCCCGGTTTTGAAGGAGTTCATGGTGGGTGCCTCGCTCGGCCACTTTCCCTTTTTCAAGCACAACAATGCTATCGGCATGAAAAACCGTGCTGAGGCGATGGGCGATGATAATAACCGTCTTGCTTTGCTCACGCAGAAGTCCTACCATTTTCTGTACGTATCGCTCCGAAGCCGAATCTAACGAAGACGTGGCTTCATCGAGAATCAAAATCTCAGGATCGCGGTATAATGCCCGGGCAATGGCAATGCGCTGTCTTTGACCACCCGATAGCGTAGCGCCATTTTCGCCCAAATAAGTATTGAAGCCGTTAGGCAGTTTTTCAATGAACTCAAGAATACCCAAACCGGTGCAAATGCCGATAATCTTTTTCATATCGGGTTCGAAATCGCCTACGGCAATATTTTCCACTACATTGCCCGCGAACAAATCAATCTTCTGCGGCACAACGCCCACCAAGCTGCGCAACGAATCATTCTTGATGTATTGTAAGTCGTATTCGCCAATATAAACCCGGCCAGATTGTAATGGATATAGATTTTGAAGCAAGGCCATCAGGGTTGATTTGCCTGAGCCACTTTCGCCCACAATGGCTGTAACAGCACCCGCCTGAATGTTCAGGTTTAGGTTCTCAAACACGGTAACCCGCGTGCCATATCGGAAATGAACCTCCTTAAACTGGATATCACCAATGGCGTCTCTAGTCAGTTCTATCTGGTTCTCCTCCTTTTCCCGTTCCAGGTCCATGATCTCAAACAGGCGGTCGGCCGCGATTAAGGCGTTTTGTATTACCTTGTTTAAGCCTATTAGACTACTTACTGGCCCCGTAAAGTAGCCCACCAGTGCATAGAACGACAGCAGCTCCCCGGGTGTAATTTCATTTTTGAGTACGAAGCCCGCCCCCACCCAAAGCAGGATGATGGTGAAGAGTCGCGAGAAAAACTCAGAAGACGAACCTGCGAAAATCGAATTCATACCCGAGGTGTAAACCGTTTTCAACAGCCCAACGAAACGTGTCTCGGTTTTAATATTCGCGTAGCTCTCCAGCCCAAAACTTTTGATGGTGCTTACGGAGTTAAGCGACTCCACCAGTTGCGACTCGAGTTGCGCTGCGTTTTCCATCAGCTTGCGCTCTACTTTCTTGTTCAACCGATTCGTTACAAAGTAGATGATGGCGTAAAATGGTACAATGAGCAGAATCACGAGTGCCAGCTTCCAGTAATACGTAAACATCAGAGCAAACGAGAAGATCAGAATGAAAACATTCACCGCGATGTTGGTGAGCGCTTCGTTAATAAATGAGCGAATTTTGACGGCATCGTTCACCCGGCTAATGATTTCGCCCACCCGCATGGTATCGAAAAACTGCTGGGGTAATTTGAGCAGGTGTTTGTAGTAGCCTAAAATCAAACGGGCATCAATAGCCTGCCCGGTGCGCAAAGTGAAAATGCTCTTCATGGTGCCAATGAAGACCTGAAGCAACAGCAGCACAATCATCACCACGCTCATCAGGTTGAGTAAGTTACGGCTGCCGTCCACCAGCACGTAATCCACGATCTTCTGCACGTAGATAGATGTAGTTAACCCAATGAGCGTGTACACCATCGCGCCTACCAGCGCCTGCACCATGATGCTGCGATGGGGCCGCATTAAGGCCCAGAAGCGGGCCGTGACAGATACCCTTTCGTTGCCAGTTTTAAAGTCTTCCCCAGGCAATAAAATCACCAGTACACCCGTCCAGATTTTGCGGAAATCTTCGTGCGTGTACTTATGCATCTGACCCGTGCCAGGGTCCATCACTTCAATGTGCTTTTCCGTGGCAGCGTAGATCACTACGTAGTGTTGCAGGACCTCTTTGATGATGACGTGTGCAATGGCAGGCTTGGGTATTTTCAACAGGCTGGCCATTTCGCCTCGCACGCCTTTGGCCTGGAAGCCCAGTTTTTCCAATGCCTCCAACAAACCCAATACGTTAGTGCCTTTTTTATCGGTAGACGCCATTTGGCGGATGCGCGCAACCGGTAAGTTGAGTTTATAATGCGCAGCGATGGACGCAATGCACGCTGCGCCACAATCGGTAATGTCTCGTTGTTTGACTTTGATGCTCATGACCTCACCCCTGCCCCTCTCCAGAGGAGAGGGGTACGTCCGTTTTTATAAATATGATTTTGATCTAATGGCACGAGCAGGATTACACACAAGATCACATCGGCTATTTTGTCAGTATTGGTTCAGCTATGATATTTGGGTTGAGCCAGTCATCGGCTTTATCGTACAGCAGCTGCCAAAGGCTGCGCTTGGTCACTACAAACCTCGCCTGCAAGGTCATTCCTTTTTTGAGATTACCTTTGTACCCATTTTTCAAAGTGAGGTATTCCTTCTCAAGTGAGCACTTGACCTCAAACATGGGGCGATTGTCCATAATCTGAATGTCGTTGGATATTTCTTTGACCTTACCGTTGAGCAAACCCCATTGGTTGTAATTAAAGGCACCTATTTGCATGCGCACATCCATGCCAGGGCGAAGGAGGCCAATGTCATTGGGCGAAACGTACACCTCAGCCAGCAGGTCGGTATCGGGCGAGATTTGGGCCAATTCCTGCCCGGCAAAAACAGTGGACCCGGGGTACACACCGGTTAGGTTTTGTACCGTGCCGCTTACTGGCGCCTTAATATTAAGGTTTTCCTTTTCCTTTTGCGTCTGAGCGAGCTGGTTCTGCAAGTCAGTTAACTCCCGTTCATAATTCCTTAATTCTTGTTGCCACTGGCTAAGTTGGCTTTGCTTTAGCAGTTCAATTTCATTTTTACTCTTGTCCAACTCAAATTGAAAATTCTCAAAATCGGCTGCAGCAATTACTTTTTGGTCGTAAAGCTTTTTGTTGCGCTCGTAATCCTGCTTCACCTTCAAAAACTTGGTTTGCCGGTCAATCAGTTTTTGCCGGTAATCAAAATGTGACTGACGATAAAGATTGGTGATAAGCTGATCAGGGGTCGTCTTCCCTGCCACGAGTTTATTGAGGTCTTCAATAAAGTCTGCACTTTCTTGCAGCTTGGCCATCAGGTACTTCTCTTTTTCCTCCAACACGGGCGCGTGCACCGTAAAAAGTAGTTGGCCCTTTTCAACTGCCTCATTTTCTTTTACACGAACTTCCTGTATGTAGCCGGTGCTGGTGGCGTTCAATGTGCTTACTTCAGTGGTGGCCTTTAAAATGCCAGGGCTTTTAATTGAGACATCTACAAATAAAAAAGGGAGGGTTGAAAATGAAAATAAAAGAAATACAACGGTTACAAAATAGATAACAGCCGACCCCTCCATGCTTCTGGCCAGGCGCAGCTCAATTGTTTGAGGCAGGATTTCTGAAGGGAAAATTGTATTCTTATCCATTGCAGCAAGTATTTGCAGCCAAATGGTCAGCTGATTTCAGAGTGAAAATTCCAATATTCATCTTCGCTCTAACAAAAGGCACGTCCGCACTTCGGAATTTCAGGTTGGTTCTTTTTAGTGCGAAACATTTGTACGCCCTAAACTTTGTTCAAACAAACAAGAACAAAAGAGTTCCGCAATGCGTGAATAGCGAAAACCATTAGAAACGGAGACCAGTTACGCTTCTCACTGATGATATATGCAAAACAAAAGCAAATTCCACCAATAAATGATGAAATTGCTGTTGTGAGATCGGTATGACTTAATGCAAAAAGACAAGCCGACAAAAATGTGATTGTATAATCATTTAAGAATCGAAGCTTTCTCAAATACTTGAAGGCGACAGACTGGAAGAGAATGGTTTCGAAAAAAGGAGCAACAAAAATCGAAATGAATAACCTAGTATGATTTGTTTCAAAGCGATTCTCCTCGAAAACGAAAAACTCGTTCAATATGCCGACAACTAAACCGGGTATCACGATAGTCAAAATCACAAAAAAAAGAGCAAAATGTACCGCATTTATACGATAAAAAAAGCGCATGACTAGAAACATCGTTTTTATGTCTTTAAAAGTAAAGAGGTTGGAAATTTACTCCAACCTCTTACTAAAAATGCGGACTTCCAAACAGTTATCCGCCCAGATGCCGAGAAATTACTCGATCACTTTTGATTTCCCCATATCATAACCGTGGGTTACCCAAGCTGCAATTGAACAAGCTATAGGACAAATTACATTTTCACCGAACCACTTACCAGCTTCCCTAAAAATACCCCCTCCTGATATTTCTCTCAAATCAGATGTTTCTAAAGGTGAAATTTCAGGAATCATTAAATTCTCCATAAATTTTTGTTTTGGGTGTTAAATTAACTATCGCAACTACTCGCAACACTTGCACTCGGCAGACTTCACGCCATCATGAAAATCGCTGATAGCATCGTAAACCCCAGCCCATTTCATAAGCTCATCAAAGAGTTTAAATCTCACTAAAATAAGACCTCCATTAACAGCTCGCATTTCTGACTTGTCGATTTCAGTTAATCCCGCACGTTTTAGATCCATAACAGTTTAGAGTTAAATTGATAAAATAATTATCAGCCCCGGCCGGAAGCCTTGTGTCAAAAATAGTATTGCTTTTGTGCAGATCAAGACCATTTACGTTTCACTTATAAGTTGTACACTTTTACGATATAATATTTTAAGCGAAATGGTCAGAATTTGCCGCGGTGAAAAATGAGGCCGCCTTTCAGAAACAACTGGTAAAAATTGGCGAAAAGCTGGCCGAACTGCGCAAAAAGAAGGGATATGCGAGCCATGAGACGTTCGCCTATGATCACGACCTCTCGCGGGTACAATACTGGCGTATTGAGAGGGGCAAATCGAACATTACACTGCGAACGCTGTGCAATTTGTTGGAAATTCATGGAACTGAATTGAAAGACTTCTTCAATTCGCTGCCAAAAAGTTGAAAAACTTAGCTGTGTAGGTTTTTCGTTAATATTACCCCAAAGCTTTAGGCGCTAAATCACTCCCTGTGCCTGCATCGCGCGGGCAACTTTGAGGAAGCCCGCAATGTTGGCACCGGCCATGTAGTTGCCCGGCTTGCCGTATTCCTTCGCTGCCGCTAAACACGTGTCGTGAATGCCCTTCATAATGTCCTGAAGTTTTTCATCCACTTCTTCGCGCGTCCAGTTCTGGCCCATGTAGTTTTGCGTCATCTCCAATCCGGAGGTGGCCACGCCCCCGGCATTACTCGCTTTGCCGGGTGCATACATGACTCCCGCATCCAGAATCACGTTGATGCCCTCGATGGTGGTCGGCATGTTAGCACCTTCAGCCAACAACTTCACTCCGCCTTTTACCAGGTTGTGGGCGTCCTTTTCGTTCACCTCATTCTGAGTGGCACAGGGGAAAGCACAATCCGCCTTCAACGCCCAAAGCGGATTATGATCGGCCTTGGCATCAATGTCCTGATACACCACGCCCTTGAATTTATCCGCATACTCTTTGATTCGCCCGCGTCTTACATTCTTCAACTCTTTGAGAAACTCGAGTTTTTCTGTCGTGAAGCCTGCCTCGTCATATACAAAGCCGTTGGAGTCAGAAGCGGTTACCGCTTTGCCTCCCAACGGCATGATCTTTTCGATGGCATATTGCGCCACATTGCCCGAGCCGGAGACCAAACAGACTTTCCCTTTTAGGGAATCGCCCTTGGCTTGCAGCATGTTTTGCGCAAAGTAGATCAAGCCATAACCGGTGGCTTCCGTGCGAATGAGGCTTCCGCCTGAGCCTTGGCAGCTGTATAACTCCGTGGAAAGCGGCATAACTCGCTTTGAACAGTACTGCGATGGCGACCAATTAGGTGCGAAATTTTTGCCGGGTTAAATCCCTGTTTGGTAAGTAGCTCAATCTTAACCCTGTCCTCATAGGTAAGTCTTTTGTATTCTTTCATTTTG
>Ga0209990_10000866_pt1 | contig 28136 bp, 21 predicted proteins | sample NOAtaG_6_FD_187304 | JGI IMG/M metagenome (GOLD analysis project Ga0209990, IMG submission 187304) | Freshwater lake microbial communities from Lake Erie, under a cyanobacterial bloom - NOAA_Erie_Diel5S_2200h metaG (SPAdes) (version 2) | ecosystem: Environmental > Aquatic > Freshwater > Lake ...
GATTGTTTCAATTTCCAATTCATAATGAACTCTACTTCCCATATTTGTTGATGTTTTACCGGCTTCTTCCCATTCCGCCAACAATGTTTGCATCACATATGGATCACCTTTTGCTTTATTTCTCGCGGCTTCATCAGTTGGGAAATCATCATAAAATAACTTCATTACTTTTGATACGGACGGAAAATCATCTCTGATTGTTCCATCAACATCTTTCATTGTGTATCTATGTTTCTCCTCCTCAAAAGTTAAATCTAACTCTTTTTGTCTTCTTGATAAGATATCTCGTATTTCTTTTGCAACTTCTTTTAAATTCATTCTTTTTCTTGTATCATGTATTCGTTTATTTGACCTCTAAGATCACAAACGTCTTTATCTTTTGGTAGTTTCATTAATTTAACTCTACCGTATAATGACCCTCCATTAAGTTTGTCATATATGTTTTTAGCGTCATTGAAGGCGTCTCCATCTAAACAAACTATTATATCTTTTTTTGCCTTATCGTATAATTTTTCCCATAAGTTATCATTCACATACTTTCCGAGTAACGCAATTGAATTATCTAAAAAGAATGAGTCAAATACACCTTCTACAAGATATATGTCTTTTTTCCAATCAATTAAACTTTCGTTAAAAATAAGAAAGTCTTTTGCTGCTTCAGGATTTTTGTATTTTAATTTCGCCTTTGGGTTCCAAGACCTTGATACAAAAAAGTTTAATTCACCTTTTTTATTAAATGACGGGACAATAATACGACCCGCATATTCTCCTTCAATACAAAGTCCAATTTTATATTTGTCTATTGTTTCTTGAGTTATACCTCTTTTTTTAAGGTAGTTCCAAGCCTCTTTTCTTGGGACGTGTAGTGGGTGTATTTCCTCAAACTTTTTATATTCTTTTGGTAATTCTAACTCTTTATATACTTTTTGTTTTTTTTCTACCTTATCAGGTCTGATGAGGTTATAGGTTTTTTTGTCTTTTTTTGAACCAAATTGTTCAATTAGTCTACCTAAATGTCCGTGAGTGTCATGTGTTTCAGAACACGCCCAACATTTATAAACATGGTTAATATAATTTATTTCTAAGTTTCCCTTACCATCGGTTTTTGATAAACCTTTTATCTCATAGGAACAAACGGGACAGTCAACAGATATTTGACCACTATATTCATTTACGTTTTTCGGTTCACCAAAAATATTCTCGATAAGGTCAACTAATAGTGACTCTTCTTTCATACATAAAATATAAGAAATAAGGGTGAATAGTCAAACAACAAAAAACCCACCTTTATGGGGTGGGTTACTTAATAATTTATAATATTTAATATTTTTTTTGTATGTTTCTCTTTTGACTTCTTTTAATCAATTTATTCCTTCTTAAATATGCCGCCAATTCATCTATTGTTTTATTTTTTTGCCATTCAATAACAACTGTACCATCAGTAGCATCCATTATTTCACCAGTTTCTGAGTTATATTTAATTCCAAGAATTCCATCGGGATTATGTGGACCTTGTTTTAATTTGATAACAATTAAACTAACACCAGTGATTTCATTTGGGTTATCTTCATTATGACAAGGTGTTTTTTTTCCGTTCGAATCATAACATTTATCTTCACTAAATATATCTGAATTTTTATTTTCTGATATCACCCTTCTTACAATTCTTGCAAGATCTGATTCTGTAAGTCTTATGATTCTTTTCATAATTTAATTTCTAATATCTTCTATATCTTCTTCTGTAAGATTCGTTAGTTGTTGATGGTCTTATTGTACTGTCAGAAAAATTTAAGGTTAGGGTAAGTGTTCCTCCATCATCAACATTAGCTCCTGTTATTATAATCTTTTCATAAGCTAATTTGGTGTCTTTAGTAAGATCAGATACATTAAATTTTGTTTTAAACGGGTTATTTGTTACGTTTAATTTCTTATCACCACTATCTGTTTTGATAATCGCATTTGTACCAACAAGTCCACCTCCAATTTCTAAAGTAACTTCTTCATTTTGGTCAAACATAGTCTGCTTTAGATAAATATCAAATTCACTTCCATAATTACCATCATTCATGTATAATTCGTTACCCTTATTGTCTGTAATTGAAAATGTTAAATCTTTAAAACTTACGTTAGGTGTTGATTGTGATTCTTCAGCAATAACTCTTCTTACAATTCTTGCAAGATCTGATTCTGTTAATCTAATTATTCTTTTCATTTTTTTTAATATTTTTTTTTATTTACATATAAATATATCACAAAATAAAAAAAACACCTACTACCAAATATTTTCTTGTTTCATATAACCCAAAACACAAGTATATGAATCGGCCATATCGTAACACTCTTTTTTAAGGGTATTATTTTTTGTGTATAACCATGTTATTTGTGGTTCTTTATCTGATACTTTTTTCCAAATTAAATCTTTTTTATCAATATCTTTTGGTAACCCACCAAATAAAACATGTTTTCCTTTATCGTTTTCTTTAACAAAATCAGGCCATGCAAATTTTCTTGAGTTATAAGTTGATATAAATGAAGGGACAATACCTAAAATATCATATATTGATTTTGTAATCATAGAATTATATCTTAATAAGGTACCTACGGTCCAAACGTTATTAGAATTTAATAGAGGTTCTTCTATTACAACTTTTGTGATCCCAAGATTTTTATAGTTTTGTAGTTTTTCTTCAAACGCGTCAACCTTCATTAAAAGTTCTTGTATTTTGTCTTCCACTTTTGGTTTTATTACTGGTGAAAAATGTGTAAGTTCCAATAGTTCTTGTGTTTTAATATCAAATAAACACCAACCAATTGTTTTTGTTGAAACGTCTAATCCGAGAACTTTTGGTGAGTTCTTCAAGTCTGTTTTTGCCATAAAAAAATTAAAAATCTAGTTTAACGGGATACTGTTGAATACCTTGTCTTTTTTGAGGTGACTGTATCTTAGAAATAACCATAAGTTCTTTATTGGTATTGTAAAGTCCAACTTCTGTAATATATGGTGATGTTACTCCATCCCAAGTTGGGTTTGTTGATTTCAAAAACTGTGTTTGTCCTAAGTTACAAAGGAAATTCATAACATAAATTGTTGCTTGAATGTCTGTTTGTATGCTACCAAAGAAAAAGTATTCACCACCAAAATTCAATGTATTTCCAGATTCATTAAGATCAGGCAAATCAATATAATCATTTAAATCATATAAAGGAGCGTTGTCATACATGTCTTTTGTTATTTGAAAAGTAGTCCCTGTTAAACCTGACATGGTAATATAGTTATTAACTGAACTAGCTGAAATCTGACCCATTACGTCAATTTCTCTCCAAAGAGTAGGGTCCGGTCTAAGAGTTGTTGAAGTTACTTTTTGTGCTAAAACTTTCATTTCATTAGCGGTGTAACCTGTTGGTATTGTTGTAGATTGTGAAACCAAGAAAGGAAACTCATTTTTAAATTTCAAGAATATATTGTATGTTGGCTGACTTGAATCTAACATAATTGGATTCAATCTTGTATAATAATTACAATGTAATGAGTTAGTAAACGCCGAATTATTGAATCTATATGTAATAAACATACTCTCAGTATTAGCACTTAATAACCCTTCGTCAACACCTAATACCCCGTCACAAGCATTTGGTATAATGGTACCTACTTTAGGTGCTGGTAGAGTCCATGATCTATTTGTTTTGTAGTTAAGTGCCGCTACAATTTCATCATCATCAAAAACAACCATTTTTAAGTCAGGAAAAACTTTACCGACTCTATTTGGTATTCCATCAGTATTTGGGTTAGTGTCCCACAGTTGGTAGTACCTTAAACCAGGATCATTAAAATCTGTACTCTTTGTAGACTTGATGTAATAAGGAACAAAAAGGTTTTGACTTGTAAAACCACTTGGGTCAGTATAAAAGTCTTGTCCAATTGTACCTGAAGAGTTTTTATGCCACATCAACCAAGGAAGAGATATTTTGAAATTTCTAGCTTGACCAGTAGCTCCTGAATTAGTTGCGTCAAAAACTTCTTGAGCGAATTTCTCACCGTAAAAATTATCAATAGATTGGTTTGTGTAATGAACTATGGCGATCGCTTTTTGTTCAAAAGCCTTAACTCTTATTATTTCACCCATAGAGTTATAAAAATAAGACCCATCAGTATCTGTTGTACCGCCTGTTGTTACATAACCCAAATATTCTTTACTCCCAGTGTATCCTGATGATTTATATTTATTATAATCATCATTAACTGAGTTAAACACACCCGCCGGTGATTCAGTCCACGGAATATTCATATTCCAAACTTTAACATCTGTTTGTGAAACATCACAGTTAGTTTCAAAATTAAATACATTTGTTGCCCAATAAGGTTCAGGAGTAACTGTATCATAAAGAGATGTCATACCTGAAGGGTAAAAAATAACACGAGAATTTCCGCTAAAACCTAAACTGTTAAAATTAGGTAAATCCCTATCTACTTGTATTGTTACTGTTGTTGCAGTTGAGGTATTACCTGTTACACCGACAACTAAATAAGTAAAAATTGGTGAATTACCACTCAATGGTGATATACTATTATTAGTAAATAAAACCATAAACATATTTGGACTTACTATACCTGAAACACTAGCGTTTACAGAATTGGCACTTATAACTAAAGTATTTCCTGAAGATAATTGTGCGTTTCCAACTATAAAATTAGGGTTTATAGTATATGCTGAAGTAGTATAAAGTGTGGACCCTGTAAAAAACCCTCTTGGGGCTGCTGAGTTATAAATATTATCTATAAAAGACGAATCATAAACCATACCAAATGTACTAGCTGACGTTGAGTCGACAAATAGTGGGTACTTTACATTCATTTTATTAGCTTCAGGTGCTGGTGTAATATTTTGAGCATTGTATTGCGGTCTTAGGATAATAAAATCATTATTATTCATATCATCAATACAGTTATAACAAACCTCACTATCTCCAACTTGAAAGTAGCTTATATTAAAATTACCTTGAGATAACTTTCTTCTACCAGCATCAGTTAGAATCGTATTAATTAGTGGATCTGTAGTTTTGTTAATGTAAGCCATATTTTATAAATACATATTTTTATATTTTAGTAATTAGTATTTTTCAATTTTAATTCAATTCGTCTTCATCATCAGAAAATTGTGATGCGGCACCAAAACTAACCGTATTTGAAATTGTTGGGGTTGTTGTTGATATAGTCTCACAAACTGTTTGGTTACTTAAAGAAATATTTGTTATTGTAAAATTATCTATAATTGTTCCAAAAGGTCCGCAATTAATACCTGTATTTGCTATAACTTTTTTGAAGATACTTCCGTTAACTGTACCACTACCTGATAATTGAACAGTATATTGTCTGGTTGTTGCGGTAGTAAAGTAATTAGGGTGACAAGAAATAGTGTTAGGGTAACTATTAGTGGTTGTTGTTTGAGTACTTGTTAGATATGAACCACCGGCGGTTGTTCCTGTAGTATTTGTATAAGTAAGTGTGGGTGTTGTATTAGTAGCTGTTCCCGCAGATATTGTTGTGGTGTGTAAAAAACTAAGATTTACCGTTTTATTACTTGGTAAGGGTGGATTACAAGTAACCTGATATTGGAAACTAATTTGTCTACCATTCGCTAAAATTGTATTAGTTGGGTTTGCAGGAACAAATGATAAATTAACTTGATAATTTATTATTGATTGTTGTGGTGTTAAAGTTATAATTTTTGATCCAATATTTCCAATAATATCTTTTACGTAAACAGTATATGTTCCATCATCTAAATTGTTGAATATTGATCCCGCTTGAAAATTACCTGGTGATGAATTGTTTAAAGCATACGTATAAGGAGCATTACCACCAATTACTGATGTGACAAATATTGCACCGTTAACTGAGTTAATACATGTTGGGTTAGTCTGATTTGTATTTATAATAAAATTAGTTGTACATGTACCTTGAGTAACATTAGCACTTCCAATTACACCATCATAAACCCACGCACCTATTGGTGGGGATAAAGAAGAAACTAAATTTGGTATTCCTGGTTGAGTCCAACCTGAAATCAACCATTTTGTTGCTGAAGTATTGTAATACATAGTTAACGTATTACTTGTCCATGATGGATAACCATTTATTGTATTTGCAGAAAAAAACTGATATTGATTTATTGTTTGTACTGGTGGTAATGACAATATTGTTGATGTCGTACTAAGACATAATTGACTAGTATTTTCTAAAGCCGGTGTTGTTGGTAAACACTCAGTACAATTAGTAAAAGGTCCTGTTAATATTTGAACAAAATTCTCATATAATGTTCCGCCGGTGTATATTTCAATACCAACAGATACCCAACAACCAAGTTGACCTACAATAGAATACGTTTTCCCGGTTAAAACTTGATTATCGTAGTCAGCCCTATAATAAATTATATTATTTAGATCATTACAGTTATAAAATTTTTCAACTCCATAAGTTTGATAACCAACATTACAAACAGTAACGGCAGTAAAATCACCATAATAATCAACAGTTGTTGCGGTGTATAATCCTGATTGAATCCCGCTGATGAAAGATGTTTGAGCACCATTACTCCAAGTAGTCGTATAAGGAAACGTTCCTCCTGTTATAATAAGTGAAGCATATCCATCAGATGTGAATGGGGTATATGCGTCAATAGTTAAACAACTAACCCCCATAGGGAAAAGAGTTAAAATATCACATGTAGTTGCACTGTATCCTGCCATCTTTTATAAAAAACTATTTATATTATCTAGGTGAATACCCAGGTCTTATAAAACCATCATAAAACTCAATAGTTTCAATCTCATCTCTTCTATTGTAGTATGTTATTTTCTGTTTAGTTAAAGTACCTGCGGTTGGGTGTTCAACCGTATAAGTTTCAATTAAATAAGTTCCTAAATCCATAATTAATATTCTAAATAAACGTTCATCTGTTGCCTAACAGTTGTTGGGTTTGTTACCCATGTGGGTGTTGTCCATCTTAATTCTATTTTATCTCCTTGTGTTACTGCTAAAGGGGTTGCTAAATTATATGAAATATTAGCACTTGAGGCGTCATAAGTGTATGTCGTAGTTATTGTACTTTGTGTAACTTGTGTTACATTATTAACAGTAAAAGTACTTGTTTCTGAAGTTCCTAAAGTACCCCCAACTGTTTGACATATACCAACCCTTACAATGTTACCTGTTTTTGGCATTATAACTCTTCTACCATCAGAGCCAGATATTGGTGCTGTTAGATTAATTGAATTTCCAATGTAATATGTCTGAGTATCACCAGGACTCAATGAATCGTGACCAAAAAATAAAGCTATTGTTTGTTTTGGGTTAACACTAACACCACTTAGTGTTAATGTATTTGCACTAATATTACCTGATACTAAAGTATTACCACTAACATGTAGTCTTTCTGTAGGGTTTTCAATATTAATTCCAATATACCCCATAGTTGCGCCAGATCCTTGTATATGTAAATCTGATAATGTATCTGCATTTTTCCCGGCATAAAATCTAATATAATCTTCCGTTCCTGTACCATTACTATTAATTATATTTAAACCGTTACTTTCATTACCGGCCCTCAAAAATGTATCACCGACTTTACCATATCCAGGATATGTTGCGTCATCCCAAGTTCTTATACCTATACTAGAACCCGCAACAGGTTTAGTTAAATATGCTGGTATGGTTACATCCATTCTTGGTATATTTGTATTACCACTTATAACTAATCTACCTCCAGCAGATGTTGGATCATAATTTAATAAACCGCTAACCCCTCTAACATCTAATGGATATGATGGTGAGGATGTTCCAACACCAATTGTTGTTGTTGTTATTGTTCCACTAACTGTCAATCCCGTTACGGTATTTATTGTTGCTGTTAAATTTGGTTGTCCTTGATTTCTTGATAACGTAAACTCATTATTCGAATATGTAAAACCAGTTGTAAATGTATCAACGCTAGTCGGTAAGTTTTGATATGTAGTTGCAGAAATTGTTGATGCGGTTAATCCTCCACCAATTAGTGTTGATCCTGTTACTTCTAAATCTTTAGTCGGATTTAATGTTCCAATACCTATTCTACTGTTTGTAACATCAACGGTTACACCACTTGAAGACCCAAAATGAACATTTCCTTCATTTCCATCATTAATGGCTAAAGGTGAAAATGATCTAATTTTAGTTGATCTAAGTCCTTGATAAAATTGTACGTTATCTTGAAAAGTTGCTGGCCCTTTGCTTTCAAAACTAGAATCTGCAACAAAATTCTCACTTCTAGTTGATCCTGTTGTAATAACAACATTTCCATTCGAATCTATTGAAAGAGTATTACCTGAAGAAATAATAGGTATTTGTGATAGGTTTAATGTTAAACCACTAATACTTGTACCACTCAATCCACTCTGAAATAAAGACTCACTTAAAAAGTTTATTGGTGAGCATCCTGAAATTGAGTCAGTAAATAAAGTACCATTCGTTGCACATAAATCTATTGTACTTGCAGTTATAGTATTAGCACTTAAACCATTAGTAAATGTTGTTTGACCAACTACGGTACCGCCAGTGAACGTTGACGCACCAAAAATAGGATAAAGTTGTTGTAACTCAGCTTTATATGATGATCCCGCAGCGTTCTGTGAAGGATCACCCGTATACACAATATGTATAAGTGTTGTTGGTGTTATTGCCGTTGATTGGGCTAATGTTTTATCTGTTAATCTTGCCATTTTTTATTTATTAATATTTACAAGTTTATTGAAAATCATAATTATCTCCATCCATGAACTCAAAAATGTCTCCATCTTGGAATTGTTTATCTTGTGAAACTAAACTACATGTTTCACATCCAGCACTGTCAGTAAATTTAACTCCGTAACTAGGATATGAATCATAACTACTAGGTATAGTCACAGTTGTTGGTAGTGAATTTACTGTTGTTAAATAAATACAAGTTGCTGTACTTAAACAAGAGTCACACAGCCATATATTTAATGGTAATGTTCCTGTTGTTGAATTTATAATTATTTGTTGAGCCATAATTAACAATTAGAATTTTGATTACATAACTGTGTTAATCTTCCTTCACTATCCACACTATAAATAATACCTAAGTATCTTAAATAGGAAACTAATAAAGGAGTCTGTAATAAACTATCTTGGTAAATATAAACTCCGGTCGCCAATGAACTAACGGTAGGGCTTGTATAAAAAGTATAACTTGTTCCACCATTTGTTAATTCACATATTGGGCATGAAAGTGAGAACGACCCATAACCTCTCCATGTTCTAAACGCTTCGGTTGGAGTAGGAGCTGGTGTTAAACATCCAATACAATTTCCATAATTTGTAGTTGTAGAAGCTGTAAACATTTCGATAAATGACCAAACAAAACCAACAGGTGGAGTATAATTTAGATAATAATCTACATATGTGAAACAATTACCTGAAATATCTTTTATTACATTCCCTTGGGTTATATTTGCTGGCGGATATGAGTATTGTATAATCATCGAATTATTTGTACAAGACGTAAACACAAACTGTGTGTTTGGTGCATAAGTTGGTGTAGGTGTTGGTGTTGCTGTCGGAGTAGGTGTTGGTGTTGCTGTCGGAGTAGGTGTCGGAGTAGGTGTTGGTGCAATACATGAAGTGCATCCTGATGTATAAGAAGTTATAACTAAATTTAAATAATCTGATGGACTTCCAAAAATGGAATCAGTGTATGTCACACACTTATACTCTGAGTTAACAACAACTAGAAGTGTTGTACCTGTTGATACAGGGTTTCCTGAAACAACCAATGGATTAGAGACATAATAAATATTACTTGATGAACAATCTTCTAATACTTTAACTTCAGGACAATCAAAATATCCACTATCCACAACAAAAGTAACGCCTGATGTTATATTATAAGGATAAACCGTTGGTGTTGGTGTTGGTGAAGGCGTTGGTGAAGGCGTTGGTGTTGGTGTTATTGCACTGTATGTAAAATCCACAACAAATAAATCACAAGGGTTTATTGTTGGTGTTGGTGTCGGAGTAGGTGTTGGTCCAGGTGTTGCGGTAGGTGTCGGAGTAGGTGTTGGTAATATACAATCAAGTAAAACATCAAAATCTAAAATAGAACAAGGGTCATATGGTGTTGGTGTTGGTGTACATGTTCCGCTTGTTGCTATTGATGTATCCAAATCAGGACATAAATCTCCTGTTGGGTTAGATCCATAAAATAAACATGTTTGACTTAAACCGCTAGCTAAACACCATTTTGTCGTATCAAAATAAAGATAACCCGGTTGAGTTGCTCCTGTATAGTAGATATATCCATTGTGTGCTCCGACAACTTCATATGTACCATTATATCCACTATAAGTACTCAATGGTATGTCAACACAAATATTTAAATCACAACAATCATAACATAATGGATCTGTGCAACCTGTTGTAACGGTAGCGGTACCATTAAATGTTGTGGTAGTACCTGTTGGTAAAGAAATAACCGTATAACACCCTTGTGGAATTACAGTGTCACCGCTGATTGTAAAAACATCACCCGGTGTTGTGGATAATCCCCAACTAGTTGCGCTAAACACAAGTTGAGTATAACAACAACTACTTAAAACAACGTCTGCCATTAAATATTATTTTTATTTTATAAATAATCTAAAGTTTGATTTATTTGTTTATTTTAAGATAAAAGGTCAAAATACTGTCTCCAATCAGATTTTACTATGTTATAATTATCTTTGTTATCAAGAAAACAAAAGTCTAATATTTTTTCTTCACTACCTATTACTTTATTATTTAGATAGTGTTCAACTAATTTATCGAATCTTTCTATTAGTTCATTAATTACACCATTATTAGGAATAAAAAAACAACCACCATGAATGTATCGATACTGTGAAAGTAGGTGTAAGTCTCTGTTATGTATACTAAAGTTTTCTTGGTGTGAAAAAAAAGTTACTTTATTAGAAAACTTTTCATTAATTTTATCCAAATTAGGAAACCCAGTGTAAACTTCTTTTTTTTCATCTCTAATAACTCCAGCATCACACCAAATAAAAAAATCTGAATCGCATAGTTTATTATCTATTATGTATTTTATAAAATATAACTTATTAAAAATTACCGTATTATATTCAGGTTTAGTCATCTCAGGTACTTTAAATATTATCTTACTTTTGAAAACCTCATCATTCATTAAATTTTTTATTTTACTGTAATATTTTTTATATGAGTCAATATCTTGAAAATCCTGTACAACTATTTTTGTTTTAATTAGTTCGGGATCTGCTTTTTTTCTATTTTCTAATATAAAATCTTTGAATTTATCTTCAGTGAAGATAACCATTTCATTTTCAAAGTTTAAAATATTTTTCATCCAATATTGATATGTGTGGTATGATTGGGCGTAGTTTTCCCATTTATCTCTACCAATATCAAAAAGTGCTGTAACAATAGTAGTTTTTTTTATCATATCTCACCTTTATACTGTTTTATCCATTCTTTTGATTTAGAGTGTACCCATACTGACCAAGATTTTGGTGTTCTTGTAGTTAAAAATGTCCTACAAATTTTTATATTATTATTAGAAAAAAAAGATTTAATTTCATTTTCATCGCAGTCTTGTCTAAAAATTTCATGACCGTTTTCGTCATGATAAGTTACCGCCCAAAAATCATAATCTTTTTCTGTAAATTCTTTTAGGTCAAGATCTATACAATTTGTAAATGTCTTTGAAAAACTGTTTACCCATTCAATTTCATTTTCATAATCAGGATTAGGTGGGTATTTTTTTTCTAACGTATAATCTTGAACCGCTCTTTTCTCAAAAAGAATTCCGGCATATTTTTCATAATCCCTTAAAGTTCTAACGTTTCCTAAACCATATTCACCATCATGACCTTCTTGTGTCTCACCGTCCATACCAAATAATTTTCTATTTAGTAGATGTGACTTTTCATTCATTCTCCACCAATCTTTATCATCGTCCCATTGTTTAACCCTACCGTTTCTTGTGTATTCATGCCAAACAACCACCCTATGTGGGTGGAACAAATCATAACCGTGTGTAAATGCTCTAACAGCAATAGAAATTTCTTCTCCATGAAAATAAAAATTAGGATTGTGTTGTACTTCTTTACTAAACTGACCAAGAGTAAAACAAAAATGAGCAGAATAGAATCTTGACGGTATTGGAGTATTAATTTCTGACCAATTAGGTATTGTTTCAGGTAAAAAGAAAACTGCGCCTTCAGGTATGAATTTATCAAATACCATTCTCCAAGGAACATTGACTCTACCGTTTGGTTCATTATTTGGGTCATATGATGGTACATATCCTGTTAAAAGTGGTTTTGGTACACCATAATTCTGTAATTCTTTGATCATACGAATTAGTGTTTCATCCCAATTTTTTTCAAATCTCATATGAGAATCAATTTGTAAGGTATACTCTTCGTTACTATATAATTGTTGAACTTGGTTACGGGCCCAACAAACTCCTCTTGATTCTTGATGTGGTATATTTATAATTTTGAATCTTTCATCATTTTCAAATTCAGATAAATTATCAAACTTATCATCAGGATGAAATTGTCTACAAATACCAAAAACTAAATTATTTGGATTTTTAGCATTTTCATTACAAGAATTAATTGTTGGTAAAAGTTCTGGATCCCTATATGATGCTATTTGAACAAATATTTTCATATAGTAATCTTATTAAAAAAATTCTATAAATAAACTTTACCAAGAAGTTTCACCTGTAAATCTTACCCATTCTGTCGAATTTCTTAAATACATAGTGTTTCCGCTCCAACTTATAGTACCTACAACACCAGAAGGGTCGGTAGAACCCGTTGGTATGTATGGATTAGATATTATAATTGTGTTTGTAGTTGTCGTTGTTGCGGATATTGTAGTTGCAGTTAAACTACCATCAACCAAAACGTTCCCATATGGTCTAAATAATGTCGTCGATGAGTTACCAATAACCGTAGTATTACTACCTAATCCGACCGTACCAGTACCTATAACGATTTGATTTGTTTGGTTATTTCCACTAGCTCTTGAATCGTATCCAATAAATATAGAGTCTGTTGATGCCGTTAAAGTATTAAGTGACCCTTGTCTAAATGAACCAGCAGTATGACCAATAGCTGCATTATTTGAACCATTTTCTAAATTATTCAAACTATTATCTCCAAAGGCCGTATTACTATTTCCTGTGATGTTTGAAAATAAAGCAGATCCACCAAATGCGGAATTATTTGTTCCTGAAATATTTCTATATAAAGTATTTGTACCAAATCCATTATTTGATTGTCCGTTAGTGTTTGAATATAATGCCCCGTATCCAAATGCATTATTAAATTGACCTATAGTGTGATTAAATAAACTTTCATACCCAAACGAGCAACTAAATCTACCAGTGGTGTTTGCACTCATACTGTAAGATCCAAATGACGAATTATAAAATCCAGTACTATTAGAACTTAAACTTTTTAAACCAAAAGAACTATTACCACCAGCAACACTCACCGAATTTCTACCAACATCTTCACCAAAAAATGTATTTGATGATATCCCACCATTTCCATTATTATAAACGTCACCAACATTATTAACGACTAAATAATTAGAAGTATTTGTACTATTTCTAATTCTTAATGAAAACGTTCCCGATAAATTATCTTGAGCCCTAATATCTAATAATGCGGTTGCTCCTGTAGCACCTATACCAACGGAACCATTAGATGTTATAACAAAACGTGATGAATCAAGATTTGTGGAATCCTCAACAACAAAAGCATTACCTGAACCCGCTTGTGTGATTCTTAACATGTCTGTGGATGTATCACCACTAAACCAATTAACACTTGTTCCTCCACTAACATTTAAATTTCCTGAAATATTAACTTGATTTCCTCCGGCAAAGAGTAAATTACTTCTATTTAAATCACTTGTTCCATTACCTATTATAAAGGCACCTTCAGTTGTGTCAGCGGTTAAATTAAACATACCAATTACACTTTGATAATTTCCTTTTGCATATGTTGAAGCACCTGCTGAGTGTGAGTAACTACCGTAAGCGGTTGTTCCTGACCCTTCAGCGTGTGAACCAGTACCAAAACTTGTTGTTATATAACCTTCAGCGTGTGAACCAACACCTTGAGCAATAGTACTCACTCCCTCGGCGTGTGAACCATTACCTATTGCGGTTCCTCCAGAAAAAACAGAATCGCCGTAATATCCACCCTCGGCATGAGCACCTCTACCTGATGCAAGTGTTGCAAACCCTTCGGCGTGTGAACCATTACCAGTTGCAAATGTCAAAGCACCTTCAGCATGTGACCCTCTACCCGATGCTGTACCTCCTGAGTAGATAGTTACACCAATATTAAAACCTCCTTCTGAATGTGAACCAATACCTGAAGCAACACTATATACTCCTTCTGCATGTGATGCGATATTTGACGCCCAAGTATTTGCACCTTGAGCTAATGATCCAACCCCTGAAGCCCTTGTCTCATAATTTAATGCGGTGCTCGCACTTGTTGTTGCCGATGTTCTAATACCATAAGATAATGCAAGTTCTTGATTTGTTACTGTTGATCCAGAAGATTTAATGGAATCATAAATAGTTATGGCTGAAGTACACCCATGAATGTTTTCCACATATAAATCAGTTATACAATTACCTGATCCGCCAGTAAAAGTAGTTCCTGATGATGTTATTCCTGTTATTTGGAAAGTATTTCCTTGATTATTTGTAAATGTTAAAGTGTTAATTAAAAATGTTCCTCCCGTAACAAAAGTATCGCCTGTAATCTGAACACCATTAACAAAAATTGAACTAGCAGAAAAAGTATTTGCGGTTAGTCCATTTGTAAAGTTTGTTGCTCCACTCACAGTTCCTCCACTTAATGGTAAAAAGTCACCACTAACTGTTGTAGTAGAACCTGTTGTTAAACCTGTTACGTTAAACGTGCCACCTGTGTTATTTGTAAATGTAATTGTACCAGCAGAATAAGTTCCACCCGTTACTAAAGTATTTGAAGACCCACTAAATAACCCAACTAATTGTCCTAATTGTGCCTTGTAAGAAGATCCTGCACTATTTTGTGAAGTATCACCTGTTGTAACAATATGTATTAATGTCGTTGGTGTTATTGCCGACGCTTGTGCTAATGTTCTGTCAGTAAGTAATTGATATGTTGGCATACTTTATTTTATAAATATTATTTATTGGAAAATATACCCGACTCCATCCATAAAATTAAAGAATACTAAATCTTGGAAAGCCTTTTGTATTCCGCAGTCTATTTGTGCTTGATAAACACATCCTGAGTTATCAACTATTCTAAGGTAAAGAAAAGTTTCATTTGGAAAATAAGTACTAGTATTTATGTAAACAGTTCCTGGAATTGTTGTAAGTCCAGATATGTAAAAACAATTAGAATTATTGGGGTCACATAAAAATATATCATACGGTTCAGTTCCACCCGTATCTCCTGTAATTTGTACTATCATATTTATAAATAGAGATATTAAAAGAAAACCAAAGTATCACCACCTTCTGTTGTTAAGAAATCTCCAAGTTCTGTTAATATTATGTAAGTTTCTTCTTGACAAGAAATTATTTTGAAGTAGATACATCCTGTACTATCTACAGATTGTATCATAATCGTAGTTGCAGTTTGTAAAAGTGGCGGTAGTATGTAGACAGCAGGTGTTGTACCTAAAAGTGTACAGTTATTACCATACTCATCACAAGCATAGAAAGTTATTGGTGGTGTTCCACCTGATACTCCTGTTATGTCTATTGAATATGGCATTTTTTAACACTGATATACATTAGTAACCTGACCTGAACCATTTACTTGTGCAACATATCTTGTTCCAACGATTGGACAATCATTTGATAAATAACATCTACCAAGACCTCCGTTCGCGGCTCCGATGTTTATACCTACAACAGGTGTTGTTAGTGTACTGTTAACATAAATTATGGTTCCAACAGTTATTGTTGGTGTTGATGTGTAAAATGATGTCCCGCATCCAGTTGTTGTACAAACTGATGGATCGCTTGAATAATATGAAAAATACCCATTATTGTACCATCTATAGTTAACATTAGTTGGGCTAGGTGTTGGTGTAGGACTAGGTGTTGGACTAGGCGTAGGTGTTGCTGTTGGTGTAGGTGTTGCTGTTGGTGTTGGACTAGGCGTTGGTGTTGCTGTTGGTGTTGGACTAGGCGTTGGTGTTGGGCTAGGTGTAGGTGTTGGAGCAATACCTATACAATCTATAACGTAATCGATATTTAAGTTTAAACTAAATGAGTTATCATTTAATGAATTTACTCCATCAATACACTCAGACTGAATTGTTAATGTATTGTTAAGTAAATTAACAGAGTACGATCCAACCTCAGGTATTGATGAAAGTATTGACTCAATTGTTGATTGCCATGTAGCATCATTAGTTATAAAAAATGTTTGTGTATAAGCACTACCATTTATTATAATTTCACATTCTAAATTTACAGAAGATAAAACACAACCTGTATAACCTGTTGTTAAATCGTAAAAACCTTCAAATATCATTTCACTTATACCTCTTTTAGTTCCTGTTGTTGTTGTAAAGTCTGAACTACAAATAGAAAAATATGAAGTACCTGTAACTTGATTACTATTACAAGTAATATTGAATAATAATTGGTTTGTACAACCACTATTATCAGTAACTAAAACAGAGTAACTTCCTCCTGATAAATTACTAGCGGTGGATCCTGTTGTACCCGCAGGTGTGTTATTACTCCATTGGTATGTGAATGGTGGTGACCCATCAAAAATAAGAACATTAGCGGACCCATTATTACCATTAGTACAGTTATTAGCAAATACTGTCGAATTCAATGAACTTCCTTGTCCAATTGTAAATGTTCTTGAAATAGAGCATCCGTCAGAGTCAGTAACTGTAATAATGTAATTTGAAGGAGCTAATGTATTAAAGGTAAATGAACTTAAACCAATCAAACCACTTGTTAAACCATTACTCAAATCATACGTTAATTGTCCTGTATAACCAGTACCTACATTTATTAACGCAATACCAGAAGCCGATCCACAAGTAGCACCTGTAATATTAACATTTACACTGAACTTATCTTGATTATCAACTATTAAGTTTTCAGTATAAACACAACCACTACTTTCTCCTGATATAGTTAAAAGGTAAGTGTCAGCAACTAAATTATTAAATGTTATGTTTTGGTCTTGTGTAAATGTTGTTAAATTCAAACCTGAAGTTAATCCTGATACTGAGTAATTATAAAAACCAATTAGTCCTGATATTTGCGTTTGAATTGATCCTAACTGATTACACTGTGTGTTAGTTATATTATTACTAACGACATTGAAGGCGTTTACACTACTTAAAGTCGCGGTGACTGTAGTTTGACAAAAGTTAGCATCTTTTACTATAACTGTGTAATTACCTGCAGGTAAATTAGGTATTGTAAAAGTATTTGATAAAGTTGTTCCAACATACCCAGTATTTGCGGAGTAGAAATAAGGTAACACCCCACCCGCCATTGTGAACTGTAAAGAACCATCTGATACAAAACAAGATGGTGGTGTTGGTACTATACCTAATAAACTTATAGGGTTAGCAGTACCTACGGACGCCACTTTTGTTTCTTGACAACCATAATAATCGGTAACAGTTGCTGTATAATTTCCGGCGGTTAAACCTGTTATCAACTGAGATGTTTGACTCAATACATTACCTTGGGAGTCTTCCCAACTATATGTGTATGGTCCAGTTCCCGTAATACCTGTTATTGCAATCTTTCCTCCATCAATTACACATGTACCAGCGTTTATAATCCAAAAACCATAATCTATTCCCGTACTCGCACTTATAATAACGTTTTGTGTTCTAGCACTTGCAAAACCAGAATCATAAACTAATACGTCAAAAATACCAACAGGTAAATTTGTATATTGATAAGGAAAAGCTGTTGTGGTTACTGTACTAACAAAGTTTGTGCCCCCACTATAAAGTATTAAATTAAATGGCGGATTATTTGTAGTTGCAGTAACAAAAAAACTACCATTATCAGAACCACATGTTGTGCCACTTGTATTGTATATTTCCGCAGTAAAACAACCCGTTACATTTACATTTATAAATAATTCATTGTTAGTAATACTTTGTGAATCATTCAATCTAAAAACATAAGTTCCACCAGTTAAACCCGTAAATGTAATTGCCGATGAACTTGTTTGTGCTGTTAGTGTTGATCCTGTAGGTGTTATTGGATCTATAGTGTATGGTGGTATACCTCCGGTAGGTGTTATTATCACTTTTCCTGTTGCTGAACCACAAATACCGCTTAGTGAAAAAGAATAATCTAATGGTCCTTGACTACAATCAACCGTACAAGTACTTGCAGTATCATAAATAATACCTATAGTAGATGCTGAATGTGTTGCATCTATACATACGTCTAAAATTCCAGTAGCAAAACCTGTTTGTATATCACCACAACATCCTGTGTATTGATAATAACCTCCTGAAGTAAAACCGGTAATACAAGCCATTAGTTACAATTAATTTCTATTTCTAAACCAATATATAGTTTAAGTCGTTTATTTGTAAAGTTGTCGTAACAAGTAGAGTTACTTACTATAAGATTACCACCACTTATGTAATAATTAAGTCCAAATTGGTAAATATTTTGTAATTGACTATCTATCGCACTCAACACTTGAGAATATGTCAACGGTATTCCTGTGTTTATATCCAAAGCAAAAGGACCATAACCTGTATAAAAATTACCATTTACTAGTGCCTCTTCAGTAGATGTAATAATATCTTGTAATCTAAGATTAACATACCATCTAGAAACAACTGTTGATGTATCACACTGTGGTGTTGTATAACCACTAGAAGCCAAAACATCTTGTATTTTCAAACTAAGAACATTGGCTGGTTCAAAAAATGGTATAGAACAAGATGTTGTTTGGTCTATACAATCATAAGCATATGGTTCTCCATTATACGTACATTGTAGACAGTCACTGTTAAGTCTACTACCGGCAATAAATACACAACCTCTTTGTCTTCTCCAAACAACTTTCTGTCTATGAAATATAGAATTATCAAATTTTTGTCCCGTTAACCAAAGAGTTGTTGCCGGTACGAATTGTTCAACTAATCTAACCCAATAATCACCCAAACCAAGAGTAAAGTCTATCATTTTTTGATATGTGAACTTGTTATTTGGAATACCTACTGTTTCTTCAGATTGAAGGTATCTCCAAAATATTGATTGTAGTGTTGGGTAACCTCCTGTTTTACCATCTGAAATAGTTTGTCTATTTCTTACATTAATCATATTATTGTAAAAAGTTTGAGCAAACTCAAAAAATGTTTTCTGATTAGGTTTAGGATTAATTACTGTCCAATCATTAAGTCCCGGTGAAGGGTATGGTGTTGTTAATCCTGTATTTGGTATTGGGTAGTTATAATTAACTGAAGATTCCCAAATATCGTATGTTATACCTTGACCCATGTTTAGGTATAATTCCATATTTTTTGAATTAATCACTAAGTTTTCATTTAGAACTTCATAATTAGTTTCGGTCATGTTTGTAGTGTTAGTTCTAAGTCCAACTTTTTGTGAATTCCATGCTTTCACATTATCCACAGTTTTAGTCAATCTATAACCAATATTTAATAATGGAAAATTTTGGTATCTATCTAAATAATCTTGTCCGTAAGTGAATGGACTATACTTTGTTCTAATAATCGCAGGGTTCAAACTAAAGTCAGAAAGTTCTTCATTAATAACCTCAGGTGATATGTGTTCTGGTGTTCTTTCAAACCAACCAGCACCTTTTTGAAAGAAATAATCTTCAGTATTATCAGGTTTATATGGGTATCCTGTGTCAGTATCAATTGGGTAATCGTTTGCTCTTAAATCTGTAAAAATTAACTGACCATTTACTGTATATGATGTATATTGAGTCCCATAAAGTGAGTAAGTCACATCAGGATTAAAGGCCGGAGTACCAATATAAATGGATCCTGATGACTCAATAGTTGCATATTTTGTTTCAAATTCTTCAATTGATATTTTTTTATCCGCAATATAAATATATTCATTAAATTCTATAAGTTGTTCTGGTGCTCCAACCATTCTTAAAATATATTCTATTGATTTTCTTGTTCCTTTTGACTTGAATAAAAAGGCGGCATTTAGTATTAGATTTCTGTAATATTGATAATTAAGTTCTAATGGTGTTAATGGTTTTACTTGTCCTTGATAAAGTTGTTCGGTAGATGTATTAAATAAACTATTTAATAAATCATCATTATTAATTGGCGATATTTTTGTATCTAGTCCTAAGGTTTTCGCTAAATTAACTAAAAGTTGTGAAGGGATGTCGTCACCCACAATATAGTTAACAGATGTCATGTGTCCAAGAGCATCTATGAACTTCTTAGTTTCATCGAAACTTCTACCATAAATTTGTAAGACTTTCTCTAACTTTTGATCAATAGTATCAAATTCTTTTAACGAACCCGAAACTAAAAATCTACTTATTAAATTAGTTTTGAACTCATCTATTTTTTCACCAATATTTTGTAGTTTTTCAAGGTACGTATCAAATAACGCCGTTCTTATATCTAAATTCCAAAAACCATCAGTAGCCCAGGTTAAATTATCAACATACTGGGTGTAAATACCGTTTGAGTCGTAATCGGGATACGAAAACTGTGAAGTATAAAGAGGTAATGTGTTTCTGTTTAATAAAAACTGTTCAACATAATCAAAATCTTCTTTGAACGATTGTTCGGTTTTTATTTTATTTGGTTTTATAATTAATGTTCTAACTGATTGTGTTTCGGATGAAAATGGGTTACCTAAAACTGTGAAAGTTAATGTACCTGCAGTTAATGTTTGACTTGGTTCAAAATCAATTATATTGTATTCATTAATAAAATCAGTGAAAAATAATGAATATTTTTCATAACCATTTGTTAAATCTCTAAGTGGACTAACCGACATCGGCATAGTTTTTAAGTTGTTTGCGGCATTTGAGCTATAATCAATACCAAATGGATTTTTTAGAAAACTAACACTAACATCGAATGTTGTATAATTTTCTATTGAATTGTAAGTGATATTGTAAGCGGTCGCACCACTAGTTTGATTATAATTAAACTTATCTATTTGTAACGCCGCTGGAAAAAAATTGATTATCTTTGTTACTGATGTTGCTAGTCTTTTACTTAAAGAACCATATAGGCTGAAACTTGTTATTTGTGATAAATCAAAATTAGGGAATACCTTAAAGTTTTTTTCTATTAATAACTTATTTTGTTCGATACTTTCTATCTGTAGGTTTTCTAAATTAAAAGGTTGCGAAAAAACACCAGTATCAAAAGTTCTATTATTTTTTTCAAATATCGCACTTGTATATTGAAAGTTTCCTTGCGTAAGTCCTCCTCCTGCAACTAATTGAAACCCGACTAAATCATCGGAAAAGGTTGCTGAACCTGTTGACGCTGGTGGTGGACATAGATACTTTTTAGCCATTAACTAATAATATTTGTAAAGTTTTTAGTAAAGTCGATATTTGTACCCCTATCTTGTCTAACTTCATATAGTAACTCATTAAAGTTATTTCTAACCTCAAATAAGTTGTATTGTCTATAGATATTTCCTGCAGTATCGTAAAGAGTATAAATACCATCCGCCATACTCTTGGTTTGATTACCATAAAGAGCGATTGCTAAGGTATCTAAATCATGTTCAGCAATTTGTATGTCCAATGATATAGGATTGAAAAAAGTATTTGTAATAATGATATTTTGATTTGGTTGTCCGATATATGGAGTAGCATTAGGTTTGTTAGTTGGTGACGCAGTTGGTGACAAAGTACAAAATAGTAAATCACTACCACTATCAATATATCTATATCTTAAAGCCTTTTGATTTGTGTTGGCCAAATCAGTAATAATTGGTTCACAGAAAAAACTAGAAGTTATTACTCTAAAAAAGTTAGGAACTTTAGTTCCGTCTGGGTTTAAATACTCAACTCTAAAACCTACTAGTCCTTGGTTTGTAAATTTATTTCTATACTGTACAGGTACTTGGTTTAAATTAATTACAATACCTTTTACGTTAGGTAATGAAGATAATACTCCACAATCATTTATTGTTGTTCTAATTTCCGCAGGTCTAATGTATAAGGTATAAATACCTATTTGATTGAACTCACTAGTTGGTAATTTCAAGTTGTATAACCCACCTAATATTTCTATATTATTATTACCTCCCGTATTTGTGTTATGAAAATAGGGTGTTAAAATATCAGATGCGTTTAATTTTTTTAATACAAAGTTATTTGTTAAATCTCTTGAGGGTGTATAATGTAAAATTATTTCAACATCCTCAGGTGATACATCTGCAGGTCTAACTATACCATATGAACCAAGTGCCATTTTTTTATTTTATAAATAGTTTATTTAGTTTTTTTAAGAACCAAAAAATTTAAAATACCCATAACCATATTTTTGTAAATCACCTAAATTGTCAACTTCACCAAGTCTTTGTGTTAATTCTGATGGCGAATATTTACCTCTTTCTACAAAAATATCGGTTTGTATTTCGGGATCTGAAACAAAATCTAATAATGCTTCGTTCTTTGTTAAACCTGATATAACATAATCGTTAAATGTAATACCTGAAGAATTAACATAAAATACTGTAGTTTTATTTGGGAAATCTAAATAATTTATATTGTTAATCGTATATGCGGTGTATAGGTTTGTAATTTCATCCACTTGTCCTACAACAAACTTACTAATTGGTACCACATATCCAACAACATATGGTATTGGACCATATCTTCTTAATAAAGTTAGTCTAGAATTGGTAAATCCTGAAACAACAAACGGTATTTGTGTATAATTACTTGATAAATGTGCCGATAGATTTGTATTACTATCTCCTGTGAATATGTAATCATAACTTATTGGTATACCTGACCAATTTCCTCCTTGTTGGGTAAATGTTATCTCACCTAACTGATTATCTACAGTAACTCCGGTAAATGGTAAATTGATTTTTTTTAGTACTTGTGTTGTTCCGAATGGATTATTTTGTACTAATTTTATAGTGTATTCCCCCGGTATTGTTGGGTAGTCGTGAATTTGTATATTTTGAGAAATACTAAGTTGAGATGTTGATGTATTATCACCCCAATTAACAGTATAATTAGATAACTCTAAAAAAGTCGAGAAGTTATAACCTCCCGTATTATAAAGTGTTACTTTGTAAGGAAAAAAAGTATCTCCCGATATAACAAAATTTGTAACAGTATCTTTTTGTTCGATAAAACCTTCGAACTCATCATAAAAACCAATATCATTATAACTTTGGGTTAAAAGTACCGGTACTGTTAATCCTGTCAATAATGAATTGCCGTTAGTCGATCCACTTAAAATTTCAGAAAGTCCTGAATACACACCAAAAGTATTACCTTCATAGGTTTCTAAAACAATGTCACTTTTTAGAACCTCAGGACTAACAACTATATTAAAAATTTTACTATCCATTATGGGTTAACGTATTCGTACCATTTTATTGGTGTGTTTATTGTGCCTACTTTTTGTGATTGTGAGTTTATTATTTTGAAAACTTCATATTCATTTGTATCATAATTTAATACATATTTAAAGTAGTAATAATTTTCTTTATCTATATTAAAAATTGATGGTCCAATAAATTGTGATTGTGGTGTATTAATCATTCTAACAAATTGACCTTGTTTAGCGTTAAAAAATTTAGCAGTAACATAAAATTCATTTATATCTAATAAGTTTCTATCTTTTAACCAATACACATAATAACCTTCTTTGTCAGCGCCTTGTGAATCAAGTTTGAATTTAGGCCTTTTTACCATGGCGGGTTTTTGATTTTGTGGTGGACCAATAAATCCTGGTTCTTTTTCACCTTGTTGAGTTGGTATAATTATAGATATGTATGCTTTTTGTTTTTCAGTTATTGTTGTGTCATAAAAATCTAACTTGAAAAAACTACCCTTGAAGTTATTAGCAAAATAATATATTTCGTTGTCAGTAAATCCGGCAGCCTCGTAGTCAACAATCCAATCTGAATTAGTTGATGCTGTTACTCCTGTTAAATTTTTGTAAAAATTAAATTCATAATTTATGGATGTTTCTACAGTTGTAGTCGGAATTTGTATGGTAAGGTTTAATGCCGGTAAAAATGGTCCGGCCGGAATTTGTATTTGTGTAAACGTGATCGATGTGTGTTGATAATCTTTAAAAGCAAACTTTGTAACATCATAATCTTTGATTTCATTTATAATATTTTTTATAACGTCCTGTTCAAATTCATCAATTTGTTGGTCTCTACCTAGATTATCAAATGTGAACTCTATAGGTATATTGAAATATTTTCCATCACTACTTTTTGCGTATCTTAAATTATTCACAGTTATCGTTAATTGGGTCTGTTATTATGTCGGTTACGACAAGTGAGGTGTTTCGTTTTACTGGATGTTGTAAAAATAAAATATCTTTAAAAACATAATGTTTACCATTTGTAAAAGGAAGGTTTAATCCTCTACCATCACCATCAATAAAATCATATGTATAGATATCTCTCCAATAAAATTTTTGATCATTTTCAGAGTAAAACGCATAATCAGGTACCTGAAATAACGCATCGTTTGTTGCGTCTTCAATATAATTACTATATGTTCTTATTGGTATAGAATAATGTGGTCTATAAAAATAACCAGGAGGGTATATTACTGAGTTAAAATAATTTGCAAGAGCAATTCCAATACCCGCAAATCCATTTGGTACAGGTTGATCGGTATTCAAAAGATCGGGGTTATATGAGTATTTATGATATAATGGTGAAAGTACATATTCCATTTGTTCTATATCATTATATTCACAAAAATCACCTTTTATAACGTCACCTTTATTTAATTCTTTATTAAAATAAAATGTATTAGATTGTTTAGTATACGAATCAATAAATATATTATCTTTATTTGTTGTTTGTAGGTGATTCCACCAAGTGTCTATACCATTTTTCAAAAAGTTAAACTCCCACCCGATATCTAAAGCGGTATTACTATTATTGCCAGGTTTATTAAAATAACCAAAATAACCTTTATTAACTATTGTAATAAAAAGTTCTCTAACAGGTTTATTATTATTATCCTTTAAATTTTTAATATTAATATCTTGATTTATATTGAACCCATAAGTTCTAGCACCATCTTTAACAGATATTCTTTGTTGTTGATTTGGTGTTAACGCAGAATATTCTAATTTACTCCTTATTGGGAAACCATTTCTTTCAAACCCACTGTTAACAATAAAAGTGTCTTTAGTTCCTGTTATAATTTTATGTAAACGAACATAATATTTAGACGTACTTTCTCTTAGATTGTCTATATTAGCAATTCTTTTAAAATTTCCGTATGTCCCATCAACAATATCATTAGGGTTAAATAATATATTTGATATACCAAATACTTTTTTTTCAGTACCCGTTTGTCCGTCACCTAATCTAGTTACTTTAAATGTTTTTCTTCCATTTATTGGTGTTGACAACATGACATGATTTTCTAAAGTAAGGTTATGGTCTGTTGCACAATAGAATAGAACTGTTTTTCTTCCTAATGTTGTTGTGTTTTTTATGACATATGGTATACCATCTGAAGCCATAAAATTTTGGTTTACAACACCAAAGGTTTCATTAGTATATGACATGACTTGGTTCGTGCTACTACTAAAAGCATAAGAAGTATAAACACCCCAATTATATGTTGTGGCACTTTTATTTATTAGTTGTAAATGACCTTCTACCCCCTTTTCTCTTATAAAGTTAAACTCATCATATTGCGGAAAACCTTGCCAAACTCCGTTTAGTACTGAGTTTTGTGGATTTACATAATATAAATTATTTCTAAAAGGAACGTATGTAGTTTTTCCTGAAATAGAATTATCAAAAATGTTCACTATTTTACCTGATAATCTAAATTCTGAAGATTCATTTCTTTCTTGTGCCGAAATATCTTGTAAATCAACAACCGTTGACCTTTGGTTATCAACAATATCTCTTTTACTATTGTCTAAAGGTAACTGAATAGAGATAGGTTTATTTGAAGATCCTGCGAATCTCTTATTACCTAATACTATTCTTATATTTTCTTGACGTATCATAATTCAGTAACACCTACTACATATTTTTTTATGAATCTATTAAGTGCGGTTTTTCCTTTTCCTAAACCAAAGTAAAAATGATAAGGAGCGCCGACAACAAAGTTTGTGCTTCCGTTATTTGTTCCAGGTAACCACTCACTTGTTCTTTGTCCGCCATTTTGATAATTCATTATGTAACCAGTTGCCGGTCCATTCACTGGTTTGAAATATCTAGCACTAGTAAATGACATACTTTGATAAGGTACCGCATACATTTTATTAACACCATTAATTAAATTAAGGTCAGTCTTCCAATCATTATATTGAGAACCAAAAATTCTAGTGGTTGGGGCAACTTGGTCATTATTATCTTTTAATTGCCATTGATACATTGGGACTGATTGTGTTTTTGGATATCCAATAAGTTGTGTTAAATTATTTTCGAATGTTTTTATACCAGGTGTTAGTGCGATTCTTTGTGCTGTTGATGCAGAAAAAAGAACACCAATTAAACTATTACCAACACCATCAGGATTGTCTAAAATGATATCATCATCATCATAAAATTGCTCATCAAATGGTAAAATACCATATTCTGAATTTATACTAAATAATTGTGCTAAATCACCATCAATTCTTTTTTCGCTTCTTGAAAATAAATTATCTATACTTGAGTCTCCAGAATTAAATACTTTACCCCAAGTTGTTGTAGAAAGAATTCTTGATAATATAAAAAATAATAATAAATCATCCGTATCATTAAAAGATGTTGATTTTAGAGTTTCGGCTAAATAGTTGTCTAATTGTGGATTCAAACAAACTTCTTTTACAAATTGGTCTTTTGGTCCTAAGTCCATAATTGTTGTTGGAAAAAATAAATTTCTTTCATTCATCCCTTTATATTTATCATTAGCCGGATTCCAATTTCCATTTATATCTTGTTCTCTTGGTTCTTGACCAATAAAATAACCACCAGTAACTGTTGTCCCATTTTGTGTTATAACATAAGGGGTTGATCTATAGAAGAAAGAACCTTTTGTAACATCCCAATAAATTGTACCTTGATTTCTTCTTCTTTTTGCTAAATTAAAATCTTTAGACCCACAAAAAACATACTTTTTTAAGTTACCTTGAACATCAAAAACTTTCTTTCTTTTGAAAGAAAAGGCATATAATGCTCCGTTAACCCAATTATTTTGAAATACGTGACCAATAACCCCTCTACAAGCAGCAAAAGTAAATCTATATCTTGTTTTCCATTCTTGAAATAATGCATAATCCCTAACTATTCCATTACTAACTCCACCATCACCAAAAGTAAAATATGGTCGTTGGATTAATAAATAACAACCTTTATCTACTTTTACTGGGTTCTGATTATCAACACATGGGGTCTCTACTCCAAAATTTTCTCCGTTACCTGAATAACAATTTAAAGGGACCATTCCTTCACAAGAAAATGTTGATAATACTGAAGTTGCTCCTGTTAATCCATCATCACCAAAGTCAGCAGCATTGTTTGTTACATCAGTAGGGGAAGATGTTAGTGTTTCAACTTCGCCGTCTTCATCTATTAAATATATTGTAAAATTATCATTTTGAAATAATGGATAACTACTATCCCCCAATGTAACATTCCCATCGGAAGGTCTTCTAATTCTATCAGAAGTAGGTAATCTATCAGATCTTATTATTGGTTTAAAATTATCAATAGAATTTAAAAATGTTATATTAGCACTCAAAGTAGGATTACTAATTGCGTATGACGGAGCAAATAATCTAGGTAACACAGTAGAGACTCCACCCTGATAAGCACCGTTACCGACTAAATTAGAAA
>Ga0209990_10000867_pt1 | contig 28126 bp, 18 predicted proteins | sample NOAtaG_6_FD_187304 | JGI IMG/M metagenome (GOLD analysis project Ga0209990, IMG submission 187304) | Freshwater lake microbial communities from Lake Erie, under a cyanobacterial bloom - NOAA_Erie_Diel5S_2200h metaG (SPAdes) (version 2) | ecosystem: Environmental > Aquatic > Freshwater > Lake ...
TTCCTGTGATGCCGTGCCAGCCGTAAATCCAGTGTGATCAATATTAACTGTAAAGTTTGCATATTCTCCAGTAGAGGATGTATCTGACGAAGAAAACTGAATTAAAATCTTTACATTATCTGGTACTGTCAAAGACTCTCCATCTTTATTTATCAAAGAAAAGGCTAGCCTCAGTTGGTCTGTTGGGGCATTCCTATTAAATGTTAAAGACGTTCCAGTTTTATGTATATGATTGCTACCAGTAACAACAGATAGTTGTTGTGTTGGATGAGTAGTTAAAGAAGCATCATCTCCAACAACCATTAACATGTTATTTAAAAATCTGCATCTTTCATTTCTAAGAACTCTTTCTTCATTTGTAAATGTTCTATTATCTGCATTAGTATGAAACACTGGAGTTAGCTCGGAACTTCCATTAACAATATATTCTCCAGTTATAATATCATCTTCATCTATATCTAGACGTGTATACACAGTTGGGATTTGCTTGATCAGGGACTGTGTGTGGTGTTCCCAGCCCTCTGTTTGGTTAAATAGATAAAAGTTTTTGCTGTCAAAGGCACCCGCTGACGGGTTGGCTTCTGCTGAAAATATTCCAACCTCTGTTATCTCATATCTTTCTTCTGTTGGCAATTCTGCTGTTAGTACGAGTTTTGTAAGATTGTTTTCATTAACATACCCCTTAGAAATAATTGGCACACGAAACATTTCAAAGTCTAGTGCATTTTTTTTAGCATATTCTTCTTTTTGCTCTGTGGTAAAACCAGACTCTTCGCTATTTAGTGCTGATGGGCCACAGCCAACAGCTATGTAAGAAGCATAGGCTGGTGCTTGACCAATTAAATATTTGGCTAAAATGCCTTTTCCAGTATTTGTAATCACGATTCTAGATCCTCAGAGTATATTGTATCATGTAGGTCGCTTAGTTTAGAAATAATCTGAACCTCTACCTCTTCTTCTAGCCTCATATTAATTAAATCTATTACAAGATCCCCGCTTGTTGGATGTATGTAGATATAATCACAGTTTGGCACCTGTTGATTACTAACAATATCAAATCCGCTTCCGCATTCTGGAACCTTGTTGTATAAAATAATTGGGAAATTTTTAAAGTAATCCCTATCTGTTTTTTGTAGTGCTAAGATGTTTTGTGGATTATACTGATAGTAAAGGCTTGTAACATTTTTAATTGGCTGATAGGTAATATTCTGACCATTAACAATATCATTTCTAATAATACTAATTATCTCTTGACCACCTATGTCTTCAAATAATAAGTTAGTCATGGTCTCTATTTTTTGATCTGCTGGAGTTGCATCATCAATAATATCTATCAATTCTTGTGTGGCAATTTTAACAGAGGATACCTGAGATTCTAGTTGTGATAGCCTGGCATTAATATTGTTATATACTTGTTCTCCAACTGTTATTGGTTTTGAGTCCATTATTTAACCTCACTTAAAAATGCAGTCATTTCTGGTCCATCTGGATTTGTAGAATATTCTATTTGATAAACAACAAATCTAGAATCTTCTGGTGCCACAATATCTATACTATCACTATCTTTATAGTTAATACTAACGATATCACCAAGTTGCAAAACTGGCAAACCGAATAATCTTACACCAATAGACCTTCTTGGCTTCATAATTTTTGATATTATCCATCCCATAAGATTTTCAGCATCATCGTGAGACTGAATGTATGGTGTGTCAAGGGTGAATTCTTTTCTTCCATGTGTTAGCCTGCTAACCTTTATATCTTGATACTCTTGCTTTGCTTTCCCTGGATAAGAAATTAGCTGTTGTCCAGAAAATTGCGGATTTGAGTGGTCACTCTTTTTATCAAAATATTCATCCACTGTTAGATCATGTGAGGATTCTTGCGTAAATGTTACCCCCTGAATTCTTAGATAGTTTCCACTTGTTTCATCAAGACTAAGCACTGTGTCTGTTGCATTGAAAATCATGAACTCTGCACCGTAGGAACTTGCTAAAAATCCAGAGGTTGTATAACCCTTTAATTTATTAAATGTTGGAGATAACTTAGCATATAATGCTGGGTATGCTTTGTCATACCTGATATTAAAGTAGGCGGCTTCCCTCATTATAGTTCCAAACTCTTCATAATATATATTATATTTGGGAGGCTCTGATGGGCTAATGTTTGATAAATAACTAGCTTGTATTACACCACTTAAAGCATATTTTCTAAAAGCCTCATCTACATCTATTTCATCTGAAGAAAAAACAGAACTTACTGGAGTGCTTAGTGCATATGAAGTATTTTGTGAATAATTATTTGTTATTGCATAAATATTTTCAAACATTGCTCTGGCACCACCACGAACAAACAAGCACATATTATTGTATATTGGTAATGGCTGACTGTCTATTACTGTTGCAATAAGTCTATTGTTTATATATAAGAAAAATTTTCTAGTCGTGCCAATATCTTCATATTCTACTGCAAGGTCATATACTGTTGGATTTTTTTCATTTGCCATTCTATATTGTCCGATAAACTGGCCACTATCTACTAAAATTTGTGCAGTTCCGCCCCAAAGCTTAATAGGAATTGCCTTTGATGCCTCGCCAAGATTGGGCTTACCAATTTTATAAAATAATATATTATGTAAATCAGCAGAGTTTTCATAAGAGTCTAAAACACCGTCTTCTGCCAATGCCACTATTTCAAGATAGTATCCATTATTTGTTTCTGGATTCATAAGTATTCCGATTCCACCAGAGGCACCAGAAATTATTGCTGGCTGATTTGGATTATTTGTTTGTCCCAAATAATAAGAAGATGCACCAATTGGACTTTGACCACTATTTTCGTTATTTTCAACTTTTCCAATAAGTCGAATTCTAGATCCAAAATGTTTAAATTTATTTTGCAATGCATTTAGCGGCTTATAAACATATGATATGAAGTCTGTGGGAGTTTCAGTAGTTGTAAATGATGGGCCAGTAAATACTAAAGCAGAAGACTGAACTGTTCCTGGAGCAATAATGTTTTTAGAGATATTTTCATATGATGGAGTATATGCCAATAAGTTTTTAATAATACCAGTTCTAGAAGATGTTTGGGCTAATGTGTTATTGATGCCTGCTGCACCAACAGAAATAGAAGTTTCAGTCGCTGTTCCAAATAGCTGTGAGCTTTTCATGGTGCAACCACGAACATTGGAATTTGAAGTCCAATAAGAGGATAACCCAGCATAATGGTTAACGATTGGCGTTCCAAATTGACCCCTACCGTGTTTTGCTACGGCACCATTTGCAAGGGTAGTTTGTCCATTAATAGTTCTATAATTTGGTTCAGAATATATTCTGACTCTTCCTGTTGGATACATTTTCCCATTAAATGGTAATTGTGCAAAATATTTTTGATATTCCCTTACACTTGTAATCCATACCTTGCCAATGCCTCCAGAAGTTACAGTATTTAAAGACAAATCTCCATTATTATTTGTTTGAACAACTCTTTTTTGTACTCCAGGAATTTCAAATTCAATGGCATCATATTTTATAACTTCTCCATTAGCATAAAAATATCCATTATACCTTGTCATCCAATAAACACTTTCACCAAAATCCATAGTATTATTTTGTATAATTCCATTAACTACAGTTGGTGGAGTCTCTAATAAATCTGATTTAAGTGGTATTGCAGACAACACATAACTTGATTGATTTCCAAGTGCATCATTTTGTGATTTAGTATTTTCAGTTCCTGCTACCTCCCAAAGCAAAGCTGGCTTATAAATCCAAACCTTGTCTTGATCAATCATGCTTGCTTGTCTAATTGACCCAACAGATCTTTGAATGTATCTTGTAGAATAAGTTATTTTCCCATCATTAAAAACATCATCCTTTTGACTAGCAATTTCTATAATATTTGCAAGCTTTGTGTTTGTGGCCTTATTAGAAATCTGCCCATCTATTTCAAAATCTTTAGTTCCATAAAGAACAAGATCTACATCCCTTTCGTTATTTGATGGCAAGATATGTTCTTTAGTCATTACAACTAAATTATTATACTCATCAAAAAACATAGCACTCTGAGTAGATATGGCAATTTCATTTAGAACCTGTGCAACTGTTTTATCTGGTGCAATAAAAAAATATGGGACGATTGGTTCTGATGTGCCCTCTATTCGTTTAAACAAGTAATTAGAAAAACCTATTGAGTCAAGTAGCATTGATACAGCATAGCTCAGCGATGCTTCTTGTACAAGTATTTGTGGGGCAGTCTTTGATTCAAAGTAAAAGAAAAGATCTCTTAAATTAAGAGAAACGGATCTATCATTTGTATTTATTTCTGGAAAACCCTCGGAGTACATTGTTTTAATTGGAACATAGTAATCATATCCATTAACATCAACAACTATTTCATAAAATTTAAATTGAATATTTTTTGTTAAATAATTTTTAATGATGCTATTTGTGTTTGTTGAGCTAAAAGCTAGGTCGTAATCAAATAAGTCTAGTGCTCCAATGCCAGCCAATAACTGACCAACTGGCATTCCGCTGTTGCCTAAATCAGATGCAGACTTTGTTAAACTAAAAGATTCAACCTTTTCTGATATGTCTACAACTAGTCTAGGAGATAACTCAATAAGATCAAATGTTGAATCTACCTTATTCATTGTGTCAACAACTACTCTAATTCCTGAAATTTCTTCAAACTCTCTATATTTTGTTTGACCAGTTGCAGTGTCTTGATACGAAACTGGGGCAGTTAGGTCTGTTACAAAGTTTGTCAGTCTGTCTATTTGGGATTCTTCTAAATACCATCCATATTCTGGAGTGAATGTTTGATATCCGTTAAATTCGTTTATCCATATATGATATGTTCCAAGATCAGACTCTTGCTCTTTAATTAAATAAGCATAGCCGTTAACTGATTGCTCTGGCAAAAAGGTTTCTGTTGTATATTCTTCTGCCTTAATAAAAATATCACGGTATCGCTCTGGAACCTTAAGACCATAAGAAAGTTCTACATAACCATCTGATCCTATAATTGGATTGCCATTCCTTCTTGCTGATCCAGAATTAAACGAAATTATATCTGTCCAATTGTTATTTTTTAATATTTGAATCTTCCATTTTACTGGAGTAGTTTGATTTTGATTTCCATAAAATGGATCTGAAAAAGAGCCAGCATTACTAACAAATGGTCCAAGGTCAATATCTCCAACACCTGTTTGCATTTTTACAATAATTCTATTAGATGGCACAACATTTTTATATACAACAAATGGCGATGCGTCATCGATAAAGTGTTGTCCATTAATTAATTTATTTGCTATTCCACGCTCACTGCCATCTTCTGTTCTGTATGAAGACCAGTATTTGAATGAATCATCTTTGTGTGCCATGTAATATCTTGGTCGTCTAATCATATTAATATTTGTAAAATGACTAAAATTATCTTTGAAATATCTAAGCTTGTTTATTCCAGATCTTGGTCTAAATTTTCCAAAACAATCTTCTAAAGAATATAACAATTTTTCCTTTTGTTTTTTAGAGGTAAAGGTCAAAGGTATGCCTTCATCATTTAGCCCACCATCAATAACTATGTCAGCGTCAGTGGCATTAGTATAAAAATTGCCGTCATCAATTTCATCAAATGCAGACACTGGTAGTCCGTATTTTGTAGACGGCCCCTCTGATGGGCGATATCTATAATTACCAATCTTTAAAATATTTTCTGCAATGTTCATGTTCCATTCAGCAATGACTGCAGAGTTAGTTCTGATTACAGAAGATGTTTGTAGATGGTTTAAAAGTTCTTCATTTTGAAACATTTAAACCTCTTCCAGCGTTACCGAAATATTCCAAAAGTCATGAGTTGTGCCGCCACGCTTAACAACACTATAAGAAAAGTCAGATATAAACATTTCTATTAGCTGATTATATTTTCCTAGATGAGCGTAGGCTGCATCATCGTCTCCAAAAACAGAATATTTGTCATAAGCAAGAAACACCCAAAACGACCCTTTGTGGTTTTCATACCAGCTTACTAAATCTACTCCTCCAGCACCGCCATCAGTAGTATATTCCTGGCTTCTATTGTTTGCATATTCAGACTTTCCAGTTGCTTGTGAAAAATCTGGACGCAAATAATAAGATCTAGATGGAAGCATTTCCCAAGATGTAGAAATAGTTAGCTTATCTGCAATGTGATATGAACGCATACGACCATTAACCATTCTTTTACGATTTTCAATTCTGGTTGGCTTAAACTCAATTGGCCCTCTGCCATCATCTGAAAGTATTAGAAATTGATCAAGCAGATCTTCGTCAGTAATTAACCCTGGATTTGAATTAATTTCTAGTCCATTTGGAACATAGAGACCATCAACCAATGTACCAGAATTATTAGACCAAAGCATGGCCTGTGGCCTTTGATATTTTTTACGACCTAGCATATAAGCTTCAGTAGCCATTAAAACCTATTCCCCCTAATTCTTTGGGATTCAATTTGTCTTATTTGTCCAATAACTGCCCTGGCAATCTGATCAGGATTTGCATCAGTTTGAACATTAACATTTATTCCATAATTATACACCGAATCGCCATTATATGTGCCAGAATTAATAGCCTTTAGCCTATCTACACCAAAATTATCTACAGCATATTTACGAACTACAAATTCTCCTGGTGTAAGCATTGCAGGAATGGTATCTGTTCCAAGCGGTTTAAATATTGAGCCACCTTCAGCCTTGTATGGCAATAGCCCTCCCATTCTATAGCCCTTTGCAAATCCACCACCAGAATACCAAGTGCTAGTAACTGGGTTATATTTTTTACCTGGCTGACTATCTTTTTTCATATATGCGGATAAACTTAAACCAGAAGCTTTATACTCTTTGGTTGATTCTGCAACTTTCTTTGCTACAACTGCGTTTTTTGCTGCAACAGAGTCTAGCTTATTTATAAATCCAGCTGTAGTTAATCCAGATGCCTTAAACGCAGTAGAGGATGATGCCCTATCTGCTGCTATCTGTGCCTGCTTTGCTTTGGCATCTAAGTTATTAATTAATCCAGCAATATTTCCACCATAAAACTCTTTTAACTTTTCAGTTTCTGTTAATTTGCCCTTATCATCAACCACCACTTTGTCAGAGTCTGTTTCCTTTTTGCCATCAGCGTCCTTAGATCCCCCTGTTGATTCTTCAACAGTTTTCTTCATAATAGTTAGTGTGGCTTTTTTATCCTTAATATTTTCCCAGTTCTTTAACATGTCTGCTATTAGTCCAGCCTGGAACTTCATAGCCTCCATTTCTTCTGGAGTAAGCTTAAGCTTAGCCTCATTTACCTTTGCAGATAATTGTTCCCATGCTAAAATTTGTGAGTTTAGAGAATCTAGCTGCCTGTCCTTTTCTAGTGTTGCAAGACGAATACGCTCTCTTGCTGGCTCTAATGTTTGTTCCTCAATATTAAATATATCTTTTTTGAGTTTCTTTATTTCATCTTCAATTTGCTTACGGCTTCTGTTGTTTACAGATCTTATGCTAGCCAATTCTTTTTCTTTAGATAGCTCTAATAAATCGCCCTGCTTTGTTAGCTGATCTTGTGTCTGCTGTTCTCTAATTTCTTGAACAGCCCTGGCTGCAGCAGCAATGTCTCCCTGGCTAAGAGCATCCGCTAGGGTTAGCTGACTTCTTTGCTGTCTAGCAATTGCATCATTTGCTTTAGCTATTTTATCAAGAGCCTTGTTTCTGGCATCGTATTTTTCATTTATTGCATCTTCTTTTTCTTGGATGCCAGTTAGTTCAGCCTCATAGTCGTCAATTTTAAACTGTATTGCAGCAATTACCGCCTCTGCTTCTCTAATTAAAATGTTGTCTGCCTGTGTATTAACTTGGAAATCAATCTCAATAACTTGCTTTTGAGCTTCTAGATAACCAACGGCTTTGTCATATATCTTTTGGAATTCTTCAGCAGCACCCTCTTTGGTTGTAAAGTTAAGCTCAACATTTAGGTTTTCTAGCTGCTTAATTTGCGAAAGCCTATTTAAGAGGTCTTTAGAGTTAATCACTCCGTCCTCTAAATCTTTAGCTAGAGTATTAGTAAATGTCTGATCTGAAAGAACAGTGTCAATGTTTTCTGCAGTCCAGCCAAGAGTACTAAGTGCACTAGAAACTGCAACCTGTGCTCTTTTATCTGCAATCTCAGTCTTGCCACCCTTAAGCAAGTCTTTAATTTCTTTTTTAGAAAGCAATGCCTGAACATTTTTAATTCTATTAATAAGCTTATCCCAATTCTTACTATCAACCTTTGTAGTGGCTATAGCTGCAGCAAGAATTGGATCTTCCGCTGCCCTCATTGCATCCGCTATGCCAAATCCTGCCTTTGTTAATTTATTATATGCAACATTGGAATTAATAATTTCTTGCCTTTGTTCCTTAAGTTGCTCTGTTGCTTGCTGATATGGACTCTTTGTTCCGCCGCCACCTCCGCCAGTAACTGGAGATGTTTTTGTAATATTTAATAATTCCTTAAACTTATCAATAACTTGTTGCTGAGCTGTAGCATTCGCAGCTGCTGCATAAGCATTCATAAAGTTTTCATTTCTAACTGCAGCTAGGGCATCGGCGGCTGACCATCCCTTTGCAATCAAGTCTTCATATGCAGCATTTTGTTCCAAGATAGCGTCAATGTCTGCCTGGATAGCGTCTGTAGATGCTGTAAATTCTGTCTGTAGTTGATCTTGCTTAAGCTTTTCTTTAGCTTTTTTAACATTTTCAGCAGTAACGTTGGCCTGAGTTTTAAGAACCTTATTAAGCTGATCCTGAGCTGATTTATACTTAGCAGTCTTAGCAGGGTCTTGACCATCCTGCCCTTCTTTAATAGCAATTGCAATATTTTGTACTGTTGTTGGGTCTAATCCTGATGCAGCTGCCTGTAAAAGTTTAAAGGAATCTTCCATACTCCTAATACCCTCAACAGTTTTAACTGCGTCAGGTCCGAACCTAGAAATTAGATCTGGAAGGACCAGCTTTTGTCCTTGTTCGCCAAGACTAGTAAAGTTAGTGGACAACTCTGCCATTTTTACATTAAATTGATCAGCAGAGATTGTTCCTTCCATTAATTGCATATTTAGTGCAGTAATATCTGAGGCAAATGCACCAGCAGCAATTGCAGCGTTTTCTTTATTTGCCTGACTTACAATTTGTGGATTTCTTGCAACCTGAACTCCACCAGTTAGACTTACTGTTTGCTGTTTTGCTACAGCATCTGCATCTTTCTTAAATAGATTAACTGCATCGGCAACTGCCATCTTTGCATTGCCACTACTAAAATCAATTTTTGCAAAAGAAAGATTTAGATCTGTCTTTCCTGCAGCCTCAGTAATTGCTCTAAGAATTGCCTGAACTACTTCTGCTGGTGCTCCAGAAACAGATAGCTGTTGTGCCAAAGAATAAAGAATAGCGTTTGCCTGATCTGTAGATGCTCCCTTAATTGCTTCAATTTCCTTAGACCACTGAGTTTTAAATTCTTCAGAAGCTGCCATAGCAGAAGCTTGAGCTGCTGCCTCTGGCGATACTGCTGCCTTACCCTGGAAAGCCGTTGGTAGTCCACTAGCTTTTGGAGTAAAGCCAAAGGCATTACCCAATGCTTTAATTTTTTCTGCACTGGCAAATGCGGCACTGCCAAGACCCTCAATCTTTTCTTTTTGCTTGTTAATTTGATCAATAACAAAGCCAAGAACTCCAAGTCCTGCAACTACTGCACCAATAACTGGAACGAATCTCATTAGGTTTGGAACTGCTGCACTTAAAACAGTACCAATATTTTTTAGTAATCCTGCTCCACCCAACATTCCCTTTGGACCACCAAGTCCTGCAACAGCACTAGCAGCTGCTTCTTTCATTTTTGCAGTAATTAGTAGCTGAGTAACTAGAATCAAGCTACCAATGGCTCCAGAAAGTTGGAATAGAATTCCACCAATTTCTCCAATAGTACCGCCAAACATTGTCATAACTCCAGCAATACCAGCTATTGCAAACGAAGCTCCCTGAATCTTATTTGTAAAATTAGTCATAGAGGCAATTGCCATATTGGTTACTCTGCTAGTAGCTTCTTGTCTAGCTGCTTGTTGTTTTTCAAATCTAGTAGCTGTCATATACTGCTGTGATTTTTCATCAAACTTTATTGTTCCACCAGAAGTAGCCCTTCTAGATGCCCTTGCCTGGGTCATTCCAGAAGTTGCAGCCTGTCCAAGTCTTTCTCCAGCTTTAGCCATATCATCTTGTGCATCAGTAATTGCATTAATAGCACCACGGGCACCATCTTTTCCTGCAACATACATTTTTTTAGATGGTGAAGCATTTTGGAAACCTTCATTAATTCCATCAACAGCAGCTTGTGCAGCTTTTCTTCCAGACTCTCTATTTTTTCTAGTAGTAATTTCACTAGGGCTATATTGGGATCTAAGCTGTTCATTTCTCTTGGCAATCTCGGCTTCAAATGCTGCTCTTTGTGGTGCAGGCAATCCCATTGCTCTTCCAGCCATTGGAACAGTTGGTCCGAGCATTCTAGCCTCGTTGGCATGTGCATAAGTAAAACTACCTGGAATTGCACTTCCAGTAAGATTGCGATATGCACTTGAAACTCTGCTCTGGAATGGAGATGATCCTCCCACCCTATACATTGTTCCACGTAGTTGACCAGTGCTTACACTTTCTCTAACTCCTGGAGCACGAGTTTCTCCAAGCCTTCCTCCCATAGTTTCTGGTGTTGGAAAGAATAGGTGCTCCTTCATGGCGGTAGCTGCAGATTTTGCCTTGCCACCTCGTGCTGTCATGTCATCAAAAATAACCTGAAGCTTACTTTTGGCTTCCTTTACAATATCTTCTAAGGAGTCTGTACTTTTGCCAGCAAGCTCCATTTCTTTAGATGTCAATCTCAAAGCGTCAACAATTCTAGGAATATCGTCTTTTAGTGCTGAGCTATATTCTTCCACTAGAGCTTTTGTCATTCTAACATTTGGATTATCTAAAACTGCAGCACCACCAACAGCTGAAGCCATCAGTGACGTTCCAAATCCTTCGCCCGAAGCAAAGAAATCTTTATTCATACCAAACTTTGAGCCAGGAGTATTTCCTGGAGCCAGAATTCCAAGACCACTTAAAAGTATAGTCTGACCTCCATACATAGAGGCTCCACTACCCTTTTTACCATTTTGATAGCCAGGAATAGAATCAGCAATCATTCCATTAATTAGGCCACCATACTTCTTAACCATCTTACTAGGAATAATTGCCTCTCCTGGCTCTAGCATTGCAGGAACCTTATCTCCCTTGCCAGATCCTGGCACCATAACAACGCCACCATCTTGCATCTTTCTTGGCTTACCAATATTTGTTGGAATAGGTGCTACATTAAGAGCAGCCATAGCTGAAGAATTTCTACGATAAGCAGCTGTTAGAGCATCTAGAGTACCCGCCTCAGCAGTAAATCTTTGTATTAGGGTACTATGCACTTGATCAAGTGAGGCTGCAACTGCCGCTGCCTGCAACTGCTCTTGTGTCATATAGTCAATTTGATCTCCCAGCATATTGCTTTGAGTTCCAAGACCAAGGAATCTTTCACGTAAGAAAGCAAATCCCTTTAATGCATTAGCAACACCGTTAGACAATAAACCAAATGTCATAATTAAAACTGGTCCAAGTCCACCAAGAACTGCTGCTGCTGTTACAACAAATTGCCTTACACCAGCATCCATATTGTTAAAAGCATTAAGAATTTTTGTTGCAAATTCAACTACTGGTGTAATAGCTTTTAGGAAATCTTCTCCAACTGGAGCAATCGCTGCCTGTAAATCTGCCACAGCTTTTTGGAACTTATAACTTGTTGATTCTTCAAGTCTGCCCAATTCTTTTTGTGATAATGCAGCCAAATCACCAGTTGTTGCGGCTGCTAAATCTAATACTCTTTGTGCCTGGGTTCCGCCCTGAATTACGTTTTGGAATAATGTTGATAGACGAGCAAATTGGAATTTTCCAAAAAGCTGTTCAATTGCACGTGCACGAGTTGTTGGATCTAGGTCATCCAATGCTTGTGCGAACTCTACAACGATTCCACGAACATCACCCTTATTAGCATCAACAATTTTTTGAATGTTAATACCAAAACCAAGAAGCATTTCGGACGCTTTATCTGTAGGATTGATTAAGGATGCAAGACCAGACTTTAAAGCGTTTGCACCTTCAGATGCATTAATTCCACCCTCTTTCATTGCAGTTAAGAAGAATGCGAGGTCTTCCACATCTCCACCAAGCTGTTGAATAACTGGACCAGCCTTTGGAATAGCAATTGTTAAATCCTGAATAGAAGTTACAGTTTGGTTTTCAACTGCGTTTAAAAAGTCAATTTTTTGTGCCAATTCATCTGCTGCAGTACCAAAGGCATTAGTCAATGAAATGGTTGTTTCTAGTGCTTGAGACTGTTCGACATTACCAAGTACAGCAAGCCTGGTTGCTTCAGATACCTGTGCTGTAAGATCTGCACCCTGCTTACCCATAGCAGCTGCATCTGCAGCCAGAGACATGGTACTTTCAACAGCAACGCCATATTTTGTAAATTGCAATGCAAGTTCTTGAATCTGTTTTGCCATTGCATTGGTTTCAGCTTCGCCAGTAAATAACTCTCCATAAACACGCTTAAATCTAATGGCTTGCTCTTCCAACTTCATAAATGTTTGAGCAGCTCTTGTTCCAAAAATAGATAATGGAATTGTAAAACCAACCATAAGCTGACGACCAGCCCATTGTGTATTTTTACCAAAATTTAAAAGATTGGTTGAGCCTTGTTTTAATAGTTGATTAAAAATTTGCTGTCTTTGAGCATTCATAGCAGTTTGCGTTGCAAGACTTTCCATGTCTAGCTTTAGCGGCCTTACAGCAATTGCCTTTAATGCACCATTTGCATCTCGTCCTAAAGAAATATACTGAGTTTGCAAGTCTTTAACACGTTCACGTGCTGTTTTTTCAATAGTGTTAAATTCTTTTGTAAATATGTTTCTAAAACCAGAAACTTGAGATGCACCAAACCTAAAATACTCTCCCATAGAGAGTTTATTTTTTTCTAATGCATTTGTAAAAGATTCAGATGAACTTTTTATAGTTTTTATTGAAGCAGAAAATTGACCAGTTGCATTAATATCGTCAATAAGGCTTCGCCTCAGCCGTCTAGCAGAGTCTGCATTTGCAGCTGATGACGAAGCCATCTGTTTTTGGAAGGCCGATATCTGTGCCTGTAACGCCTTAATAGACGCTATGGCATCTGAAGTATCTACTCCAAATCTAATATTTGATTCTATATCAGCCATTACCTATATTTACTCCTATTGGCTAGCTGGTAGGCATGGCTCCCATCAGTGCAGTATCTCCAAGATTAATTCCAGATGCGGCCTCTACAATCTTGTATACTGTTGGAAGGTCCAAGCTTTCCTCTAGCTTTGCCAAATCTTCTGACAGATCTGGCTTGTATTGCTTCATTGCAATTTGAACACATGACATTAACACATCCATTGATTTATCATTGTCATCAGCCACCTTTGCGATATCGGCAAATTGTTTCATAAAGCTACGAAGCAAAGAAATTTTTAATGGTCTAACACTTATCTCTGTTCCGTCTATCAGCTTAATAATTTTTTCTTCATTGACTGTAACAGCCATTACTCCTCCTGAGTTTTATTTATGTTTATTATATCATAGGGGCTATGATTTTTTAGTTAAATCTTCGTACCCCAAGCCCATACCAATGCCAAATCCAGCTTTTTTGGCCGCACTTCCTTGCAATGCAATAATGTCATTAGGATTATCTGTTTTTCCTTTGCTAAAAACTTTTGCCTTTAGCTTTTCCCAGGCATTTTCGTCTGCCCTGCCAGTTTGCTTATCTAGATCTACGCCCTGCATGGCTGCTAAAAATCGCTTTTCTCTATAGTCAGCCTCTCTTTTTGCATTCAGGGTTGTAGTTAGCTCTGGCATAGAAAGAGACAGCTCTAGCTCATCGTAGTCCTTCCATATGCCCAGCAAGAATGCCTCTGATTCTAAGGCAACTAAGTCTATCTCGCTCCACTTAGGAGAACTGTCCTGTGCTTGCTGCTTTACGGTATCTTGCGAACTTTCGTTAATCTTTATGCCAGCAGCAATTTCTAAAATTTTATACATAGTTTTTAAATCTAGATTATCTTCTACATCACTTACCGTTTTAAGTTCAGGATAGTACTGTTTCATGGCTATTCTAATACAGTCAATTAGTATATTTAATCCATCGTCTTCGGTTTGTGATTTTTCGAGATTTTCAAATGACTGCATAAACTCTCTAAGGTATTTAATTTTGAGCGGAGTTATAAATATCTCTGTGCCGTCAATTAGCTTGATGGTGTCTGAGTCATATACTTTGTTAGGCATTAGTCTATTATAGCAAAAACCGCCCCAGAATTAACTAGGGCGGTTTCTCTATATTCAGTTATAAGCTAGTTTTAGCTAGCTGGGATTGTGCGGTCTACAATCTTTCCATAGGATGCATCATCATTTGGAAGCAGACGGAACGAAACCTCAAACATTGTTGCTTCGTCACGCTTTGCACCCACTGTAACGCTCTCAATGGAGAGTGCACGGTAAGCTACGTAAACACGCTCAATCTGGTCAGAAGCTGCACAGTCACCAGTACCAGGACCAACAGCAACCAAACCACGCTCAACTGGACACTCACCAATATCACCTGCGGACAGGTTCATGGTTGGGTTTCCAGCAACTGTGGTCAGATCAGTGTCCTTTCCAGCAACAGCAAAGAGAAGGTTCTCTAGTGTTGATTCTGCAAAGGTGGTATTTAGGTTAACCTGCATACCCTGCTTGTATAGCTTGGCAACGTCTAGAACCTGGTCAACCTGTACCTCACCGAAGTCAGGCTGGAAGACGATCTCTAGGCCGTTCATTGTGTAGCCAACGTTGCGGAAGTCAGCATCGTCAGATAGCGTAGTCTTGAAAGACACGTCATCTACGTATGATGGCAAGTCCGCATCAGTTAGTACACCATCTTCAAATGTGAAGAGAGCAGCTGCACCAACGATAATGTTGTTGCTTGTACCACGTGTATATGCCATATTTTTCACCTCTTTTTTCTATTGAATAAGTGGGCGATGTTTCCTCAAGTTTATTATACCAGGCTTTTCTTATATAGTGGTATCGTTATAAGAGTCATTGCTTGCATCCTCATACCGTGGCCTCGCTGGATCGGACCCCTCTATCAAGGTTCCTTTTGGATATCCCTTTGTGTGATAGCAATAGTCAATAATTATCTTATTGCCAGCATAAGTTCTAGCTGTTCCAAAGTCAATAATGTCCCTTGTTTCTTCTAGCTGATATATCTTAATATCGTGAAAATATACTGGTAAAAACTCTTCTTTATATAGCCCAGTGACTGGGTTATAATCTGGGCTATCCATAATCCATTTGTTTAAATCTTGAGCAGACTCATCTCCACGATCAAGCAGGTCCTGAACAGCCTGTGTTGCAAAAATTAATGCCTCTGGGTCACTTTGCATTTTATAGAAATAGTAAAGAAGCTGCTCATCCTTAATATGAGGAAATGCTTTACGACGCATTTTAAACATCCTATCATAAACAGCAAAAACATCCGCAGATGCTTCTGGGAATGTCTCTGTTAGTGACTCAATGTCTGTTGGTGCCGTTGGAAAAAATCTCATAATGCCAGCACTAAATCTTTCTCGTCCTAAAGCAGATGGTATTTTTTGAGAAAGATAATCATTAATAAAAATAGGTGGATATGAAATAGCCATTAGATTTTACCTGCCTTTGCCATCCAGTTTCTTCCAGTAGCAATGCCTTGTGGCCTACCGCTTCTTTTTGAGATATTTTTATAAAAATCTGATGGGGCACTCAAGTACGATAAAATTCCAGAAGACTGCAAATATGACTGTGCAAAATAAGTTGTAAAGAAAGAGTTAAAAACTTTTTCATACTCTCCCTGTACCTGTCCGCCAGGATTGTTTACTATAACTGGATTTGCCGTATAAACTGTTTCTCCTTCTACTTCGAAAACAAGTTTTTTCTTTGGAACTATTGTTACTGGAATACCGTTTTCCATAATTCTAGCTTTATCATAAAACGGAACTCTTGACCCTGCTTTGATGGTTCTAGATTGACTAAATGATGAAAAAACAGAAAGCCCGCCTCCACTAATTGTATAACCAATATCAAATAATCTTGCATTTGGAGACCCAGTCTGATTCCACTCATACATGTGGTGCAATAATTGTGGAGTAACCCTAGCATTTGCATCTATATATTGTTTTAGGCTTTCTATTATATCTCTGCTAGCGTTGGCCCAAAACTCTGGAAGCCCTTGCTTAACTCCCTCAAAAAATCCAAAACTATATCCAATGATATTCTTTATATCTTTCTTAAACTGGGTATCGTCTATAGTTAATCTTAGCATTATACATCAGCCGCCTGATTTTCAGATCTGCGAAGGATAACCTTGTAATATTCAACATTACCAAATGGGCCAACAAATGGCTCCTGAGTTGCAATTTCAAAAATTGTTGACTTGCCATTTCTAATACCAGATGTTTCTAGATAAATGGGGTTGCAGTTCTTGTCTTTAATATTAGTTACAATCACATTTGTAATAGCATTGTTTGACTCTCTAGCAGAAATCCTAATATCATTTTTAATTCTTCCAATTAAAATTGTATCTTTGGTAATATTTACGTTTGGCACAACCTCTTCTTTAAATGCCGTGCCTGCTGGATTTACATTAATTGCAATTGTTTTATCTAAAATCCAAGTTTTCTTTACGTTGCCCAAGGCACCCTGCTCAACAATTGGATAAAATATATCAGCAACCATTGGAAAAGCAAAGTCTGTTTTGTCTGCACATGTCATTACAAAACTCCCAATGTTTTAATAGGCTTATTATACTTTGAAAGTATTTTATCTACTAAAATATTCCCCGTTCCATCAAATACGCCAGCATCAAATTTAATTTTAAACTGGTCAGTGTTGTAGTCAGAAATATATCTCTTGTAATAGTCTAGTTTTCCACATTCGATATCTTCAACTAAAAGCTCTGTGGCTCTTACAATATCTGATGGTATCTTTTTATACCCAAACTCTCCAACAACCAAATAGTCGAATCCTCTTGGAAATCCTCTATAAACGAAATTTAAATCTAGCATATCTGAGCCAGCAGCTGGCAAAAGATTAGGAGCTGCCTCATTTCTATTGATCGTCTCAGATGTCATTTCCTGAATACCGAACCTTGTCTTATCAACCTCATACTTAATATCATATGAATCTGGGTCTGATGAGTCGAAGATCAGGGTATTGTTTTCATAAAGCTTAAGAAGTTTTCTTATATTGTCCCAGACTGGCAATAGATCTGCACCAAGACCTACAGTAGAGTAAACCTTTTTCTTGTAGTAAAACCCATCTTCTATTACTGAGTCAATAATTGCCCTAGCTAATTCTTCGTTTTTGCGATAGGCCTCAATATCGCTTGCAGTGTCGCCTTTTGTATTTGGATCAACATATGGCCTAACAACATCCACAATGTATTCTTCATCGTCTACAGCAATGGTGTATGTATTGTCATAGTCTGCTGGCAAAGCTATAGTTATTTTTGAAGATGAATTAGAGGTAACTTCTTCAATAGTTACTGAAGAGTCCGCCATATCAAGAATGCTATACTCATACTCAGTGTTTGGTGCACTAACAGTAATTGTAACATTTGTATTATACGGCGGAACTCTTAATATCTCCATTTATTTATTAAACTCCTGAGCAACCTCTTGTGGTGTTGCAAGTCTTGTGTGATTACGAGTAAGCCACTTTTCTGCCTGCTCTGGAGTTACCAAGTTATAACCCCTATAAACCTTTCCAACCCCACTCCAAGTTACATTCTTGCTTGAATGAATAGCAACCTTTTCAACCTTGGTCTCTTCTTTCTTTGCCGAAGTATTTGGCTTCTTGGCTACTTTGCCAGTACCAATAACTCCATTTTCAACAGCAGTAATTCCCTGAACAGTGCCGTCACCAACTACAGAATTCTGAACTTTGTTAGTAATTACATTTTCTGGCTCTGCAACTAGTTCAGCTGCTTTTTCTGCCTCTTTAACTGCCTCAGCATATTTTTCAGTCAAGCTTTCATCAATGAATGCCTGGAATGATTCCGCCGTCTCTTTCGAGATAAGAGGCTCTTCTTGCTGTAGCACAGCAGGAATAATTTTTTCATTCTTGTTTTCTTCTGACATATATTCTCCCTATATTTACTTTAATTATAACAGATTAATGAATAAGAGGGCAGGAGCTAGATGCCCCTGCCCCCTCAATTTGTTTCTATATTTTAGCTGTCAGCAGCTGCGTCAGCGAACGCAATAGCGTCCTCTTCTTCCCACTGTACACCAAAACGGACGAATACTGTGTATTCAATTGTGTCCTTCTTTGGCTGGTACATACGGTTTACAGTAATGTCCCTCTGGAATCCCCAAACACGGTTGGCTGGGAATGTGAGGTCTACGTAACCATCTGGGTAGTAAGGAACTTCCTGAACGTCAATGCCTAGAACACGAGTAGTGCGAGCACCACCAAATGTCTGGCCCTGTCCATCTAGGTAAGCCTGGGTGTTAGCCGCAGTGTTACCATTCTTTCCAAGAGCCTCAGCAATTGCGTCAGACAGTGTACCGTTGTTCTTAACGATACCCTGGAATGCGTCCGTACCTGCGTAGAACTTCAGGTTTGACTTGATTGCACGGTACTTACGTGGCATAGCAAGAATAATTTCCTGCATAACCTCTGGTGTCCATGCGTTGTCAGCGACTGTTACTACAGCCTCGTGAGCATCTCCATTGGTCTTTACCTTGTTAACGAAACCATTCATAATTGAAAGGAAATCGTCTGAGCCAGTTCCTGTACCATTGATTGCTAGGTCTTCAATGTCATTTGCAAATGCATTTGTCATCAAACGAACTAGGTGATCTTCTAGTGCAGCCCCCTCAATACCGTCTTCAAGAGCCTCAGCTGAGACTTCCCAGTCAAGACGGATCTTCTTGGTTGATAGCTCAACCTTCGAGAACTGAGCACCAGTGTTTGTGTAGTTACCTACAGCCTGTGCAGCTGCACGGATTACACGCTCACCAACGTTCACCTTCTCAAGCTCCATGGTGTTAGCTCGCATAGTTACACGACGACCATCCTTGGCGAGTACAGTTGCATCCCATACGTAGTCGATAAAACGACGTGCCTGTTCAGGGCGTAGAATACCACTGCCTGCATCACCCGAAGGATTTACGGCGTTTGGTCCAGTTGTTAGACCATATTCAGCTGTAGGGATATTGCCTAGTGTGTTAAGGCCTGGATCTGTAACTCCACCAACACCACCAGATGCAAACGCACCCTGACCTTGGAAAGTTCCAGGAGCAGTACCTCCTAGTTCACCAGACTCACCTGGCTGATTCTTAATAATCTCTTCCGACATATTGTCACCTCCTAAGTGATTTTTTCTTATCTAAATAAGTCGGCAGTTTTGAGGAAACGTCCGCCCCATAGGGATTTTTCAACCTTTTCTGGTTGATCCTGTACGATCTCGCCTAGATCGCCAGACTTACGAAAAGCGGTGTCAGCTTCCACAGCGTCAACTCGCTTTCCAAAATTGTCAAATTCTGACTTGGCCTGAGAAAGCTCTCCCTTTACAGAAGATAGCTCTCCCTTGACGATGCCAAGAGATTTGTTTAGCTCTGAAACTTGCTCGTGCAGAGACTTAACAGTTTCAGCTAGATCGCTAAAGGCTGATGTAAGAGTGTCTTTAATGTCAGCTACTGCAGTAGCAATAACCTCGTCTGACTTTGATACTTCTTCCTTAGCTGCTTCTTCCATGTCTTCAGACTTCATTGTTTCTTCTTCGTCTTCCTTCATGTCGTCAGCCCTTTTTTCCTCTTCGTCCATGGACTTTTCTTCCTTGTCCTTGTCTTCTTCAGAATAGGCCTTCTCTACGTCAGCTGTGGTTTCGGCATCTGCCTCTGGAGCGACCTGTGCTTCTTCAACTACATCGTCGTTCTTTTCAACGACGTTTTCAGTTGTTTCGTTCATAGGATCTTCCTCCTTTTTCATCTTAGAAGTATTAATGCCTTTAGCACTATCAACTAAGAACTTTATCATTTCTGATTTTTCGCTGTCATTCTTTTCAACGAAACCTATGTTTTTCATTAGAGTTCCATTAATTGGACTCTCTTCTGTTTCTTCTGATGATACCTTTACGATACCATTTTCTCTATCCCAGAAAACATTCTCAAACTCAACGTCAAGGTTTTCCCCCTTGATCATATCTACGCCATTCACCTTTTCAACAGACAGAATATTTGCAAACTGATTTGCTGGATTGTCTACCAAGGATAGCTCAATTAGATCATAGTCTTTGATTATGCGAATAGTCTTTTCCATTTTTTCATCATACATATCATCATACTTATTCATCTTTCCGCCAATAGAAAAACCAGAAAGTGTACCATCTAAAACTTTTTCCCAGGTGTTTTGTGCACCCTTAGAAATATATGCAGATACAAAAACGCCAGAATAAAACTTCTTGCTTTCTGAATCAAAGTATCTGTCTTCTTTAAAATTAACCATCTTACCAACAGAGATTGGTTGATGCATTTCACGAATGTTGCCACGGAACTTGGCAAATGCCTTGAGAGAAGCTTCCGTAGTCACTATATCTGCCTGCTTGTCAACATTATCAAGTGTGGCAAATCCAGAAACGATTCTACGCTCCTGATCAACCTTGCTGAATGGCATAGACAAACGAACGTTGTCTCCATCCATATCCCACTGTGCTTTAGATATAGTCATTGTATTCTAATTATATCGCTTTTTTATCAAATTGTTATAAACAACATACCATTATAGCAGTTTTTATTCTGATGACGGGCCTTCGCCCTGAGCGTTCCTTCCTGATATAGTGGCTGGGCTATCTGACGCATTATTTGTTCTTTCTGTATCTCTTTGCCTATTACCAGCTAAATTTGCCCTAGCGTCTGTAGCCTGTCTTGGCGACATTACAAAGGGGCTATCGCCATCTGGCCTCTGTGGTAGACCAAGGGCCTCCCTGGCTTCATTTGGAACCATAATCTGTGTCTTTACATATCTTTCCAAAATTTGAGACTGGGCTATCTCATCTGTCAAAGTTAGCTCATTGAACTTTAACTCCAGAATGTCAGTCTTTTCCTTAACAATTCTATTTACTAGCTTCTCAATGGTTCTTTGTAGTGGCCTTGCTACCTGCTCTTTAAACGTTCTATCCTGAGAAAGAGAGGCTGCAATATTAGAAGCATCGGAGCCTCCGATCTTTGAAAGTGGAACTTGGTGTGCAATTAGAATGTCATCACGATTTCGTAGCCTGTATTCGTTAAATGAGGCTTCCTGGACACCATTCTCAATAGGCTCCATCTTAAATTCAACCTTATTTTGCTCAGTATCTCCTGGTAGCGGAATATATAGGGTTCTGTGGCTTTGGCCTTTTAGATTTGTCTGTAAGAATCTAAACAGTTTATCTTCTGCCTCAGAGGATAGCTTTGCACCCTTAAGAGTAACCACATAGCGTGGCACAGCTTTATTGCTAAAGTAATCAATGTTGTATTGTGATGCAAGCTGGTCTCCGTGTAGCGAAGAGACGGCAGACATAATATCTGGAATTCCATAATAAGTGTTTAGTGGAGAGTATTGCTTAAAGTGAATAATCTCATTTGGTCTTGGATCTCCAGTAATTGGGTTTGCATTATTTGCCCCAAAATTTCTAAAGTAAACAACCTTGTGGCCAATAACCTGAACAAAACCATCTTTTAGTCTACGAACACGAATTGTGGTGGCTGGGATATGACCAATGTATCCAATTTCCCCACGTACTGTTCTACCAACTTCAAGATATCCGTTGCCAGTTGATTCGTAATCAGTTAGCACCTTCATCATAAGATTAGTAAAAGACTCTTCGTCATTAAGATTCTCTAACCAGTCACGCATCTCAATCTTCATTCTTTCAATGCGTCTACGTGCCTTATCCCTGGCAGAATCGTTATCATTAGACTCTAGGGCCATCATAGTTCTATCAGAAACATGGAAATCATACCCAAGACCAACGGTATTTTCTACCTTTGCATCAATGGCTGCGTGATTAGCAAAAGATGTATCATAGAAGTTAGCTAGCTCATATAAATTCCATGGTGGAGTAATGACATCGAACATGCCATAGCCGTTGCGATATACGCTTCCTGGATTAATTTCTTTTGAAGCTGCTCCATTAGCTCCAGAATTAATTGCTAAGGCACTATCTAGATAGGCTGGAGATAATGTATTAATATTTTTTGGAACCTGCGTGTCATAGGCCTTGGCCATTCTATCTGACCTACGCTTAAAATTCTTATCTAGTCCAGAAAGACTCTTAAGGTCATCCCAAGACTTATTAAATGGGTCCTGCTCCTTAAAAGCATTATTTTCTGACTCTGCCTCTGGTAGACCAAGATCTCTAATATAAAACTCTTCTGCCATTATCCTTCGTCTCCATACATCTCAAGTGTCTTTTTAGCAGCTGCTACAGCACCAAGGTCATTAAGGTTTGGGATCAGCCCCTGTTGCATTCTGTCTAGCTGCTCTGAATATTCTTCATCAGTTACACGGCCCATGCCAGCAAAAAATACTGGCTTGCCGTTAGGCTCTCCATAATGTGCTGCAGCTTGGCGAAGCTTGTGCAGCTGTATTTCGTCACCCCTATGGGACGGAATGTTTAGAATGTTTCCCTGACCATCCGTAAACCATTTTCCGTTTTCTCTCTGCCAAACATAGATCCCCCAATCATAGTTTTTGTCTAGAACTGTGATCTTAGACTTACCAATTTGACCAGGTTTTTGTTTTTTCATAACCACAAGTATACCACATTATACTGCCTGGTATACCTGAGAACGCCACTCTATGTTTTCTTTGACCGAATATTGATAATCTCCAAACACAGACTCTATTTCATCATCAATAATTATCTTATTTGTTCCTGTGTATATCTTATATATATCGGATGGGTCAACTCCATAAAAGCTAGTTTTTGAAACATACAGCACTCCATCCCAAAGATATGATGGCCAAAAACCCCAGTCTAGAGTTAATGAACCAAGGTTTTTGACCTTAAGCCAGGGCCTTTCAATTTTATTTTGAACCTCCTGTAGGTTCGTTGACTTATAGTAAGAAATGTTGTTATATGTTAGTGGTGCTGTTAGCCTAATTGCTCCAGCAAAATTTGAAAATTCTTGGGTATTTGCAAATCTTATACCCAACATTGCCCACTCTTTTACAGTCAAAGTTGGGTCTTTCACAATCTTTCCATTTAAGTAAAATGCTATTCCATTTTCTAGCTCTCCCCTGGAATTAATAGCATAAACCTTTGCACGTTTTCCAGATGGGTGATTTGCAACAGCATATACCCTAATATAAGAATTTCTACTTTGGATTTCAAAGAGCTGCATTGCTCCATATGGGAAAAAGTCTTCATCAAATCTTAATGCCATCTGCATTGCTATAACCTTAAAATTATCTGATTTTGAGTTATTCAGTGGTATGGAAATACCCCTATTTATTAATGGATCGTATCCGCCCCTTATAGTTATTCCACTATTTCTAGTCAAGTATAAGTAGGGTGTGCTTCCCTTATAAATAGAAAATGGATTTTGTTTTTTATATGTAAGATAGAAGCCTTCTTTTCTATATGGATAAATATCATTACCAAACCTAGTTCCAATAGCTGTTGGTATCGTGTCGGAAAGTGCCATTGAGGCATACTCTAATGATTTAATAGATACTGGAGTATTTTTAATATTTCGAGAGGCTATCTCAATATGTGTAACAATGGCCAGGTCATTAAAAGATATTGATTTTGGTGGATAGATGATCATATTATCAACAATTTCATATTTTGTATTTAGCCAATTTGATCCAGGAACAATGATATTGTTCTTTGGTGCTAACTCTATATTTGTAAAAGTTGATAATGGACTGTTGGCTCCGCTTTCAAGTAGCTGAAATGTAACATATGTCTTTACTATAGAATTTGAAGTATCATACTTATACGTATTTGCTGATTTATTTTGCAAATCTTCATAATTCTCAAATCCAGTAAATAGTTGATTATCTAGTGATTCGTATGTTCTTTGTATTGGGTTTGAGTATTCTGACTGTAGCTCTGCATATGTCCATGAGTCTTCTTCTGTCTCTTGAATAAAAATAGAGGGAGCTGGATAGTTTATATTAAATTGTATAAAATCTAGATCAAGCCTTGTGTCACCTCGTGAATCAATGGATTCTTTGGCAAAAAATGATAATGGAATTTGGTCCTGCCATGAGGAGTCTGCTTCGGCTAATATGCCAAATCCAGATAGGTCATACCCTGCAATGATTCCATAACTGGGTATATGATTTTCTAAAACAGCATAGGAGTATTGTCCAAGAGTTCCTCCGTCATATAAAAATTGAAAAATAGCAGATTCCTGAACATCTTCTCCAGCATCTGCGGTATTTGTATATACAGCAGAGCCATCAATAAATGTATCAACAAAGCTTAGTCCATCAGCAGCAAAAATAGAAGAAATCTTAGATAGATTTTTTGACGAACAAAAGCCAATCTCATATATATTCCCCAAGAATGTATTTGATAAATTTTTTGTTGAACCAACATAGACAGACATTATGGCTAACTTTCCAAAAAAGTCTGCAATTTTTTCACCATAATAATTAGAGAATTTTTGTAAATCTATTCCAATAACCGTTTTTTCTCCAACTCCATTTAAATATTGTCTAGATTTTGATAGCAATGTTGAGTAGCTTCCATTTTCATATAGCTTGTAATTAATGCTATCATTATCTAAAGTTATTTCAAATATGCTTTTTGTTGCTCTATTCTCAATTGCAATTAGAGTTTGTTCTGTAGTGGGTGCTGATATCTCTTTACAAATAATGTAAAAAGCCTTTAGCTGCTCATTAGCGAGATTAAGATTTTCAAAAAATAACTGGCCATTAGTTGAGTTCCAACTATTGTTTGGTCTAAATTTAATAAAGCTTTCTGGAAGCTCATTTTGAGCATCCTCTAGATCTATTAGCCATTCAGTGTTTGTTTTGTTGCTAAATTTGGCCTCTGGAACAGGATATTGCGGAAATTCAATAGCATTACCATTAATAATCAAATTGTCATATGCACCCTGGTTCCATTTCCCTAATGACGGATATTGATAATTTTTGGCATACTTTGAAAATGGATAATCAATAAAAATAGAGCTTCCGCTGTAAGCATTATTAATGTTTTCTGGAAACTCAACCCCCTGGCCATAAATAAATCTTCTTTTAGCAACCTGAAGTGGAACCCTATACCCATAAATGGCAACACCGTCAATTTCAATAGGAGACACATCTTCATATGACCAAAAACCTAACCAATCATTATCTACATTAATAGTATTAATTATTTGATTTTTTTCTGGAAAGCTTATATTGTCTATATCTATAAAGACTTCTCCGACCTGTTCTCCATTAATAAATAAACTTATAGAAGATGTCGAATATCTTATCTGTATCAACATTGGCCTATACCATTCGCCAACATAATGCCTAATTATGTAGTCTCCAATCTTTAATATTAACATTGGTCCCTGCACAAAAATTCCATCAGTGCCGTGAATATTTCCAAAAATTTTTCTTGCAATCGTAGTAGAATTAGAATTAATTTTTGCCCAGAATTCAAAAGTGTACTCTTTATATTTACCAGAACTATTTAAAAATCCTTGTCCAGGAATTAATAAAGACGGTATGAGCAAATTATTTTGTTGAATGATTGTGCTATTTGATGCACCAAATACCATTGGTATACTAGAGTTTTTGGCAGCTAAAGCATTATCAACAACCAGATAATATCCATTAAGGTCTTGTAGCCCGTATGCCTTTGCCTCAATTCCTACTAAATCTACCATTCCCAATATATTAGATGGAATATCCACTGTTGATACACCCAGAGATGAAGCGTTAAACTCTTCTGACCACTGACCAAAAGAAATGCCATTAACTAAAAATCTATAATTCGATAGCGTATCTCCAGTAAAAAATTTAGCCTTAATTACAATTCTTGCAGAAACATTATCGTTTGGTATATCAAAAGTTTCTGATAAGAAAATCCAACTGTCTGAAACTTCCGTTAAATAAAACTTTGTTTTTTCTACTAACTCTCCACTAGATTCATCAAAATATTGATATCCAATTTCAAAGCCAGAAATATAAGGGCTTTGTGTATATAAAAATGCACCAACAGCAAAAGTAGAAAGATTGCTATTGAGAGTATCTAAATTAATTAAATTTGGACTAACAGCGGATATATAAAAAGAATCGCCAGTAGCTGATAATGCAGATATTTCAGATACATAGCTGCTTGGAAATGGCTCATCTAAAGTACTAGTATTATTTTCAGCAGTTCCATTATCTATATCCCATAAACGCAAGTCTCTGTTTGTCTCAGATATAAGTGATACATAGTCTGCCCTGTCATCAAGAGGCCAGAATGCTATTGGATGCTCAGAAAAGATCTTTTCGGCATATAAACTAGATGGAGTAGACATAAATCACCACCTATAGTTTACCATAAGTAGTCTACGTATACTTGCTATTTAGAATATGGCTAACTTCTAGGTGATTTACATTAAAATGTTTCGGCAATGACGCTACCCATCTGATAGCCTCTGCCATATCTTCTGCAGCTAGAGCATGGTTCTTTTTTTCAATTTGGGTATCTATGGTGCCAGGGCAGATTTCTGTAACCTTAATCCCATACTCAGGGAACTCCATTCTCATGGTGTCTACTAGTGCCATCATTCCTCGTTTTGCATTGGTATAGTTACCTCCGCTTCTATAAGGAATTTTTCCAGAAAGAGATGTTATAAAAATAATAGTAGGAGACTCTGACCTTTTTAGGCATGGAACAAACAATTGAGACAGATACATTGGCCCAGAAACATTTATTTCGTATGCTCTTCTAAAGTTATCCATTGTCTCTCTAATAATGTTAGTTGGCCCAGAGCCGCCACCAGCATTATTGACTAGAAGATCGAGAGATATGTCATTATATTTTTCATAAAATGCCTGTATTTCTTTTTCTTGAGTGATATCCATTCTATAGGTTTCAATATTTTCTGATTCAAGCTCTGATATTTTTGATAAATCCCTAGACACTGCGATTACCCTGTATCCATTTTCAGAAAGTAGCTTGACGGTAGCATACCCCACACCCTTACTAGCTCCAGTGACTATTGCAGTTTTCATAATCCCAAAGACTCTATATCTTTTTTATAATATTCTTCAAACTCAACCCAAAATGGAATTCCATTAACCATCTTCATATTTTCTGGAATTCTATTAAACTTTCTACGCTCTTCTTCTATCTCTGCCCAAGAATCTTTGCCGTATTTTTCTTCAAGCTTTAACCAAAGAGGATGTCCAGGATATCTATATTTCCAATATGTCCTAATTATATATTTTTCTCCACTTGTTACAGAGTTTACTCCATGATAATGTGGATGTCCAGACATAAAAACAACAACATCTCCAGCCTCTGGTTTATAAACATAATCTTCTTTAATTATATTAATATCACTTTCATCTAAAAATCTAAATAAAACCTCTCCGCCAACATAGTTATCATTTAGATAAAAAACTGCAGTTATTCCAAACTTATCTCCAGGCTGATAAGAAAACTCTCTCTGATAGTCTGTATGATAGTGCATTGCAAGTGGAACATCTAAATTTGTTTTATATTTTGCTATATTCCAACTATCATAGACCCAATTATCAATATCTGGATTATTGGCTTTAACATATAGGCTAGTTATTTCATAAAATAAGTTGTTTACTTGATTTTCAAAATGTCTGTCTTGATTACGATGTCCGAAACCCTCTTCTAACTTATCTTCCCACTCTTTTCTATTTGGGAATTTTTCAAAATAAGATGGGTTAAATATGCCGCCCTCTGCATATTTTCCAAAAGTATACCAATCATGCCACTCTCTATTT
>Ga0209990_10000869_pt1 | contig 28047 bp, 19 predicted proteins | sample NOAtaG_6_FD_187304 | JGI IMG/M metagenome (GOLD analysis project Ga0209990, IMG submission 187304) | Freshwater lake microbial communities from Lake Erie, under a cyanobacterial bloom - NOAA_Erie_Diel5S_2200h metaG (SPAdes) (version 2) | ecosystem: Environmental > Aquatic > Freshwater > Lake ...
CAGCCTCATCGCCGGTCGCTCTTCAACCTCCACAACCTCCTCCAGCACCAGTCGCCGCTTCCGCAGCAGCAGCAGCGCCAGCACATACCGATATTGCCGCTGCACCACATTCGGAGATTCCTGCAGCTGCAGGAAATACTCAAACAATGACTCCGCATCCAGCTTCAAACGCTGACTTTCAGGCGCCGCATTCGCCGGACACCGCCAGTGGCCGATCGCACCCTGAGGAGGTCCCTGCCAGTGCTCCTCGGCGATGTCCTGACGAACAATTTCGCCGTTTTTTTCCACCAGTACCGACCAGCACGATTCCCCCGGGCGAAATGCCCTGCCCGAAATCGAACAGTTTCGACCCGGAGGCCGCACATTGAATTCCATTGACCCAATCCCGTCCCTGGACTGTCCCGACCTGCGCCGGATGCGTCATGCCGACCGGTCAAAACCAGCCGTTTTCCTGTTTGACCCTGCAGACTAGCGATTCCACACAATTTCGCCAAGATCAGATCCGCATCGATCGCTCGGAAACATCTGCGGGCTCAGTTGCCTTCCCCGCCAACTCACACCAGAATCCGGACTTCAGTCAGAATGTTCTGATCGCATCAGCCACCCTTGCAGGCTGCTGGTTCAGAACTGATTTCAGGAGTCCCACCGCGATGCGTGCCGTCGTTACTGATTACACCTTCCCCGATCTCAGCATCGAAGCCGACATCCTGCAGGCGGCCGGACACACACTTGACGCCTGGAAAGAAAAACGGACCGCCGGAGAACTGCCGGCACTTGTTAGCGACGCGGATGCCGTAATCACCCAATTTGCCCCGCTGAACGCTGACGTTATCGGTTCCATGCAGAAAGCTCGCGTCATCGTCCGCTACGGCATCGGCGTGGACAATGTGGACCTCGCGGCGGCCGCCGCCCGCGGAATTCCGGTCTGCAATGTGCCCGACTACTGCATCGATGAAGTGGCAGATCACACCCTCGCATTCATCCTGGCCACAACCCGGCAGGTCGTACCCAACACACAGCACATCGCGACGGGCAACTGGGGACTTGCCACGCCTCTTGAGTCACTGCGGACCCTGAAGCACCTGACTGTCGGACTGGTCGGGTTTGGTCGCATCGGGCAGGAAGTCGCCGCGCGACTGCGTCCCTTCAAGTGCCGTATTCTGGTCCACGACCCGATTGTTCCCGCAGCCAGCGTCGCAGCCGCCGGAGCCATCCCGCTGTCACTGAATGAACTGCTCGCACAGGCCGACGTCCTTTCACTGCATTGCCCGTCCACCGCCGGGACTCGCGGTATGCTCAATGAAAACTCGCTCAAACTGACCAAACCCGGAGTGGTTGTGGTCAATCTGGCCCGCGGTGATCTGATCGATCCCCAGGCGCTCACAAACGCACTCCAGTCAGGACACGTCGCCTCAGCCGCACTTGATGTCTTCAACCCGGAACCCATTCCGGCTGATCACCCCATTCGCCGAATGCCCCAGGTCATTCTCGCTTCGCACATCGCTTCCGCCAGTGTCCCGGCTGTCAGAAAACTCAGGGAAACTGCCGCTTCGCTGGCCCTCGCTGCCCTCCGCGGAGAGAAACTGCCCAATGTTGTCAATGGAGTCGGCTGAGCCGGTCGCCCTCGATCGCCCGCTGTCCGCTGTTACCAACCTTCACGTCAGGACTTCACATGCTTCACCGACTGCTGCTGCTTTCACTCGCCTTTCTCTGTGCTGCTGCCACCGCGGATGAACCACACTCCGGACTCGACCCCGACGGCTTCGACAAATCTGTCAGAGCCCAGGATGATCTGTTCCTGCACGTCAATGGTCGCTGGCTGATGTCCACCGAAATTCCGGCGGACAAATCCAACTATGGCTCGTTCACCCGGCTCGATGATGAAGCCCGCGAAAATATTCGCACCATCATTGAAGAAGCCGTCAGCAATCCGACGGATGCCATCAGTCGCAAGGTGGGTGACTTCTACAAAAGCTATATGAACGAGCAGCTGATCGCTGCTCGCGGCCTTGCCCCGATCCGCGAACAGCTCGCAGCCATCGATGGTCTCGCTTCGGCCGAAGATGTGACTCGATTCTTCGCCAGTGCCGGAATCTACGGCATGCCCGGTCCCATCGGATTCTACGTCTCCGTTGATGATAAAAACTCCAAACGCTACCTCGTCCACGTGGTTCAGAGCGGACTGACTCTGCCCGATCGCGACTACTACCTCGGTGACCGCCCCGATTACAAATCCGCCCGCACTGCTCTCCACACTTACATCACCAGACTCTTCGAACTGGCAGAGATTCCCGCTGGAGCCGCGGCAGCCGATCAGATTATTCAGCTGGAAACATCACTGGCAGAAATCCAGTGGTCACGCACGGAACTGCGCGATGCCGAGAAGCGTTACAATCTGATGTCAGCAGCAAAGCTGGCAACGACTGCTCCCGCCATCCCCTGGAACGTCTTCCTCGAAGTCTCCGGAGTTCCCGGAGTACCTGAAGTCAACGTTGTCACCCCCAGCTACTTTGAAAAACTCGGTGCCGTCGCCACCGCAGCCGGACTGGACGCATGGAAAGCCTACGCCCGCTTCCACCTGCTGGATACCGCAGCCCCTTACCTGCCCAAACCATTTGTTGACGCCCACTTCGAACTGCATGACAAGGCGGTTTCCGGAGTTCCCCAGCAGAAACCACGCTGGAAAAAGGCCGTCGATGCCACATCGGGGGCCGGAGCAGGGGACTTTGGCGTACTCGGTGAACCACTCGGACAGCTTTATGTGCGTCGACATTTCCCCCCGGAATCCCGCCAGCGGATGATCGAACTGGTCGGAAACCTCATGAAGACCTACGAACAGAGCATTCACGGTCTGAAATGGATGACCGCCGAAACAAAGCAAAAGGCCCTCGAAAAGCTCGGAAAAATCACCACAAAAATCGGCTACCCCGATGTTTGGCGAGATTTTTCTGAACTGCAGATCACCGCTGACGACCTGATCGGAAACATCATGCGGTCCCGCCGGTTCGAACATTTCCGGCAGGTCAGCCGACTGAATGAACCGGTCGACCGCAATGAATGGGGCATGACACCCCAGACAGTCAACGCCTATTACAACCCCAGCCTGAACGAAATTGTCTTCCCGGCCGCCATTCTGCAGCCCCCCTTCTTCGACGCCAATGCGGATGACGCCGTGAACTACGGCGGAATTGGTGCGGTCATTGGCCATGAAATCAGCCATGGCTTCGATGACGAAGGCAGCAAATACGACGGCGACGGAAATCTGAAAAACTGGTGGACGGAAGCCGACAGAAAAGCCTTTGAGGAACTGACCGGCAGACTCGTCGCCCAGTACGAAGCCTACGAACCACTGCCGGGACGCAAGCTCAACGGCAAACTGACGCTGGGCGAAAACATCGCCGACCTCAGCGGTATGGCCATCGCCTTTAAAGCATACATGCTGTCACTGGGAACCGGCGGCGGAAAGACGCTCGATGGATACACCCCCGGTCAGCGGTTCTTCCTCGGCTGGTCACAGATCTGGCGCCGCAAATACCGTGACGACGAGATGGTGCGACGACTGCTCATTGACCCGCACTCACCTTCCGCTTTTCGAGCAAACGGGCCTGTGTCCAACCTGGATGCCTTCTATGAAGCGTTCGAAGTGAAACCCGGCGACCGCCTGTACAAACCACCTGCAGAGCGCATCCAGATCTGGTGATCCGCAGAAGGTCCGCCGCACAGTAATTCAACACGAGTTGCCACGAGGATCCGCAGCGAACTCGTCGTCAGCTCGTGCTGATTCCTGTCAACCCGTTGACAACACTTCACAATTCACGAAACCTGGCTGATCCATGCAAACAACACCCATTCTCCCCGAACACTTCCAGCGGTCTGTGCTCGCCGTGCCTCCACTGGCCCGCGACAGTGCGGAAAAAATCTGCCCGCAGCAGAATGCCCGCATCATCCGCCATCTGGAGCAGGGCGGAGTTTCCATGCTGCTGTACGGAGGCAATGCCAATCTGTACCACATCCGGTACTCCGAATACGCAGAGCTGCTGGAGCTGCTGCAGCAGACTGCCGGCCCCGACACGGCGGTGATCCCTTCGGTCGGTCCGTCGTATGGACTGATGATGGATCAGGCAGAATTGCTGAAGGATGCCCGGTTCCCGACCGCCATGGTTCTGCCAACGAAGGCCATCATGACCGAAGCCGGCCTGATGACCGGGTTCCGGCGTTTTGTCGAAGCCTTCGGCCGTCCTGCGGTGCTCTATATTAAGGAAGAGGGCTATATCAGCCCGGAGGGAGCCGGCGAACTGGTTCGTGACGGTCTCGTGTCCTTCATCAAGTATGCCATCGTACGGTCGGATCCGGCCTGCGATGACTTTCTCAATCGACTGACGGCTCTGGTCGATCCGCAACTGATCTGCAGTGGCATCGGCGAACAACCAGCCATAGTGCACCTGCAGAAGTTCAAACTGACAGGATACACGTCGGGATGTGTCTGCGTAAATCCAGCACTCTCCCAGCGCATGCTGCAGGCAATCACCGCAGGCGATCTGAAGCTGGCTGAAACCATCCGCCAGGTGTTCAGGCCACTGGAGGACCTGCGGAATGACATCAATCCGATCCGCGTCCTGCACGAAGCTGTCGCACTCGCCGGAATCGCAGAAACTGGCAGACATCTGCCCCTGTTGTCCGGAGTTCCGCAGTCTGCGGTGGACCGCATCAGAGCTGCGGCGGTGACTCTGCTGCAGGCTCCGATCCCAGGCTGATTTGCATGAGTATGGCAGGCATAAAAGTACCGATTGTGGTAATCATCGGGCCGCAGTCCGAGATATTCAGCGGACTGCGGCGATGGCTTTCCCAGGCGTTGCCGCGGGGTGTTGCCGGAAGCTTCAGAACTATTGGCGAAGCACTCGATTCATCTCTGTTTGCAGCGCAGCCACCGGATCTGGCCGTGGTCCTGCGCGAATATTCGGATCAGTATTCGCCTGCGGATGTCAGTCGCCTGATTGGCCGCATGATTTTCAGCCGTGTGCTGTGCTGCAGTTCAGCGTGGTGTATCTCCGACGGTCGCACCCATGACGTCTGGCCGGCCGCCTGTCGTACCGAGCCTGGATCGGCTGAAGCACGCATCATGCACGAATTGCAGGGGTTCCTGCAGCTGAAACCGCCGCTGTCGCCGATCGCCGCGGCTGAAGAGGTGTTCGCCCTGCATGCGGCGGCAGTGGAGTCCGCGACGCAGGCGGCGCGAGCCGGGCAGAGCAGGGCGGTCAGGGCGTTCGTCATGTCCGCCGACGTTCCGCTGCGCACAACACTTCAGGCGGTGCTCAGGACGGCCGGAGTCCAGGCGGAATCCGGCAATGATGAAGTGCTGGAGACGCTGTTGCTGCAAACGGCTGCAGCAACGCCTCCTGAACTGCTGTTTGTCGATCTTGACGGACTGGAACATCTGCCACCGCGGCTGGCTGAAAAAACTTCGGAAAGAAACATTCGGATTGCCGCGATTACTGGTTTCCCCGGCACACAAAAACCTCCATGGGCCGACGAATTATTGGATAAGAACGAGTTTTCTTTGCAGGCCACCAGCCTGCTTCGCAGGTGGTCAGCATGACCACCCGGCGATGGCTGCCATCACTGACGCAGTCACAGGTGGCACTCCTGACACTGCGACTGGCGGCCGGCTTTCAACTGCTGCTGATGTCAGCCACCTGGAAACTCTGGCTGAACCCCGGCAGCTTTCCCCTCGTGCCTCTGCTGCCCCTGCACCTGCGGCCGCAACTGATCCCCGCAGCCTCAATCCCGCTGGCGGCCGGATGTCTCCTGCTGATCTTCAACGTTTTACCCCAGCCACGCCTTCAGAAACGAGTGGTCCTGCTGACACTCGTGGCTGCTGCTGTGCCGGTCCTGGGCAGCCTGCAGTGCCTGCAGGCATGGCACTGGCTGTTCATGATCACTCTGCTGCTGAACCTGCTGCCGCTGCCCGCCAGCAATCTGCGCGCAGTGATCGCGGCGCTCTATGTATGTTCCGGGCTGTCGCGATTTTCACAATTTCCGGAACAGGGCCCCGTGGGACTGATTGTGCGACAACTGCTGCTGTTCGCCGAGCAGCCCGCTGTACAACCCGAGACGGTTCGCCTGTGCTGTCATCTTGCCTGTGCGTTTGAGATTCTGGCCGGTCTCGCGCTGCTGTTTGCCGGCAGTCTGCCCGGAATCACCGCTGCTGCTGCTGCTGTGATGCACCTGTCGCTGCTGGCTGCCCTCGGGCCTTTCGGACTGGGACATCACCCGGCTGTACTGCTCTGGAACCTGCATCTGCTGCTGCTGGTTCCGCTGCTGGCATTGACGGCTCCCGCATGCCGCCTCTATCCCCACAGTGTTTCTGCAGCAGTGCGAGCTTATCTGCCTGCAGCACTGCACTGGCTGTTCGCCCTGTCCGGACTGTTCGGAATTGCGGACAACTGGCCTTCGTGGCAGCTTTATTCCAGTCGACCCGAATCCTGGCAGTTGTGGATTCGCCGAGACCAGGCAGCACGTCTGCCTGACAACCTGCAGCCCTGGCTTAGCCGAACAGTCGTCGATGGCTGGCAGCCCCTCAGCCTTGAACGACTTTCATTTGCCGCTACCAGCAGCCCACTGGTGCCCGAGGATCGATTTCAGGCAGCCGTCATTGAAGCATTCCTGCAGACCATGCCAACCAGCACGGACTTTCAGATTCGCATCACGGAACCTCACCAGTTCCGCTGGTGGCAACGCCGGGAACGGCGGATTTTCACGCTGCAGCAGCTGCATGAGGAGCAGGCACGGTTTCTGCTGAATGCCAGGTCAGTCAGATAGATTGCGCCCCTTTCCATTTGATTTACTCAAACAGGCATTTAAGATTTTTCGCGTACGGTCACCCGGCAGAACGCCACCAGGAATTGTCACGGAATGGTCCTTAGCATAGCGAATCTCTGCAAAACCTGGCCTGGGGGTAAGCGAGCGCTGGATCAGGTCAGTCTTTCAATACACCCCGGCCTGTACGGTCTGCTCGGACCAAACGGTGCCGGAAAATCCACGCTGATGCGAACACTGGCCACGCTGCAGGATCCGGATTCCGGCTCCATACACTTTGACGGCATCGATCTCCTGCAGCAGAAATCACGCATCCGCAGCCTGCTCGGCTATCTGCCTCAGGAATTCGGCGTCTACCCCCGAACGTCCGCATTTGCACTGCTTGACCACATCGCCATGCTGAAAGGCTGCACCGACGCAAAGGCCAGACAGGATTCCGTCAACGCTATGCTCTGCCGGGTTAACCTGTACCAGTTTCGCAAACAGGCGGTCGAGTCATTTTCCGGAGGCATGAAACGCAGATTTGGAATCGCACAGGCCCTGCTGGGAAATCCCAGACTGCTGATCATCGACGAACCCACGGCAGGACTCGATCCCGGTGAACGCAATCGTTTCTGCGATCTGCTGCACTCCACCGCTCAGCAGGCCGTCGTCATCCTTTCAACTCACATCATTCAGGATGTGCAGCAACTGTGCCCCTGTATGGCCATCATCCACGAAGGACGCGTTCTGTATTCCGGTTCAACCTCCGCAGCGGTGGACTCGCTGCAGGGCAAAATCTGGAAGAAACAGATCTCTCGTGAACACTTACCCCAATACCAGAGCCGATTGCAGGTGATCTCCACCCGCTTGATGCCGGGCAGTATACAGGTCCACGCATTTGCCGACGCACAGCCTGACCCCGGCTTTGAACCCTGTGATCCGGATCTTGAAACCTTCTTCTTTTCACGGATCCCTCAGACTGCCTGAAGCAATCGCAGCCTCGGAAGCAATTCACGAATATGTTCAAAGCAGTGTTTCTGTTTGAGCTGCGGTTCTGGCTTCGCAGCCGTCTGCTTTATTCGCTGCTGCTGACCACAACTGCGATCATGTTCCTCAGCATGGCCACAGAAATCATTCGCTTCAGAGCCGCTGACGGCGGGCAGATTCGAAATAGTCCCTATACGATTCAGTTCTGTTATCAGTTCATAACCAGCTTCGGTTTTCTGATCTTCGCCTCGTTTCCGATTGCTGCCGCCTCTCGGGACCACACGTATCAGATGTCCGAGATCATCTTCACGACATCAGTCAGTCGCTTATCCTGGCTGCTGGGCAGATTCGCTGCCGCCGGCTTCACCGCACTCATCCCCCTGGGCGGAATCTCCATCGGTATCCTGAGTGGCAGCATAATGCCCTGGAATGATCCGTCACAGTTCGTCGCTATCAGTTGGCCGGCCCATCTGCTCGGCCTCACGGCCATCGCAGTGCCAAACGTACTGTTCATTGCCACCATCGCCTTCGTCATCAGTCTTCGAGTTCCAAAGGATGTTTTCGTATACATCACATTGGCCACTCTGTGGTTCAGCATTGATCTCGGCTCAGACTTGCTCCGGCATCATGACCACACATTTCTGGCCGCTATGCTTGATCCCTTTGGCAGCGTTGCTGTATCCCACCAGACCAGGTACTGGACAGCTGCCGAGTATCGCGCAGACTACTTCACACTCACTGGTTACCTGCTTTGGAATCGACTGTTCTGGTCACTGTTTTCAGCAGTGATTCTGACCCTTGGCTGCCGCCGTTTCCGATTCACGCTTCGTTCCAGCAGACTCAGCACCACAACCGTGGGATCAAGTCCTGCATACGACCTGATTCCTGCTGCCCGCACTGACACAGCGGTTCCCGTCTTTCCCAGCCGAACCCGGCAGTTCCTGAAACTCACAGCATTTGAATTCCGCAGCGCAGTCTGTGGTCCGCTGTTCATTATTCTCTCAGGCTTTGTTCTGCAAACCCTGGCCTTTCCACTGTTTCAGCACGAACCCGGCTACGGCCAGCAGTCACTGCCCGTAACTTCGGCAATCGTGACAGTGATCGGGGACCGATGCCGATTCCCGGCGCTGACTTTTATTATCGTCGCTGCCGGAATGCTGGTGCACCGGGAACGCGATTGCAGGATTCATGAAATTATCAGCACTCTGCCACATCCTGACTGGCTGTTCGGCTGCGGAAGACTGCTCGCCATGACCCTCGCTGTCGCTGCAATGCTGACCACTGCGGCAATCATGGGTGTCGCCAGCCAGTTGGTCCGCGGCTTCACACAGCTGCAGCCGGAGGTTTACATAGTCAGCCTGCTGGGTGTGGAACTGCTGCAATGCTTTGTCCTCGCCGTACTAATCTTCACCATCCAAATCTTCACTCCCGGCAAAGTCCATGGCTACCTGCTGGCCTTCAGTATCCAAATGATTTCCACGTACATCAGCGAACGACTGGCAAACCGGAGTGGGGTGATCTCTATTCTGCATCAGCAATACCCGATTTATTCTGACTTCTACGGGTTCGCCCCCTATGCTTCGGGAATGATCGCTTTCAGCACCTGGAGCCTGCTGTTGTGCGCAGTGCTCTGCCTGTTGATCAGCCTCCTTTGGCAGCGAGGAAACGATACTGGACTGCTGGCAAGGCTCCGCGAAGCCCGTCTCCGACTGCGCGGCCGCACTGCAGTCGCCGCTGCAGTCATCTGCGGCACAACTCTGACGTACGGTGTCTGGCTGCATACCACCGTTTCGAACTACTGGGATCCGAACAACCTGCCTGCGGACACAGCTGCCAATTACGAAACCCGCTTCCGTACCCGTTTTGAAAACAGCCCCCAGCCCCGCATCACGGATTTGCGGTATGAAGTCGATCTGTATCCTCAACAACGCTCGGTCAGGATCCGCTCGTCTCAGACACTGCAAAACAAAGATACGGCCCCCCAGGCAGATATCCTTGTTAACCTCCCGGCAGGACTTCAGCACTCCGTCAGGATCGAACAGGCAAACCTGCTGCTGGATCTGCCCGCGCTGCGGGCCCAGGTCTGGCGCATCGAACCGCCACTGCTGCCCGGCGACAGCATCCGCATGGACTGCACCTCCAGCTATGAAGCACCCGCCCTTGAACTGCAGCTTGAGTTCAGAAATCTCGTGCAGAATGGACTCACACTCACCGATTTCAGTCCCAACATTGGATACCAGCCAGACCGGGAACTGCAGGATGGACAGGAACGCAGGAAGCGCGGACTGCCAGAACCGCGGCCACTGCCGTCACTCAACCCAAAGAGTCTCACCGACCGCAAAAACCATCGAAGCTCCGCGGACAGCGATCTCGTCACCATGGAAACTGTGGTCAGCACCGAAAGTGACCAGGTCGCAATTGCCCCCGGCAGACTGCTGCGTTCATGGAAACAGCAAAATCGACAATACTTCCACTATCGGCTTGACCCTCCGACACTAAAGGCCCCCATGGTGCTGTCAGCAAGGCTGAAGGTTGCCCGCGATGTGTGTGATGGCATCACAACAGAGGTCTGGTACCACCCCGAACACGAATGGAATGTTCCCAGCATGATGCACGGACTGCACAGTGCACTGAGGTACGGAATACAGAACTTCGGGCCCTATCAATTCGATTTCGCCCGCGTCGTCGAATTCCCTCGTTACTACGATTGGCTTGCTGCCGTGGCATTCCCGGGCACTATGCCCTACTCAGAATCCGGTGGCTTCATTACCGACATCCGTTCGCCAGGCGCATTCGAAAAAGCATTCTTCATCGTGGCGCACGAGGTGGCCCATCAGTGGTGGGCCTATCAGGTCATCGGCGCCGATATGGAAGGCTCAAAACTGCTCTCTGAAACACTGGCTGAATACACCGCCATGATGGTCATGGAACGTGAATTCGGACCGGAAATGGTGCGACGACACCTGGCAGTCGCGCTCCAATCCTACCTTGCCGGTCGTGGCCGTGAGACTCGGGCCGAACATCCACTCAGCCGGGTCAGGCCCGATCAGAATTATCTGAGCTACTACAAAGGCAGCCTTGTCATGTACCACCTCAGACATCTGATCGGCGAAGAAAAAATCAACGTCGCCCTCAGACGACTGCTGAAAAAATTCGCAGGAAAGGGCCCGCCGTACCCCGTCTCAACAGACCTGATTGATGAACTCAAAGCAGAAACGCCCGCGGAATACCACGCCATACTCGACGATCTCTTCAACCACATCATCCTGTTTTCGAACAAAATCACCAGCTGCAGCATCAGACAGTTAGCACCCGGCCGACAACAGCTCACACTGCAGATCGAATGCCGCAAGCTGGAATCGGATGAAAAAGGAACCGAACGGGACGTCCCTTTCGAACAGGCGATCGAAATCGGAGCATTTACGGCCGCTGGTGACCATCGAAAATATGGTGAAGCTCTGTATCGCAAAATGCACCAACTCAAATCCGGCACCAACACTGTCGTATTCGAGACCGCGGAAATCCCGGATAACGTCGCCGTGGATCCGTTCTTCATGCTGATCGACAGAAACATCGCAGACAACGTCATTACTCCAGGTGTCGATCGGTAAAGCAGTACCTGCCCCAAAACAACAGTTCGTTCCTGCAGACAACAGAAATCAGGCTTCGCTTTCCTGCGGAAATTCAGTTATCTTCTTCAGTACTTGTCATTGTCCCTCCTCCATCCACACCCTCCAAAGACCTCAACCGCATGAATCGCTCGACTTTTCGGGTCAGCACTGCACTGCTGCTGACCATCGTCACATTCAGCCTGTTCCCTGCTGACTCACTCGCCGCAGACAAAACTGACGTTACCGCCAAAGTTGTCGCTGCCGTCAGCGACAACAAACTGGCCATCAGTGCCACCAACGACACCTTCGGGGACACCGCACCCGGAGTCCCCAAAAAGCTGCGAGTCGAATACCGCATTGGTGACAAAGAACAGGTGGGTGAAGTCAGCGAAGGCGGACAACTGGAAATCGCTGCCCCCGCCGGGCAGGAACTGGTCATCATCAAGGCTCTTTATTGCCCCGCTGACGGCTCAAAACCGCTGGATTACTCACAGCCCTCCGAATTTCTTGACACACTGCCAGGGTTTACCATCGAACACGTGCTGCAGGCCGATGCCTCAGTCAATGGATCCTGGATCTGCATGGCCAAAGACCCCAAAGGTCGACTGCTGCTGGGTGGCCAGAATGGACAGCCCATCACCAGAGTGACGCTGCAGGACGGAAAAGTCGTCAAACAGGAGATTCTGAACATCCCTGTCAGTGAAACCATGGGAATGCTGTTCGTCAACAACGCCCTCTACATCAGCGGCGCCGGCAGCCGCGGGTTCGCTCTCTATCGGTGCCGTGATACCAAAGGCAATGACAGCTACGACGATGTGGAATTCCTGCGAGAATGGCGTGGTGGCGGCGGCGAACACGGCTCACACGGCCTCGTGCTGGGACCGGACAATATGCTCTATGCCGTCTGCGGAAACTTCACCGGCCTGCCCCACGACCTCACCGAATCCTCCCCGCATCGCAACTACGCCGACGACCTGGCGTTGCCCCGAATGGAAGACGGTAATGGATTCGGCGCCGGAGCTAAACCTCCCGGTGGCTACATCGCCCGGATGGATCTCGATGGAAAAAACATCGAACTGTTCTCTTCAGGCCAGCGCAATACTTATGACATTGCCTTTAACGCCGACGGGGAACTCTTCGGCTGGGACAGCGACATGGAATGGGACTGGGGCACTCCGTGGTATCGACCGGTGCACGTCTTCCACTCCGTTCGCGGTGGCGATAATGGGTTCCGCGAAGGTACCGCCAAATGGCCACAGTACTACCCCGACGGTCTGCCACAAACCACTACCATCGGAATCGGTTGCCCCACGGGAGTCACCTTTGGTACGGGCGCGGCCTTCCCGACCAAATACCAGCAGGCTTTCTATCTCTGCGACTGGACCTACGGTCGCCTGATTGCCGTTCACCTGCGGCCGGACGGAGCCAGCTACACCGGCAGTTTCGAAAACTTTGTCGCCCCCAAATCGCTGCGCGGCAAGGGACCGCGCATGCCGCTGAATCTGACCGATGCCGTAATCGCAGATGACGGCTCCCTCTACTTCACAATCGGTGGCCGCGGGACTCAGGCCAGCCTGTTTCGAGTCTCATGGCAGGGTAGCGAAAAGGCAGCCCCCCTGCCTGCCGAAAAACTGGCCGATCAGACCGCTCGCGATGCAAGGACACTGCGACACAAACTGGAATCCTTCAATGTCCGACCGGATCCTGCAGCCGTCAGCTTTGCATGGCCACATCTGAACAGCCCCGATCGCTATATCCGCTACGCAGCCCGCATGGCTGTGGAACGCAACCCCGTCAGCGAATGGCAGGCCAAAGCCCTTGCCGAAAAATCCCCGGCCGCCGCTTTTACCGCACTGCTGGCACTCGCTCGACTCGGTAATGCCGAAATCCAGCCCGCAGTCTTCAACTCGCTCGCTGCCATTCCTTCCGGCGGACTGTCCGAACAACTGCTGCTGGAAAAACTGCGAGTCATTCAGGTCTCAATTGCACGCCACGGTACTCCCACGGGCGACGCGGCTGCACAGGTTCTCGCAGACATCAATCCGCTGTACCCGGCAAACAGCGAAGCTCTCAATCGCGAGCTTTCTCAGATCCTGATCGCCATGAATGCCCCGCATGTGGTGCCCCGCACCATCGCACTCCTGCAGGCCGCCAAAACTCAGGAAGAACAAATCACCTATATCGTGCAGCTGCGAAATCAAAAGACCGGCTGGAACAACGAACTGCGTCGCGGTTACCTCGAATGGTGGAATGGCCACGCATCCACGGAACACAGCGCTCAGGTCTCAAAATGGTTCATGGATGCCGGCATCCCGTTCAACAACGGAGCCAGTTACGCCAACTTCATGGCCAATGCCCACGAAGAAGCCAAATTTACACTGACCGGCGAAGAGATCCTCGCACTGAATGATGTGCTCACAGAATACAGTGCGAGACACTCACAGGAACCAGCGCCCCCGCTCAGCTCACGCAAACTGGTTCAGGAATGGACCACCGCTGATCTGCAGCCACTGCTGCCGCAGGTTGGCAAAGGCCGCAGCTTCCAGCGCGGTCGCGACGTGTTCTACCAGGCCCAGTGCAGCGCCTGCCACCGATATGGTGACAAAGGCGGAGCCGTCGGACCGGACCTCACAGCCGTCGCCACTCGATTCAAACGCCAGGACCTGCTGGAATCCTCCACAGAACCCTCCAAAGTCCTGTCCGAACAGTACATGAACACCGCCGTCGAAACCAAAGCCGGCCAGGTGGTCATCGGACGCATCGTGGAAGAGACCGAACAGAAACTGGTGCTGCGACCCAATCCGCTGGCACCGGAAACCGTCACTGTACTCAAGTCCGACATCGAGACTCGGGAATTGTCAAAAACTTCCCCCATGCCGTCCGGACTGCTGAACACCTTCACAAAAGAAGAGATTCTGGACCTGCTGGCATACCTTGAATCGCTGGGTGATTCCAAACACCCGAACTTCCAGCCATAAACTGACCGACACCCATCGTTGCCGAGTCCCCGGCCGCATGCAGTCCCCGCAGAAAAATTTTTTCTGCGAGGGACTGCTTTTTTTATGAAATCTCAATGCAGGCCCGTTAGCGTATCACCCATGGTCGGCTCGAGCACAGCATGCTGCCGACGAAAGAAAACGTCCTGCTGTAACCCGTTGTTCGGCCGCATCCCATGCCATGCCCATGCGTGCTCAATTCAGTCAGATATTGCTGATCAGCATTCTGTTGTTAATAACCGCACTGCCGGTCATTGCTCAGGAACTCGATGTGCGGCGCCCGGGCCAGCGGGAGTTCGTCACTGATGAAGCGGGTATGCTGGCCCCGGATTCCATAGCTCAGATCCGCCCGCTCTGCGACAGACTTCTGACTGACAAAGCGACCCCCATTATCGTCGTTACGATTGAATCGAAAGCGTTGCACGGCGGCGCGAACATGTCGATCGAGGCGTATCAAAGGAAGACCGAGCTGCCCGGATTCAACCTGGAGCGGGCTGGGGGGCTGCAGACAACCTCAGATTTCAGCAGATTATGGACGAGCACATGGTGCCGCAGTTCAAACAGGGACAGTTCGCGCAGGGCATTGTCGGCGGAGTGATTGCCCTTGATAAAATGGCACGCGGACTGAAAGTGCCCGCCCGGACGCGTTCGACGGCGGTTCGTCCGGGGACGATGGTGCTTCAGGGTCGCGGTAAATCCTTACGAAAACTGCACCGACGAGCACCTCCAGCGAATGACCGCAGGTGTCGCCCCGGACACTCGTGTTGCCGCTGAAACACCAGGCTGCCTTCAAACCACCCGACAAATGACAACCTTCAGATACTCCGACTCAGGACAGGTGGCCGATATCGGGTGGTCCGGCGGCTGACCGTGCTGCTCCAGAATCTGGATGTCTCGCCCGGACTGACGAGCTGTTTCGGAAATCACCTCCATGAACTCCGCTCGAGTCACCAGTCCCGAACAGCTGCAGGTCGCCAGAATTCCTCCCGGACGCACAACACGAACTCCCAGCTCGTTGAATCGCAGATAACCGTTCAAAGCCCGGTCAATGCCACTGCGAGCCCTGGCCATCCGGGGCGGATCAAGGACCACCAGATCAAACTGACGCCCCGCATCCACCATGCCCTCCAGCGCCGTTCGCACATCCTCGTTCAGATACTCACAACGCTCAGCAACCCCGTTCAGTCGAGCATTCTCGCGGGCCAGCACCAGTGCAGATTCCGACGAATCCACCCCCAGCACCGATTTCGCACCGCCCAGCTTCGCCGCTGCAATTCCAAACCCCCCGGAAAAACAGAAGGCGTCCAGCACGCTGGCTCCACCGGCATACCGCGCTACCGCAATGCGATTGTCCCGCTGATCCAGATAACAGCCGGTCTTCTGACCATGCCGCACGTCCACGCCAAACTGCAAACCATGCTCCGACAGAAACAACGGACTCGCAGGCTCCTGCCCGCTCAGAAGGCCATCCACCACCTCCAGACCCTCAGCCTCCCGCATCCCCTTTTCCGTACGCAGCCAGATTCCCGCCGGCTGACACTCAGACTGCAAGGCCGCAATGATCGCTGCACGATGCTGATAAAGCGCCAGACTGGTAAACTGCACCAGCAGACAACTGCCGTACTGATCGACCGTCAGACCCGACATCAGGTCCGACTCACTGAAAATCAGCCGACAGCCACAATCCGGCGCCTGCAGATTAAACAGCTGCCGCCGCAACTGCACCGCCTGACGCACTCGCTGCTGCCAGAAGGCAGCATCCAGCCCCGCCTGCTGATCCCACGAATACAGCCGTACCACAATGCGACTTTGAGCATTGTAAAGGCCCCAGGCAACAAATCGCCCCTCGGCACTGACCAGACGCACCACACTGCCAGCCTGCAGAGACTGCTCGCTGCCGGCATTCACATGATGAATCGCCCCGGCAAACACCCAGGGATGACGACCGAAGAACGGCTGAGCACGTCGGGCCTTCAGCACTACCTCCGCCGGCCCCTGCGTCTCACGCACCGCAAACTGACGCTCCGATTCTTCCGTCCCCGACATGCCTGTCACACTTCCTGCCCAAGAAAACCGTCACCGCTGTTCAGTCGCCACCACGCAGCACCCGCTGCTCCATCTCCTGCAGATACGCCAGCAAACGGTCACGCTCACTCGCCAGATGACGAACTCGCAACAGTGAACGCACTCGAGTCCGCAGCTCAAGACGATTCACCGGCTTCGACAGAAAGTCATCACAGCCTGCATGCACCGCCTTCTCAATATCGTTCGGCTCATTCAACGCCGTCACAATCAGCACCGGAATCATCCGTCGGGCTGGATCCGACTTCAGCTGCCGACACACCTCATAACCGCTCATCCGCGGCATCATAATGTCCAGCAGAATCAGATCCGGCTGATGCTGCTCAACCATCTGAATCGTCTGCTGACCGTCTGCAGCCATCAGTATCTCGTACCCCTCGTCCGCCAGATACGCCTCCAGCAATTCCCGATTCTGCTGAATATCGTCCGCAATCAGGACACGGGAAGACGAGATATCAACGTCAGATGTCTGCATAGCCACACCCTCAACGAATCAGCCGCACCGAGCCACCAAACAATCACCAGCACACCGCTGCACTTGCCGAAACGCCGGTGCGAGCCCCGGACATAACGCCCGGGACCCGCCGGCAACTCACACACTCACAGCGGACGAACCACCGAAATCGGACGCAGATAGTCGTCCAGAGTCTCCGGACTGACCACACCACCACCCATGCCGCTCTTGCCAATGCCACCATATGGCACACCATGGACAATCACGTTGTGAGCATTGATCCAGCCGTTGCCTGCCCGAAATGCCTCGGCCACCCGAGCACAGCGCTGCAGGTCCTTCGACCATACACTGTTCCCCAGACCATACTCCGTATCATTCGCCAGCCGCACGCCCTCTTCTTCGGAAGCAAACGACGCCAGAAACGCCACCGGCCCAAAGATCTCCTCGCGAGCCGCCACGTTGTTCAGCGAACCCGCCAGCAGGGCCGGCTTGACATAAAAGCCGTTTCGCCCCGCCACCGCCCCGGCACCACCCTCCAGCACCAGATCCGCTCCGTCCGCCACGCCCTTCTGCAGATACCCCAGCACGCGAGCCTGCTGCTTCGCATTCACCACCGGACCCATCTGAGCACCACCATCAAACTGGTAGCCAATCTGCACAGACTTCATCCGCTTCACGCATTCGCCCACAAAATCGTCGTAAATGTCCCGCTGAATCAGCCAGCGAGTCGCATCACAGCAGACCTGACCGGTGTGGAATGTGATCGCGTTCACCAGCGCCTGAGCTGTCTCAGGAATGTCCACGTCATTGAACACCACCGCCGCACCCTTGCCGCCCAGCTCACACTTCACCGGAATCAGATTCCTTCCAGCCGCTTCCGCAACCAAACGGCCAACTTCCGGCGAACCCGTAAAACTGAGGCGACGGAACCGCGGATTCTGCGATACCGCAGCACCCGCCGTTTCGCCATACCCAGTCACCACATTCAGCACTCCTGGTGGCAACAAATCCAGCTGCTGCACCACATGGCACAGGTACAGTGCTGACAGCGGAGTATCCTCGGCAGGCTTCAGCACACACGTGTTGCCGGCTGCCAAAGCCGGAGCCAGCCCCCAGCCCGCCAGCAAAAACGGAAAGTTCCACGGAATGATGAATCCACAGGCGCCCCAGGCATGACGAGTCACCCAGGCCTCGTGCTTCTTCACCGCAATCACCTGCCGATAATTCACCGCCTGAGACAGGTCGGCAAAATAACGGAACGTGTCAATGAAGTTCTGAATGTCCCCGATCGCCTGCGCATAAATCTTGCCGCAGTCCAAAGCCTCCACCTGAGCAAACTCGTGTATCCGAGCCTCCACGGCGTCGGCAATCCGATGCAGCTTCGCCGCACGCTCCGCAACAGGCATTGACGCCCAGCCACTGTTGTGAAATGCATCCACAGCCGAGTCCACGGCACGGTCCACATCCGCCTTCTGCAGACTGGTCACCGTCGCAATCTTCGTACCCGAACCCGGATCCAGCACCTCAAACGTCCCGCCGTCGGTCGCTTCAACCCAGCGCCCCCCGACATAAGACTTGTGCAGCGCTGTGGCCAGAAACGCACTGACCGCCGGAGCAAAACCGGTGGCGGTCGGAGCAGCTGTGGTGGACATTGTGAACCCCCCAAAGAAAAACAAAAGCGAGGAAAACCGCGTCAGAATGATGCCCCAGCGAAGCCCCTCAACACGAAATGCAGACCAGGATATCCGCAATTTATTGACGAGGGCCGGCTGGTGCGGTTATGATACTGATTCGCGGCGACGTTTGAAAATCCGCGGCCTGCGGAATTCCGGGTTTGTGGCAGGCCAGCCCTGCCACCCGAATCCCCATGGCAGGACTTTGTCGGTTTTTGCCGCAGATCCATTCACTCCGCCGCGCCGTTTCGGTAGCATTCCAACCGGTTTCGGCGGATCGCCTGGTCCATTCGGCCTCGCGATGCGTCGCCTGATTCATCTTCCCTACAGCTGTTGCAGAAGTCAGTGTCACATGGGCACCATTCCCGCCGGTGAATTCAAAAAAGGCATCAAGGTCCAGATCGACAACGAACCGTACGAAATGCTGGAATGCAATTTCGTCAAGCCAGGCAAGGGCCAGGCACTCTACCACACCAAGCTGCGAAACCTGCTCCGCGGCACCATGTTCCAGAAGACTTACCGCAATGGTGACTCGCTGGAAACAGCCGACGTGCACCGCAATGACGGAGTGTACTCATACCGCGATGGCGACAGCTACGTCTTCATGGACAACAGCACCTTCGAACAGCACAGCCTGCCCGCCGCCGCGGTAGCAGACGACATGCGGTGGCTGCTGGAAGGCGCCACCGTCGGCCTGCTGTTCTGGAACGGTCAGCTGATTTCCATGATGCCGCCACAGCAGGTCATTCTGAAAGTCACCTACACCGAGCCCGCCGCACGCGGCAACACGGCCACCAACGTCACCAAAGCTGCCACACTGGAAACAGGCGTGGAAGTCCAGGTGCCGGCCTTCATCAAGGACGGTGACCGCGTCAAAATCGATACCGAGTCCGGTTCCTACATGGAACGCATCCAGTCCTGAACCATTCACGTCGCAGCACCAGGACCCCGGCTCGGGCAGCAATGCCCGAGCCCTTCCCCCGTGCGACATAAACACCGCAACACCAACACCGCGGCCTGGGCACTACTGCCCCGGCACCCTGCACAGATCGCCACCCCCGGAATGTCCGAAACTGCTCAGCAACAGCCCGCAGACGCCGCCCCGATCAGCAGCCGACCGCCACACAACGGTCGACTGTACATCGAAACCGTTGGCTGCCAGATGAATATGCTGGACAGCGAACTGGTTGTCGCTGCACTCCGTCGCGAAGGCTACCTGCTGGCAGACAACCCCAAAGACGCAGATACCGTTCTGTTCAACACCTGCAGCGTTCGCGAACACGCAGAACACAAAATCTACAGCGCACTGGGGCGTCTGAAATACAGTAAACGCAATCGCCCGCAAAAGGTCATCGGGGTCATCGGCTGCATGGCTCAGAAGGATCAGGAACTGATCTTTCAGAAAGCTCCCCATGTCGACCTCGTCGTCGGTACCGGACAACTGGCCGAAATCCCGCGACTCATTCGGGAAGCCCGCAGCAGCGAACAGCAGTCACGCCTCACAGCACTCAGCCTCGGTCGCTCCGACGGCTCACGGCTGCAGGTCTCGGACAGCTTTCAAAGCTATGATCCGCTCCGCGATCCCGAAATGCGCCCGACGCCTTTTCAGGCTTTTGTCCGCATCATGATCGGCTGTGACAAATTCTGCACCTACTGCGTGGTGCCGGCAACCCGCGGACCTGAACAAAGTCGCCCGCCTGAACACATCATTCAGGAAGCAAAGCTGCTGGCCGATCAGGGTGTGCGCGAAATCACGCTGCTGGGACAAACCGTCAACAGCTACAAATACACAGAAAACGGAAGACTGGTCCGCCTGTCCGAACTGCTGGAAAGACTCCACAACATCAGCGGGATCCAGCGCATACGCTTTATCACCAGCTTCCCAAGAGACATGACGACCGACCTGCTGCAGGCCGTACGCGACCTGCCTAAAGTCATGAAATACCTGCACGTGCCCGCCCAGTCCGGCTGCAACGAAGTGCTCCGACGCATGAAACGCGGCTACACTGTCGAAGACTACCGCGAAATGATGGCACGCATCAATGACATCATTCCGGGCTGCGCCGTGTCCAGCGACTTCATCGTCGGCTTCTGCGGGGAAACCGACGAAGCCTTCGAGAAAAGCATGCAGCTGATTCGTGACTGCCGCTTCAAAAACAGCTTCATCTTTAAGTACAGCCCCCGCACCGGCACCAAAGCCGACGAACTGTACCCCGATGACGTCCCGGAAGAGGTCAAACGACGACGCAATAACGAAATGCTGGAACTGCAAAACCGCATCTCAGAAGAGGACAATGCGGAATTCATCGGACGAAAAGTCGGTATCCTGGTGGAAGGTCCCAGCAAATCCGCCGCCCGCCGTGCCGCACGTGAAGGGCTGCCAGCCGACGCCGCCGGAACACCCCCGCTGCACCAGCTGGATCACCACGATCACCACGATCACCACGATGAACGCGGGGCCCTCGAACACGCCGGACTCGCTGAACCACAGCAGCTGCAGCACGCCTCACCAGCCGCTGAACGCCTCGCACTGCAACTGACGGGACGCACGGAATGCGACCGAATCGTTGTGTTCGACGGCAACCCGCGCCTGATCGGATCACTCGCAGAAATCGAAATCCACGACTGCACCAGCACGACACTGATCGGGTCCATCGTCACCCGCGAACTGCAGTTCGGTTCAGGCAGCATCCTGCCAATCCTGTCGTAATAACCTGACCCGCGACAGCCGGCCAGGTCGGATCAGACCACACTCAGTACCGCACCACCTGATTTCCTGGCAGCCTGCGAATCAGTCGCCGCACCTCCAGAACCGTCAGCGTTGCCAGAATCTGCGGCGCCTGCTGCTCACGCCCGCGCAGCACCTGGTCCACCGCACATGGCTGCTGCCCGATCCGGTTCAGTACGTCCTTTTCCAGCGCGTTCAATGACAGTTCCCGCGGCTGATGCACCGTCTCACTGCGCGAACGCCGGGCAGGCTGCGGCAGCGGCCCCAGCGCTTCCAGCACATCATCGGCATGCCGCACCAGCTGCACGCCGTCCCGCAGCAGTTCCAGACATCCGGCACTGGCCAGACTGTCCACCGGCCCCGGCAACGCAAACACATCTCGCCCCTGCTCAATCGCATGCCGCGCCGTGTACAGCGCACCCGATCGACGCGAAGCCTCAATCACCAGCACACCCAGACAAAGCCCGCTGATAATTCGATTCCGCTGCGGAAACAGTCCCGGCAACAGCTGCTGACGATGCGACATCTCACTCAGCAATGCGCCCTGCTGCACAATCTCCGCTGCCAGATCCGCATGCTCGGGCGGATAGATGTTCTGTACCCCGGCCGGCAGGACCGCGACTGTCCTGCCACCGGCACGCAGTGCGGCACGCTGCGCAGCCCCGTCAATCCCCCGCGCCAATCCGCTGATAACCGTCAGACCGGCCCGCGCCAGTGAGGCCCCCAGCCGCTCAGCCTGCCGCAGACCATACGGAGTACACCGGCGGGAACCCACAATCGCTATCGACAGCTCGTCCTGCGGTAACAGCACACCCCGCTGAAACAACACCCGCGGATAATCACAGATCTCCAGAAGCCGTCGCGGATACTCAGACGTCCCCGACAGCAACACGCGAATTCCCGCCGTCCCGCATTCGCTGAGAATCTGTCGAGCCCGCAACAGCAGATCGGGATCCTGCAGACCGGACGCTGTCTTCGCCCCCACACCGGCAACCTGCCGCAACTGCACAGCACTCTGCTGCAGCACAGCCGCGCAGGAGCCAAACACCGCTGTCAGCTCCGTCAGCAGCCGCGGACCCACTCCGGGAACCAGCCCCAGTGCAATCGCAGACCGCAATTCTGTCGCCGTGGCTGCTTCATCTGCGGCCACAACACTAGGCACCGCTCCGGCCGCGTCCGGACAATCTTCAATACTCATCACGCCCGCCTGTCGACCAATGGCCCAGTCGGCGTCCGTGCTTATCCAGCAATACCCGGGCTTCCATGCCCCGAGTCCAAACGTGCGTTTCTGATCAGCAGGATCAGTTCCCCATGACATCCCGAACGACCGGCTTCCAGCCAGTCACTGACATCAAACCGGAACGCAGCCAGCGTAGCCGGAGGTACACTGAACGCACTCAGCCCCCAGCAGCACATCAGCATCGCCATGCCCGGATTATGCCCCACCACCAGCACACTGGATTCATCCGGAGCTGCGTGGTACCGAGCCGCATCAGCAAAGGCATCCGCAGATGCACCATACAGCCCGGTCTGCAGCTGTACCGGAATTCCCGGACCGAAATCCGGCTGTACCGCAACTTCAGGCTGCGACAGACCTGCCACCGCCTGTCGCACCAGAAAGGCCGTCTGAGCCGTGCGAACCGCTGCCGATGCCAGAACCCGCTGCGGAGTTAGCCCCTGAGCCCGCAACAGTAACCCCGTCTGCCAGGCCATCGAGACCCCCGACGCAGTCAGGCAGCGATCGAAGTCCGCCTGGCCCGAAGTGGCCTCCGCCGCTTCCGCATGCCGCATCAGCAGAACCGTTTTCACAGATCGCAGACCTTTTGCTTATGGGTGGTACCAAACAACACCACTGCCAGATTATGTATTACCGCCAGGGCTGCAACAGAAATCCCCCGATCGTAATCGCGATTCAGGCAATCCCCGCACAATCTGCCGATCTGTTGCCATCCGTCAACATTCCCCGGTCACTGCTCCAGCAACGCCTGCACTTCATCCGCTACGTCAGCCGGAGCAGCCACAAACTCCCGCATCTCCTCCGCCGTCGAAAACACCCAAACCCGACCACGGAACAACGCTGCATGTTCCAGATCACCCTGCACCCGACGATTTGACTGCAACAGCTTCAAGGCACAGTCACCGTCCAGCATTGGCCAGTAACGCTGAGGATTCGCCGAGAACATCTCCAGCTCCTCCGCCGTTGCAAAGTACAGCAGTTGCCCCTTCCACTTCAGCTGATGCCGGGAACTGCCGGCAACTACGGCCCGCGCATCGCGAGCACTCACGAGAGAATTCCCGCCAAAAGCCGGCTGCAGCGGGGCCTGAGCCATCGCGGTGCCCGTGCGAGCCGGCACAGGCGACTCCGTCGCACCGGCAGGCTTCCGCTGCGGTTTCGCTGTCACTGCCGGCGGATTGACAGGCGCACTGCGATGCACGACATCCGGCGACTCCGTATCACTCCAGTCATCCGGATAAGTCGCTGTCTCTGAAGGAGCACCAGCCGCGGCAGCACTGCGACGAGCCGCCGACGAGTCTCGGAACGATTCCGGTTCCACAACCGCGGCCGGCTCACGCTCGGCACTCCGCCCGCTCCGCCGATCACGCGCCGCAGAATAGTCTTCAGGCTCCACCGGAAACTCCGGCAACTCCTCATCACTGCTTTTCGTTCCCTGCCGACTGATGGACTTCACCGGCACCTGCGTGTCGCGGGCTGCCGAGCGGGCTGCCGGAGGCTTCGCAGCGGGCTGCTTTGCCGCCGGTGGCCTGGCAGTTCGAGCCATATCAGGGGCCGCGCGCTTCGCAGCGGCAGCGGCAGGAGGTGTCCGACTGCCGGCAGGCGGAGTCCTTCCAGCGGTTGCCGCTGCCGGGGGAGTGCGACCGGCTGCGGCTGACGGCGCAGAACGCACCGTCCGCGACTGAGCAGCTCGCGCAGCATTCTGACGTTCCGCACGGTCCAGATGCGACTGCATGGCCTCAGCCGTCTGAAAACCGGATATCCGATGAATCACTTCAAGCTTCGGAGACACCACCAGCACTGTCGGCAGACCCTTGATCTCCAGATCCTGCAGCAGTTCCTTATGCTCATCGGCATCGACAAGCACAGCCACGAAATCCTTTGAAACACGACCGGCCAGCTCCGGATCCGTCCACGTGCTTTTTTCCATCCGCTTGCAGTAGGAACACCACGATGCCGTGAACTGCATCAGTACCGGTTGCCCCGACTGCGATGCTTCCCGCAGCGCTGCTTCAACATCAGTCTGCCACGGAATCTGATCCGCTCTCGCCGCAGCACCCAGGCAAGTCATCAGACAGACACACAAGAAGGCAGTCAGAGTCTGCAGTCCACGCATGATGTCGCTCTGTATTCCGTTGAATTCCTGACGCCCGAAACCACCACTTCCGCAGCTCGGGCATTCCTGCCCTCGCCGGCCACTCCCACCGCGGCGCGCACGCCGGCAGTCTGCAGCAGCACACTCCGTCTATCGACCGGATCGCGGGGTTCTAACACCTGCGTTGCCCGCAAAACCTGCCCAATTGGAATATTCCTCCGCCACTCAGGCGCCGCCGACAGCCAGCCCGCAAAAACAGCAGATCGAACCGGCAGTTTCTGCCTGTCCCGGTCCCACTCACCCCGCACACATCTCCAATCTGCAGAATTTGCTGGCCTGCATTACTGCATCTGTTCGACTGCCTGGAGCAGGCAGTCTGCACGCTGTAGACTGACCGGCCGGAGTCTTTGACTGCAGTCCCTGAGCCTCCGGACTCATCTCGCGGCGTCTGACTGCATCCCTCTGACAAAGAGTAAATACCATCGTGCAGGTACTGGGACTGGATATCGGCGGAGCCAACATCAAAGCGGCCACCTCGGACGGTCTTTCGGAACAACTGCCGTTTGCCATCTGGAAGTCGCCGCAGCTGCTGGGTGATCAGCTGCGTTCGCTGCAACTTCTGCGATCGGCCCAGCCGCAGCTGGTTGCACTCACCATGACCGCCGAACTGGCAGACTGCTTTGCCACGCGGTCCGAGGGTGTTCGCCGGATTATTGAAACGGTCACTGCGGTTTTCCCGGAGACACCGGTCCGTGTCTGGCTGACGTCGGGAGAATTCGCGGGTGCCGCAGACGCTGTTGAGCTGCCCGAGCTGGTAGCTGCTGCCAACTGGCATGCTCTGGCCACCTGGGTGGGTCGCGCGGTGCCGGCGGGACCGGCTCTGCTGATCGATCTGGGGTCCACCACCACTGACCTTGTGCCACTTTCCGATGGGCTGCCCATACCGGTCGGACTCAATGACCTGCACCGCCTCGCAGCCGGCGAACTGCTGTATACGGGTGCACGGCGCACACCCATCTGTGCACTGGTACGTCAGCTGCCACTGCAGCTGCCGGATTCTTCGGAACCACAATGGATTCCCATTGCCGCCGAAATGTTCGCCACCATACAGGATGCTCACCTGCTGACCGGTGGACTGCCGGAGGAACCGGCATCACTGGACACCGCTGACGGGCGTCCTGCGACCCGAGCATCCGCTCTGAATCGCCTTGCTCACCAGTTTTGCTGTGACGAAACCGATCTTTCTGCGGATCAGTTGACAGCCGCCGCTGACTGGCTCGTTGAGCAGCAGATTCAACTGCTGCAGCGAGCCATCTCCAGGCGACTGGATTCCCTGGCCGCACTGCATCCCGAGCAGGCTCGGGCAATCCGAGTTCTGATCAGCGGCAGTGGCTCGTGGCTGGCCGCCAGGGTTCTCGACGAAATGGCGGATTCTCGAGTGGCTGAAGTTCTGAATCTGTCTGAGATGTTTGTCAGCAACGTCAGTGTCTGTGCACCGGCATTTGCCGTGGCCCGCCTGGCAGCCGAACGCTGCTGGGATGACCTGCTGCCAATGCAGCAATGGCAGAGCTGAAGGAAGACTCGCATGCAAGACCGACAGCTCACAATTCCACTGCACAATCGCTATCTGGTTCCGGCACACCCCGGTCGCGTTCCTCATCTGTTCACGGATGTGCTGATCATCGGAGGTGGCATTGCCGGAATTCGCGCCGCGCTGGCTGTGGACCCGTCACTGCGTGTCATTGTCATCACCAAGGACTCACTGCAGCATTCCAACAGTGCCTACGCTCAGGGTGGCATAGCTGGTGCCCTGGACCCTCTGGACGACTACGCCAGCCACATGTCGGACACTCTGGCGGCCGGCAAAGGGTTGTGCCATGCCGATGTCGTGGATCTGGTAGTTCGTGAGGCTCCTCAGCGGATTCTTGAGCTGGCTCAGTTCGGTGCACAATTTGACAAGGTTGATGGCGAGCTGGCACTGACTCTGGAGGGTGGTCACAGTCATGCCCGCGTGGCCCACGCGCTGGGCGACGCGACGGGGCTTGAAGTCATGCGGGCCATGAACCAGCTTGCCCTGTCCCAGTCGCACATCGACTTCTGGCCCAAAACCTTCACTCTGGACCTGCTCACTCAGGGTCAGTCCTGCCGCGGGGCACTGGTGTGGAATCAGAACCACGGGCGGACATTCATCTGGGCCAAGCAGACAATTCTTTGCACGGGCGGAGCAGGGGCCCTGTATCGGGAAACCACAAATCCGCAAATCGCAACGGCGGATGGTCATGCCGCTGCCATGCGTGCCGGCTGCATTGTGCGTGACATGGAATTCATGCAGTTCCATCCCACCGTCCTGTATATCGCCGGCAGCTCGCGACACCTGATTACCGAAGCGGTCCGCGGCGAAGGGGCGCACCTGGTCGACTGCCACGGATACCGCTTTATGGCTGACTATAATGCGGCCGGCGAACTGGCGCCGCGGGATGTTGTCAGCCAGGCAATCACAGCACAGATGGCTCGGACTCAGCACCCCTGCGTCTACCTCGACCTCTCGTCAATCGGTGCGGAAAAAGTGCGGCAGAGATTTCCGCACATCGGGCGAGTCTGTGCGGATTTCGGACTCGACCTCACTCGCGATCGCGTGCCCGTTCGACCGGGCGCACACTATATGATTGGCGGAGTCATTACGGATCCTGACGGTCGCACCTCGCTGCAGAATCTGTGGGCCGCCGGTGAAGTCACCTCCACCGGACTGCACGGAGCCAACCGGCTGGCCAGCAACAGTTTGCTGGAGGGCGTGGTCTTTGGGCTTCGCTGCGGTGTCAATGCCTCGAACGCTGCCCTGGGACTGCCCGACAACTTCGCCGTCCCCGCCATCGAATGGCAGCCTGAACGCCAGGATCCGGACGAGCAGCAGCAACTGGACATCGCCGACATTCGCAATTCCCTGCGAAGCCTGATGGGCCGCAGCGTGGGGATTGTGCGGAATGAGCAGGATCTGGCTGCCGCCTGCAGTCAGCTGGACTTCTGGTCAGGCTACGTCTGCCGCCGCGTGCTCACCGAACAGTCGGGCTGGGAATTGCAGAACATGATGCTGGTGGGACGTGCGATGGCCGCCGCCGCACTGGAACGCCGGGAAAGTCGCGGAGTACACTCGCGATCTGACTTCCCCGCACCACTCGAAGAACAACGCAGCCACATCGAAGTTCGCTGCGAACGAGCAGGGTAGGCAGGGCGGGGCAGGTCAGGGCGGGGCAGGGTGGCCCCCGGTATCTGGGTCAGGCACGCGCAGACTTGATTCTCAGCAGGCTTTTGGCTGGAATCGGGGAATCGGCTTCCCGGACGACAGGATTTTCACAGGTACAACCTGATGACTCAGATACTGATCACGCTGC
>Ga0209990_10000871_pt1 | contig 28029 bp, 38 predicted proteins | sample NOAtaG_6_FD_187304 | JGI IMG/M metagenome (GOLD analysis project Ga0209990, IMG submission 187304) | Freshwater lake microbial communities from Lake Erie, under a cyanobacterial bloom - NOAA_Erie_Diel5S_2200h metaG (SPAdes) (version 2) | ecosystem: Environmental > Aquatic > Freshwater > Lake ...
TCAGATACAACACCTACATCAACGGCAATCGCTCGGCTAGAGCGACCTTCGGTAATATCACGACCAGCCACTTATTCTCCTTGTTGTTCTTTTAGTTTCTCTTTCAAATGTTCATTGGTCCAATACAAAGCGTAGTAGTCATAATCCAGACTAAATCGCTTCATATGCTTGACTATCGCCCCAGTATGGGCGTGTAGTGGAATACCTGCTGCCTTCATACGTCGGAAGAAGATGATGTCTTCTCCGATAAAGTGGTCGTCCTCACCGTCACCAGTCTCCATAAACATACCCTTACCAGGGTTTGCTTCACGAATCTTTGGCACGATTGACTTGTGCATTAAGACAAAACCAAAGCCTGCATTGTCAATCTTGATGACTTCATTGTCAGGTAGTGGGTGGACATACTGAATCTGATACTCAGATATGTCATTGAATAGCACAGGGAAGGGCTTCATCAGACTGCCCTCATTCTCCTTAGAGATGAAGTAGACACCGCTAACAACTGGACGGTTAATCTTGTCCGCTGTCTTCCATAGTTTCTGCATAGACTCTAGGTTCAGCACTATGTCTGAATCTACCCAGAGTAGCCAATCAGTCTTAAGTTTATCTGCCCAATGGTCAAACAGAACTTGGCGTTGTCTGCCAATCTGATTGCCTTGGACTCTGATAGTGGTATGTATTGGCATACCGTTGGCTCCGCCAGCAACAAGTGCTGTGGCTAGTCCTTCTGTAAACTTGCCATCGGTGGTGCCGTTATCACACCAACCGATGGCTACTGTCTCTTGCTTTTGTATCATTGTCCCCTCTATTCTTTACTCTACTGGTTCTTCTGTTACTAACTCTTCAATTTTTGGTAGTGGAAAAAAATCTCCACCATCAACACCGTTGTTGTAATCCCAACCATCTGTGTACTCTACGTACTTGCCAGGATTAGCAGCAACTGTTTCATCTTCTACGCCGACAATAATGTTAATTACTTTGTTGTCCTCAATAACCGCAAATACTCTATTCATTATTTCTCCTATAACCAATACTCTAAAATAATTTGACCAGCACCGCCAGCACCGCCAGTAACAGCGCCACTATTACCGCCTACGCCAACTCCTGCATTTGAAGCGCAAATACCAGCATTGCCAGCATTTCCATTTGTCCCTGCGCCGTAAGAAGGCCCACCGCCGCCGCCTAGCGCGGATGTCGCTCCAGTGAAGGTGGTAGTTCCTCCATTTCCTCCAGTTCCGCTACTGTTATTTGCTCCAGCCGCTCCTCCTGCTCCAATACCGTATGAGATAGTTCCGCCAGGGGTTGTACTAACATTAGTTGTAATTATTTGTCCACCGCCACCTGGCTGACTAATAGCACCCGTGTTGCCCATACCGCCACTGCCACCGCCGCCACCAACAAGAGTGGCATTTACATAAGTGACTCCAGCAGGAACGGTATATGAAGAACCAGAAGTAAGAGTTGTTACAAATCTAGTTTTACTTGCTGCGCTAGGCGCAGGAAATACTGAAATACCCATAGTTACGCTATCTCCACTCCGCTAATGTGGAAGTCAACCGATGTAGATGAGGCGCTTCCAGCGATTACCTGTGTTGCTGGTACTACCTGCTTCAAGTCAAAGAAGGCAGATGTATTGGCAGCAATAGATACGCTGCCTAGCAAGTCAATGCTATTGATAGCCAATGATGCTGTCACTGCTGCCGTTGTTGGATTGCAGATGACGATGTTAGTAACCACCGCAGTGCTACCTGCTGGGGTTGTGTATAGGGTTGTTGATGTCGTTGCTGCTGCTGTGCGAGCAAGGACTTTGCTTACTGTAGCCATTAGTTACTACATACCTTTCTGTTCTTCTTCACCGTTTAGCCAGCGAAGATATGCTTGATAGTCTGAGTTTGCAGGGTCGTCTAAGAAAGAATACTTGAATCCATTTTCCTCATAGGAAATAATGGTACGCCCTGTATTTTCATCTGTTACTGCTATGTATTGTCTTGTCATTTTATAACTCCGCACTAAGGGCTATTGAAGCACTTGCATTATCAGTAAATACAGGGAAAGCGCCACCTGCGGTTCCTGATGCTTGGGTATTGTTGAACAACAATACATAACGATTACTGGAAGTTGTAGCGAGGCTAAAGTCATTAACCCAATCTTCCGTAGGCGTTTTATCTAACTTGTAGTAATCAGTTCCACTAGCAACGGTTGCGGTTGGCGTGACTCTCATAGTTACTGGAAGATTGAATCCAAGTACTGCGCTTGTACTTGAAACATAGCAACCCATACCAATAGCGCGATTAGATAAAGTGCTTGCGTGAAGATAATAATACCTCTGGCAAGCGGCTAACTCCCCTGCGAGTGTGCCTGTGGCTGTTTGGAAAGCGGTAGCAACTGAACCAGCCTCAGCCTGTACTCCCCAAAAATCAAAAGTATTATCTTGCAATCCAACAGCGCCGACATCTCCAACTGCTGAACCTGCAACAATATAAATTCTAAACTCCAAATACGAACCTGTACCAATAGTTTTGCCTGAAATAGATGGCAAAGTTACCGTAAAAGAATACCTAACCCACGAAGTTGAAATAGCAGTTACTGCTCCCGTAAGTCCAAATACTGAAGATGAACCACCTGAACCAAAATTTTGATTAAACCTTAAACCGAGATTAGGGGTACCTGAATTTGCTTTTGCCCAAAATGATACTGTCATTGTCTGACCAGCAAAGGTTCTGACATCTTCAATTCTTTGTAAAAAATAGATTTGTGTTGATGTGCCAGCACCTACTAATGCAGTAACCATTCTTAAATAATTTGTTGATTCATATCCTGAAACAGGTGCCGTTCCTGGTGTAAAAGTTTGAGCAGAAACAGTTGCACCAGAAGAAAACGAACCCCCACTCCAAGTAAATCTGTCATAAAGATAGGTGCTAATGGAGGTCGTGCTTGTAAATGCACGCTGATTAATTGAGAAGTCACCATTGATAATCTTGTTCTTACCAGCAGCAAATGGAGGTACCGCACCACCATTATTGTCTTGGGTGTCTGCTACATTTCTACTTCGTGACATTAGTTACCTCCAAGGAGTAGGCGGGCTTCATCTTCTGTAATGCCTAGTTTGTCTAGCAGGGCTTGGCGCTTGGCTTGTGCCTCTGTTTCTGATGCTATTTGTTTGCTATCCCAAATTTCTGATGCTTCTAATATTTTAGTCATTGAAGGTTTTGGTACATTATGTTCCCACAAAACTATTTCATCACCAGAAACAACCCAACCTGAATTAAAACCAAGTTCAAATAAACCATTGCCAATTTTATTAGTATTCATTATGCACCTATTTCCATCAAAATAATTGAAGAATCATTTGATATATATTGCACAGTCATTCTACCACTGTTGCTCGTATCATTAACAGATAATTGTGTTTTGTATGTTGTCGCTGATGTTGTTGAAGGTGAATCAACATAAGAAAACGAATGGTAATAATTTACTTGTCTACTTGTTGAACCGCCAGCACTTGAATACAAAGAACCACCACTATTTGCAGCCTCATCGCCCCATATAAAAGTTGAACCGCGCAATAAACGGATTCCACCGCCTGCTCCTGTACTGCTACGGAACAATTCAAATGGTTGATTGACTAATACTAAGATTTTGGAACTTGTAGCACTTGGAGTGATGGTTGCACTAAGTCCAGTATCTGCCCAAGTTGTTGAAGTACTTTGTGTTGAAACTCCATAAGTCGCTTGAACTACTTGCAAAACTTTACCACCAGCAGCAGGGGTAGCCCACTTCAACCCAGTCGCGGTGCTTGAGTCAGCGGTGAGGACTGTGTTATTGGCACCTACCGCTAGTCGGGCAGGAACATCTGCACTACTCGCCGTAAGTAAATCACCCTTGGCATCCATTATTGTATTGCTAATAGCATTGGTTACGCTAAAAGCATTGACTGTCCATACGCTGACAATATCTCCAGCAGTCAAGGCTGTAAGCCCAGTAATGCTGTTGCCAGTAGTTGCTGTGTAGTCATCGCCACGCTTCTGTAGTACACCATTGATGAATACCAATTCCTGACCTACTGTGTAGGACAATGGCTGGCTGCTGTCATCATTACCAGATACAGATGTTTCACCACCTGATGCTGTCTTAACCCAGGTTGCAATACTGGATGATGTCGCTGCTGGACCTTGCGCTCCTAAGCCAGCAACGGTCTGCCACGCAGACCCGTCATATCTTTTAACTGCCATATTAGTATGCTCCCATTATTACCATAGTAGTGAGGTCTACTTCAGAACCTGATTCATCAATCCACACATCGCCAGTTGAAGGTGAAGTAGGATTAGTTGTTCCAACAAATATTCTTTTTCCAGGGTCAGCATCAGTTACTGTTAGTGGTGATACATTAACTGTGCCTGTTGTAGCCGTGCTGGTACCCATACCAATAAAGTCAATGTAGTCATAGGTAGATGCCGCACCACCATCAATCTTGACTTGGCTACCTGCCTGAACCGTTCCCCATTCAACTCCTGTGCCAGTTGATTTTAGATACTGTCCGTTAGTTCCGCTAGAAGCAGATGCAGTTAGAGTTCCAGATAGTGTTGCGTTATCTAGTGTAACTGCTGTAATTGTAGATACTGTTGTGCCAGAGGTAATAACAGTAGTACCGATAGTTGGTGCGGTATATCCAGCAGGTGCTGCTTGCCACTCAAGTCCTGTAGCAGTAGCAGAGTTAACTGCCAAAATGTAACCATTAGTTGTTGAAACTGTTAGTGGGCTAAAAGCATCTGCCCCTGTACCTACTAGTAAATCTCCCTTAGCATCAAAGGATGCTGCGACAGCAGCAGCAGCACTCGCTGCAGATACAGCAGCAGAGTTGGCTGAAGTCAGGGCAGATGATGCAGATGTTGCTGCACTTGATGCGCTAGTAGCAGCGCTTGCTGCAGAAGTAGCAGCAGCAGCAACGCTGGCTGCCATAGTAGAAGCAGAAGTTGCAGCGCTGTTAGCCGAGGTTAAAGCCGAGGCAGCAGATGTGCTGGCGCTGTTAGCGCTAGTTAAAGCAGATGAGGCTGATGTAGCAGCCGATGAAGCAGAAGTAGCAGCATTAGTCTCAGAGGTAGAAGCAGCCGTTGCACTTGCTGCTGCACTAGTAGCACTAGTAGCCGCTGCTGTAGCAGAAGTCGCTGCAGAGGCTGCAGAGGTGGCTGCTGCCGTGGCTGAGGTAGATGCACTGTTGGCGCTAGTTAGGGCGTTAGAAGCGCTTGTAGCCGCGCTAGAGGCACTTGTAGCGGCAGAGGCAGCACTGGTAGCAGCCGATGCTGCTGAGGTTGCTGCAGCAGTTGCAGAGCCTAGGATGGCATCTACATAATCTTTAGGGGTAGCAGAGGATGAAACCATACCTGCGCTGGATAGACCAGTTATGACTGGACTGCCCGAGATAGTAGGGCTTGTCAAAGTCTTGTTAGTCAGAGTCTGGGTTGCTGTAGCAATAACAACTACGCCTGTTGTATCAGGCAAAGTGATTGTATTGTCTTGCGTAGGCTCTGTTACAGTTAGGGTAGTTTCATAAGGGTCTGCGTTTGTTCCTTCAAAGACAATGGCAGAAGGAGCAGTTGGTGTTCCAGTAAAGACTGGGTCAGAAATTGTTGGTGCTGTAAGAGTCTTATTGGTAAGAGTCTGTGTCTTGAGAGTACCGACTACTACACCTTCACCAGCAGCAATGCCGTGCATTGCGTGGGCATTACCGCCACCATCATTATAAGAAGCATCAGCCTCTGCGTGTAGGTTGGCATCACGGTAGTCACGACCAATAGCCATATGGCGCACTACTGCGCCAGCAGAATGCTCCTGTGCAGTTGAGCCATCAATGGCTCTTGTAATTGTAAATGTATTAGTAGATACCGCCGTAGCATCTACGATTTCTTCAAGCGCTGTGTCAACATCAATTACCAATGTAAAGGTACGACTAGCAGGAATGGTTACACCACCAAGCAGGGCTGTACCTGACACAACTGTTATTGAGGTAGCGCCAGATGTAATGGCACCAGTCAGCGTAGTCTGCTGTGAGCGAGATGAGTATTGCCGTGTTGTCATTTATCTTCCTATCGGGCGCTGTAGTGAAGGCGTGGGGGATATTGGTTTTGTTGCTTGCTGCGTTCTTCATTAAGACGCTGTGTATACAAAGCAAATAGTTGACGCACTGCTGTATTGCTTGCGCCAAATGGGCGCTTGGCATCAATCTCATCAGCCTGTGGGCTGTACTGAGCAGCACGGGCTGGGTCTAGGTATTGCAGTAATCTGTATGCAGCACCAAGAATTACTACATCCTTAGTACTTTCTGGTAGTCCAGTCTGTGTAGAGTAGTCTTGGCTAGTGCTAGTAAATGTAGATGGGCTAGTTGCATACATAACCTTGACGGTTCTACCAGCAATAACTACATCCCCAATAGTCAATGTCTGTGAGCCGTTACCCCAAGTATCTACATCTGCAAATGGGTCAAAGTCCCAACGCTTGACGCGTATCCATTCTTTTGTAGGACCAATGTCCTGCCAAGAAATAGCAAGGATATTTTCAATACTAAGATTTTCAAATGAGTAAGTAGTGATGGCTGCGTTGTATGTAAAGGAAGTCTGCTTAGTTGCATAGATAGCACCACCAACTGCGTGGATAGTATCGTTAATAGCCTTCTGAATAGAACTACGTGGGAAGATTGGGCTGACAGTTACCTTTGCATCTACAGCGTGGGTAGTAGCAGTAGTGCCTAGATAGCCACGTCCGTATGGTGAAATAGTTGCAGTATTAGCAACACGGTCTACTGAGTCTACCCATAGCAATTCACTATCAATCTCAATAACGCCTTTGCCTACATCTTGTGTAGAACCTAGGCTAAGAATTAGCGGCGAAGAACTAGGGGAAGTAAGTGTAGTAACAGCAGTAGTCAAATATGTAGAGCGGTCTTGCTGATAGGTATATCCAGAAAGGTTAATTTGGACTTCGTCCATCATCTGAGCCAAGGTATATGTCATAGGTTGATGCTCCTTAAAGCGTCAGTAGGAGAAAGGTCTGTTGTCCCAGCAAGTTCATTACAGATTCCGCCCAGTGCTTTGTAATCAACTGGTTGGCGGTTAGCATCTGCGGCTTTATTTAAGGCACCAAGCAGCGCTAATCCAGTAGTGCCTGCATACTCATTAGCAGCCTGAACTGGTGCTACATAGTCTGCAATTGCTGGATATGTCCCACCATTAGCAAGCCTATTTAACTCGCTAGTAAATGAACTACCTGCTGTGCCCGTTGCCATTACTTGCCTTTCTTCTTTAGTACTGCTGCGTTATCTACAAGGTTGGGGTATGGACGTCCCGCTGCTTTAGCACGTTTTTTTGCTGCAGCCTTTTGTGCTGGTGTTAATTTCTTAGATGTCTTTTTTGGGTTCTTCTTATCCCAGAATGCTTTCTTCACCACTTCACCTTGTCTGCCCAGTAGGCTGCACTCATCTTGCCCTTAGCAATATTCTTACTATGACGTGCCTTAAAAGAGGCACGCTTCTTCTTCATACGGTCTGACTCTCCAGCCTTCGGAGCACCTGCTGTCTTAGCCCCTTGCTCACCGAATCGGATTGTCTTGACTTGGTCGCCTGACTTGGCAACTACTATGTGGCTTTTAGTTGGATGGTTAGGCGTACGCTTTGGTTTATTAAAACCAGATACACCAGCCCTCTTAAGCCTTGGGTCCGCTTTGCTTGCCATATTCCCCATACTTTCCTAGAACTGCTCTTACTGTTCCATTCTTGTTTAACCGCACCACGTAGCCATCTTTGATTTGCACAGGATTGAATCCGCGATGCGGTTTGTATTTGCCCGAAGACATTACTTTTTCTTAGCCTTACCCTTAACCTTCTTAAGGTTTGGGTTCTTCTTCTTGGCTGCTGCTGAGGCTTTCCGAGCACCAGCCGCAAGGATTGCTCCTGCACGCTCCTCGGAGATACCCTGCTTTTTGGCAATTGATTTCTGGGCTGCTTTGAAACCCATTCCTTTTTTTGCCTTCACTTCTGCTTGCCCTTTTTGTCATAGCGACGTCCTTGTAGAACTGCTCCCCAGAACTGTCCAGCCTCTGAATCTGTTCTTCCGCTTTCATTCCATTGAGCATACTCTTTTGCTACATTCTGAATATAACGAGCAAGAGTTGACTTGCTTTGACCTACGCGTGTTTTGCCTGCCATAGTTATTTCTTCTTCTTCTTAGGAGCAGCCTTCTTCATTTTTTTGGCTGCCATCTTCTTAGCGCCCATCTTCATTTCCATCTTCTTCTCAGCCTTTGATTCCATCTTCTCGCCCATAGCGTAAGACTTGGCTGCCTTCTTGCCCTTTGCTGTGTAAGGAAACTTCTTTCCGTTTACCATTGGCATATCTATACTCCTAGTTCTTTCATTACCGCTGCTGATTTTTTATTGATGTGTTTGGCTGGTGGCATCTTGCCAGCGTCATAGGCTTTACCTAATGTCTCACTAGCCTTTACTGCTTCCTGAATCTTCGCCATTGAAGTTCCAGAAGGTTGGATACCTTGTGCCCTAGCCTCTTTATAGGCATCCAATTCTTTGTTGAATGACTTGTTAGTCATTGCTTTACGGCTATCTGCATCACCAGCATTCATCTGGACAGATAAACCCTTACATCCAAAACAGCCGTCTACATACTCAGGATGATATTCCCAATGCTTCATACGGCAGTAAAGTTTTCTTCAGTTACGCCTACACCGCCAGCAATAAGTGATGCTTTAGTGGCATCATCTACTGTGTAGTTATATCCGCCCCGATAAACAACTGGATAGTTGAGTAGGTCACTATCTTGTGGATAACGTATCTGTGCATAGTCACCATCAGTGTCTCTGACAATGGTTATGCCACGGTCTATTTTGTAAAAGTAAAATAGACGTGCGCCACCTGCGGGACCTTCTAGCACCGTTGGTGTCTTAAAGTTCCATTCAGTCATAAGTCCTCCTAATGAACTCACCATCAGGCAGAGTTTCAAGGCTCTGCCCGACAGTCAATCAACTAGAGAGCAGCGATTGATGAACCAGTTTCAATGCGATACAACGCTTCATCACGATAGATGGCAAAGCCAAGTACGCCGTACCAGCCCATTGGGCGGAAGCGCATCAACTTGTCAGTTACGTTACCGATAACGATGTGTGGTTCTTCGGCTACAGCCTCAGCAAGTGCTTGCTGTCCGCAGACGATTGTGTCAAACACACGGGTTACTGGTGTAACAGTGAGAGTAGTTGTAACTGCAGCAGTAAATGCTGTATCTACAGTAATAGTTGTGGTTGAACCAGATGTGCTAATAGCAGTAATCTTGGTACCAGAAGCAATACCTGTTGCAGCAATCTTGTCGCCAACTTCAGAGCGTGTTGCAATTACTGAAGTAGAAGAAACGCCGACTGTAAAGCCACCAGAGGTACCATTTACAGTAGGTGTAGTTGTGGCAAGAGCAGACTGGTCTGCACCTGACTTAGAGTTAGCAAGACGTGGTGACTCAACGAAGAACGCGCCTTCGTAATCTCCGATTTCGCCTGCCCAAATCTTGTCAACAGATGGTGAAGTATTAGCGTGAACGAAGTTCCAGCCCATATTTCCAGTTTCTGCACGAAGGTCGTGTGAAACTTCTGGGTGGATACCTGTCCAGTATAGGGAACCGCGACGTGCCTTAGCCTTATTGGCGCGGAGTTTTGCAACTGCGCGGCGAATGTCTGCGGAATCAATGGTGTCAGCAGCATCAATAGTTGCAGTTGATGTTGCGTTGCCACCGTATAGAACGTTTGAACCTGCGCCGAGTGTGTTCATTGCTACAGTATCAATAGAATCAGCAAGGTTGTATGCAATGATATTTGCAATTGCTGGGTCTACGTCTGCAAGTGAGAACAACTCAAGAGCACGGGTTACGAGTACTGCATTACCATACTCGTTAAGAGTAATAGTTACAGATGTTGGTGTTGTTAGAGAAACTGCATCTGGGTCAGTTGTCTCAGCGAGTGTTGATGTTGCTTGGTCTAGGTCAACGTACTTCTGTAGAACTACGGTTGAACCTGGGAAAGCCTGCTTAGCAGGACGCTTGTCTGCGACTGAACGAATAAGTGGTTCAGAACGTAGCGCAAACTCAAGAAGACGGTCATACGCCTTCTGTACTAGACCAGCACCACCGACGGAACCTCCGAGCGATGTGCTCGCGGTTGACGTATATTGGTTGGACATTTTTTTGCGTCACCTCCAGTGACTATGAACGGTTAGGAATTTCGTAGAAGATGAATCAAATCATCCATTGATTCCGCGTTTTCCATACGCGCTTCAATGTCTACGAGTTTGTCTGGAGTAAGTCCGCCTTGGGTAAGAACATCTTGCTGGCGTAGTGCCGCAAGGTTCTGCTGCGTATCTTCATTCTGAGCCTGTGGGGTATAGCCAATAATATCTCCGTTATCACGGAGCCAAGAGTCAATAGACTCCTCAGTGGCATCCTCTACATCTTTCAGAATAAGGCGTGCAGCCTTAGCGTTTACTCCCTTTTTTGCTAGGACTTCAGAGACGGTCTGTTCCCGTTTTTCCTTGACGAATCCTTCAAGTTTTTCGGTCAGTTCCTTAATACGCTTTTCATCGGCTCGCTTGGCTTTTCTTAGTTTCTTAACTAAGTCATCACCGCTTAACTGATGGTCAGGTACTTCTACTTCGTCTTCTTCGTCATCCCAGTAGTTGTTGCTCATAGCAACCACCCTTTCTATTTGTAGTTAGTCGCAAGCCACAGGTCTACCCAGGGGAAAGTAGGCTGGCTCTTGCTACCAGTCTTATACACTGCGTGGGGCTGGTCGGTCCACGTCAGGATTCTAGAATTGCCCTCTTGATTGCTGGCTTAGTGAACTTCTACCAGTACCACTGGTTCCACCAAACTCTGCAATTTCACGTTCAGTTAAACGTTGACGACGGCGCTGTGCTGAAGCAAGACTGTTAAATACTTCTTGCTCTGCTTCTGCTAAGCCATACCCTTCAAGGGTACTGCCATAAAGTTGAGATAGTTTTTCTGCTCCAGGAAGAACATTTGCAATTGTGGCATAACCACGCTGTGCTTCAGCCTGTGTAATTCCTTGTGCAGCAAGTTGTTCAGCCACACCAACTCCAGCCTCAATGCCTTGACGACGTGCTGCTGTACCAATTTCAGATGCAGCAACTTGACGTTCAATTTTCTGGAACTGTTGACCTGGGTCTAGTACATAGGCAACAAGGTCATTAGCGCCAATGCCGTAGTAATCTCGTAGTGTTGCAGCAACGGCTGGGTCAGCATTACGAACTCGTTGAACCGCAGTAACTACACGATTAGATAATTCAGCAGCAGACATATCATTAGCAATAAACTGGCTAACATAATCATCTGTATCAAATTGATTTAATCCATATGCTCTAAGGGTCTGGCGATAGCCATCTTCAAGATTGAGATACTCAGCAGGAGTAAGAACCTGCAAACCTTTTTTCATACGTGCTTCATTAGCCCTGAAGCGACGCTTATAGTCTTCTGTTTCCTGCAAAGCAAGGGTAATTGTTGATTCCGTTGCGCCTTCTTGAGCAAGGCGCTTAATTGTAGGAATAAGACCAGTTAAGTTATAGCGTGTAAATCTATCTGTAAGAACATCCATAATGGACTGGCGTTGCATAGCCTGTTCTTTTTCACGGGCTGCCTGTTGTTCTGCATATTGTCTAGCAAGAATATCTGCAGCACCCATACCACCTGCTGCTGGAGTTCCTGGCATATAAACATTGCCAGCAGTATTAATATTACCTGCGGCTGCATTTGCTCTATTAAGAGCATCAAGTGCAGCCTTTGCTGCCGCAGCAGCAGCAGCATCCGCATCTGCTTTAGCCTTTGCAAGAAGTGCTTCTAGTCTAGCCTTTTCTTCTGCTGCAATTCTAGCCGCTTCGGCTGCTGCTTTATCTGCTGCTTCTTTTGCTAGCCTTAATGCTTCTTCGGCTGCAAGTCTAGCGGCTTCTGAAGTTTGAAGTTCAGCCTGAATTCTTGCTTTCTCTTCGGTTTCTTTTGCTAATTGGGCTAGACGGTCTGCTTCTGCAAGTGCATTTTCACCAGCAGTAGCAGATGCGGCGGCATCAGCAGCATAGTCTGGCGAAAGAGATGATAGATATTCACCATAAGACATTCTATCCTCTGGTGGCAACTGTTGTTGTAAGTTTTCCCACTGCAGTATACTCATTACCACTAGACAAGCCCCATATCACTTAGTACCTTGTAAGCAAGGTTATCTACTGTAGTTCTAGCATTGTTCGTCAATTCCCATTCAGGAGTCATACGTAGTTCACGTTCAAACTGCCACAATGGTTTTACTGCTGGCTTACCATCTGGTCCTACATACTGTAGAGCAGCACGTAAACGTGGGTCTTCAAATGTAACTGAGTCTGCATCTTTTTCAAGAACGCTAGCGATAGCACCTTTGTAAGCCGAAGCCAAAGAATCTACAGATATGCCAGCCTTAATCTGGTCTGAGTAACCAGGAAATGCGCTGGCTGCAAGATTACGAACTTCATCTTCAATGTCTTCAGTTGTAGTTCTACCCAAAAATAAATCCTGCGACTTTTGTGCCCAGTACTTTTCATCAAGATACTTACCAACACCAAATGAGTTAGCGTATGATTTAAGTGCCGAAGTCTCACCTAATACTTCTCCGCCATATCCAGTAACCAATCCAGAGTTAACAATCAATTCTTTAAGTTGGTCCTCTGACATACCAGAGTCATAGGCTTTGGCTGCTAAACCTTCAAATAATTTAGCATCCATCTTTAAGCCAGAATTAACAAGGCTCTTTCTTGTAGATAACTTGTACTTATCTAAACCATCGGCATAAACACCAGGCTGTGACGTCTTAGCCTGCAAACGAGTACGGGCTGTAGCATTGTTATTTTGATAAAAGTTACTCTTTAATACAGCGGAATACATTCCATCAATATCACCCTTGAGCCAAGCCTGCCACGCAGCCTCTAACTGGGTGTCAATGCCCTTAAGAGCAAGAATCATCTGGATAGTTTCAGCAACTGCTGGATTGGAAGCATTTATCTCAGCCATTACATACCTCCCGACATAATCTTTTGAAGTTCATCCATAAACTCAAATGCTTGACGACGCTCATACTCAAGTGGATTCTGAGTCTTAAGTTCTTGTTGTAATCTTAAAGCCTGTTGTTGTTCGTCAAAGCCACCTTTTCTACGGGTCTGTATTTCCCCGCCAACAACAGAGGTTGTAGTAACAATACCCTTTTTAACAATAGCATTTAGTTCTTTTAGTTTTGCTTTGCGCTGTTCTTCGGATGGCTTACGACCAATAGTTTCCAAATAGATTGCGTCAATAAAATTATTGAGTTCAATCTTGCTAATGTCTTGGAACTCACGACGAGGTAGATTCTCATCGCCGCCTCCGCCACCGCCCGCACCACTTAATCCTGCACCAGATTGTAAGAATGTTAAGAAGTCTGGAGCCGTAGTAGCAGTAGGGTCAAACTGACGATTACCAATAACGCCTCTAGAATATGTATTGATTGCATCTAAAAGGGCTGCATTAAAATCGGTTGACTGAATATTGCGTGAATTAAATGTTTCTTTAGAAATCTTTTTCTTATTGTATAATTCCTGGAATAACGCATCTAATTTGTTAGTAGCCTTAAGGTCATCAATGGCTTTTTTCTTAATAGCATTATAGTCTTGACTAAGATTAATAGTACCTTTACTATCTAGATAAAGATAAAAAGGAACAGCAGTGGTTCCGCCTTGAGGAATACCACGTAGATAAGTCTCGCCAGTTTTTTCATCAGTAACAACTTCTAAAGCATAGTCACGAACATACTTATATAGTGGGTCTTGTTCTGCTTCTCTAGTAGCAGTTTGTTCTGCAACATCTAGCGCTCCGCCACGACCAGGGGTAATTGGTGTGTAGGTTGTCTGACCATTTCTCCAGTCATCATATGTAATATCTGCACTTTTAACTTCGCCAACTTTAACAGTCTTCCAGTTTTTTGATTGAGGGTCCCAGACCAGTCTCCAGTCAGAACCTTTGAGAGAAAGCGCACGCTCTTGTTCTTTGCTGGGTTTAGATATTTTTATTGGTTCTGCCACTTTATACCCTATACGTGTCTCGGGAGTAGTAATCCAAGATAGTCTGGAATACGGCTCGGTTGGCTTCTTTAATAATTAAATCGCCTTCAATAAGATTTGAAAGCAATGCTTCAATATCAGCCTTACGCTGACGCTTGATGTCCGCAAAGTTCTTTGCTTCACGTGACTGTGGGTCTGTTGCCAAACTAATGAAGTCACGGATTTGAGAGGCAGCAATCATCATTTTTGCACGTGTTGCTGGCGGCATCTCTACTGTAGTATCACGGAGAATATCCTCAATAGACTGGAACATAACAGTCTCAGAGGCAATCTCATTGCCACCACCAGTGATAGCAAACTCTAATAGTGGGTTAGCAAACTTCATAGCCTGACGTTGCGCCGTGGCATTCTCAATAATAGACCTACGGGCAGATGGGCTAACTGTCTGAGACAGAGCCTCATTCTCCTCACGGGCAATATTGAAGTAAGCCTGCTTATCCTGAGAAATCATTACATCTAGGTAATACTTCTCTAGGTCTTTATTCTTAATAAAGTCTGCAGCCTCTAGCCAAGAATAACTTGCTGCATCAAATTCACCTGTTTGTGGGGCAAAGATAAATGCTGCTTCTCCGTACTTGTCAATCAAAGACTTATTACCGATATACCAGTTCTTCATTTCTTTAGTCTTCTGAATGACTACGTTTGTCTGCTTCTCATCACGGGATACTGTGTAGATAATCTTTCCTGGATTCTTGCCGACGAATGTAGATACAGCCAAGTCGTATGGGTCTTGAATATCCCCGCCGTACTTCTTGGTAATAGCATTCACTAAATCATAAAACTCTGGTCGTAGACCTGTAATTCCTACCTGCTTTAGGTAGTCAGGAACACCCTTGCTCTCCTGCATGGTCGGTGTAATCGGAGAAAGCAAGCCAAGAACAGAACGCATAATCATAATGTTGTGCGCTGAGATACGGATATTCTTTAGATATTCGTACTTCTGTTCTGCAGTATCTGTTGCTTTAGGGATGTTGCCATAGGCAGCATTAAAGGCAATAGCCTGCATTGCTGCTGTAGATTCTTGGCGATTCTTTTCACCAATAGATAGGGCAGAATAAATACGTTGTAGTGGTGCTGGAACTAAAGCACGGACGATATCCATACCTTCACCAATAGAACCAAGAGCATAGTTATCTAGTTCTTCAGCAGCCTTCTTGCCAGTAACTCCCGTAGCACCAAGGAGTTGCTTCATAGTTATAACGCCCAATGCAGCAATAGGTCCCGATAGGGTAGGCATACCAGCATCAGGGCTGAAGGATGGGTTAGCAAGTTTTAATTTAAGAGTTACATCATTAAACAATGGTTGCTGGAAGGCTGTATTGCCACCCAAAGTACGGGTTACATTCTCAACAGTCTTAAAGATTACGTCATCCATCGGCATCATAACGTAGGCATCGCCATTGGCATCCTCGTATACGTCACCATTTGCGTCAATACCAGTATGTGCAAGACGCATACGATATAGAACTCTAGGACTTACATCTTTTAGGCGGTACACGCGGCGCCAAAAATCTTCGGTAGCACGGTAAAAACGTCCAACGTTACGCACAGATAAAGCAAAGTTGGTGCGGATATTTGGATTATCAGCAAACTTTAGAACAGTATCTGCAGCCTGCATCATTGCAATCTCTGAATACTTACGTGCTGTTATCTCCCTGACATCTTCTGTGATGTCATCTCTCCAAGTTACCTTAGTGCCATCTGCCTTAACATACTTAACCGCATCAGGATTAATATCACGTTCTTTAAGGTTTTCCATCTGACGGCTAACCATTGCTCTAATGTCTTGGTTTTGGAACTGTCTGTAGTTGTTACGGATACGGAAGTATGCAGTCATAACTGCTGGCTGACGGAGTAGACCAGTAACCTGACGGTCCATAATCTCCATCATATTGTTGCCAAGTTTGGCAAAAGCGCTTTCTACATCTACTAACCCGTCAATATCTAGCAAGGTATACATTCTGCCAGAAGGCTGGAAGCCTTTAGTTAGGTCAACAAACTCATCAAACTTTAGTGACTGTGCCGCTAGATTCCACTGGTTCTTAATCTTAACATTATCTGCTACCTCTTGAGCCTTGTAACCCTTGACTGATTCAGATAAACGATTGAATAGTCCCTCATTAAACTTCTTAGAATTACCGTGGAATGTTGAATACATATCTAACAAGATACGTTCTACTTGGTCACGAGCAATATCTAAATCAACAAAACCTTTTTGAGTTAGAGCAGAAGTACGGGAAGACATCTGTAAGAAATCTTTAACCGCTTCGGCATCATTTACTTTGTAAGTATAACGTGGAGATACCGACGCAGCAGCGTCGCCAATCTCATCTATAATCTTGCCATCTCTAATAATGCCAATGTCAGCAAGCAGCATATCTCTTGCCTTGACAAAGTCATCCGAAGTCTTTAGACCATTGTTTTCAAAGAAAGCCTGTGTTGGGTTAAAGTTATAAATCTTCTCAACACCAGTATCAGCATCTCTACCTACAACAATACGGCGGTTGCCGTAAAAACGACGTACCCAGTTCTCAAAGTGAACACCAGCAACAGCGTGTCCATTAAACATCTGTGAACGCTCAAGGTCACGGGTATCTACTACACCACCCTTAAGACCAGAAGATACATCTGCTGCCTTAAGAAATGCTTCATAGTTGTTAAAGTCAATAAGTTCTTCTGCAACTTCATTGGCGTATCCGCCAGAACCGCTAGCACGGGCTGCCATAGAGCCAGCCATACCCTTAGTAACGTGCTGATTGTGAATAAGAGCGTCTTTAAGGTCATCTAGTTCTTGGTCAGTTAGCCTAGACGGAATCATTCTGGCAGCAACATCAGTTGTATTGGTAATAAGTTCTGCCTGAGATACCTGTTCTTCGCTAATGTTTCTTTTCTTTGCGATATTGCTACGCATAAGCAAACGGTCTCTAGTGCTAATACGCTCTGAGCCACGGGTTAAACCAATAGCACCCTTGAATGACTCTCTAAAACCTTCACCTGATTTAGAACCAGTGACAGTTGATGCAATTTTTCCAGCATCACGACCCTTTGCCGCGTAACGGGGAAGGATTGTGTTCCAAATATCACGGACAGGTGCAGCAAGAATGTACATAACACCTTCGTCAATTGCGCTTCGCACACCCAGACGAGGGAACAGAGTAAGAATTGTCCACGCATTTACCAAATCAGAAGCAAACTTTGACTGACCAGCACCTTTACCAACAGCCATAATGACACTGCTCTTAGTTTTAGCCTCATAAGACAACTGTGCTAACTGAACATAGTTCAAGTTGGCAATAGATTTAGCCTCTTGGAATGGATGAATAATGCCAGAAGAGTCATAAAACGCTCCTTCATCTGACAACTTCAAGCCAGTCTTGCCAAGTTCGGGAACAAACTGCTCAGGCACTTCCAGTTTTTCTGTAATTGCCAAGCCTTCTTTAGAACCAAAGTGTGACTTTAGTTCCTGTTCTATAATTTCTTTACCTTTAGGATGACCATCAATGCCATATCGCTGCATAATTGCGTAGTAAAGACTGCGTACTACAGCAACTTGGTCGTTGGTATCTGCATTAATAAACTTTAATGTTACGAAATCCGCTAGGTCACGTGGCAAAACTTGACGTGCAGTATCACGGAAATTGGCTGCTGTTTTAATAGCGTCTTTGCCAATATTGATAGCACGACCCTGTGGGTTGCGTGCAAACTTCTGACCAATCTTTTCAGTAAAGGTCATCTTCTTAACAAACTTCTGGATGTCTTCTACTTCAGGGCTAACATAGTTAGTACCCTCATCGCCAAGTTTATTTAACTTAGTCCAGACATCTTCACCTTGTTTAAGAACGTCCTCACGTGCCATTACTGGATTAAAGATTCCGTCAACAAAGCGTCCCATACCAAAATCAAGACGGCGCTGGTTACGTGCAGTAGCAACACCATTACGGAAATACTGTGTACCTTCTACACGTCCTGCAAGTAGATTGATAGCAGATTCTGTATTATCACCAAAGTACTTTACAGCAGCATCAGCATTGTAAATTCTGTTTCGCTTAAGCAGTTGTAGCCATTCAGTATCTTCGTGACCAGCATACTTGGTGCCAATTTCACGGATAATCTGTGCTTCTTCTGCAAGATTCTTAGAGTCACCGAGACGCTTAATCATAGGACCAATTTCTTTATCCCAGTGATTGCGTAGTGCTGGTGATTCTTCAAAAGATTTCTTGACGCCTAGTGTTCCAAAGCGTTCTACGTTGCGAACCATCTGGTCGCCAATATTTACTTTAGCAGCAAGACCTGGAAGTTTAGCAGCACCGCCAGTTACCCACGTAAGTGGGTCAATGACAATCTGATACATAAAGTCAACAAAGCCAGAAAGGTTTTTTGTTTTACCGCTAATGTAATCGCCAGACTTTGTAGATACTGGCTTGTTAAGAATACGCGCTAAATCACGACCAGGTGATACCTGAGCATACTTAACAGCATCCATAACCTGCTTAAACTCTTGGTCGTTATTAAACGCCTTTGAGAATGAATTAAGAAACTCCGTGGTTAATGCGCCCTGACCTTCAATAATCTCGCCAGGTTTCTTTCCTTGCAATAATCCCTTAGCAATGGCTACATTGTCTTTGCCAAAACTTTTTTCTGCTTCAGCCAAAGCACCTTCATCAAATACTCTGCGTCCGTCCCAAGCATCTGTAAATACCTGCTTGCTAAAAAATTCTTCACCTTGTGCTGCTTGACGACCCATTAAGTATGGAACATTGATTGCTCTGCCGTAGGTACCAGCAGCCTTATAAATACCAATCAAAGGGCTGGCTGCTATTTTTAATCCACCCTTAACAAGACCGAGTAGTTTGTCTCCAGCATCAGGGGCTGCTTTAGCATAGTCAGCATCAGGATAAAGAAATCTCAACATATCCTGAACTTCTTTATCTAAAGAATTAAACTGTTCTCTAGCACGCTCAACTGGCATACGCAGAAGATTTTTATTCTTATCAACAGTCCAACTGTATTGCTCAATCTGATTTACTTGAGTCTGGTTAAGGTTAGCCTGTTTTGCTGCTGCATATAAATTGGGACTTGTTTTGGCTACAATGTAATTTACTGTTTGCGCCATTAGTATCCTTCATCAACAAGTCGTCTGTAAATTAATTCCGCTTCTCCGCTAGGGTCAAATTTAATAAGTTGATTGAATGTATCAGCCAATGATGGTTGTGGTTGCGTTGGCATAGGCGGCATAGCCTCCGAGCCAGGACCAGGACCAATATCAATTCCAGCAGTAATAGGTTCTTCTGGACGCTGAGTCATTGCAGTAATAGGTGTTACATCAGATGCAACCTCTGCAAGAGGATTAACAGCCATAGGAGCAGCAGCCTGTTGTTCATAGGTTGCTTGTCCTTGACCATACGGCAAACCTGAAATATAACGAGTTGGTTGTGAAGAAACATTTAGGTCAGTGCGTTCAGACATAGACCCAATTCCAGATACTTTTTCTCTAATATCTGCCATTAGTCTTCGTCCTCTTCATCTAGATATTTTTTAATTTCATCTTCAGTAGGTGCTTTATAGTTAACCCAGTTAGGATATGAACTCTTGTCCATAACAAAACTTAAGGCTAACTCACTCTTAAATCCTGCTTTAAGCAAAGACTTGTAATACTCATTAAGCCAAATGCAATACATTTCTAACTCAGTATGTTCCTCATTGGCAACAGTACGAGGTTTGCGTGGCTGTGGTTTCTTTTTACGCGGTGGCATAACTACCTCCGAATAGCAGTTCTAGCGCTTGCACTTGCCGTTCCTCCAGCACTGAGACTAGATAACAAAGTCTGTAGTGATGGTGGAGTTGCGCCTCCTACTGACGCAGCGGGAGCAGGGGACGGTTGCTCAACCATTGGAGCGCCAGCAGGAGGTAATTCTGGTGCGAAGACTTCTTCAACTGCATCCTCAATGCTTACGCCTTTCTGACGTGCCTTGATGACATCAGCGACCTTCTTGATTACCATTGATGGGTCCCCACCCTGCACAGCCATCTGTGGGATGGCTTGTGTATAGGCTTGTAGAGATTGAACTAGCGACTTACGCATATTCTCAATCTCAATCTTTTCTTGTTCCTGTGTCACGTTGATACCAAATGGCAACTCACGCATAGCCAAATCTGTAGAAATCAAACCGCCACCAAGTGCTTGTAGCATAAAGATAAGACCTTGTGCTGGGTTAAGACCAGCAAGCATTCCGTATCTGACATCGGCTGAGTAGTCTTTCTTGATGTCTTTTGCTGGCTTGTACGTAATCTGGTATGGGCTACCAGCATCTACGCCACGGATAGTCTTTTCATAATCAAAAAACTTTTCATCAACTTCAAAGCAGACCGAGATAACATCTCGTAGTGCTGAAGCAAAGATAGCCTGAGCAGACTTGACCTGTGTGTCAAAGCCTCCCATAAGTGCCTGCACACCTTGTCCCGTGATGATGCTGGCATCAATATTTCCAGTACGTCCCTCTGGATAACGTGTTCCTGTACGTAGTTCCTGCTGAAGCAACGCTTGTTCAGTAAATGCTCCAGGTGGAATGTTAAGGTCAACACGGCGTACACCTGCAGGGTTAGCAGTACGGATAACCGCATCGCCACCCATTTCAAGTTCATTGACATCTGATGGTAGAACAATTGGTGCCTGTACGGATTTTTCCGCTGCTTCCATCGCAAGTAATGCGAACCTGTTGCGAAGCAACTGAATACCGAGCACGTCATCAAACTGACCACGCATCTCATTATCAATAGATGGTCTCTTAGCAACAACAACCATCATCTTGCCAATAGGGTTATTGGCGTGCGATAGCACAAGGTTGTTACGCTCAGGAACATATAACACAGATTGCTTCTCGTCATAATAACGAACAATCTCAATCTGTGAATTCATATCTGACTTGTACATTTCTTTGCCAAGTAGAATATGTGCGTACTCAGGGAACTGCGAGGCGACTTCGCCTACAGCCATATAGTAACGCTTTGCAAAGGCAATGCAGCGCCCATAGCGGTCAAACTCTGGGTAAGCGCCCACTGGGTTTTCTATGCGGATACGCGGCAGCCCTGCTTCTTCGTCCAACTCAATTATGAATGGAACGAAACCAAATGTGATGTACATATCGGCGCCCGTGTACATCTGTACTTGTAAATCAGAATGAGCAAAATAATTGGTAGCAATACGAGTACGGGTATCAGCAAACTTACGAGCGCGGTCATTAGCCTGATTCGCCGCCGAACAGTTGACCGACGGTAGAGGCGCCATAACCTCTGACAAGTCACGTGCAACAATGTCAATAAAATTTGCAACGACATTTGCGTCTACGCCTTCAGGAAAGAAATCTGGATATACAGTTGCAATCTGACCTTTACGGACAGCAAGAACGTCTTGCTGGCGTGCATCACGCTCGGCAGCACGTTCACGTAGATTCTCTACGCGTGCTGAGATTTGCTCTATTGATAGCATCTATTTCCTATCCGTATGTTTGTTGCCATTGCTCGGCAATCATTTCATCTAGATTTACTGAATAACGTTTTTGTGATTGTGCTCTAGTTGCCCAACGATTGTGGGCATACCTTTGTACTGCAGAGTTTTGTTGCATAAACTCACGACAACGTAGGACACCAAACCATAACGCCATTACGCAGTCGGTCTTGCCTCTGGTGTCAGGTTTCCAGGTTATGAGTTGTTGTACTAAAGCCTTAAGTCCTTCAGAACCTTCAGTGCTAGGGAGTTCAATGATGTTGTTCTTCTGGTGTTTTCCATTGTTGACAGTTCCAAAGAGCGTAGACATTCCTGCGACTCCGAAGTTAGTATCCCATTTGTTTTTTCCAGTGAAGTGAGCATTGAGGCGAACACCATAAGATGCCAGCCATTGCTGTAAGTCGGAGTCAAGGGCATAGGCTTTTTGGTGGGCGTTGATTTCAACGCGGAGTTCCTGCGGCTTATACCTTTGAACAAACTCCTCAATTGCCTGCCTAATCTTCTGTGGTGTTGGTTCTGCCATATTAAGACAGTCCAACACATAAATCTTTCCGTCGTGCCTGTTATAGGTCATCGCAACAAACGCAGCATTGCCAGCCATAGCAGGGTCAAAGCCAACTACTGTGTAGCCCTCAACCTGTGTTGGATGTCCTGTAGCGCCTGCTCTTAGCGGACCCTTCTTACGCATACCATTCAGGGAACCCTGTACCAGTTCTGCTGGGAAAATAGAATCTTCTGTTACGTCTTCTTGCTGGTAGACCAGTGCCCACGTAGATGGAGTAACCTCTCCTCTACGTCGGGCGAGTGTTGGACCATCCCATTTAGGATATAGCCCTTGCTCGTCGGGTGTATCTTCATCCCCGTCCCACGGGACGTCTGACTTAGCCCAGAGTGTTTCCCAATCTTTTGGCTTATCTGCATAGCGTAGAACTGCTGGCATACCCATATAGGTAAAGGGGCTTTTGCCCCCAGACCAATGTTTCGGGTCACGGAGTTCTTTATAAAAATCTGTTGGGGCAATACGGGTTCCTACAACCAGCAACTTGCCATTCTTACCCAAACGGGTAATAACTTCCTTTTGCAGCCAGTTAATCTGCTTCTCATATTCGTGGGCATTGGCTGTAGTAATACAGTCATCCAGAATGATGAGGTCGGCACGGGCACCGTAAATCTGACCCCCCATACCGAGCGCCTGAATAGTCGGGTCTTTCTCGGATGAATTACGGGCATCGCTACCCAAGTAGACGGTGTCAACACGCCAGGTATCAGAGTCTTCTTTCCATCCCCCTTCTGGTCCAAAAGTTGTTTGCAACTTCAACCAGCGCGGGTGGCTTAACCTTTGTTTGATTGCGTACACGAACTCACGTGCTTTGACTAACGTCTTAGAAACTACGATGATTCTGACATTGGGGTCTAGGGCAATGCGGTAGGTAGAGTAATTCACCGTAATCACGGTGGACTTAGCGTGCTCAGGTGGCACGTTTACAAGGAGGCGGTGTTTATCGCCTGGCTCGTAAATCATATTAGGGTGGAGCCAAGATGGCTCTTTGCCCTCCAGCAGGTCAATCCAGTCCTGATGGTGAGGGAACACCCGCTGGTCTAAAAACATCTCTGAAAATTGGGGGAAGGAAATATCTTCCCTTGCCACACCCAGGGCTTTCAGGGAACGCTCTTTGGCGTTCTCCTTTGCCTCGGCTAGGTCAGCGGCAAACTGCTTATCCCGCATCATCCAGATGCGGACGGTATCGGGCTTTTTGCCCAGATTCTCCATAGCCTTGTGGACAGACATACCCTCAGATACAAGGGCTAAGACTTTAGCCTTGGCTTCCGCCATAGCCTTTGTCCTAGGGTTATTATCCTTCTGAAAAGTCACAGACCTGTCCCATCTACATACAGTACTGATAGTCAGTACAGCCAGTTAGTAACAGATAGTAGATACAGTCTGTAACGCAAGCCCTCAAGGCTTGCTACTATCAGTGGGCACTTTGTGCCCCTATATAGTATTAATCCGTTCAAACAGCCATTCCGAACGGTTTATAACAAAACTGTTACCTAAATCACAGAACTAACTATACCAAAATAGGACATAGTAGGACAGTACAGGGGCATAGGGTTTGTACGGGAAAATCTTTTTTGGTGTGTACTATATAACTCTCAGCCAGTATTAAACAGTCTGGGGTCTTACGAGACCCTGCGACTGTTTGCTGATAGCGTGGACAGTGCTGTTTAGAGAGCGCTGTCTGGGCTACCTATCTGGCTGACCTATACTGGTGCGCTGGCTATACAGTTACGATAGTCTGTATGCTGGCTAATAATCAGCCTTTGACAGCGATGACTGCGGATGATTTCACAGTTCCATCTGGATGGTAATCATCGCCATCGGTCTTAGCCAGACAGCAACTGGTGGCTTGCCAGCCAGTAGCGGAGTTGCTGCTCAACGGAGCAACAGCGCTGAAGCAAGCAGCGACAAAACCGCCATTGCGGAAGGACGCTGATGCGGATTGCCAGCGGTCTATCTGCCAAACCAGTTCGGCGCTCTGAAACTGTGCTGCCATTTTCTGACCACCTGTTTCACTGTGGGTATGCGCCGTGAGTGGCTATACGGAGCATAGCAGGGAGCACCCTCCCGTCAACACCACGCCCCGCAAGCGGGCGTGTTTTATGACGGAGGGAACCCGCTTCCCTGCTAAAAGCGCTCCAGCCACTCACAAGAGCGGCGCAAACTCCACAGAGAAAGCAGGTAGAAAATGTCAAAGCACACAGTTTCATTCGCAGACGCCGAACTAGCAGGTTTGGCTATCAAGACCGCTAAGAACGGCAATCCATACGCATCAGGCGTACTGATTCTCCGCAATGAGAACGGCGGTTTTCAATCGTCGCTGCCATTTGTTTGCTTCAGCAAGGCTGTTGGAGCGCTCCGTGCGCTTGAGCAGCAGGAGCACTCCGCTGAACTCACTGGCGAAAGCGGCAAGCCAGAGCGTCCAGTTGCTAGCGTGTCTGGCTGGTTCAAGACCGATAAGCGCGGCGATGCTTGGAGCACCATCTTCAGATTGGAATCTGTAGATGAAATCATAGAGCCCGCAGAAGATTCATCGCTCTAGTATCAAAGGGCTGGTTATTTATAGCCAGCCCTTTTTTACTATCTCCACCATTGGGCTAAGAAGCCCATTGTCAGCGCTCTAGAAAGGGACTATATGAATATGGTTGACTTAAAAGATTTACGTGGCTATCCTATGAGAGTCAAGGATTCAGTAAAGTATCTTGAGTTTCTTAGGAGTCTAGACCGCACAGCCCTGCGACGTGGCGACAGGGCTGTGCTTCAGAATAGAATAAAGGAGACTAAATAATGACTGAAGTAATTGTTGTATCTGCTGGTATCTCAGTTCTTACTGAGTGCTATGACTGTATATCTATCTCAGAGTATGGTTATAAATGTAGAGTTTGTGACGAGTCCGATGAGGCAAAGGTAGATGTTCTAGCCTGGAATCATAGGGCTGATGAGCGTCTGGCAGAAGGTGATGTCATTGCCGATTTAGGCGAAGCACCAGTCGCTTCTGATTGGATAGGTAGTCATACCCGTATGGCTGATGGCAGAGTCAGGGATGAGTTTGCCCCTGCTACATATAACTTAGCCGACAGATGTCCATCTACTTATTTTCTAGGTCAGCATTTGTTTGACCTAGATGAGGACGAGCAACGCTCAAAGATTCATATGTTTGAGATTGTTTGTCCTCAATGCAATCTAGTATATCCAAAGCGTACTGGTTGCCAAGAATGTAAATGACGCGGCGCCCGCCCGACAAGCGAGGCGGGACACCGCTCCAAATATAAATATAAAAAGGAGACTAAGCAATGAATACAGTACAAGTAACAGGTTATATCAAGAACGTTCAGGAGCGAGGCGCTGGTAACTATAAGGTTATCACTGCTAATCTCAGCCAGCGTAATGAAGAAGGCAAGTGTGTCTTTACTATGCCATTGGTATTTACAAATACTGATAGCAAGATTGCGCTATCTAATGTCAATTGGTATGACGGAGTATCACAAGTTGTAACTCTAACTGGTAAGTTGGTTACACGTTTTGACCGTCGTCCAGGTATTGATAATGCTGAACGTCGTGCACCATATACACAGATTGAAGTTGTATCTGTAAACTAATAAATGTAGGCAGGGCTGCTACTACCTGCGGCAGCCCTGCCTCTTACAAAGGAGACTAATATGATGACTATGTTCGCTACAAGACGTTGTCCAGTTTGCTACAAGACTGGAACGGTTATGGTTGATGAGGCAGAGTTGCTTCATTATTTGCGTGGCAATTATATTCAAGACAGTTTCAAGACTATGTCTGTACCACTGCGTGAGCAGATAATTAGTGGAGTACATCCTGATTGCTGGGTATCTATGTTCGGACAAGAACGAGAGGACAGTATCAATGACTAGCAAATATATAGAGGCTGATTGTCGCAAGTGTGATGCGCCAATTGTTATACCAGTATATGACTGGGAACCTAGTGGTAATAACTTCTGTCAGCCCTGCGCTATGAGTTATGTCGGCGCAGTGCCAGATGATTACGAGCCAACAGATAAGCAGATGAATCCACATTACTACTCTGATACAAGTTCATTTACAGAAGGCGGTGTTACCTATGGAGGCAGAACTAACTGAGCAGCAACACTCAACAGGTGAGGATACCTATTGGGTAGTGAATATAAATGTAGGACTAGGTAAGCGCAAGATATTCTCAGAGTATCCAACGCTGGCGCAAGCAATGGCTGATGTAGCAGCGTCACATTGGGATGATGAGATGCACCTTAAAGTAGTAACCCTAAAAGCATATAACAAATACCATACAGGAGACGATAATGCCTAAGAAGAATACAACCGAACAGTCACAGCGTGCCAAAGCCTATGACTGGGCAATGAGAGTGTTATGTAAGCGCCACTATGACGAGTTCAAAGAACTCTATGCCAAAATTCTTAAGGAAGAATTCGGTCTAGATACAGCAGGCGCAGCCCATAAACAAATCAGCAAGTACGTATAGGAGACTGAGATGAGTCTATTAAAAGAACTACAAGATATTAACAAGTGGCTAGATGAAATCATATGGGAGGTAAACAAGTTCAATGAAACCATTGAAGACCTATCAGCCAGATATGCAGACCGCTATTCAGATAGTACAAAGGCATAGAGATACAGCAGACTACTGGGTTAGATACTTCTACAGTAAATCGTGGGAGGAATCAGAGAGCCAGTGGATTACTGTCCGCAATATACTTGACCGTATACTAGAAGAACTAGGAGAGGACAATGAATGAAGTTATCATTCCACACATCTCAACAGGAATCACCTGGCTATACCTCATTGCAATTGGCTATTGCCTATACAGATGGAGTACTAAATGAAGCGCAAGTTAGCAGGGCTATTCAGTTGGGCATTGACTTTATCGTCAGTGCTATTTCCGAGTCAGTCGTATGCAATAGCAGTAGCAGACAGGTTAAAGAACAAGGACGACAACAAGTTGACAATGAACAAAGAGATTCGTTGGACAAAATCCTTGAGCAAATCTTATGCGAAGGCTCTTATCACAGCACAGTATGAAACGTGGGGAGCATCAGAGTTCCGTGCGTTAGCAAAGTTATGGGGTAAAGAATCTGCGTGGGACCACACAGCAGATAACCCTAAGTCTTCAGCATATGGGATACCACAATTGCTGAAGTTAAAACCTGGGACGCCCGCCCCCGAACAAATTGCACGGGGGCTGGCTTACATCCAGCATCGGTATGGCAAACCATCAGTTGCTTGGGCTCATTGGCGCAAGCATAAGTGGTATTAGATTTCCACAAGAGATGCAGGTCTAACCAGCGTAATTGTGGATTCGCAACTGCTGCAGCAGAACGGCGCCATTTGGGTGGGTTGCTCCGCCACCTGCGAACACGGAGCACACAACAACAAACAAAGGAGACACAATGGCAAGACGCAATCAAGGCATCAATGTCAAAGTTCCTAGAGCCAAGGTTATCAAGGCTCTTGAGCAGGCATTGGTTAAGTTAGAAACTAATTATGCAAAGCAAGATGTAGAAGACAAGAAGTATCAACTTGCCCGTGACAAGTGGCAAAAGCAAGTAACTAAACTAGCAACTGCCAAGTTTGCTAAGGCAGAAAATGTACGAGTTAATGTTCGCTGGAATGGTTCAGTAAATATTGACTTTGATTTACCTGCTAATGCTATTAACTTACCTAAAGAACCAGTAAGAACATACGAAACAATGAATGAGTATGCTTACAAGGAAACTAAAGAAGAGATAGAGAACGCTATCCGTGTTCTCAAAATGTGCGATGATGAACTCATTAGC
>Ga0209990_10000876_pt1 | contig 27991 bp, 27 predicted proteins | sample NOAtaG_6_FD_187304 | JGI IMG/M metagenome (GOLD analysis project Ga0209990, IMG submission 187304) | Freshwater lake microbial communities from Lake Erie, under a cyanobacterial bloom - NOAA_Erie_Diel5S_2200h metaG (SPAdes) (version 2) | ecosystem: Environmental > Aquatic > Freshwater > Lake ...
GCCATGATCTTGATGCGGCTTGTGATCGCGGCGGCCATTTTCCACGGCGGATCGGACTTCTCGAAGAGACGGCCGTCGATGCGGAAGCGGATGCGGAGCCGGCGCTCGGCGGGCTCGATGTGGATGTCGCTGGCGCCCTCGTGCACCGCGCTCAGGAGGAGCGCGTTCACGGTCTTGACGACGGGCGAACGGCCCGCGACCTCGCGGAGGTCGTCGATCTCGGCGACCTCGCGCTCGACGACCGAGAGCGAGTTCTCGTCGACTTCCTTGGCGAGCTCGTCGATGACGAACACATTCGCGGCCGGCACATACGCCTCGAGCGCGGCGCGGATCTCCGCGGCGGTCGTGGCGACGATCTGCACGGTCTTGCCCGTGCGGTGGCGGATGTCCTCGAAGAGGTAGAGGTTCGCAGGCTCCGCGACGGCCACCGTGAGCACATCGCGCACGAGGAAGAGCGGCAGCACCAGGTGCTCGAGGAGGTAGTCGCGGCTCAGGACCTCGAGCGCCTTCGGGTCGGCGATGCGCGCGATGTCCTTCGCGAACGGAATGCCGTAGCTCTCGGCCACGACCTGCATGACATCGTAGTCGCTGACGAATCCGAGCGTGACGAGCGTCTCGCCGAGCAGCGCGCGCTGCCCGTTCTCGCGCTGATGCTCGAGCGCGTCGTCGAGCTGCTTCTGCGAGATCAGGTGGCGCGAAACGAGCATCTGCCCGAGCTGGAGCCTCGGGAGCTTGTCGACGATCGCCTGATGCCGTGGAAGAGCGCTCATGCTTGGTCCCTCCGGGAACTCACTGTCAACGCAGGCTTCTCGCGGCGAGCTCGACGCTCTCCGCGCATTCGAATCGGTCTGCGAGGCGCGTCACGCGCAGCGCCTCGCGCACGGCCTGCTGCGGCGCCACGAGACGCAGCGCGCCGCCGAGGCGCGCGGTCTCCTCGGAAAGCCAGAGGAGGCACTCGAGGGCCACGCTGTCGGCCAGCGTCACATTGGCCATGTCGAGCACGACGCTCTTCGTGCCGCGCTCGAAGCGGTCGGTGAGGGCGCGGCGGAAGTTGTTCTCCGCATCGGAGGCGAACTCGCCGCTCGCGATCACGAGCGCGACGGGGCCGTGTTCTTCCCAAGAGATCTTCATGCCGCCTTCCTCCAAGGATCGTTGAGGCCTGCGCCGTGCGCAGCGTTCATCGCGTCGTACTCGGTGAGGTCGACGCGGAAGAAGTGCTTCAGGATGGCCGGATCGAACTGCGTGCCGCCGAGCCGGGCCATCTCTCCGAGCACATCGCCGCGGTCGCGGGCGGTGCGGTAGGTGCGCGTCGAGCTCATGGCGTCGAAGGTGTCGGCGATGGCGATGACGCGCGCGGGCAGCGGGATGTCCTCGCCCGAGATTCCGTGCGGATAGCCGTGGCCGTCGAAGCGCTCGTGGTGGAAGCGCACGCCGTCGAGGATCGGCGCGAACTGCGGAATGTCGCGCAGGATGCGGAAGCCGGTCTCGGGATGCTGCTTGATGAGCTCGTACTCGGCGTCGTCGAGGCGCCCCTGCTTGCGCAGGACGATCTCCGGCACGCCGATCTTGCCGATGTCGTGCACCAGCCCGGCGATGTGGATCTGCTTCACCACCGCCTCGGGCATGCCTGCGGCGGCCGCGATGTCGCGCGAGAGCAGCGCCACGCGCTGCGAGTGGCCGCGGGTGTACGGGTCCTTGGCTTCGATCGCGGAGACGAGCGCCGCGAGCGCGCCGAGGAACATCGCGTCGAGGTCGCGGTAGAGCCGCGCGTTGTCGAGGAAGACCGCCAGGTTGCTGGCCGCGGTCTCGATGAGCGTGCGCTCGAAGCTCGACATCGCGCCGTTGCCGACGACGCGGTCGCCCGCCGCGAGGAGGCCGAGCGCGTCGGCGTCGCGACGGACGGTGGAGACGACGAGATCCTCGCCCACCACCGACGACTTCGCGATCCCGCCGACGGCGTCGAGGATCCGCCGCGCGGCGACGGGCTCGATTCCCTCGGCGATGATGCCGCCGTTCGAGACATTCAGGAGCTGCGCCGCCGGACCGTTCACGCGGAGCGCCGTCCAGCGGCAACCGATCGTGTTGCGGACCTCTGCGAGGATGTTGGTCACGAAACGCATCGGCGAGGCGCCGAGCGCCATCTCCGCCGAGATCGAGTGCAGCAGGTGGAGTTCTTCCCACGCGGCGCTCAGCTGGATGCCGGCGTCCATGCTCGCGAGGCGCTCGGACTCGCTGTTGGCAAGCGCGGTGACGATGCGCGAGAGGCGCATGGCCGTGCGGCGGTCCCACGGGTTGCCTGCAGCCAGGATGCTGCGGGCAAGCCGCGCATCGAGCGACGCGCTCTGCGAGAGGAGTTCGATGGTCTCGCACTCGAGCGCGTTCGACAGCACCGTGGCCACCACGAACCGCCCGCCCGCGAGCGTGCGCGGCAGCGAGACGGGCATGATGAAGAGGCCGTGGAGCGGCTCGGCCGGCTGCTCGGCGCCCGGAACCCAGTTGGCGACGGTCCGTGCGATGGCCGCACGCGATGCCGGCGAGTTGCAGAGCGCGTGCAGCATGTCGCCCGGCGGCGCCGGGAAGACATCTCCTGCCGCCAGGTCGGTCGGCACGAGCACAGCCTCGGCGTCGCGGAGCGAGGCGCTGAGCTGCTGCAGCGGATGGACCGCGCTCGAGACGGTCATGCCGCACGCCGCCTTTCGGAGAGCAGCGACTCGATCTCGGCGAGGAGCGCGCGCGGCGAGAACGGCTTGTGCACCACGCGCGCGATGTTCGCGCTGTCGGCCTCGCCCTCGCGCAGCAGGTGGCCGCGCGCGGTGAGCATCATGACGGGGATGTTCGCGAGACGCGGATCGGCCGACATCGCGCGGGCAAGGCCGATGCCGGTCATGTGCGGCATCTGGAGGTCGGTGACGACGAGATCGGCGCCATGGGTCTGGAGGAGACCGAGGGCCTCCTGGCCATCGAAGGCGGTCACGACATCGTAGCCCGCGTTGCGGAGCTTCAGCGCGACGACCTGGAGGATGTACGCCTCGTCGTCCGCGACGAGAATGCGAATGGTGTTGGTGTCCGGTGCCGCCATGGGTTACGCCGCCTTCCTCGCCGCCTGATCCATCGGAATCGCGAACCAGAACCGCGATCCGACGCCGACCTTCGAGTCGACACCGATCTGGCCACCGTGCATGGCTTCGACAATATTGCGGCAGAGATTGAGGCCGAGGCCCGTTCCCTTCGCAAACTTCTCGTGGTTCTCGACCCTGTAGAACTTTCCGAAGAGCCGCGGGATCGCGTGCTCCGGGATGCCGAGCCCGTTATCGCGCACGCTGACGACGACCGTTCGCGCCAGGTTGTCGGTGTCGACCTCGACCGAGACCTCGCCGCCATCCGGCGTGTACTTGATCGCGTTCGAGAGCAGGTTCAGGATCACCTGCTTCATGAGCGGGCGGTCGGCCGACGCGAGCGCGCCGTGATCCGAACGCGTGAGCTTGAGCGCGATCATGCGGCGCTGGGCCTCGCCCTGCTGCTCGTCGACGCACTTGGCCGCGAGATCGCTGAAGTCGACCTGCTCGTAGGTCGCGCGCGCCATGCCGCTCTCGATGCGGCCGATGTCGAGCATGCGGTCGACGAGCGTGCTGAGCCGGCCGGTCTCCGAGAGGATGATGCCCGCGAACTCGCGGCGCTGGTTCTCGTCCTCGGCCTCGCCGTCGGCGAGCATCTCGGCGTAGGCGCGCAGCGACGCGAGCGGCGTGCGCAGCTCGTGGCTCGCCTTCGCGACGAACTCGCTCTTCATGCGGTCCGCCTCGCGCTCGGTGCGCACATCGCGCACGATGACGGACGCCATGCGGTCGGTGTGGCCGACGAGGTTGACGAGGATCACGACCGGCGTCGCTTCGGAGTTGGTGAGCTCGGTCTCGATGCGGCGGCGTTCGCTGCCGTTCGACTCGATGACGGCCTGGACCGCGCGGAACACGCCGGAAGGCAGGGCCTCGAGCGCATGGCGGGTACCGGCCTGCGTGGCGCTTTCGCCGAGCATCACGCCCGCGGCGTGGTTGGCGAAACGCGTTTCGCCGTGCGAGTCGACGAGGATGACGGCGTCGTTGAGGGAGTCGAGGAGCGCCGACCGCTCGGTGCTGCGGACCTCGATCGCGCGGACGAGGACATCGTTCGCGACCTCGCGCGGCTCGATCGCCTTCGCGGCCACCGCGTTCGCACCGCTCTTCTCGCTGCCCGCGCCCGTCGCCCCCGATTCGGGTGACGAGTCGGCCGGAGCGAAGAATGCGGCCGCGCAGAAGGTCAATGCGGCGGAACCCGCCGCCACCATCCACGCGGCTGCGTCGCCCGGCATCAGATAGCCGCCGACGGCTGCGACCGGAATCGAGGCAAGCGCGATCCATGGGATGCCGGCGCGGCCGTTGCCGGCCGTGCCCGAAGAGCCCTTTGATTGATCGTTGTTCGACTGCATCCCGATTCCTCTCATCTGGCGCGATGCGCCCTTCGTGTCCCCGCGGTGTTCCTGCCCCGAAGCTCCATGCGCCGAGCTACTGCCGTTCCGACGCCAGAGTCTGCGCCACCAGTTCGAAGCTCGGATCGAGCTCGAGCGCCTGCTTCAGGTAGCGGGTGCCCTCGTCCTTCGAACCGGAGCGGCACAGCGCGAATCCGAGCGCCGCAGTCGCATCGGCGTCGGCGGGATCGCGTTCGAGCGCGCTGCGGTACCAGCGCACCGCCTCGTCGAGCTGGCCCGACCGCTCGCTCACCATGCCGCGCAGCGCGAAGCCCGTCGCGTCGGCCTGGTCGAGCGCGATCAGCCGGTCCGCCGCGGAACCCGCGCGGTCGAAGTCGTTCAGCTTGAGCGAGGCGACGGCGAGATCGCGCCATGCCTCGGTCGATTCGGGATAGGTGCGCACGAACTCGGCGAACACCGCGCGAGCCTCGGCGTGCCGGCCGAGCATCGCAAGCGAGCGGCCCTCGTGACGCAGGACATCGGCGGGAATCGTCGCGACGCGGCCATCGGCCTTGGCGACCGCCGCCTCGCGGAGACGCCGGGCGAACTCGAGGCAGCGCTGCCACTCGCCCGCGCGGAAGAGCGCGGCGAGCGCCTTGTCGCCGACGAGCGGCGCGTTCGGCTCGATCGCAAGCGCGCGCTCGTAGCTGCGCGCTGCGGCGAGATCGTCGTTCTTCAGCGTCGAGATGTCGCCGATCAGCTCGTGAAACGCGGCGTTGTGCTCGAAGTACGAGAGCTTCGGGAGCATCAGCTCGCGCGCCTCGTCGAGACGGCGCTCGGCGACCATCAGCTCCGCAGCCGCGAGCACATACGCGATCCGCGCGCTGTCGAGCTCGGCGGCCTTGAGATACGACGCGATGGCCTTGTCGGCCTCGCCCCACCGCTGCTGCACGATCCCGAGGTAGTAGTGCGGCTCCGCGAGCGCCGGATCGCTCTCGATCGCCTTGCCGAGCGCCTCGACGGCGCGCTCGAGGCGGGATGCCTCGATCTCGACCCGTCCGAGGAGCGTCCAGTAGCGCGCTTCCTTGTCGCTTCGCGCGATGGCCGACTCGATCTCGCGGCGGGCCTTGTCGAGATCGCCCGACTCGAAGGCCTGCTTGGCCTGATCGAAGCTCACGAGGCTGGTCGTGCGGCGGAAGCGCTCGTCGGCCTCCCGGCGCGCCTCGAGGCCGGCCGTGCGCGGCGCGCACGCGCTGAGCGCGAGGACCGCGGCGGCGATGCCGCACAGCGCGGTCGAGGGAAGGGAGCGAAGCGAGATCGGCATGAGGGACTCCGGTTTCGTTGGACTGGCGGCCGGGAGTGGCCGCGGATTGGTCACGGAATGGCCGCGGAACTTCAGCTGGGATTCGTGCGGTGAACGACAGGACTCACTGCGGCGATGCAGGCGACGGATCGGTCGCGTTCGCCTGCGCCGGCGCGGGTTCGGCGGCGGGCGTCGTGCCCTCCGCGGACGCCTGCTCCTTCTCGGGCGCCGTCGACGGCGCCACATTCGCGCCGACCTTCAGCGTGTCCTGGAGCATGCGCCGCATCATGCTGCGCTCGTAGTTCGCGCTCTCGGCCGACCCGGAACCCTTCAGCTCCTCGCGGAGACGGATGATCTCGGGCTGGTTCGCCGAAAGCCGCAGCGAGTTCTCGACATGGTGCAGCGCGAGCTTCTTGTCGCCCTTCGCGATCGCGTCGAACGCCTTCTGGTTCTGCGACGCGGTCAGGCGGTCGCGCGACCACGGGAGCAGCCCCTCGCGCGAGCCGATCTGGACGGCCGCCGCGAACTGCTCGGCCTCGTCGGCCCAGACCTTCGCGATCTGGTCCTTCACGATCGTCGGCGTCACGAGGAAGATGATCTCCTCGCGCTTCAACTCGTCGTCATAGCCCTTGAAGGCGTTGCCGAGGAGCGGGATGTCGCCGAGGCCCGGCACCTGCCGGCGCTCGATCTTGGTGTCTTCCTTGAAGAGTCCGCCGAGCACGAGCGTCTGGCCGTCCTTCACGCGGACATTGGTGACGATCTCGCTCGTGTCCTCGTTCGGCACCGACTGCGTGGCGCCGTCGGTGGTGGTGAGCGTCTCGATCTTCGCATCGCTGATGCTCGGCGCGAGCTCCATGCGGATCGAGCCGTCGTTCGAGATGAACGGACGGAAGATCAGCTTGATGCCCGAGTCGAGGAACTCGACGGTCTGCGTGGTCGCGGTCTGCGTGGTCGTCGAGGTGAGGTAGCCGACGCGGCGGCCGATGAGGATCTGCGCGCGCTGCCGGTTGAGCGCCATGATGCGCGGGCGCGCAAGCACGGTGGTGTCGGTCACGCTGTCGAGGAGCCGCAGGAACACCGCGACATCCGACGAGAGCACGCCGACGCGCATCGTCGACGGACGGTCCCAGCCCGCGACGCCGGTGTTCACCGAGGTGCCGCGGTTGTCGGGGGGCTGGATGCCGCCGTCCGAACCGAGGAACAGGTCGTTCGCACCCGAGAGCGGGTTGGTGAGGTCGCTGAAGTCGAGGCTGCCGATCACGGAGATGTCGACGCCGAAGCCGTCGTTCTGCTGCACCTTCGACGAGACGACGGTGGCCTCGACGACGACCTGCGCCGGAGGCGTGTCGATCTCGGCGAGCAGCTTCTCGACGGCCTTGATGTTGTCGGGATAGTCGCTGACGACGAGCATGCCCTGGAAGGCCCAGCCGTCGGTGCCGCCGTCGGTCGCGGAGGGCTGGAAGCCCTTCTCGACATCGCCGACGAACGACGCCTTGCCCTGATCCGAAAGCAGCGGCTTGATGAACTCGTTCGCGTCCTTCGCGTTGAGATACTGGAGCGAGAAGTTGCGGCTCACGCGCTTGAGACGCGCGGTCGCGATCGCTTCCCACTCGGCCGCGGTGTACACATAGATGAAGTTGCCGGCCTCCTCCATGCGGAGGTCGTTGGCACGCAGCACGACATCGAGCGCCTCGAGGATGGTCACATCGTAGAGGTTCGCGGAGATCGTTCCGGTCACGCCCTTCGAGGGAACGATGTTGCGGTTCCCCTGCATGGCCAGCATCTGCAGCGCCTGCAGGACATTGGTGTCCTGGAACTGCACGGTGAAGGTCTCCTGCGCGCCCGAGCCGCCCTCGGGGCGCACCGCCGCCGGCGGCGGGTCGACCTTCGGCTTCTCGGCTGCGTCCTGCGCAGCGGCGACCGCTGCGGTCAGCGAGAGCGCCAGCGTTGCGCCGACGCTCAGGAATGCACGGTGGTTGGACGGGCTGTGCTTCTGCATGATGTTGCTCCCCCTGACAACTCGTTCGCGACCGGAAGTGGTTCCGAAATCAGCGTTCGGCTTCATGGCTTGCCTCCACCGGTGCGGGGCGCCGGCCTGACCGACTTCGACTCGGGCATGAGCGGCATGCGCACCACGAACTCGCGGCCCTCGTAGCCGAGCACCACGGCCGCCTCGAGCACGCCGACAAGCGTGAACGCGGTTCCATCCGATGAGGTGACCGTGTCGCCGATGCGGACGACCTTGTTGTCGATGACGGCGACCTGGAGTCCGGCGCCCGCGGAGTTCACGCGGACCGTCTCTGCGGACGCGCGCAGCGTCTCGTAGCGCGACGGCGCAGTCGACTCGACCGGTTCCTCGGTGGTTTCGACAGGGTCGGCGGTCTCGTGATGCACCACCGTCGACTCCGGCTGTGGCGTCGTCACGGCCGCGCTCGGCAGCGGGAACACCTTGCTGTCGACGCTGAACGGATCGCGGAGGTCCGCGCCGATGGCGGGGAGCTTCGGATCGAGTTCGCTCGGCTGCACGGGCTTCGACGCCTGCTCGGCGGTCGGCTCGGCGATCGCGGTCTTCGGGATGTTGGTGAGGATGCGGATGCGCGCCCAGAGCAGGAGCCCCATGGGCTTCGCCCAGATGAGGAGCGCCACGCAGGTCACGAGCGCAAGGGCGATCTTGCGGCTGCGCGGAGCCTTGCCGATGGGTGCATGCTTCGGCATGCGGATGTCGAGTTGGCCGATCTTCATGGCTTCACCTCGCCTGCGGTCTCCGCAGCGCTGCCGTAGACGGCGTCGAGTTCGAGAGTCGCCTTCACGAACGGCGAATCCCAGTCGGCCTCGCGGCGGTTCTCCTTCTTGGGCTGCTTCTCGATCGTGAGCTTGATCGCACGCACGAGCCGGTCGCTTCCTTCCGCACGCGTCAGGAGTTCGAGCACCTCGGGAAAGGTCGCGATCATCTCGACCGAGACGGGCACGGCGCGGTACGGCATGCGCGGCCCCGGCGATGCGGGAACCGACTCGCCGGCGTTAATGACCTGCGTCAGGACATGCGGGCTCGTCTCGACCGCGAGCATGCGCATCAGCGTCGCCTGGTCGGTGGTGGGCGGAATGCTGCGGAGCACCGTCTGCGAGGCGCGCTGCACCTGCTGGACCCGGTCCTTCAGCGCATCGCGCTCCTTGGTCGCGGAGTCGATCTGCGCGGCACGGCCGAGCAGGCGGCCGCACTCGATGGCGCGCGCCTCGGCCTTGCGGAGCGCGGGATAGGCGACGAAGCCGATCACGAGCCCGAACGCCGCGAGCGAGGCGCCCAGCAGGGCGAAAGATGATCCGGATGCACGCATCATGGCTTCGTATCCCCCGTGTCGATGACCGTCGTGATCTGCGGCAGCTTCCAGCGCTTCTCGAGATCGGCGACGAACGAGACCTTGTACTCACGCGCGTTCTTGCCGCGGAACTCGTAGCTGCGGCTCGACTCGAGCGTGACCTTCGACATGGCCGGAAGCCGGCCGAGGCCGTCGACGATCGCGCCGACATCGCGGTCGTCGAGCGCGATGCCCTCGATGACGCAGACGAGCGAGCGCGCGGTCGGCGCATCGCTCTCCTTGGCCCCCTTCCGCTGCTTGCGGTTGGTGCCCTGGACATTCTGGTACTCGATCGTGATGCTCTTGATGAGCGCGCCCTTGGGGAGCGAGTCGGAGACGGCGCGGATCACGCCGTTCGCGGGGATCGTGTTCACGAGCGAACGCTGGAGCGTGAGCGAGCGGGCGATCTGCTTCTCGACGGCGCGGAGCGCGTCGACTTCCTGCTCGATCTGGATGACGGGGGCGCCTTCCTTCTGGGCCGCCGCGAGCTGCGCACGCGAGTGGGTCTCGAGCCAGGTGGCTGCGCCGAGCACGGCGACGGCCAGGCTCGCGATCACGCCGGAGGTGAACACGACGCCACGGGTCGCACGGCCGGCGCGGATGCGCGAGACCGTGCTTGCCGGAAGAAGATGGAACTGTCGACGACTCATGCCGCTGCCTCCACTGCGGCCAGCGCACGGCTTCGGCACGCAAGTCCGAAGCAGGTGAGCCAGTCCGCGATCTCGCCGCCCTGGGGAATTCCGATGCTCGCGAAGTCGATCGCCGCCGTGGCCGAAGGCAGTTCGTCCTCGCACTGCACGACCGTCGAACGGCAGGTTTCCTCGATGATGCTGCCCATGCGCGGCTCGGCGCCGTGCGGTCCGGAGAGCACGATGCGCGCAGGCTGACCGCCGCGGAAGGTGACGCCGAAGTAGCGCAGGCACAGCGCGAGTTCGCCGGCGAGCGAGTCGATCGTCGCGCGGGTGGCGGCGAGCGCCGCCTCCTCCATCACCGCGTCCACGGGCTCGCCGTGTCCGCGCGCCGCGGCAAGCCGCTGGGCGCGCAGCATCGCTGCGCTGGTCGCGGGGACCGAAAGACGGGATGCAACAGCCTGGTCGAGCGCATCGCCACCCACCGGAACCTCGCGGCAGAACGCGATGCGGTCGCCACGAAGCACCATCACGAGCGAGCCCTGCTGCTCGACATGGAGCACCGCGCGGATGTCGGTCATGTCGCTGTCGCGCCGCGCGCGGCGGCTGAGCGCGCGCGCGACGGCCGCAAAGCGCGGCTCGACGGCGATCGGCTCGAAGCCGGCGTCGATGAAGTGGTTGCACGCGGCGATGAGGTCGGGCTCGTTGACGGCGATGAGGAGATGCTCCTCGCGCCCTTCCTGCGAGTTGGTGGGCGCACCGGTCGGCAGCGCATCGGCGACGAGGTTCTCGCGCGCCATGCCCGTGCGCTCGGCGGCCTCCCACGCGACGGCCTCGCGGCCATCGGCCCCGGCGATCGCCGGCACGCGCACCACCGACATGCGCGCGATGTTCGGCGGCAGGCCGATCACGACCTCGCGGCCCGTGAAGCCGGCGTGGCGCAGCTGCTTGGCGACCGATTCGGCGCGCTCGATCAGCGTCGAGCCCGCCGCAACGCGCATCTCGACGCCGCGGAGCGGTGCGTCGGGTCCGGTGCGCACTTGAAGTGCGCGTGGTTGTTCAGCGCAGAGATCGAGCCCGATGGGGCCGATGCTTCGATGCCATGGCAGACGCGAGCGGGACATACTCTGACCTCCGTGACGGAATCGTCAGTCGGTTTCGTCGGCGTTTCCGAAGGTTCGCTTTGGCGAGGTCCTGATCGCTGCGACAATTTCGCGGACGCTGCGGCCCGCAACGATGCTGCGGGCAGGTCCGCGCGCAGTTACTGCACGACCGGCGCATCCGCACCGAGGTCGGTCACACGGACCTTGCCCGTGAACGGCGCGAAGTCGATGCGGTAGGCGCGGTCGGGGCTGCGCAGCACGACCGATCCCCCCGTCGACGCAGCGCCGGAGGGCGAGACCAGGCCGCCCATCGGATCGAAGGTCAGGTCGCGCGAGACGCCGTCGATTGCAGCGGACTCGACCCGGAGGCCCGCGTAGAGCCCGTCCCGGCCGAAGTCGACCCGCAGCGCGCCGCCGGCCCCCGCGCCGGCGATCGGGTCGCGGACGAGGACGGCGGTCTCGGGATCGAAGGACGCGTCGAGCTCGGCGGCGCCGAGCGCGAGCACGCACCAGCCCGATCCGTCCTCGAAGAAGTGGATCCGACGGAACTCCTGGCGATTCATCGCATCGCCCTGCGCGAACGCAAGGTCCGCGATGAGGCGTCGCGTGGCGGACTGCGCATCGATGTCGCCACGGCCGCTCAGGATCGGCTGGACGCACAGCGCGGCAAGGCCGAGGATCGCGATGGTCACAAGCACCTCGGCAAGCGTGAACGCCGCCGCGCGGTGTCGACCTGCCTGTCGTGGGTCATGTCGGAGCGCGTGCATCGCGTGGGCGTGGACTCAGGGCTGGCGCAGCGCGTCGCGCAGCTTCGCGTAGTCGATGTCGATCTTGATGTCCGAAGGCTTCAGATCGCTGAGATTCGTGACCTCGGAGCGGATCTGTCCGCTGCGAAGCAGGTCCTTCAGGCCGGCGACCTCGTAGCGAAGCTGCTTGATCTCCGACACGAGCTGCTCGCGCTGCACGCCCGAATCGAGCGCGCGGGCTCGGTCGGTGTTCTGCTCCTGACGCTCGATGTTGCGCGCGCTCGGCTCCGGCGGAACGGCATCGGCGCTGCGTGCGAGCGACGCGGTACCGCGCGACCAGAGCGTCCATGCACAGACGAAGGCCGCGACGGCGGCCAAGGCGACGACCAGCCTCGACGAGGCGTGCCCGGTGGGCGCACCTGCGAAGTAGGCGCGCTCGTGGTCGTTTCCGCTTCCGTTTGAATCGCTCATGATTTCCTCGCGTGGGTTCCTCGCGTGGTTTCCTCGCTCGGGTTCCTCGCGTGGGTTCCTCGCTCGGGTTCCTCGCGTGGTTTCCTCGCTCGAGAGACCGGTCGCGCATCGGCCGGCGCCGGACGGGCGCCTCGCCTCCGCCTGCTTCAGAAGTTCGCCGAGGACCATGCCGCGGCGCGAATCGGGCCGCATGGAGTCATCCATGCGGCCCGGTGGTGTCGTGGGTCGGCCACCCCGTGGTCAGGCCACGGGTCGGTTCCCGCTCGGGATGCACCGGAGTTCAATCCGATGCGCGGCCCGCGAGTCGGGCGTGTGTGTCATAGAACCAGTCGCATCCGATCACCAGGTATCGATGTCGGCCTGCGTGATGCCATCCGGCAGCGCGGAGCAGGTGACATGGATGGTCTCGGTGATGTCGGCGGTGTTGGTGTTGTCGCCGAACACATATTCCCAGTTGTTCGGAGCAACCGGCTCCTGGGTGAGATACGGCGCCTGGCCCGCGGGCGGGCTGAGCAGATCGTCGAAGCCGGTGGGCAGCGTGCCGCCGTTGCGCACCCGGTAGAGCTCGATCTGGCCGCGCAGCGTCTGAAGCTGGCTGCGGATCGAGCTGGCGGTCGCCTCCTGCGAGGCATTGGTGAACTGCGGAACCACGATCGCAGCAAGGATGCCGAGAATGACGACCACGATGAGGATTTCGATCAGGGTGAAGCCACGACGCTTCGGGTTTGCACGACGCATACGAGAGTTCCTTTCCCTCAGACACTGAACCTGACGCATCGATCAGCCCGAGGTTCGGCTCGATCGACGCCTGGACCTTCCCACGCGGGTCCACGCGCACACACCAAGTGCCGTTGCGGAGGTCTCCCCCACAACGGCGTTGCTCGAATCCCTCCCTAGGGCCAAGTCCCCTCCCTCAGAAGACGAGGCCAAGGATGCGAACATCGAAGGATCGACTCGGGGCGCGGGTCACTTGAAGTGACGCCTCGCATTCGCGGTGCAAACAGTCCGTCAGGTCCAGATAGCACCGACAAACCGGCTCCCATGCGATGAATCAACGGGGCGCGCGAGAGTTCTCGGGCGTGGCCAGCGCGATTACGCGGCCGCGGCGTCGAACTTGACCGCGATGCGGTAGCGCGAGCCCTTGCGCTCGCACCGCATCACCTCGCACCGCATCACTAGGCCTTGGGCCGGGCGTGCCGATGGATCGCTGAATCCGACCGACACGCGGGTGCCCGCCTGCAGCGGCGCATCGGCGGTTCCGCCGATCCACCACGGAGCGCCATCGAGTTCGTCGAGCTCGACCAGCGCGCCGAGGCTGCTTCCAAGTGCGAGGACAGACGCGGTGCCGGGCACCTTCCATCGCGGGTTCTGCCGACGCTCGACCTTGAAGTCGGCGGCAAGCAGCTCCACGAAGGGCCAACCGCCGTCGGCGCGCCGCCAGTCGGAACTGCGGCTGCGGACGGGAGTCTCTGTGCATGCATGCGCCATCGTGGCGCGAGGGTCGGCATTCGGGCGGGGGTGACTTGAGAACGGCCCTCGTCTCGACCGATACTGACGGCAATTCATGCTTCGATTCCCCTCCGAAGGCGATATAACTTCGTGCATGCATGTCACCGCGGTGAGGCATCTTGCCGTGCCGACCGGCACGGCTGCGGCGACGGTGATCGCGCGCGAGCCTTCGGCGGATCCGACGATCGAGTCGCGGCGCTTCCTGCGGCTCGAGTCGTTGCCGGACATCGCCTTCCGCGCGCACTTCGAGGAACTCATCGTCAGCGGCGTCTACACCGTGCTGCACGACCGCCTGCTGGTGCTGCGCGTCATCGGCGGCGGAACGCGTCGGTTCGCGGTGGTCGCGTCGGAGTCGGCAGGCGAAACCACGACCTATCCGCGCGCGGGCCTCGAGAGCAAGCCGCAGGTGACCGCGGTCGCCGCAGCGGTCGCCGACGAGTCCGGCCTGCTGGCCCTCGTCGAGGCGGAAGCGCGTCAACGCCCGGTCTTCCACGGCGTGACACCCGATGGCGTGACCTACTCGGGGTTTGTGGCGATCCACTCCGAGGCGCTTCTCAAGGCGCTCAATGCGGTCCCGCGCAGTGCCGCGCGCCTTGCGCAGAGCGTGACGGTGTTCGCGATCGGCGAGGACATCGCCCTGCCTGCGGGCCTTCTGGTCGGGCTCGAACGCGCGCGGGAGTGACCCCGCCGCTCGTCCCCCCGCTGCTACCCACCCCGCTGCTACCATCGTGGCTTGGGCGCAAACGCCCGAGGATTCGCATGACCACGATGACCCCTGCCGCCCAGACCATCGCCCGCGCCCTCTTCCCGGAGACCCCCTCCAAGGGACGCGTCTACAACTTCTCCGCCGGTCCGGCGGTCATGCCCGAAAGCGTGCTCGAGCAGATCCGCGAGGAGCTGATCGACTGCCGCGGCGGCGGCATCGGCCTCCTCGAGCTCTCGCACCGCGGGGCGCTGTACGAAGACCTCAACAACGAGGCCGAGGCCGCGTGCCGCAAGGCCGCGGGCGTCGGCAGCGACTACGCCGTCTTCTTCATGCCGGGCGGCGCGACGCTGCAGTTCGGCCTGCTGCCCCTCAACTTCCTCGGCGAGAACGACACCGCCGCATACATCGACACCTCGATCTGGTCGTACAAGGCCTACACCGAGGCGCTGCGCTGCCGGCCCGTGACGGTCGCGTTCGACGGCCGCGCGCTCGCCGCGAAGTATTCGCGCGTCCCGAAGAACGGCGAGTTCGCCGAACCGAAGGGCGCGAAGTACCTCCTCTACTGCCAGAACAACACGGTCGAAGGCACCACCTTCTGGGCGCCTCCCGAAACGACGCTGCCCCTGATCGGCGACGCGACGAGCGACATCTTCTCGCGCCCGTGGGACTTCACGAAGCATGTGATGGTGCTCGCGGCCGGGCAGAAGAACCTCGGCGCGTCGGGCGCGAGCCTCATCGTCGCGCGCAAGGACTTCATCGCGAGCGCCACGCAGAAGCTCCCCACGATCCTGCGCTTCGAAGACCACGCGAACGCCGGCTCGCGGCTCAACACGCCGCCGACCTTCGCCGTGCGCGTGATGGGCCTCATGGCCGAGTGGACGCTCGCCGTCGGCGGTCCCGAGGCGATCGCCAAGCAGAACGCCCGCAAGGCGAACCTCATCTGGGACGCGGTCGACCGCTCGGGCGGCTTCTACTCGTGGCCCGCCGAGAAGTGGTGCCGCTCGCACCTCAACATCTGCTTCAAGACGCCGAAGGCCGAGCTCGACGCCAAGTTCGTCGCCGAAGCCGAGAAGCACAGCCTCTTCGGCCTCCTCGGCCACCGCGAGGCCGGCGGCATGCGCGCGTCGATCTACAACGCCTTCCCCGCGAAGGGCTGCGAGATCTTGGCGCAGTTCATGGACGAGTTCGCGAAGCGCAACGGCTAAGTCGTAGTTTGAGCGGCCGCCGCTGCGGCGGCGGCCTTTGGTGCTGCTCGCGCTGGGCGCTCGACGCTACCCCTTCACCCCCGCGAGAGTTCGAAGCGGTCGCGCGTCGACACATATGCGGCGCCGCCCATGCGGCCGACGGCGGCGAGCTTCACCGGGTCGATGTGCATGCGCTCGTTCGCGAGCCCATCGTCGACGCGCACATGCACCACGCGGCCGAACACGCAGTTGCCCGCGCTCGGCGTGCCGGGCGGCGCAAACCGCCGGACCTCGATCGTCTCGCACTCGAAGTGGATCGGGCTCTCGGCAAGCGCCGGCGCCGCGATCTTCGCGCACGCGCGCGGCGTGAGGCCCGCGTAGGCAAACTCGCTTTCGCCATGCGCAAGCTCGGCCGCGCACTTCACCACGGGCGCGATGTTCGCCTCGGTCGCGATCGAGATCGAGAAGCACCCCGTGCCGCCCTCGGCCACGGGCTTCGCGTTCGCGAGCGAATCGTTCTCGCTTCCATCGCGCTTGTTCACGGGGCAGAACATCACCACCATCGGTTCGGCGGACACGCCGTTGAAGAACGAAAACGGCGCGAGATTGTGCTGCCCGCGCGCATTCACCGTGCCCACGACCGCGATCGGGCGCGGCACGATCGCGCCGACCATGAGGTTGTAGCGCAGCGCGTGCGCCAGGCTTTCGGTATCGATCTCCATCTCAGCGTTCCTTCCGGGCCGACATCTCGGCCTCCACGCGCGCGAGCAACCCGTCCATCGCGCGTTCGATCATCGCCAGCATGTCGTCGAATCCATCCTCGCCGCCGTAGTACGGGTCGGGGAGATCAGCATGGCCGCTCGACGCGTCGAACGACCTGAGCAACACCACCCGATCCCGCGGCGCACCCGCCGAGAGTACATGGCGCTCATGCGTCCGGTCCATGCACACATAGAGGTCGTGCGCCTCGGCGCCGCGAAAGTCGCGCGTCTGCAGTTCCCGCGCGCGGCCGTCGGTCGGGTAGCCCGCCGAGCGCAGGACGGCCAGCGAACGCCGGTCGGGCGGCTCGCCCTCGTGGTAGCCGTGGGTGCCCGCCGAGTCGATCGCCAGCCGAGGAAGGATGCCCGCACGCTCGGCCCGCGCCCGGAACACATTTTCTGCCGCAGGGCTTCTGCAAATGTTCCCAGAGCAGACAAAGACAATGCGGTACAGAGCCGAATGAGAAGACATGCCGCGAGTGTATCGCGGCAGGTCCGATAGACTGCGCTCGGCGCCGCGACTCCGCGGCGCCGTACCCGCTTGCGATTCTCCCGATGAGCTTTGAATTCGACCTTCTCGTGATCGGCAGCGGGCCAGCGGGCCAGCGGGCCGCCGTTCAGGCTGCGAAGGTCGGCAAGCGTGTCGCCATCGTCGAGCGCCAGCGCATGGTGGGCGGCGTGTGCCTGCACACGGGCACCGTCCCGAGCAAGACCTTCCGCGAGGCCGTGCTCTCGCTCACGCGCGTGCCAGCGCTGCAGGACGGCTCCCCCGTCGAGCGGCCGCGGCCGACGATGACCGATCTCATCCACCGCGTGAACGAGGTCGTCGAGCGCGAGCTCGATGTCGTCGCGCGGCAGCTCGTGCGCAACGATGTCGAGCTCCTCAGCGGCAGCGCGTCGTTCATCGACCAGCACACCGTGCTCGTCGACTCGGGCACCTCGGCGCGGCAAGTCACCGCCGAGTTCATCCTGATCGCCTGCGGCAGCAAGCCGGCGCCCGCGCCGGTCGAGGCCGACCACCGCACGGTGCTGACGAGCGACGACATCATCCGCCTTCCCAAGCTCCCGCGATCGATCGCGGTGATCGGCGCCGGCGTGATCGGCCTCGAGTACGCGTCGATGTTCGCCGAACTCGGCGTCGAGGTCACGCTCGTCGACCGTCACCAGCGCCTGCTCGAGTTCTGCGATGCCGAGATCGTCGACGAACTGATCCACCAGATGCGGCAGAAGCGCGTCACCTTCCGCCTCGGCGAGGCCGTGAAGAAGATCGACAGCGGCAAGGGCGTTGGATGCGCGTCGATCGAGCTCGAGAGCGGCAAGCGCCTCGTGGTCGACGCCGTGCTCTTCTCGGTGGGCCGCGTCGGCGCGACCGAAGGTCTCGCGCTCGAGAAGGCGGGCTTAAAGGCCGACGAACGCGGGCGCCTCACCGTCAACGCGAGCTACCAGACGCCCGTGCCGAACATCTCGGCGGCGGGCGATGTGATCGGTTTCCCCGCGCTTGCATCGACGAGCTCGGAGCAAGGCCGCCTCGCGGTCTGCGCGATGTTCGGACTCGAGGCGAAGCCGGCGCCCGCGGGCTTCCCCTACGGCATCTACGCGATCCCCGAGATCTCGATGGTGGGCGCGACCGAACAGCAGCTCACCGAGAAGAAGATCCCCTACGAAGTCGGCGTGGCGCGCTACGCAGAGATCGCGCGCGGCCAGATCCTCGGCGACGACAGCGGCTTCTTCAAGATGATCTTCCACCGCGAGACGCGCGCGCTGCTCGGCGTCCACTGCATGGGCACGCAGGCGACCGAACTGATCCACATCGGCCAGGCCGTGCTGACGCTCGGCGGCGGGCTCGACTACTTCCTCGAGACGGTGTTCAACTACCCGACGCTCGCGGAGTGCTACAAGGTTGCCGCGTACAACGCCGCGAACCACCTGCGCGTGGCGAAGGCCGTCGCGGAGCCGGTCTGAATCTGCGCGGGTTCGCGGTGCGCGCGCTCGACTTCGGGCGCGGTGCGCGTATACTCGCACCGTCTTTCACAACCGGGGCCGACTAGCTTCGACCGGACGCACCCTGTCCATCGTTGCGAGCCGTGGAGCATCCAGGCCACGTAAAAAGGATGCAAAACAACAACTGCCAACACGCAGTACGCTCTCGCTGCCTAATACCAGCGACGTGGAGTGGACCCGACGCCCGATGAGGTCCACCCGCGCAAAAAATCGGGCTGGTTCCAAAGCGCCGCCTGGCCGCAGAGGAACGAGACTTCAGTCAGGCTGGTCTGGGGTTGGCGCCCGCCGCGAGCGGATGCCCCGGACGAGATTGAAATCGCGGACACGCTCGTAGACGCGGTGGAGAGGACGTATCGGCACGGGGGTGCGAATCCCCCCGGCTCCATTCAAACAAACAACGCCCTGGCATTGCCAGGGCGTTGTTCGTTTGAATGACCATTGAGCGGCGGCTGCTGCGGCAGCCGCCTTTGGTGCTCGAACGAAACCCACGCCTTCCCAAAGCCACTGCACAACCGCTGGTGTCCGCACACTCCTCGTGAGGAAGCTTCGATGCAAGTCCCTCTCGCCCACGCCCGCCTTTCAGCCGTCGTCCTGCTCGCCGCAGCCGCGACCACTCAAACCACGGGTGCCCTTGGACAAAGTCCAAGGAACGGATGATGTCAGCCGTCGACTCCGGCGTCCGTCGTTCCGTGGACTTCGTCCACGGGCACCCGTTGCTGTCCTAGCACCAAAGGGAGCGGCCCAGCCTCGCGCCGCATCAAAAAACCACGGGCGCCCTTTCGAGCGCCCGTGGTGCGTGCGTCCCTTTCCGCACTTGTCTTCCCCCGGTTCCCTCTCCGCCCCGCAGGCGAAGTCTGTCGTTCAGCGACGGCGGCGGCGAATGCCGAAGACCGCAGCGATGCCGAGCACCGCGACCGCGCCCGGCGTCGGAACCGCGCTGTTGAAGCCCTGGATCGACGCGTCGCCGACATCGGCGCCCGTCAGGTTGGTCTGCGCGAGACCAAGCTGGAGGAGGAGCGCCGCGAAGTTCGACGACACGAGCAGGTTGCCGGTCGCGCTGAAGGTGTCGGCCGTCGGACTCGCGCCCGTCAACCCGATATCGAAGAGCACGCCGAGGCCGCTCACACGGTCCGCGACCTTGAACCCGTTGTCGAACAGGATCTCGAAGTTGCCGACGGTCACCGCGTTGTTGAAGGTGATCGAGCCGCGGTGATTGATCGAGCCCGAGAAGGTCCCGAAGAAGTCGTTCGCGTCGTACCGGAAGGTCGTCGGCAGCTCGGCCGAGGTCGGCGGCGTGATGACGAACGCGACCGAGTTCGGGCCGAGGTTGCCCGGCGTGATCACGCCGTCGCTCACGCCCGTGAGCTGGAGGTTCGCGGCCGACTGAAGCAGCGCGAGATCGAGAAGAACATTCGTCTGACCTCCGACGGTCTGGACGAAACCGGCCGACGCGGTGGCGGTGGCGCCACCTGCCAACAGCAATGCGACAGCAGTGCGATTGAAACGCATAACTCACTCTCCTTTTCGACTGTGCTGACAACTCCAGCGCTCTCCCTCCGGCCGCGCAGCATGGCTGCGAAGCTGGGGGACCTCGGCACACACCGAATGTCCCGAACCCTGGATCCGCGCGATGGGTTCCACGACGGGCCGTTGAAGCCCGCGCTCCGATGAACCCAGAGCGAGGTGAAAGAAATGGTCCCGATGTGTTCCTTGCCCTCGCAAGGATCGGGGTGCATACTCTTACGAAGAACTTGCCCCTGCGGATTCAGCCTGTGCGGAGACTCGCGAAATCTTGTGCGCGCGCGAGCACATGAGGCGCAATCGCCCCCCGATGAGGTCATCTTTCGTACGGATTCGCCGCGAGGCGCCTCTACACGATGCCATCGCCTGCGTATCCCCAGTCGTCGGGCCGCTTTCGTGAAGCGGAAATTCGGCCGAGGAAAGTCAGGGTAGAGTCGAGGCAAGAGAGAGTGCCTGATGAGCGCCCACCGCAACTCTTCCATGACCCAGACCAACTGGGACCTGATCCGCGACGCGGCAGGTAGCACGCCGACCTCGCAGGCAAGCCTCGAGGAAGTCGCACGCCGCTCGTGGCCCGCGATCTATGCGTTCATCCGCGCGTCCGGCCGCACCCCCGACGACGCCAGCGAGCTCACGCAAGGCTTCATCTGCGATGTCTTCCTGTCGCGCCACCTCCTCGAGAAGGCCGATCAGTCGCGCGGGCGCTTCCGCACGCTCGTGATGGGATCGGTGCGCAACTACCTCGCCGACATGCATCGGCGCAAGACCGCGACCACGCGCCGGCCGAAGAACGCGAACATCGGCCGGCTCGACGACCTCGCCGAACGGACGAGCGAACCGGCCGGCATGCCCGCCCTCACGCCCGAGGCCGCGTTCAACTCGCGATATGTGGCGTCGATCATCCGCGCCGCCACCGAGCGCCTGCAGCGCGCGCTGCTCGAGGAAGGCGACGAGGCGGGCTGGGAGATCTTCCGCCTGCGCGTCCTCCAGCCCTCGCTCGAGGGAACCGCCGTCAGCTACGACGAGATCGCACCCCGTTTCGGACTTGGTAAAGGCGCGTGCGCCGCGCGGCTGCTCCTCGTCAAGCGCCGCTTCGCCACGATCCTGATGGAAGAGCTCCGCGCCACCGTCGACGATCCCGAAGACCTGCAGCACGAGGTCGCCGACCTCCTCGCGCTGCTTTCCCGCTAGAACTTCCGATGGAACAGAGCAGCAACAATCCTCGATCCGACGCGGCGTCCAAGCTGAGCGACACGCTGCGCTGGGCCTTCGAGCTCGACCAGTCCCCCGCCCTCGCGGGCGCCACCTGGCTGACGCGCGAGATCATTCCCGACGCAAAGGATCCGTTCGACGCGATCCTCGCGCCGGGCACCTCGCTCGAGGCGCTGTGCGAGCTGAAGAACGCCTACAAGATGCTGCGCACCACCGGAGTCACCGCCGCCGAGCGCAGCCTTGCCGCGCGCCTCTACGCCGCGACCATCGCGGCGGGCCTCGTGCGCTACAAGACGATGATCTCGACGCAGGCCGCGGCCGCGCTGCTCCGCGCGTTCACCGAACTCGCCGAGGACGACACCATGCCCGAGCGCCTTCGCGAGATCGCCTCGCTCGCGATCAGTTGCCCGCCGCCGGAAGCTCGGTGAATCCACCCCGCTTCGCGGGCGCCGCTGCATCGGGCAGACGCTCAAGCTCCGCAAGTTCCTCCATCGAGAACGGCTCCCAGCGGATGCGCGCCGCACCCAGCGAGTTGCCGGTCGCGAACGCGAGGTCGACGAGCGCGATCTGGTAGCTCGCGAGCGCCGCCACCTCGCGGCTCTGCGCGTCGGCGAGGTTCGCAGACGCGTCGAGCACATCGGTGCTCGTTCGCAGGCCGACATCGAACTGACGCTCCTCGCCCGCCAGCGTGCGTGCGGCGAGCACCGTCTCGAGCCGCGCGGCGAGGATGCGCTGCCAGCTCTGGGTGATCGCGTCGAGCGCGTCGAACACCTCGGTGCGGATCGCCTGGCGCCGCGCCTCGCGCGTCCCGAGCCGCTGCACGCGCTGAAGGATCGCGGCGTTCACGCGCGATTCCGCCACTTCGTTTCCAAGCGGGATCTCGGCGCGGAGGCCGACCTCGAAGCTGTCTGCGTTGCCGAGCGATCCGTACGAATCGTGGAAGTCGGTGCCCGTCCCCTGCAGGTTGTAGCCGTAGTCGAGCACGAAGAGCGGGAGCGCCGCGTTGCGGCGGAAACCGATCTCGCTCTGGTCGATCGCCAGCTGGAGCTCGAGTTCGAGCATCTCCATGCGGTTCGCGACCGCCTCGCCCGCGAGCGCCTCGCCATCGAGCGAGAGCCCAACCGGATTCGGGTCGCTCGCCGGCTTGATCGGCGTCGCCTGCGAGACCGGCAGATCCTCGCGGTTCATGAGCCGCTTCAGCGCGCGCTGGCGGATCCTGAGATTCGAGTCCGCCACGATGATCTGCTCGAGCGTCTTGCCGATGCCGCTCTCGGCGCGCACCACCTCGATCGGCGGCGCGTCGCCCGCATCGACGCGCCGCTTGGCGCGCTCGAGCTGCTTCACCGCGACCTCGTACTGCGCGCGGCGCACGCCGAGCTCGCGGTACGCCGAATAGACATTCCAGTACGCCTTGTCGGCGTTCGCGATCACGCGGATCGCCTCGAGCTTGGTGCGCGTGTCGGCGATCTGCCCCTGCCACGCGGCCACGCGGATCGAGTGCGTGTTCGCGTCGACGCCTGCGCCGCGCAGGAGCGGCTGGCTCATCGAGAAGTTGATCGCTGCGAGCCAGTCGTCGCCGGGCGTCCCGAAGTTGAAGCCGTCGCCCGTGCGGCTGAGCGGCGCCGACAGGTTGATGTCTCCGCCGGTCGCGAGCGGAATGCGGAGCCCCGCGTCGAACGCCTCGGTCTCGGCAGGCCTTCCGGTGGCGAGATCGGCGAACACGCTGTTGTTCGAGCGGTCGTAGTTCGCGAAGAACACGCTCTCGAACTTCGCCTCCTCGGCCGACAGGTTCTCGCGCGCGATCGCGGGGTCGACGAGCTTCGTGCGCAGCTCGAGGTTGTTCGCGAGCACCGCCGAGCGCACCTCTGCGAGCGTGAGCGGCACGGCGTCCGCGGGCACCGCCGGAACGGCGACCTCCGACAGCGTCTTCTTCGCGGCCTCCTCGAGCGTGACGGGCGGCGTCGTCGAGCGCGCGGCCGGATCGACCGACTCGATCTGGCGCAGCTGCGCCTCGGGCATGCGCCACTTCGAGTTCTCGTTGTCGAAGATTCCCGTGCGGCACGCGGGAAGCGTGCCCGCGAGCAGCACCGTCGCCGCCAGAAGATAGGGTTGCGCCGAGTTCCGCTTCATTCGTGCCTCAATGCCTCGATCGGATCAAGCCGCGAGGCCTTGATCGCAGGGAACATGCCGAAGACGAGCCCGGTGAAGGCGCTGAACGCGAAGCTCAGCACGACCGCCCAGAACGGGATGTCGGCCTGGTCGAGCTGGGCGCCCGGGATCTTGGTCAGGCCGAACGCCGCGAGGCGCCCGACCGCGATGCCGATGAACCCGCCGACAAGGCAGAGCGTCACCGCCTCGAGCAGGAACTGGAGCAGGATCGCCATCGGCGTGGCGCCGACCGCCTTGCGCAGGCCGATCTCGCGCGTGCGCTCCGACACCGACACCAGCATGATGTTCATGATGCCGATGCCGCCGACGAGCAGCGAGATGCCGACGATGCCGCCCGCGATCGCGGTGATGCCGGCCGCGAGCGCCTTGAACTGCTCGATGAAGCGGTCGATCGCGGTGACGCTGAAGGTCTCGACGCCGCCCGGCAGGATGCCGCGCATCCTCCGCATCACGAAGCGCACTTCCTCCTGGCCGTCCTCGGCGACTTCCGGGCTCGTGAAGAGACCCTCGACCCGCATGAAGAAGTTGAGGTCCTGCATCTTCGCGGCCACCGAGAACGGGATGAAGATCTCCGCGCTCGAGGTGTTCATGCCGAAGAAGCGCGCCTGCGTGGTCTCGACCACGCCGACGATCGCGAAGCGCCGCCCGCCGATCAGGATCGATTCGCCGACCGGGTTCGCGGGGAGATTGAGCTCGGTGATCGCGTCCGAGTTGATGAGGCAGACCTGCCGCTCGCCGTCCTCGTCGATCTGCGTGAACGGACGGCCCTCGACGACGAAGCGGTTCTGCACCACATGCCAGTCGGGCCAGATGCCCGCGACCGTGATGCCGTCGATGATCTTGTCGCCCTGCTGCACATCGAGGCCGACCTCGGTGACGGGGGTCACGGCCTTGACGAGGGTGCACTCCTCCTTGATCGCACGCGCCTCCTCGGGCCGCACGCGGATCTTCTCGAAGGGATACAGGTTGCGCGGCGCGTTGTCGGGCCGGTCGGGGAACACGAAGAACTTGCTCGCGCCGACCGACTCGAACTCGGTGAGGACGCGCGCGCGCAGGCCCGTGAGCGCGGCGATCACTGCGGTGGTGCTCGCGACGCCGACGATGATGCCGAGCGCGGTGAGGAACGCGCGCGACTTGTTCGCCCAGATCTGCGAGAAGGCCAGCGAGATCGCCTGCAGCCAGAAGAGCGGGTTCAGCACGCGTCACCGCCCTTCGCGGCGGCGAGCGCCGACACGCCCGGAAGGTGGCGCCCCGCGGAATCCTGCGCGACGGGCAGGTCGCTGAGCACGCGGCCGTCGCGGAGCCGCACCACGCGGTGGCAGTGCGCGGCGACCTCGTCCTCGTGCGTCACGATGACGACCGTCTGCCCTTCCGCGTGGATCTGGCGGAAGAGCGTCAGGATCTCGGCGGTCGTGGCGCTGTCGAGGTTGCCGGTCGGCTCGTCGGCGAGCAGGATCGACGGCTTGTTGAGGATCGCGCGCGCGATCGCGACGCGCTGCCGCTGGCCGCCCGAGAGCTGGTTCGGACGGTGGTGGACGCGCTGCGCGAGTCCGACGCGGTCGAGCGCCGCAAGCGCGCGGGCGCGGCGTCCGCGCCAGCCGCCCTTCGCGTAGATCAGCGGCAGCTCGACATTCTCGAGCGCCGTCTGGCGCGGCAGGAGCTCGAAGCTCTGGAAGACGAAGCCGATCTCCTCGTTGCGGACCTGCGCGAGTTCGCGCGCGCCCATGTGGCTCACATCGCGGCCGTTCAGGAGATACTGGCCGCCGGTCGGACGGTCGAGGCAGCCGAGCATGTTCATGAGCGTGCTCTTGCCGGAGCCCGACGAACCCATGATCGCGACCATCTCGTTGCGCCCGATCGCGAGGTCGAGCCCGCGCAGCGCATGGATGGTCTCCACGCCGACCTTGTAGATCTTCGTGAGTCCACGCACCTCGATGAGGGCGTCGGAGCCGCCGGATGCCGCGCGCGCCGACTCAGCCATTCGTCGACCCCGCGTTGCCCGACTTCGCCATCTGCGCCGCGGCGTCCTTCGCGGTCTCCTCGCGAATCCTGTCGCCTTGCTTCAGGGTCTCGAGCACGCGATACGGCCCGGTGACGACGACATCTCCCTCGGACACGCCCTCGAGGATCATGGTGTCGGCGAGATTCGACGGGCCCGTGCGCACAGGCTTGATGACGGCCTTGCCGTCGACCATCACGAAGACGACCGTGGCCTTGCGGCGCGCCTGGTCGACGAGCGGATGCGTCGTCAGTTCGGTGGGCAGGTCGTCGAACTTGCGCTCGAGCAGCGACTGGCTCGGGACGAGCAGCCCGGTCGAGCGGTCGACGACGATGTCGACATTGGCGGCGAGACCGGAGAGCAGCGTCTCGCCATCGGCGAGGTCCAGCTTGACCTCGCACTTGAACCAGCCGCCCGAACCGGCGCCCGAGCTTCCACCCGAGCCGCCGAAGGTCGACTCGGTTCCGCGCGAAAGCGCCACGCGGTCGACCGTTCCCTTGAACTCGCGGTCGCGGTACGCATTCACGCGCACGGTCGCCTCCTGCCCGGCGCGCACGCGCGCCACATCGCTCTCGGCCACCTTCGCCTTCAGGCGCACGGTGGCGAGATCGGCGATCGTGAGGATGCGCGTGCCCGCGTTGTTCATCGTGCCGACGACGACGAGCTCGCCCGGCTCCGCGTTGAGCTCGGTGATCTGGCCGTCGATCGGGGCGTTGATCGTGGTCTTCTTGAGGAGTTCGCGCGCCCGCTCGATGTCCGCCTCCGCGGCGGCGAGCGAGCTTTCGATCACCGACAGGCCCTCGCGGGCGGCCGCGATCTGCGCCTCGAGCTCGCGCACCCGCGCGATCGCGTCGTCGAGCGACGCGCGGCTGACATCGCCCGTCTTGAACAGCGATTCCTGGCGCTCGAGCGTGGCCTTCGCGTTCACAAGCTGCGAGGTCGGGCCCGCGAGGCGCTCCTGCTCGCTGCGCAGGCGGAACCGCTCGCCGTCGCGGCGCGCCATCTGGGCCTGGAGCGACGCCTGCAGGTCGCGGTCGTCGAGCTTCACGATCATCTCGCCCTTGCGGACGGTCGCCCCCTCGCGGAACGGGATCTCGAGAACGCGCGCGCTCACCTCGGCCGAGACATCGACCTTGACCTCGGGATCAAGCTCCCCGGGCGCAGAGACGGTCTCGACCAGTTCGCGCTTCGCGACCTTGCCCAGACGCACGGCGAGGGCGTCGTCGCCCTTGCCGAATGCGGGCAACACCTCGAGGGCTGAGGGTCCGGCAACGACGAAACCGACCACAACGAGGCCGATGACGGACGCCACCACGATCAGAAAGGTTCGCACGGGACGGGACTCCTCACGGTTCAGCGGCCGCCTCGAGAGCGGCCGCCGCGATGCTCACGAAGGGCGAGGGTATTCGTAATCGGCGTGCTGCGGTTGCGGATGACGGCAAAACGACAACCGCGGTCGCTCGGGACCGCGGTTGATTGAATCGATTTCTGCCTGTCTATCGCGCCCGGTCAGGGGGCACGCTCGATCGTGACGGTCAAGCGCAGCGAGGTCAGCTGCTCGGCCACGAGTTCGGCGTGCTCGCGATGGGTGCTGAGAACCAACGACAGACCCTTCTTATGGGCCTCCATGGTGCAGCGGGTCGCGGCCGGGAGACTGAGCCGCGCGAAGCGGCACAGCGACTCGACGACGAAGCCCATGTCGTTCACATCGTCGTTGTGAAGCAGGACATTCCACGGGGGAAGCGTCTCGGTCGGGGTCTTCGGAGACGGCTTCTGGGTGGGAATGGGCTTGGTCGGGGTGTTCACAGTGGATTCGCTCATCGGGGCGTCATGCACGAGCGCGGAGTATAGCCCCTCAGACGCGGGGATTCACGGGGAGAGGGCAACTTCCGCCAATTCGGGACCCTGACAACTCCCCACGAGAATCAGGGCTTTCGCCAATCGACGACCAGCTTTCCAAACTGCTCCCCTGCCTCGAGGCGGGCGAAGGCCTCGCGTCCGGCGGAGGGAGCGAACACCTGATCGATGGTCGGCTTGATCGCGCCCGAGCGGAAGAGCGACACCACTTCGCGGAACTCCCGCATGTCGCCCATGGTCGAGCCGACGACGCGCAGCTGGTTCCAGAAGATCCGCGTGAGGTCGGTCGTCGCGTCGGGGCCGGTGGTCGCGCCGCAGGTCGCGTAGGTGCCGCCGCGCGCGAGGCTCTTGATGCACGAGCCGTGGATCGACTTGCCGACGCTGTCGACGCACAGGTCGACGCCGCGGCGACCCGTGATCTGGCGAACCTCGCGCGACCAGTCGGCGCCGGTGTCGAGAACCGCGTGGTTGGCGCCGAGGGCGCGCGCGCGGTCGAGCTTCGACTGGTGGCGGCTGGTGACGATCGTCTCGCAGCCGAAGTGCCGCGCGATGGCAAGCGCCGCAAGCGCCACGCCGCCGCCGATCCCCGTGATGAGGACGATCATGCCCGCGCGGAGTTCCGCCTGCGTCACCATCATCCGCCACGCGGTGAGGTGGGTGAGGCCGAACGCGGCGGCCTGCACCGGGTCCGCGTCGCCGATCTCGAGCACATTGGAGACGGGCGCCACGAACTTCTCGGCGAGGCAGCCGGGGCCGTGCTCGCCGATCATCACGATGTCCGCCGGCGCGGGCCGCAGGCCGGGACGCGCGGGGTCAGGCTTCGGCACGGCCGCGTTCAGAAGGACGCGCTGGCCGACCCACGCGGGGTCGACGCCCGCGCCCACCGACTCGACCACGCCGGCACCATCCGAGCCCGAGATCGCGGGGTAGCGGATGTCGATTCCGGGAAGCCCTCGGCCCACCCAGAGATCGAGGTGGTTGAGCGCGGCGGCCTCGGTCCGTACGAGGACCTCCCCGGGCCCGGCGACC
>Ga0209990_10000878_pt1 | contig 27973 bp, 20 predicted proteins | sample NOAtaG_6_FD_187304 | JGI IMG/M metagenome (GOLD analysis project Ga0209990, IMG submission 187304) | Freshwater lake microbial communities from Lake Erie, under a cyanobacterial bloom - NOAA_Erie_Diel5S_2200h metaG (SPAdes) (version 2) | ecosystem: Environmental > Aquatic > Freshwater > Lake ...
ATAGCCATTATCGCAAGCTAGACGTTTAAATAGGCTTACCAAGCAAATTCGTAAGCTTGGGGCTGATTTAAAGATTGATGGATTAACACAACCCTTATCCGTAAAAAACAACCATAAATTCAAAAAATCTTTTAGACCAAAAAAGAAGGTTGTACAGCTAAGTGTTTTAACCCTCTTTTTTGGTCTAAACGTGAGACACATGCATCTATTTATAGGTCTATTTTTGAGTCTTGAATTCTTGAAATCATGCAAAAAACGATGGTCACAATTAGATGGTCACAATTAGCTTGAAAATAACAATGTCAAAGTACCGTGCCCTTTTTTATTTCTTGAAAGGTTAAGTTTTAACTGTTGCTTCCCTTGGCTAGCAAAACCTATGATGAGATCTAGGTGAACTCAAATTTACGAGAAAACTTCTATGACTACTATCCGTGAAGTAACTGGCGATCCGAATGATTTTTGGAGTGAAATAAGCTGGTCAGATATGACTAGTGCTGAGCAAGCACTCTGGTCACAATTAGGTTGGAGTGAGGAAACATGGGAAGAGGAGGACGATTTTCCTGAATGGGATGATTTGTCCGATGAAGACAAAAAACTGTGGGGTATCCTTGGTTGGAGCCAAGCTAGCTGGGAGGGAGAAGATGACATCCCAGAATCCGCAGAAAAACTCTGGGAAGACCTCACCAGTGAGGAACAATCAGCGGCAACCCAGCTTGGCTATACCCAAGAAAAATGGGACGACGACGAAGAAGTCTAAATCTAAATAGTCTAAAAATAATAGTCAGCGACTAGTCGCTGACTATTATTTTGGGGCGATCGCTATAATTTTAAAATTTTTGATCGTAAATTTACCCATTTCGCGTTAGAATAGCAAAGCCCTTTGGGGGTATGGCGGAATGGTAGACGCTACGGACTTAAAATCCGTTGATCGTAAGGTCGTAAGGGTTCAAGTCCCTTTACCCCCACTTAAAAACATATAAAGATCACAAAAGCAGGGGCAATTCATGAATTGCCCCTGCTTTTGTGATCTTTACCATGCATCAATAATTTTTTTCATAGTCTTTTCAGCAAGTCCCTGAACATTAGCAATTACATCTTGAATTGATTGAATTTTTTGCTCTGGATGTTGCAATTTCAGTTCATATATTGGTTTAGCAAATTTTGTATTTCCTTTTGCCGATTTTGCTAGATTACGCTGTAAATCGCCAAAGTTAATTGTATTTAAATCATTGATAACCTGTAAGACTTTAGGGTCATCACTAATAAACTTGTCTTTAGACTTTTTAGAACTTGTTGCTTTGGCTTTGGTAGTAGCAGTTTTTATGGTTTTAGATTTAGGGATTTTCTCAGGTGCTGACTCTGGGACTGAAATGATTGGTTGTGTAGGTGAAAGAACTTGGCTAATATGATCAAATGCTAGTGATTGTTTGAAATCTAGCAAATGCAAATTTATTTGCTGTGTAATTTGGTTGGCAAATATTTGCAAACTAGCGTTGATCCTTTCCTCAACTATGCGATCTACGGTGACAGATAGTTTTTGCTCTAAGCGATTAGCGATCGCATTTTCTATTTGCGCTAAATCTGGTTGAGTTTCTGGAGCAGAAATTTCAAGTGGCGCTGATGTAGAAAGCGATCGCAAAAAATTATATTGCTCAAGAATGGTTGACTCTAGATCGGTGGGTACAACATAGGCGCGGATTGCCGTAAATTGATCATCAATTTCTTGAGCTTTGATAGCGGCATAATATTCAAAATATCCTTCGAGAATTTCAAATGAGATTGGCGAGACTCTGCGTAATAGAATTGGCTTTACTGTGCCGCCTGCTTGTAAAAACAAATTAGCAAGATGCTCAATTTGACTCGCTTGAAACTGGGATGGCTTTTTTGATAATGGTGATACGATCATGTCAAGATCAATCGAAGAAGTGAGTAAACTCATGAGCGTAGTCCTATTTTCTCAAGCACTTCATTGGCTAACTCTTCAAACTCGGCGGCTGACATCGAATCAGGCTTAAAGTCAAAGATCGATTTAGGATCGGGGATTTGGTGATCGCCTTCTATCACAAAGTTATCGATTGCGCGGGATAAATCTTCGCGTTGGAAAATTCGGGTTTCTAATACGGAAAATCCATATCGATCCTTGATAATCTTCTCTTGCTTGGGTAAAGTTGATTTAATGTAATTCGCATTTGTCAATATCTTAGAAGGTAAAACTCCCAGAATATTGATTGGAGAACGATTAGTAAAGCTACGAAAATCGTCAATCTGTTCAATAAAATTTCTGACATTGCGTAAACCTTCGTTCGCAAAAGGTTTCAGATCAGATGGAATAATAAGGTAATCGCAGGCGATCAGGGCAATCCTTGCATAGAGATTGAGTGAGGGCGGCGTATCGATTAAGACTACATCATAGTCATCTTTCACAAGCTCTAACTTTTTAACCAGCTGAAATTTGGAACTTTCTTGGTCAATTAAAGCGTTTTCTTGCCAGATCAAATTAATATGCGCAGGAATAACATCGACTTCAGGATAGTTGAAGCTTCCCTTTAACGCGACATCATGAATAAAGTTGGATTTAGGAAAGAAGATAATATTGTAGACATTGCTGTCTCTAAGATTGTCTTCTTCTTCGGTATCAAACTTCATTAAACCTGCGGCATAGGTGGTATTTGCTTGACTATCAAGATCGATAATCAAAACCTTCAACCCCTTGCGACTCATTGCTGCCGCCAGATTAATGGTGGTAGTGGTTTTGCCCACGCCGCCTTTGTTGTGATAGATTGCGATCGTTTTCATGATTCTGGCTTGTAGAGATTCTGGAAGAGGAGGAGTTTTATTCTCAAAAAATGGAGGTTTAATGCCAATTGGGTCTGGTAGCACGGTCAAAGGGATAGATTTATTTGTATCAATTCCCGCTAATTTATCCCTGCCAATAATATCGCCAATTTTCTCAATTTTGTCAGCAATTTCCAAGCCTTCGCATTGAAAAATCAGATCTATTTGATTGCCAACAAGTTCATAAATCCGAAAATCTTTCCCGTTTGTTAATACCCCATACATAACATGCAACTTAGTTAAATAACGCTTCAACCGCCGCACATGGAAATTGAGATTTTGTTTGGGATGTTTTGCTTCCATCACCACACAGGGCTTCGGTGATGGGTCATTAATGCTTGGAAAAACTGGGGAAAGCAATGCTAAAAAATCTAAACGAATACCACCCAATGCGACCTCTTGATGCCATTTGCTCGGATCATACCCAAGCGCTGGCAAAAGATATTGCACAATTAATTTGCTTTCGACCTCGCTTTCATTACGACAAAGTTTTGGATTAAAACTCATGTCAACGCCATAATTCCCCAAAAAACTAGATTTTTCTCAATCATATCTACTTTCAAGCCCCATCTCATTAAATAATCGCTATCTCCCCCCGTCAAAAGCACCTGACTATCAGGAAACTGCGATCGCCAATTATCTATATAAGCTTGCAAGCCTGCTATTAATAGGTGCGCCACTCCACCTTGAATTGCTTCATGCGTATTCGTCGCCCATCGTTTTGGCAAAGTTTCGGGGATCGGCAGATCTGGCAAAGCTGCTGTATTTTGATGCAAACAGGCAAACTGCGATCGCAATCCAGCCACGATCGCACCTCCAAATAAATTCTTATGCACATCAATCGCTGTCAAAGTGATTGCTGTCCCCGCATCAATCACCATCACTGGGTAGCCATAGGTTTCTCCCGCGCCATAGGCTGCCAAGGCGCGATCGCATCCCATTGTCGAGTACAAGCCTTGCAATGGCACATCCGCTGTTGTGATCGTCTGAGTCTGTGGCAAATGATGCCAATTGGTAATCATATCGGGAACGACTGAGGCGATCGCAATACGTTCAAAATTTCTAGTCGAAAGTTTTGCTTCTAAGTTTGGTAATTGCTCGTGAGTATAGGCATATTCTTCAAGAATTTGTTTTTTGCTGTCAAAAATAACTGCCTTAATTCTGGTGTTGCCTATGGCGATCGCTAAATGATTATTCATCCCAAAACTTAACACTCAACATCGCATCAATTTCACGGCTAAACTGCCATTGTTCAGGGATGTGATAGCCTTTTTTCTCATACTCATCTCTAACATTTCGCAATGCAAGGCGAAAGGCAATATCAAAAGCCTCATTCCATATTGCTTTTAAACTAGGAGAATCCATCAGCGCTAACTCAAGATCAGTCCGTTGATTTCTAATCGTCCGTTCCCAGCCATTAAACTCTTGAGGCATATTGACATATATGCGCTTAAGCAAATGAGCAAGCAAGGTTGTGAGGCGGCTTTTTATTTCCTTTTTATCTGATTTACCCAAGCTCTCAATTTCCTCAATCAAGTTTTCTAAATCTACATGATCAAAATCCCTAGCCTTGAGCTTAGCTATAGTTTCTTCAGTCCATAGCAAAAAATCTGTCTCATACAAAGATTTACGAGTTATAGCCTGTGTCATTTTGATTTTGCTCCTTGTGGATAGGTGCGATCGCTTGATTTGCCATCATACTTGGCAGTATAGAATATAAATCTGTGTCTTCATCACGAATCAAGCAATCATCACAAGCAATCACAATGGACTTTGAGCCAGCTTACAGCCGCTATCCTCTTGCCTCAGTCAACCAAAGACTCGGAGCACTAATCATAGACTTTTTAAGTTGTTGGTTTATATCAGAGCTAACTTTGTCTCTGCTATCAGTCACCTCATCTAGTCCTTTACGCTTCATCACATTTTTGGTGACTTGGTTTGTCTTTCGCGTATTTATTGCAGCACGCTCTCAAGGTCAAAGCTTTGGTAGATGGCTGATGAGCATTCGGGTCATTGATGCTGAATATGGAAAAACTGCTGGATTTGGAGCATTTTTTAAGCGTGAGATTTTTGTATTTATTTGTTCGCTATTTCTCATCGAAACAATTACCTCCACACTGATCGTATTTGCTTGGATTCCTTTTGTTGCTGATGCTGCCTTTGCGATCGTTGATAACGAAAAGCGTCAAGCTTTCCATGATCGCATTAGTAGCACAATCTCCATTCAAAGCCGTAAAGGATTTGCGATCGATCAAAAATTGGGCAAACTTTTTAATCAAGCTGGACAACAAGCCACCAAGATTTATCAAAGTCGTCAAGATCGCGATCTTTATGAAGATGACTATAGTGCTCCTCGTCCTAAACCAAGTCCCAAACAAAAGCGCCGTCCTCGGACAAAATCTCGTCCACCCCAAGATTTTAATTTTGGCTCTAATTATGAAAGCGAATACGATCGCTCTTATACAGATCCTTATGCTGAACCTTTAGATTCACCCAGAAGTGTTTATAAAGGCGATATTAACGATGGTGTGAACAATTTCGATGATTGGAATAATGATGATGATTATGGCGATCACACAGATTCATATCAAGAGCCTTATCAAGATGAACCACCAATTAAGCGATCGGCTCGTCGTCCTCGAAGGCAATGATTTTGTGGTGCAGCGAAGCCGCACCACAAAACACTGGTAATACTTTTGGAGATACTCAAAGATGGTACAAGCCGCTGTTAAACCTTTCACTCTAGATGATTTTCTTGCCATGCCTGAGACTGAGCCAGAAAGTGAATATTTTGAAAAGGAGATAATTCAGAAACCAATGCCTAAAGGAAAACATAGCGCAATTCAAACAGAGTTTGCGGCAGCGATTAATGCAAATTTGAGATCAAAGCGTATTGCCAGAGCTTTCTCAGAATTGCGCTGTACTTTTGGCGGAATATCTATTGTCCCAGATATATCAGTTTTTCGGTGGGAGCATATTGTTCGTGACTCTAATGGCGTAGGCGAAATCGCTAATATTTTTGACATCCCGCCCGACTGGATGATTGAGATTCTCTCTCCTGATCAGCGTCAAACTAAATTAGTCAAAAAAATTCTATTTGCTCTGGAACATGGCACTGAAATGGCATGGTTACTCGATCCTGACGAAAAAGTAATCTTTATCTATAGGGCTAATCAAGCTTTGCAAATATACGATCGCCCCGAACAAGTTATACCAATGCCAGACTTTGCGAGTGATTTACAACTAAATGTAGAAACGGTTTTTAGTTGGCTAAGTGAATAAGTAGCGCTAATACCAAAAAAGCTGATTCGCACGCTTTGCGTGCGAATCAGCTTTTTTGGGTTTGATGCTTGACAAATATTTCATGCGATCTTAAGAAAACAGGTTGCTTTCTGGTTGAGCGCATAAACTTTCACTATTATCAATTTTCGTAAGTATTTATTTATGGATGTATCCCAAGGAAAATACTTGGCATAAGGATATTAGTTGATGCAAAAGATTCCGAGGAAAATTGCCAAGGATAAGATTAATGAGCTTGATACAGTTAATCTAAACAACTGCGATCGCGAACCTATTCATATTCCCAACTATATTCAACCACAAGGCTTTCTGCTGGCTCTAGCTGAGCCAGATTAGCGAATTACTCTAGCAAGTGAAAACGCAAGCGAGATTTTAGGAATGTCAGTAACGGACTTACTCGATCGACCCTTAGCTGACTTTATCGGGAGCGATCGCGGTGATCTGAGAGTAGTGATTCTGGCTTGTCTTGATCAGAACTTTGAACATATTAATCCATTGAATCTTTCGATTGTTAATGCCGATGGTATCGCATGTCCCTTTAACGGAGTTGTCCATCGTGCTCCTAGTGGCGAGATCATACTCGAACTAGAACCAGTAAAAGCAGATTCTATAGCAACGTAAGAGATAGATAGGACAATTCAAAACCCAAAAGATGGCAGAGCTTCGCTCTGCCATCTTTTGGGTTTTATGTCCTAAGCAAAGCTTACATTGCTATAAAAGAGACTTTTTTCAATTCTATCGCCATATTAAAGCTACTTTAGCAAAAATGCAGACGGCGCAAAATCTCACTGCACTATGTGAATTAGTGGTTCAGGAAATGCATGAACTGACAGGATTTGATCGGGTAATGATCTATCGCTTTAATGAGGGCGGCGATGGTTCCGTGATTGCCGAATCAAAACTTGAACATAGCGAATACCTTGATTACAAATTGTATCTAAAGACAATCCAAGGTCAATTTATAGAACGTCTGACCAATGTAACCATCTCCACTTTTGTAGAAGAAATTATCAAAGTGGTTACAACCAAATGATCATCATCGAAAAGAATGATGATTAAAACTTTGTAAAGTTTAGTACAATACTTAACATACTCCTTGGTAAGTATTTAGACTTATTGACATGACACTAGACCAATTTCCTTGGCTTACCGCGATCGTCCTGCTGCCTCTCGTGGCTTCATTCCTAATCCCCATATTGCCAGACAAAGAAGGCAAAACTGTGCGTTGGTATGCGTTAGGTATAGGCATCGCCGATTTTATTTTGATGTGCTACGCCTTCTGGAAGAACTACGATCCGAGCAGTGCGACATTTCAACTCGCGGAAAAGTACACTTGGATACCCCAATTAGGGCTTAGTTGGGCAGTTTCGGTCGATGGCATTTCCGCACCTCTAGTTCTACTGGCTGGACTTGTCACTACGCTATCAATCTTCGCAGCATGGCAAGTTAATATTAAGCCCCGCCTGTTTTACTTCCTGATGTTGGTGCTATACGCTGCTCAGATTGGCGTATTTGTCTCCCAAGACTTACTGCTATTTTTCATCATGTGGGAAGTTGAGCTAATTCCTGTATATCTGCTTGTTTCGATTTGGGGAGGTCAGAAACGTCAGTATGCAGCCACTAAGTTCTTACTTTATACCGCCGCATCATCAATTTTCATCTTAGTTGCTGGCTTAGCGATGGCTCTCTATGGTAACAACCTCACCTTTGACATGGCTGAGCTAGCTCTCAAGGATTTCCCTATTGCGCTAGAGCTTCCAGTTTATGCAGGTTTATTAATTGCCTTTGGTGTCAAGCTGGCGATTTTTCCCCTCCATACTTGGCTCCCTGATGCTCATGGTGAGGCTTCTTCACCTGTATCAATGGTATTAGCAGGTGTATTACTCAAGATGGGAGGTTACGGATTAATTCGTCTGAATATGGGACTACTTGAACATGCCCATGTTTATTTTGCTCCAGTTTTAGCAATGCTTGGGGTAATAAATATTATTTATGGTGCGGTAAATTCATTTGCTCAAACTAATATGAAGCGTCGCCTCGCTTTTTCATCTGTTTCGCACATGGGCTTTGTCCTGATCGGCATCGCATCTTTCACTGATTTGGGAATCAGTGGCGCAATGTTACAAATGCTTTCTCACGGTTTGATTGCTTCCGTCTTATTTTTCCTCGCTGGTGTTACCTATGATCGCACACACACGATGTTAATGAACGAGATGGGCTATATCGGCAAGGTCATGCCCAAGGTATTTGCTTTATTTACTGTTGGAGCATTGGCATCTCTTGCTCTACCTGGAATGAGTGGTTTTGCTAGTGAAATTGCTATCTTTGTCGGTATGACTTCCAGTGATGTCTATAGCTCGACCTTCCGCACAGTAACGGTATTTTTAGCCGCAGTTGGCGTGATTCTCACGCCGATTTATCTACTCTCAATGTTGCGTCAGATTTTTTACGCTTCCGATGCCAATCCCACCTGCGATATCAATCCCTCCTGTGATATCTCTGATATCAGCCTCAAATCACAAGGTAATCAGGAAGTAGTTTGTTTCGGTACAAGTTGCGTTTTGCCTAGTGAAGCTGATTTTAGTGATGCTAGACCTCGCGAAGTATTCATTGCGGTTTGCTTCTTAGTACCAGTCATTGCGATCGGTGCATATCCTAAAATGGCAACCAATCTCTATGATGCAACGACAACAGCCATAAATTCACAAATGCGTCTTGCCCATGAGCAAGTTGCTTTGATAAGAAATAATGAAACTTTTGCTGTGCAACCTACTTTCCCTAACCTTTCTGAAGTTCAAGCTAAGACAGTTTTAGCAACTAAGTAAAAATTCTCACCAATCCAAAAAATAAAACAGCGCAATTAGTGCGCTGTTTTATTTTTTGGATTGGTTTGCGTTGTATATTTTATAGCAACGTAAGAGATAGATAGGACAATTCAAAACCCAAAAGATGGCAGAGCTTCGCTCTGCCATCTTTTGGGTTTTATGTCCTAAGCAAAGCTTACATTGCTATATAAACCAAGAAGAGTTGCGGCGCAAAGCGCCGCAACTCTTCTTGAAGTTTTACAGCAATTGCCAACCTAAACCAAGAAAAATTTTGAAAACATTGCGAAGCAATGTTTTCAAAATTTTTCTTGGTTTAGGTTGGAGCGCAAAGCGCTGCAAGACTTAAATAGACTGACTAAAGCTTTCAATCCATAATAGTGTCGTTGCACTTTTGTCGTACTTTTGTGAATTGAAAAACAAACAATGGCTTAGACATTGTTTGTTTTGGCATTAATTGCGGCGAGTTCTGGGAACTTGACGTGTAGCGAGATCGCTCTCATCTAAAATTTGCTTGACTTGAGGATGAGACAACACAATTTTTACATCGGCAATTAAGCGATCGCCCCAGAGATTTTCCACAAGATAGGGAATTTTGCCATAGCGAGGATCGATTTTCATCGCTTCAACGCCTAGCTGAATTGCTTTATCGCGATCGCCTTTGCGATAAAAGGCAGTAGCAAGCGCAAGGGTTGGCTCAGCAGCGAGAAATTCGACTTTCTTGGCTTGTTTGAGAGAGGTTTGCCATTTGGTGATCGCTTGATCGACATTGCCGCGCTCATACTCAACTAGACCGATGTTATTGGTCGCTGCCCAAAACTTGGTGTCAATGACTAGAACATCGTTATAGATCGTAACGGCTTCGTCGTAACGTTTAGTCAAAAAGTAAGCATTACCTAGGTCAAACATTGCCGTAGCAGCTTTTGGCTCAAGGGTTAAGCCCTGTTTGAGATTACTAATTGCTTCAGGATAATTTTTATTACGGAGATAAGCTGCCCCCAGACTAAATAAGATCGTTGGTTCGTCTTTTTTGAGTTGATGAGCCAAAGTTAACGAGGCGATCGCCTCGTCATATCGCTCTTTACGGAGATAGATACTACCAAGAATGCCTTGAGTTTGAAATGCTTTGGGCGCTAGTTGTACAGCTAGACGAGCGCGGGGTAAAGCTAATTCGTACTGCTCAAATTGAGCAAGTTGTGCAGCTTCTCTTGCCAAATTGAGCGCTTGCTCTTCTAAATTGCCAAAATTAATCCTTGTTGTATGGGGCAGAAGAGCTTGAGCGCGTATTGGAGAGGCTCCAACGCTAACTGATGCAAGTATTGCCAGCAACCAAATTCGATAACGCACAGGTATAACTCTTACCAATTGTGAATATTGTGAATATACTTCAAATGATAGCGCTTCTTTATAAAAACCGATTTTTGGTTTGCGCGAAGCCCAGAAAATTAGGGAGAGGCGCTTTGCGCCTCTCCCTAATTTTCTGGGCTTTAAAGATTTTTTGAGTAGCGATGCTTGCTAGAATATCTCTAGAATATTGTTTGATTAATAAATCATATTTAAGAAAACTGCCATGGACTTCGTAACTTCCCTATTTTCCAGCATTAATTTTCAGCTAATTTTTCAATTGACCTGCTTGGCTCTGATTGTCATTTCTGGTCCCGTCATCATCTTTTTGTTATCAGCGAACAGTGGCGATTTGTAATTAAGCAACGAAAAAGAGGACGGTGCAACGCACCGTCCTCTTTTTCGTTGCTTAATGGCTATGTCATTTTGTGTTTTGGTGTTATTTGGCTGTAGCTATAGTAGCCACACGGCTGGAAATACTAGTTATAAGGTCAACAAAGAATCGATCGCCTTGTAATGCTGTAAATGTCTTTTCACATATTTTTTGAAGAGTCTTGAGCATTGCAGGATTAGCGCTGATCGCAGATTTGGTTTCAGGTTGTTGCTCTAGGTACTCCACAAAGCTCATGCCACCGATATGGGTTAGATAGGCGGCAGTAACTGCTTGCATAGAGCCGCCGATCGCATAGGTGATGGCATTAACTTTAAAGAAAGAAGCGATAGCGGAAGTTGCAATTTCGACACAACCAAATTGAATTAATTGCTGGGCTATGGTCATGGCAAATTGCTGAGCTTGTTGGAAATTTAGGGGGCGATCGTAGATTTTGGCGAGATCGATCAACATTTGAGTATTAATTGCAGCTCCAGCTAGTAAGTCGATCGCAGGTATTGGGTTTGCAAAAACTGTAGTAGCAGCAACTAATTGATAGCGACTGATGATAGTGGAAGCATCTTGGCGACGTTCTTGATGAATTGTGCCATTGATTTCTTGCAACAAATTTTTGATTTGCAGATGAGTGTTGTGTATTAGCAAATCTTCCCACTCGTTAGAAAGAATTTCTTCGATACGTTCTTTCAAGGGACTCACGTCGGGTGGCACATCTTCCCACCATTCTTGGAGTGCGTCATGACGCTCAGAAGCTTCAGCATTGGCATATTGCCGCACCTTAATCGGGATAGGTTGGGCTGCGATCGCCACAATATCCATAGCTGCTAAAAAATGCTGCGTGCGCTCTTGCATCTTCGTTAATACATGTTCGCGATCACTTGGCAAATATAAGTCCGTCTTGTTAAACGCCAGAATTACACGCTTACCCAACCCTGCAAGACGATCAAGTTCGCAATATTCGCTATTCGTTAAATCTCCTGCGGTCACAAAAATCATCAGATCGGCATTTTGCGCTATTTGCAGAGCTTCTAGCTCCCTCTGTTGCCCGACTGCGCCCATTTCTTGCGTCCCTGATGTATCTAGCAAGGAAATTTGACGCTTTACTTTGTTTTCACTATGAATTGGGTTAATGCCAACGGGTGAAAAGTCGATACCTTGATAAGCGTATTCCTGGCGTGTGATTGTAGTACCAATTGCTGCACCAGTTTTACCTGCCTTGCGTCCTAACAAAGCATTAATTACTGAGGTTTTGCCTGCTGACCCTGTACCAAAAACTACGATCCGAAAATGATTTTTTTGGAGATTACTGTTAATTTGTTGCGCTTGCTCATCTAAAGTAGCTCGCTTACTGAAATTCGCAATTTTTGCGATCGCCTTTTGCGCTTGCTGTAACTCTTTAAATAAGTAATTGCGATCGATTACTTTCGGCTGCTCTAGATCTGAAGCAAAGCTCTTTCGCACATTCACAAACAAAAGTGTGCCGCCGATCATCATCGTGGTTGTGCTTAGTAAATGCCAGTCATGTTCCAATGAAAATAGCCCATTAGCGATCGCGGCAATACTAACAATTCCTAAACCTATCAACAAATTTTTTGGCAAACTTTTGCCAGACAAGACTGTGCGATAGTTCAGCATTCACAACGTACTTTTGAAAATTTAATCTTAAATATCTTAAGCGTACAGTTTTACCGTAAGCGACAAGATAGCAATAAAAATTTTATAGCAATCTCCGACCGAAAAATCAGAAGAGATAATTAGAAACCCTGCTGCTGTGAGAATATTGCTGTTGGAGATTTCCAAAAGAAAATATACATATGTGTAGGGGCAGGTTTAGCCACAATTCAATGGTTTATCCATAAATCTCTTCTAAAACCTGCCCCTACAGTGATTTTCTTCACTTTTCGTCAAGACCCTTCATAAATTTTTAGATAAAGGCAAATGCTCAACGGAACGAATATATTTTTGATTGGGATGATGGGTGCGGGTAAAAGCACTGTCGGTAAACACTTAGCCCAAAAGTTAGGCTACAACTTCTTAGATACAGATCCACTCATTGAGAAATGTGCAGGGAAACCAATTCCTGAAATTTTCGCCAAAGATGGAGAAGATACATTTCGAGATCTTGAACAGCAGGTGCTTTCGCAGGTTTCCGCCTATACCCGTCTAGTTGTAGCTACAGGCGGTGGTATTGTTATGCGATCACTTAATTGGTCGCATCTCCACGATGGCATTGTTGTTTGGATTGATGTACCGATTGAGACTTTGCACAAGCGTCTCAAAACTACATCTGAGCAGCGCCCACTTTTGCAGACTGCCAATCCCTTGCAAACCCTCAATGATATCTATAGCCAACGACGCGATCGCTATGCTCAAGCTGATATATCGATCATGGTCACGGCAAATGAAACAAGCGAAGCTGTGTGCGATCGCTTGTTTGAGATGATCCAAACTCGAATTACCCCCGATCGCCTTAAATAAATCGAACAATAAAACAACAAGGTTGAGCCCTTGAGGGGTGCAACCTTGTTGTTTTTGGTCTATAGGCGGTGCTTCCCACCATCTATAGTTTCTAGGTTTGCGCTCTCAATCTTAGGAGTGCTAAGATGATTTTTCCAATTTGACAAAAATTGGCTTTGCATAAACTCAAGAATAACTGTGCAAGTGGAACAAGAGTGATTCGATAAGCATCAACACTCTTAAAAAGTTAGGACTAACCGAAAATTTTAGTGCTGATATGTCACCATCATCCCCTTCTCGCATACCATCCATGGATACTATCGCTACGATTGATGTAATTGCAGAGAGCGAATCTTCAAGCGAATTTCCGTCTGCTAAGCACAACAGTCCAGCCCCAGCTTTAACTAGTTTTCCAGATAGTACTGACAAGAGTTCCAGTGCTTTAGCAGTAACCAGTGAAGGTAACTTTGCCTCTGTTCTTGCGCCACTTACTCCCGAAAAATTTAGTCAAGTTGTTAGTGATGTTGAGCAAAGATTGCGGATTGTCAATCAAACCCTCGGAATGCTTAACACCGACTTCGATGTTATCCTCGATGAAATGCTGCAAGCGATTCGAGGCAAAATTGGTGAACTACTTTCAGCCGATCGCACCACAATTTTTTTATTAGATGCCGATAAAAACCAATTATGGACAAATGTGACTGGTGAAGATGGCAAAAATATTGAAATTCGGATTTCGACTGAGCCAACCAGCATTGCAGGTGAAGTTGCGACCTATGCTCACATCGTTAATATTCCCTTTGATTTTTTTGACGATCCGCGTTCGACTCAAGCTAAAAAGCAATTTGAGCGGACTGGTTATCGCACCTACTCCATGCTCGCCATGCCACTTTTGAACGATGGCGATCAATTAGTTGCTGTGGTGCAGTTAATCAATAAGTTAAGAGTTAATGATCCCACTATCCCGATTGAAGATAGCGTCGATAGGATTGGTTTTACTGAAGAAGATCAAGCTCTATTTGCTCAGTTCGCGCCATCGATGCGCCTAATTTTAGAAAGCTCTCAGGCTTTTTATTCGGCTGCTCAAAAACAACGCGCCGCCGATGCGCTCATGAAAGCTGCCATGTCTCTAGGACAAAGCTTAGACTTAGAGACAACCCTTAAGAAGGTGATGGATGAAGCCAAATTATTGATGAATGCCGATCGCAGTACTTTGTGGCTAATTGATCGCGATCGCAATGATCTCTGGACACAAATAGTTGATCAATATGGATTAACCAAGGAATTGCGAGTACCGATGGGCGTAGGATTTGCAGGGCGAGTTGCAACTACTGGTGAAGTCTTAAATATTCCCTTTGATCTTTACGAACATCCTGATGCTGCCAACTCCAAAAAATTTGATCAAGCAAATGGCTATCGTACCTGTAGCCTTCTTTGTATGCCAATTTTTAACTCTAATAAAGACCTGATCGGGGTGACGCAATTAGTCAACAAAGTCCAGCGTGGCGATTTTCCTGAATACGATCCCACCACATGGCCAGCATCTCCTCAACGGTTCAAGGCAAGTTTTAATGGCAATGATGAAGAATTCATGAAGGTCTTCAATGTCCAAGCAGGTGTGGCGCTAGAAAATGCCAAGCTGTTCGCTAAGGTCAAACAAGAACAGCAAATGCAAAAAGACATTTTGCGAAGTCTATCCGATGGTGTGATCTCTACGGACAAACATGGCAAAATTATTGCCGCCAATGAACGAGCCTACGATCTACTTGGTGTTGGAGAATCCTTACTAGAGGGGAGATCTGTGTATGAGCTCATCAATATCGAGAAGGCTAACTTCACTAGATGGTTTGATAACAGCCTCAAAGGTAATGACGAAAAAAGTCGTAAGCAATATTACCCAGATCAAACTCTTCGCTCTACCGATGGCGAACAGCACAGCATCAATATTTCGATCAATACAATGTCCGAAGGTGATGAAGGCGAAGGTGTGCATGGTTCACTAGTGGTGATGGAAGATATCAGTCAAGAGAAGCGCCTCAAGAGTACGATGTATCGCTACATGACCCAAGAATTAGCTGAGCAGCTTTTGGCTGGTGGTGATGCCAAGATGGGTGGCGATCGCAAGGAAGTTTCAGTTTTGTTCTCAGATATTCGCAGCTATACCACGATTACAGAATCTCTCGCCGCTGAAGATGTGGTGATGATGTTGAATGAATATTTTGAAACGATGGTAGAGGCAGTATTTAACTACAAAGGAACGCTAGATAAATATATTGGTGATGCCATCATGGCGGTGTTTGGTTCACCTTTACCAATTCCCGATCATGCTTGGATGGCTGTCCAAACTGCGATCGATATGCGCCATCGTTTAAAAGAGTTTAATATCAAGCGCATTGAGCACCTAAAGCCCCAAAATCAAAAAGAACTCGATATGGCGACAATCAGAATCGGCATTGGAATTAACTCCGATACGGTGATTAGCGGCAATATTGGTTCTACGCGACGGATGGAATTTACGGCGATCGGTGATGGTGTGAATCTTGGTTCACGATTGGAGGGCGCAAGCAAACAATATGGAACGGATGCAATCATTAGCGAGACTACTTACAAATTTTGCCGCGATCGCATCTGGGTACGTGAACTAGATTGCATTCAAGTCAAAGGGAAAAATCAACCAGTTGGTATATATGAGTTAATTGGTTTAAAATCCGATCCGCTCAGTCCAGTCCAAACTCAAATCATTGAGCATTACCATGCGGCTCGCGAGCATTACCTAGCACGTAAATTTAGTAAAGCTGTGGCTGAGTTTGCAGAAGTCCTAGAGCTAGATCATCAAAATAAAGCCGCAAATATCCATATCACTCGTTGTCAACACTTCTTGCTAAACCCTCCTGAAGATAATTGGGACGGAGTATGGAGAATGACTGAAAAATAAAGAAAGATAGGATGTGCTTTGCACCTCCTATCTTTCTTTTTGTAATTATAGCTGTTGCCATTCTTGTAGTGTGAGGCGGCGCGAAGCGCCACCTCACACTATTTGTTTTTTGATTTGTGCTGATACAAGTGGCTAAGGCTATAAAACCAAAAAAGTCTGGTTTTTCAAAGCTAAAAATGGCTACGCTATTTTTAGCTTTGGGATAAATTCACTACAGGACTTGGTTTTGCTGTTACATTGTTTTCAAGTATCGTGATTATCTTGTACAGCGTTCGTAGATTTTATGGCAAAGCAAGGGCAGCAACAGCTAGATTTCGGATTGGAGTCTAACGGGGGAAATATCATACCTACCTCATTGCATACAGAAATGCAGCGATCGTACTTAGAGTATGCGATGAGCGTCATTGTCGGTCGTGCTTTGCCCGATGCCCGTGACGGACTTAAACCTGTGCATCGCAGGATTATTTATGCCATGCATGAGCTTGGACTCGTTCCAGAGCGTCCATTTCGTAAATGCGCCCGCGTCGTTGGGGACGTATTGGGTAAATATCACCCTCATGGAGATCAATCGGTTTACGATGCCCTAGTACGATTAGTTCAAGACTTTTCTAGTCGATACCCGCTACTGGCGGGACATGGTAACTTTGGCTCCGTGGATAATGACCCTGCGGCAGCCATGCGCTATACCGAATGTCGCTTGGCTGCGATCGGCAACGAGGCTTTGCTGAGCGAAATCGAAGAAGATGTTGTTGATTTTGTCGATAACTTTGATGGCTCAGAGCAGGAACCTGCGGTTTTACCTGCCCAGTTGCCAATGCTTTTGCTCAATGGCTCCACAGGGATCGCTGTAGGCATGGCGACCAATATTCCGCCGCATAATTTGAGTGAGGTGGTTGATGGCGCGATCGCCTTAATCGATAACCCTAATTTGTCTGACGAACAGTTATTGAGCTTAATCCCCGCACCTGACTTTCCTACAGGTGGGATCATCATGAATCAGGATGGTGTGCGTGAGGCATATCTAACTGGGCGTGGTAGCGTTACGATACGCGGTGTGGCGGCGGTTGAGCAATTTGGTGGTAAAGGGACAGGCAAACGCCAAAAACTTGCCATCATTGTTACTGAATTGCCTTATCAGGTGAATAAATCAGCATGGATCGAGAAAATTGCTGAATTGGTAAACAATGCCAAAATTGAGGGGATTTCGGATATTCGTGATGAGAGCGATCGCGCAGGAATGCGAGTTGTCATTGAACTAAAAAAAGATGTTTCACCTGAAGTAATTATTGAGCAGCTATATCGTCAAACTGCTCTGCAATCAAATTTTGGCGTAATTCTCTTAGCGCTCAAAGGTTCTCAACCAAAGCAGATGTGCTTGCGAGAACTGCTGCAAGAATTTCTAGCTTTTCGTGAAGAAACCCTTGCTAAGCGTTTTCGTTATGAATTGAAGAAAGCGGAAGAGAAATCGCATCTATTAGAAGGACTAGTGATAGTTCTCCAAGATATTGATCGTTTGATCAGAATTTTAAGATTTGCAAATAATAGCGCTCTTGCTAAAACTGATCTCCAAACAGAATTTGCGCTATCTGAAACCCAAGCTGAAGCCATCCTCTCTATGCCTTTGCGTCGGATCACTGCCATTGAGCAACAAAAGATCCGCGAAGAATTAGAAACTTTGCAGCAACAAGTTGCTCGGTTAGAGAGACTACTTGGTGATCGCCGCGAGTTGATGAAATATCTCAAAAAAGAATTACGCGATCATAAAAAAAGACATAGCGATCAGCGACGAACTCGCCTCGCATGGGAATTACTTGAAAATCAACAAGTTATCAATGTTTCTCCAAGTGATGATCCAGAACCACCAAAAGAAACCTCGAAAAGAGCTAAATCTAAAAAAGCTGAAGGAGAAATCCAGATTCAGCAAACCCTTGAGAATGGGAATGTAGCTGAGAAAATCAGCGAAAAAACAAGCGATCGCAAATCCACTAAATCATCAACTAATAAGCGACCTAACCTCGTAGAAGTCCCTCTCATCTCACTGACAACTGAGCTAAACATTCCGATTGCAGAACCGCAGGATATTACAGTTCAGATCACTCATAAGGGCTATATCAGAGGGTTTGAGAGTAATTCTAGGGCTTCACAATCTGCGGATTTAGGCGATGATGTTACGATCGCTTCCTATGACACCCGTAGCGATCGTGAAATGGTGGTTATGACTAGTTCAGGTAGAGTCTTTCCCCTTGCTCTTGCGAATGTGCCAATTGTCAAAGGTAAAGGACGGGCTACTCCTTTAATTACACTATTGCCCGATAACAATGATCGCCTCGTGTCGCAGTTTGTATGGGAAAAGAATGCCGAATCGACTGAAGGTTTAGTCTTGCTTTCTACTCAAGGCAAAATCAAGCGATCGCCGCTTTCAGAATTTGCCGACATGACTGCTAGGGGATTAATTGCCGCCAAATTCAAAGATGATGACTCACTTTTCTGGGCAGATATTGTCGGTTTAGAGCAAGACCTCGCGATCGCTACCTCCGCAGGTCGGATTTTGCGACTCAAAGCTGATGAGACTCAAATTCCTACCGTAGGGAGATCCGCCGCAGGAAATATTGCCTTGCGTTTAGGAAGCTCAGAAACTCAAATTGGTGTATCGGTTCTAGATTTGCAAGCCAATCCTAATTCTGAACTGATTTTAATTACTGCCGAAGGTTTTGCCAAGCGGATAGCGGCTACAAATATTCGATCTGCGATTAGAGGTGCGATCGGTTCGCAATGCTTCAAGTTTCAATCGCGAGCCGATAAGCTAGTGAGCATGACTGCGATCGCTAAGCCGCGACTAGATTTACCAGTCACGTTTTTGATCGGTCAAGAAGGCGACATTGGTTTAAGAACTGTACAAATGCCTCTGGGCGCAATTCCTTTAGAATCACCCAATAGTCAAGGACGTTCGATTTTTGCAGGGGAAAGTGATCTAGTGCGATCAGAAAAAGTAATCCGCGTAGTTGCCAAATAAAGGAGAAAGCCTCGCGCAGCGAGGCTTTCTCCTTTATTTGGCAATTCACAAAAGTGTAACAACACTTTTGTGAATTGCCAAATCCTGTAATGGTTTTAAGACATAAAATGGCTCTGCCATTTTGTGCCTTGGTATAAATTTAGCTATGCTAGCAAAGTATCAAGTTTACCTTTAGAATCTAGAGCATGGATAGCATCACAGCCACCGATATGCTGATCGTTGATAAAAATTTGTGGGACAGAACGCTTACCATCAGAGCCTCTATTTGCCATCGCTGATCGCGCTGCTTCGTCCCCATCGATCACATATTCCGTATATTCTACGTTTTTCTTATCGAGCAAATGCTTTGCCCTTATACAGAAGGGACACATGCGCCATGTATAAATCTCAACCTTTGCCATAACAATTACCTAAACTTGTTTAACCTAATTACCTTGGCACATTTTAACAAATCTTAACGACTGATACATGCGTCGCCATGGAAGAACCCAAAAAAGAGTTGCGGCACAACTCTTTTTTGGGTTCTTCCAATTCACAAAAGTGTTGCCACGCTTCTGTGAATTGGAAGAACAAACCCTATAAAAGCACAAAATGGCGTAGCCATTTTGTGCTTTGGTCTTAAGTGCGATCACTAGGTGGAGTAGATGAAGGACTTGGTGAATTGCTGCGATCGCGAGATGGAGTAGGTGCAGCGCTAGGAGAAGTATTTGGGGAAGCCTTTACATCTTGAGGTGATGGTGAAGCCGATGGCTCAGGCAGAATTGGTATTTTAGATATCACTTCTTCAGGATGACTTGGCGGAATCCCTTCGCTGACAATAATGTCTTCGATTACTGTCTTGACAATTGGAGCCGCAACAGTAGAACCAAATGCATCTGCTCCAACAGGTTCATCAATCACTGCCAACACCACATAACGTGGCTCCTTCGAGGGAAAAATACCAACAAAGCTAGTGATCTTAGCATTGATATAACCGCCACCAGTAGTTGAAGCCTTTTGAGCAGTACCAGTTTTACCAGCAATCCGATAACCAGGAATACGTGCAGGTAAACCAGTCCCCTTCTCGACAACATTAGTCATCATTTCCACAACCCTCTGAGCCGTGGCAGGCGAAATGACTTGTCGTGGGGTTGGTAACTTCGGTTGATAATACTCTTCGCCTTCATCATTAATTAAACCTTTGACCACATGGGGCGTAAGCAACTTGCCACCACTGGCAAGAATGCCCTGCAATTGCACCATCTGAATCGGCGTGAGCGAAAATCCTTGTCCAAAAGAAGCCGTTGCTGGCTCGATTACATATTCAATGAACTGCTCTTGAGGCTTGAGAGTACTGGAGGTTTCCGCAGGCAGATCAATGCCAGACATATCTCCCAGCCCTATACGCTCTAGCCAACCATAATAAACCGATGGCTTCATGCGTTGGATGATATGCACCATGCCCACATTACTCGATCGCTCTAGGATTTGGCTAATACTAAGAGAACCAACAGCACCAACTTGATCGTAGTCAAAGTTAGCCACAGGCCAGCCGCCAATAGTAAGCGCTCCTTCATCATTAAATACAGTGTCTGGCTGAATCGCTCCTGCTTCAAGAGCGATCGCGACATTAATCGGCTTAAATGTTGACCCTGGCTCAAACAAGTCTGAAACTGCCCAATTTTTGAACAGTTTGACATCGGACTCATAATAGCGATTTGGATCATAAGTTGGCTCCGTCACTAGTGATAGCAGCCCACCATCCCTAACGTCCATAACAATCACAGAGCCGCGTTTTGCACCAAACTTGACCATCTGTTGCTTGAGGATTTGCCTAGCATTGCGTTGAATGCGCGAGTCAATCGTCATTTGCAAGCTAGTCCGATCGCTTTGCAACATCCCCGCAGGAATGTGGTTAGGAATGAACTTGCCATTACCATCTTGGGCAACTAATGGCGCTTGATCCGTACGCTCTAGTAATTTTTCTTGACTAAGTTCGATTCCCGCTTGACCACGATGATCGACATTCACATAGCCGAGTAGTTCCGCAGCGAGATCTTGCTGTGGATAGAGTCGATGCCGCTGTTGCACAAGATCTAACCCATCTAGACCCAAACTAAAAATTAGATCAGCTTTTTCCTCGGATAGCCAATATTCGACTTGAATAGAAGTAATATCACGGGTAAGAACACTGAGCAATTTATCGGCAGGTCGTCTGAGGATCGGCGCAAGTTTATCAGCGATCTCTTCAGGTTTCTTTTTGTAAAGATGAGGATGAGCAAATAATGTGTATACAGGGCGATCTAAAGCTAAAACTGCACCTTTGCGATCAGTTATGGTGCGACGAGGAATAAATGGTCTCATGGTAAACATTTGCTGTCGTCGAGCCTTTTCGAGCAAATCAGGCGATGCAATCACCTGTAAGTACACTAATCGCACAATCAAACCAAGCATCGACAGAGCCAAAACTATCCAGATCAGCACTGTTCGACGTTTGAATAGATTAATAGTGGCAAGATCTTTGGGCAGAAGCGATGGGGTCATGACTATATTTTGGCAAAATTCTTAGCGAAATTCTTGACAAATCTCTTGGCAAAGTTGGCGGAAGCGATCGCCACGCTGCTCGAAGTTAGCAAACTGGTCAAAGCTAGCACATGCAGGCGAGAATAGCACAGTTGGCAAAGGCTGACTAGGGTGATTGTGGGCGCGACTGTGGGCTATATGTGCTGCATGTTTGACCGCATTTTCAAGGGTTTCTACGATTTGATAGTTCTTAAACCCTGCGTCTTTGAGCATTTCGGCAAATAAAGACGCAGCCTCACCGATCAATAGTACGCTGATCGCTCTTTGATGGATTTGCTCTAGCCATGCACTTGCCTCACCTTGCTTCGGCTGACCTCCTGCAATCAATACGACAGGTGGTTTTACCGCTCTTAGTCCCACTTCCGCCGCATCATAATTTGTTGCTTTGCTGTCATTAATAAAAGCAATGCCTTCATAAAAGCAAATATGCTCAAGGCGATGTGGGACACCTCGAAAACTGGAAATGGCAAGATCGATATATTTAGAGTCAATCCCTGCAAGCTTTGCCGCCGCCACTGCCATCAATAAATTTTGGCGATTGTGCTTACCCAAAAGCTGCCAATGGGAGATCGGGAAAATAGGCTCACCTCTAAATCTCACCCAGCCTTCATGAATACAAGCGCCATCAGCGATCGCTTCGACCACCTGTTCATCAAGCCCTGTCCAAATCGCTTTCGGCCACATTGCTGCACCAAAATTCACCAAATATGGATCATTACCATTGAGGATTATATTGGCAGATTGATCGATTAGCCTAGCCTTGATATTGCGATATGCATCAAGGGTATAGTGGCGGTTAAGGTGATCGGGTGTAAAGGTAGTCCAGATACCGATTTTGGGCTTGACAGTTTTTGCTGATTCGATCTGATAGCTGCTCAGTTCGGCAATAATCCAATCAGGATCAAGTTTTTGCTGTAATACCTGTAAAGCTATTTCGCAAGCAGGAAAGCCAATATTGCCGCAGGCGATCGCCTTTAGCCCCGCAGCTTGAAAAATTTCAGCTGTTAGCGATGTGACTGTAGTTTTCCCATTAGTCCCTGTGATTCCCACCCAAGGAATATGCTTGAGATAGCGCCAAGCAAGTTCGATCTCCCCGATCGTATCAAGACCCAGTGACCGCGCCTGTTCAACTTCCTGCCGATCCCAAGGAACACCTGGACTAATAGCTACAAGATCTACACTTTGACCAGATTTAAGTAATTTGGCAAAGTCAGGAAAGCCCCCAAGCTCAACTACTATGCCTTCTGATTCTAAGGTTTGTTTTCGCTGTTCTAAGCTAGGACTAGAACTACTATCACTAACCGTCACTTGCCAGCCATCAGCTTTAAGCAATTTTGCCGCAGAAATCCCTGACTGTCCTAGTCCCAGTACATACGCTTGATGCATGGCGATCGCTTGATTGATAAATTTATTAAATTAAAAAGTTAATAACCAAGGATACAGGAACTTGCGTAAGTAGGTAGTCACAATTAAATAACTAAGCAGCAATTCTCAATATAAAAAACTAAAAATAAAGCGATAGGCTACGCCCATCGCTTTATTTTTAGTTTTTTATATGCCGTAATTTGCTTTATTATGGCGGATTTTATCCACCGCAACAATGTCAAAAATAATCCAGAGAGTATCTGCTCTAGATTATTTTTGACATTGTTGCGAAGCGCACTCAAGACTTACAACACAAGGCTGTATGTTGTTAATATCTTAAAGACAAGCAAATTTAAGGGTTACTGTGAAGCAAACCGAAAATTATCCTGTCTTTGAAGTTTCCAAACTGTTGAATATGTTTACATATGGCGAATAAACCTCCCTTCTCAAGCAAAAAAGCGAATGCAAAAAGAAAGAGGAAGGCTGCCGTTGCTGCTGCCCCTATATCCAGACAAGCTTCAAACAAGAGCAGTTGGTTAAATAATTTACCGATTAGCTCCAAAATCTTCTTTGCGATCGGTTCAACCAGCTTTTTATCGTTAGTTAGCTTTGTGATTGCCTCTTTGTATTTAAATAGTCACCTTTCAGCAATTGTTAATCAAGAAGTACAAAGGGAACTATCTGATGCCACATTATTTGTGTTTGGATTAGCGACTATTTTGATTGTGGTTAGCTCAATGCTTGGACTGTTTATTGGTAGCACTCTTAGCAAAAGGATTCAGGCACTAGAAGCGATCGCTAGACAATATTCCTCAGGAAATTTTGAGACACCTGTAGAGCTTGGGGCAAAGGATGAAATTGGGAAGCTAGCCGAAGTCTTTGATCAGATGACTTTTAACCTAGCTCAAAACAAGCAAGATCAATCTACTGCCCAGATTGAAGCCGAAGCCCAAAATGATATTTTCCAAGATGAGATATCACATTTACTTGATGTGGTGTCGGAGCTAGAGATGGGAGATCTTACTGCTAAGGCTGAAGTCAGCCCCCATGCAACAGGTTTGATTGCAGATACGCTTAATCGTCTTTCAGAACAGCTAGCTGAAGTACTTGCCGCAGTGTTGCAAACTGCACAGCAAGTTACTTTTCGTACCGATCGCCTTGAGAAATTAGCGATCGCGGTATCTCAGAACGCTGAGCAGCAGGAATCCTTGGTGGTGCAAGCCCGTTTAGGAATTGAAGATGTAAACCAATTGGCTCAAAATGCGGCGCAACTAGCGATCGCAGCAAATAGAGCAGTGCAGAGGGTAAGATCAGCTGTACGACAAGGGGAGGAGCAAATTATTTACTTGACTGCTTCGATTGAGTCTCTCCAAGCTGCGACTGTGCAGATGGTGCAAAGGATTAAAAATCTGGGTGAATTCGTGGCTCTTGCCAAACAGTTTGTACTAGACCAAAAACGTTTGGCTTCTTTAACTCAGGTTTTGGCTACCAATGCCTCAATGGTGGCAGCACGGGCGTTAGAACAACGAGATCCAGAACAATTTGTCTCTGTGGCAAGGGAATTTGAAGCGATCGCATCGCAGGTCAATAACTTGGCAACGCAAACCAATCAGGGGCTAGTGGCTTTACAACAACGAACAGGATTTGTTGATGTAGTCGTGTCGGGGATTGATCAAGACGTTCGCGATGTGAATAGCCTTGTATCGGACTTTACAAATAGTGTGAATAGTTCAGAGCAGTCGTTTACTAATATCGCAACTGTAACTGAAGAGTTATCTGAAATTGGTGTAGCAGTTACGGATTCTTCCCAATCAATCGCTGAAGCCGTAAAATTTAGCTTGGCTTCGATTCAAGATATTGAATTGATCGCCGAACGCTCTGCTTCTCAAGCGCAGTTTACTAGCGCTCAATCGGGCAAGATGGGAATGCTAGCCCGTCAGTTACTAGAAAGAGTGCAGTTTTTCCGCTTACCGCCAATGCTGGAAACAGAGGACATGGAAATTGACGAGATGGAGTCTCTTGAGATTGAGGGATTTCAGGTTGTGAGCTAATGTTCGAGCAAAAATCGTCATAATCACAAATTGATAGCGAATATCGAAATAATGCCAAATCCTGAATTTGATGATTTACAATTGCAAGAAGAACTGCGTAATCTATTTGAATTAGATACGCAGAAGTATCTGCAATTATATGTGGATACAGTACATCAGCTAAATGCTGCCAATTGGCGCGAAGATATTCAGCAGCTATATCGATGTGTACATACGATTAAAGGAGGTTCTGTAACTGTAGGATTTCAAGCTGTACTGCAAGTTTCGACCATATTAGAAGATCTACTGTCCGATTTGCGCTATCTTGACGTTGCGCCACCTTTAGTTGATGGTGAATTGGCTAAAGCTTTGATCGAGGCTGGCGAATTGTTAATTGGCTCAGTCCAGATGGGTGAACAGAGTGATACTGATGCATCAGTGAAGTATATTCAAATACTGCGCGATCGCATTCAATCTGAATATTTACCCGAATGGAACGAAATGCGCCAAGTTCAGCAAGAATTTGCTGATCAAGGTTTTGATTTGGTCATTCTTGAACTAGAAATGGCAATTGAAGATTTGCCACTTACAGGGGAAGTTCCGACAGAAGCTGCTGAGATCGCCAAGCAAACTGTTGCCCAGTTACAGGAAATTGGTACAGAAATTAATTTAGCGAAAACTTGGCATGATTTTTTGCAAAAAGGTATTGCATTGTGCGATCGCCTAGATTGTGAGTTATGGCATACAGAATGGATGCCATTTCTGCAAAAGGTCAAAGAAAGCGCTCGTCAGGGAGGAATCTTTGAAATTGAACAAGAATCAATTATTATATCTTCAAATATAGAATCTGGATTAATTGCTGGAAATGATGTTGCATCCCTTATTAGCTCGCAAGTTTCTCCTACAGCAGACATTCAAATCCCTGTGCCACTTGATCGCCTAGAGCGCTCATCTCAATATCTAGTTGAGACATTAATGGCAACTCGCGCCACGCAAGGATTTTACCAATCTGTTTATGCGAATTTATTACCATTAGTCTCACTTGCTCAAAATAGTGTGCAGTACATTACCCAACTGCGGGAGGTCCAAGATGATTACGCATTATTAGATGCTTCTGGAGAACAGGATGGACTAAAGATTGAGCGCTATCGTCAAGGCTATACTGCAATCAACCGTTTATTGGAAATCAGTCTGCGTTTGATTGAGTTAGGCTCAGAAACAGGCGAATCAGCAAGGCGAACATCTGATAGCATCCAAGTCTTAGATCGCAGCTTGCGTAACCTCCAACAAACCATCGAAGAAAGTCGCCTTGTTCCATTTGCAACACTAGCTTTTAGATCGAGAGGGATTTTACGAGATCTAATGACTCGCGTTGGTAAAATTGTCCAGTTTACAATTATTGGCGAACAATTAGAGCTTGATGCAGGTACACTTCGTAGTTTAGAACCTGTAGTACTTCATTTATTGCGTAATTCCTATGATCATGGGATTGAAGATTCCTCGAATCGAGAGAAATCGGGCAAACCTTTACAAGGAAAAATCGAGCTGTCTCTAAAACGACGTGGTAGTATGTTTGAACTTATCATTCGTGATGATGGAAAGGGAATTGATCCTGATCGCATTAGTCAAATTGCCAAATCCAAAGGACTGCCACTTACCGATACTAGCACCTCTGAACGCCTCCTCAATGTAATATGCCAATCGGGCTTTACTTCCTCTACTGTCGTTAGCGATATCTCAGGTCGGGGCGTAGGGATGGATGTAGTAGCAAGCCAAGTTGCACTAATGAATAGCAAGCTCAGTCTTGTGTCCCAAATTGGTAAAGGAACAGCTTTCACAATTCAAATCCCAGTACCACACTTGTTTGTACGCTGTATGCTCTTGCAGGCAGGCGAACGTACTTTTGCGGTTCCTACTTCCGAGATTTACACCACTACTTTGGTGGAGGGGTTACTCTGGCAAAAGACAGATCGCGCTGACTATACAATTGAAGTGCAAGAAGAATCGGGGAAAGTACCTGCGATCGATCTTTATCAATATTGGCAAGGACAAACTGAAACTAGAATGATCCTGCCATCGGCGATCGCAGTGAGAACGAAACAATCTGGTAGCGATCGCGGAATTTGGCTAATAGCCGACACCTTGATTGGTCAGAGTGATTTGTTAGTGAATCCAATTCCAGCACCTTTGGTTGCCCCGATCGGCTTAATCGGGATGAGCCTGATGCCCGATGGAAAACTTATTCCTGTAATTGATGCACTTTCCTTTGTCGAAGTCTTTTTCTCGTCAGATGCTGAACGACTCACAATTTCTAGTTCTCAATCAAATGCTTCCTTCCTTGAACTATCTAGCGATCGTCAGATTTTAGTTGTTGATGATGCAGCGCTAATGCGGCGAAGAATTGAGAGCAGCTTATCACCACAAGGATATGAAATTACAACTTGTGATGATGGTATGGATGCTTGGCAATGGTTGTTAAGACATGGTCAACCAGCATTGCTAATTACTGATATTGAGATGCCACGTATGGATGGATTCACGTTGATCGATCGCTGTCGTCAAGCAGGATTGGATATGCCAATCCTTGTGATTTCATCCCGTCTTGCGGAAGAATGGTCTCGTGAGACATCTCGTCTCGGTGCAACTGATTATCTCACTAAAGGTTTTTCGACATCGGAGCTAGTCAATAAAGTTAGCTCTCTACTCGAACTAAGAACTCTTGCGTAATACTTTAAAATCATAACGCTAGTCAGTGCTGTCATCATAGGTCAGATATTCTTTAAAAGTGATTTTTCTAGCAGTAGTAACAGTCATGAGGCTGTAACCTCTCTGACTATGTTTAATACCAATTCACAAAAGTGTGACAACACTTCTATGAATTAAAAAACAAACCCTGTAAGGGTATTAAAAACACAAAATGGC
>Ga0209990_10000880_pt1 | contig 27949 bp, 35 predicted proteins | sample NOAtaG_6_FD_187304 | JGI IMG/M metagenome (GOLD analysis project Ga0209990, IMG submission 187304) | Freshwater lake microbial communities from Lake Erie, under a cyanobacterial bloom - NOAA_Erie_Diel5S_2200h metaG (SPAdes) (version 2) | ecosystem: Environmental > Aquatic > Freshwater > Lake ...
ATTTAGATATTGATTATTCAACAAATACTGTTAGTTACAGAACTCCAGAAGAAGATTCTCCTAAAAGTGCAATAAAACCGAATATGAATTTTGACAATGAAAAAATCTTTGAAGAACTGAAAGAGATTAAAACTTCAAATCTTGAAGAATTTGACAAAAAATATACTGGTAAATTAATTTACCTTGCTTCTCCATATTCTCATCCAGATGACAATATAAGAGAGAATAATTATAAAACAATTTCCAAAATTGCTGCTGATATGGTAGCAGAAGGAAATGTTGTAATGTCACCTATTTGTTACGGTCACAATTTATTGAATTTTCGTGAAATGCCAAGTGATTGGAATTTTTGGTATAACTTCTGCGTAACTTTTCTCTTAAAAAGCGATGAGTTAATAGTTTGCAAAATGGAAGGTTGGGATAAGTCGGTTGGAGTTTTAGAAGAAATAGAAATAGCGAAAAAAAACAATATAAAAATAAGTTTTATAGAACCATAATGGAGATTAAAAATATAAGAATCTTAATTATTGAAAAAAAGGATTGTCCGATTCATCAATTTACAAAGAAAGATAAAATTGAATATGTTTCTTGGGAAATATATAGAGAATTATATAAAAACTCAACACCAAGTGCTAACTTTGATTTATTATATATGACTGCCAAACGAGATTCTAGAGGAACAAAAGAAATAAAATATTGGAATTATTATATTGAAAGACAAAAATGTGATGACATAATAGAAAAAGTTTGTAAAGTATATAAATTAAAAAGAAGAGAAATAGAATCAATAAAAGGATATATATACCTTGGATGTTCACCAAAATTTTACAGTTAAAAATATGAAAACAATAACTACAATTTCAGATACACACACAAAACACCACAGAATTAAATCTGACTTAATTGGAGGAGACTTTTTGCTTCACGGTGGAGATATAATGTCTAGTGGATACAACAAAGAAGAAGTAATAGATTTTCTGGAATGGTTCGACAGCTTAGACAATTATACTTATAAAATTTTTATAGCTGGTAATCATGATAGATTTATAGAAAACAATTATGAAGAATTTAAGGAGATATTAAAAAATTATAAAAACGTAATTTACCTTCAAGATGAAGAAGTAATAATTGACGGCATAAAAATTTATGGTTCTCCTTGGCAGCCTTGGTTTTGGGATTGGGCATTTAACTTACCTAGAAACAGTACTGAACTTCACATAAAATGGAACATGATACCTGATGATACCGATATTTTACTTACTCACACGCCTCCTATGGGAGTCCTTGATTATGTTCCTAGAAGTTTTGAACATGTTGGTTGTGAAGCCTTAAGGGCTAGAGTTTTTGACTTAAAACCAAAGCTTAATATTTTTGGTCACATACACGAAGGAAGTGGAAATAAAAACATAGAAGGAATAGAATTTATTAACGCTTCAGTTTTAAATGAAAATTACATGTATACAAATAAACCTTTAAATTTAAAATTTAGCAAAGATAAAGGCGTTATTGAATATTTTTAATTTTTTTTTAAAAATATTTTTTTTTACTTAAAAAATGTTGTATATTTGCATAACTTTTATAAAAACACATTTGTAATTATGGAAAATTTAACGTCAAATTTCGGAATTGAAGATTTAATTGAAGAAAATTCTCAATCTTTAAAAAAGGTTGATGATAATGTTGTTTTATCAAAAAACATAATTCAACTAAGAAATGGGTTTGTAAATTTGCCAGATTCAAAATGTGACAACAAAGAAATGGCTACAAGCGTTGCGTCTGAATTAATGCAGTTCGGATATATGCTTGATGAAAAAGCTATTGAAAACATTTCAAAAGCTTCAAAAGAAGATATATCTTTGTTCCTAAAAGAGGTAATCGAATATCTTAAAATAATGACTGGTTCTTCAAGGAATTATGTTCCTTTTTGGAAAGGTTTTCCAGAACAAGTTATGGACAAAGGAGAAATGGAGCTTTGGTTATATCAAATTGCTCATTATGACTCAAATGGAGATTTTGTTCCAACAGAATTTACTAGAGAAAGAAAGGTTGCTTTTGAGCACCCAAAATATACAAAATTAACTTCTGGTGATAATGATAGATTTTTAAACATTTTCACAAAATTAATTTCTGTGAATAATAGTTTAACAGAGGATGATTTAGATATTGTCGAATGGTTTGTTGAAGAAAATCAAGAATTAAGATTTCCAGAACAAATACCATTCAAAGAGAATTTATGTACTCTTGCTGGCTTAGGACTTGAAGTTCCAGTAAAAACTGTAACAGATGTTCTTAGAATCGCAGTTTATTTATCTGATGGAGACATTTCTCTTCCAAAAGTTCCTGCAAAAATGATTAGAGAGTCTGCTTGGACTACTAAAAGAATAGAAAATCCTGCTAGAGAGGAGTTTAAATTTGCTAATTTCACAAGAAAAGAAAGACGTTTTATCTTGACTTTATTGGAAAGAACAAATTGTGATGTTTCTGAAGCAGTTCTTAAGTCTTCTAGATGGATTAGATTGGGAGAAAGATTGCATCCAGGAGAATACAAAAATCAATTTCCAAAATCTTTTGAGTTCTTTAACTCTTTAAGAAATGAAAAAGTTCGCTCTTGGTTTTCAAGTGTAAACAAAGCTTTTGATTATTCATTAGAAGAAGGATTGAAAAAACTTTCAGAAAGACCTGGAGAATTCTTCAGAAGATTGGATTATTTAATTAGAAGTAATTCAAATCAAAAAGATTTAGTTCTTAAATATATGAATCAAATTGGACATAAAGTGTCAAATAAAGTTCTATTTGAAGCTTATGAACATTTTGAAAAAAGAAATGTTGATAACAACAATAGGTCAATAATGATTAAAGGCGCAAGAAATAGGTATAAACTACCTGATTTGAAAGCGCTTAGCGAACACACTATCAATTCCGTACAAAATTCGATTAAGAAATCTTTGTTGAAAAAGTTTTCAGAACTTAATTCTCTTGGAAAAGTTTGGGTTGACGAAGAGTTAAAAAATATTCCTATGCCTAAAAATATGAGGTCTTTAAGTTCTTCTTTAAAGCCTATTATTAGAGGGCAAAGAACCTCTATAGGAAATCAAAATGCTCCAGTTGTAAGAGCTTTTGTACATTGGTTTGATGAGTATGGAAATCAAGATGTTGACTTAACTTGTGTGCTTTATGGAAAAGATAAAGTTGCTCATGTTGGCTGGAACGGTGGCCATAACAAGAGTTATGGAACATATAGTGGAGACATCAGACATAGAAGAGGTGCATGTGCTGAATATGTTGACATAAAAATTGAAGCTGCAATCAATGAAGGATTTAAATATGCCGTAATTGACGCAAATAACTTTACTGGAAGGCCTTTCCATACAGTAGACGAATGTGTTGTCGGCTACATGGAAAGAGAGACTCCAGAGGAAACAAAGCACTTTGTTCCTGCTACAATTGCTGGATGTATGCGACTTCAAAACGAATCATCATCAACGTTGGTATCTGTAATTGACCTTGAAACAAGAGAGTATATCCACTTAGACATAGACAGAAGAGGTTTACCAGTTTCTTCTGCTGGCTTTCAAGACATACTTGATGCGATTAGACCATATTGTGAAGCTCCAAAGTTTTCAGTGTATGATTTAGTAATGATGCACATTGAGGCTAGAGGTGGAGAATTGGTAGAAAAAGAAGATGCTGAAGATACATTTGAATATTCAGATTTTGAAAATTCTTATATTCAAACTCTTAGTTTGATGGGAATTTAAAAAAAAAAGCATATTTATTTTTGCAAATTAAAATTTTTATATTATATTTGCATAGTTCTTTGAATAATTATAACACAGGCTATTGGTAAAGTTACTTCTAAGCTCTATATATTGATAACGTTTTACTTGCTTACTTTCCTGTGTTTTAAAATAAAAATCCAATTTGAGATTGTGTAAAAACGGCTACTAGCCAGTTACTTCTAACTACAAAAATGGTCAGAAAGAGAGAAATTTGTTAAAATTTCACTGGAACCCTTACCGACAATCAATTTTTGGTGCAAATTCTCTCGTTAAAAATTAAGAGTCACTTCGGTGGCTCTTTTTTTTTGTAATATTTTTTTATATTTTTCGTTATTATATTATAAAACAAATATTATGAGCAAAGCAATTTCATACAACGACGTTCAAATAATAGAAAGAGAAAGTGTAAAGATAGGAAGCAAAGTCTTTGATAGTTTCATTTCTGAAAATGGTGGAATTGAATTGGGTACAATGATTTCTTTGGCTGGTACTCCTGGTGCTGGTAAAACAACTCTTTGTAAAAAGATACAAAAAGATTTAGGCAAAAACGAGGTTTCTATTTTCTTTGCTTTAGAAAGTAGAAAGTCATCTGTTGCCAAACAAACAAGAAGAATTAAAACTGGTAAGAATGAATTGATTTGTGATGTTGATGACTTTCCTACTTGGTCTTCTTTTATGGATTATATATACGAAGAGAAGCCTTTATTGGTTACAGTTGACTCAATACAACATGCTGCTCAATTGCTTACAGACGAGAATGGAAAACATGTTTATGAAAATTACAAAAAAGTCAGAAAAGACCTTTATGATTGGAAAGATGTAACCCAAGGAATCGTTATTCTAATTGCTCAATTAAATGCTAGAGGTGAAGTTGAAGGTCCAATGTCTACAGTATTCGACGTTGACTGTCCTATTTTCTTGACAGCAAATCCAGATACTAATGAAAGGACTATGCATACCAACAAAAATAGAATGGGTCCTACTGGAAAAATTTATTATGAATTTGTAGACAATGATGATTGCATTGCTTTTTACACTCAAGAAGAATGGAAAGCTAAAAATTCAATCAAACAAAACTCATCACTTCTAGATTTGTTAATAGAACAAACAGAAAGCTTTATTATGTCTTTAGATAAAGAAAAAGATTCAACAAAATTAATTAAGAAAGACTATAATAAAGGAATTAAAAAAATAGAAAATATTTCTTGTGATGATGAATATTTTAAAAGCTATTTTGAATTGGTAACTTCATTAAAAATGAAATACAATTTCTAAGGTGAGATTATCTCACCTTTTTTTTTGTTTTAATTTGCTTTAAATAAATAAAAGTCTTAATTTTGTCAATAAAGATAAATTTAAGATAAATGGATAATTTAGAGACACAGAAAAGAGTTGTAAAAAAACCAGCAAAACCAAAAGCAAACAAATCCAAAAAGTTTGATTTTAATGACATTTTAATTGAGCCAGCAAAGCTTACTGACATAATTTCAAGGTCAGAAATAAACATTAAATATGGTTCTCCTGAAGGAAGTTTTGGACACCTACCTCTTATTGCTGCACCTATGGACACTGTTGTGTCTTTAGAAAATCTTCATCACTTCTTATGGAATGGAATTAACGTTTGCTTGCCTAGAGGTGAATATTTTGAAAAACACGGTAACGATGGTGCTAAAATGGTATTTAACTCATATTCTTTAATAGAGTTTTCTAATTTATTTATAAAAGAACAACAAGATAAATACCCTTCACATGTTCTTATAGACATCGCAAATGGTCACATGTCAGACCTTGTTTATATAACAAAAAAAGCTAAAGAATATTACGGAAAATCAATGCAATTGATGGTTGGTAACGTGGCGAACCCAGAAACATATAAAGAGCTTTCTTTAGCTGGAGCTGACTATATTAGAATTGGAATTGGAAATGGTGGAGGATGTTTGACTACTGAACAGACTGGAATTGGCTATCCTATGGCATCTCTAGTTAGAGAATGTTATGAGGTTTCTCAAAATCTTCCAAAAACAAAAAGAGCAAAGATTGTAGCTGATGGAGGGATGAAAAAATATGCAGACGTTATTAAGGCTTTAGCTTTAGGTGCGGATTATGTTATGGTTGGTTCTATTTTTAATAAAGCCCTTGAATCTTCAGGTAAAAATTATTGGTGGAAAATTCCTTTAAGTGATTCTTTAGCTTCTTTTCTTTATAAAAAAGGCTTTAAAATTAAAAAGCACTTTAGAGGAATGTCGACCAAAGAAGTTCAAAAAAAGTGGGGAAAAACAGAACTGAAAACTTCTGAAGGAGTTGTTAGATATAGAAATGTTGAATACACACTTTATAAGTGGGTTGACAACTTTAAACATTATCTAAGCTCTGCTATGAGCTATACAAACTCAAGAGAATTAAATCAATTTGTTGGAAAGGCTAAATATAACGAAATTACAAAACAATCTTTTGAAAGATATAATAAATAATGGAAAAAGAGGTTAAACAATATATAATAATTAGAGAGGATTTGGGCATGTCGACTGGTAAGTTGGCTGCCCAAGCTTCTCATGCTTCAATGAAAGTCTTTTTTGATAAAATGATATTTATTCCAAATATTAACATTAATAATAAAGACAAAAAAAAGGAATTATCATGCCATTTAACTATAAACGAAGAAGAACGTATATGGATTGATGGGCTTTTTACAAAAATAGTCAAAAAAGTAAAAAACGAATCCCAGCTACTTAAAGTTTACGAACAAGCAAAAGAGCTAGGGCTAAACTGTTCTTTAATAAAAGATGCAGGATTGACAGAACTGCAAGGCGAAAATTACACGGCAGTTGCAATAGGTCCAAATTATACAGACAAATGTGAACCAATCGTAAAAAGATTAAGAAATTTGTAATATGTGTTATCCACCAATAAACGAAAAAAAACAAAAAGAAATTATTGATAATATTGATATTTTTTTTAAAAGAAAAACAAAAAAAACTTATGATGTAAAATCTCTTTTAAATGAAATTAATAATAATTTTGTTGTTGACTTTAATCAACTTAAGTTCTCAATAAAAAATGATGAAAATAAAAGATTTACATTAAGTGAAGATTTGTGCACAATATTTATAAATGAAACAATAAACGTATGAAACTAATTTGTATAGACGATTCTAATAGACCAATTGATATACCCAGAGAAAAATGGGTAAAAAAAGGCAATGAGTACACTCCAGTAAGATTCGTAAGAATGGTAGCGCAAAACAATGAACTTGGAGTTATCATAGAGGAAATAGACCTAACAGATTGTTTTCCTTATGAATGTTTTGCGGCATATAGATTCGCTTTAAAAAATCCAGATGAAGAATCTGAAAAAGAAAACCGTCTTATTGACGAGCTTGAAGAAGTTAATTAAAATAAATGGATTTAAAAAAAATATCACAAGAAATAAAAGATATAGTTTCAAAAAAACAAGAAGAATTAAACCTTTCTTTCATTGAGGACACACACACTTATTTTATGAAAGATTTAGATGGAGAGGTTAAAAATAATTTTCCATCAGTTTCTACTGTTCTAAAAAGCTTTTATACAGCTTTTGACCCAACTACTACAAAAGCATTTAAAAATTGCGAAGGAGACCCATTAAGAGAGCAGGCGCTTTTAAATGAATGGGCTTCTACTGGAGATTATGCTACAAATATGGGGTCAAGAGTTCACTTTTTGTTAGAAAAACATTTAGTAGGTTTATATGGCAATTACAAAGAAGTAAGACAGCCAATATTTACATGTGATGAAGAACAAACAAAAAGAGGTGATGGTATGATTTTGGGCGGCAAATCCTTTATAGACTTGATGCATGAAAGAGGCGCCGTTTTACTAGATACAGAAATGGTTTTGGGTCACCCAGAACTTGGTTATACTGGTCAGCCAGATAAAATGTGGCTAATGTTAAATCAACAGAATTTACCTGGCATAGTAGTAACTGACTGGAAGACAAATAAAAAGAAAAATTTTGAAGTTCAGTCGTACACAAAAATGCTTCTTAATCCTTTCGAAAACTTTCATGACACATCATTAGGTCACTATTACTTGCAATTACCTCTTTATGCAAAATTGTTACTTAAACTATTAGAGGGAAGCAAATATGAAAACATTCCATTTTTTGGCGGAGTAGTTGTTTTATTATTAGATGATGGAACTCATGAAGAGTATAGAATACCAAAAGAAATTATAGAAAAAATAATGAATATGAACGTTAAAAATTATCTTAAATAATTTTAAAAAAAAAAGAATTATTTATAATTAAATAATCCTTTAACATAATGAAAATAAAAGAAGAGTTGATATTAAAATTTAGGAAACTTCAAACTATTATATCAGTTCTTCTTTTTTTTATGGTATTAATTTTCTTTGTTAATGTAACAGATTTTCATATAACAGAAATACAAATATCAAAATGGGGCACTTTAAATGCTATAGGCTGGGTATTTAATATTAGTCTAGTTGTTTTGTCTATATCTACATTTGCAAATTCATTTTTATACATTAAAAACAACAAAAGAATTTTAGATAAAAAAAAATTATACTTAATTTTTGGGTTTGTTTCTTTTGCACTTTTGGTTACTGGAGTTTTTGATGTAAAATCATTTTATACAATACATAACATTTCTGCATTTTTATACTTTTTCTCTTATCCATTAGCTATCTTCTTGATGGCTTATATAAACAGAGCTAATATATCTTATAGAGAATGGCTTTTTCACTTAATAACGTCGATTTCAATGATAATAATTCCATTATTTTTAATGTCACAATTTAATGGAATGGCTATATCAGAAATAGTACATAGTAGTTTTGTAGTTTTCTGGCATTTATCTATTTTAAATAAAAGATTAAATTAATTAAACTGTTTTTTCTACATAAACTACAGTTTCACCAGACAAAAATCCTTTTTCTAATAATAAAGGTAAACTGTTTTCTTTACACCAAGCATAAACAGTCCAATCTTTATAATTTTTATTTACATGCTCCCACCTAACGTCCCAAAGCATTCTGAAAATACCTTGTCTTCTAAAGTCTTCATCTACCCAAGCGTCTAAAAATTTTATCTTTTTTGAATTTTCTATAGACATAAAAATATGTCCTACAGTTTTTTTGTCCTCATTCACAGCAATCCACGCCTCAATGTTTTGGGCATTTGTTTGTAGGTGTATTATTTCTATTTTAGGAACGTGTTTCAATTATCTAATGTGTGCAAAGATGGTTTTTTAAATTTTTCTTTTACTTTTTCAGATATTGGAATAGAATCTCCATTATCATCTATTCTTACAAATCTTATATAAGTTTCAAGAACTATATTTTGCTTACCATTATAAACATTATGTGCTCTTGCCTCTAATTTTAAATTTATTGAAGTAGTACCGATAGACTCAACTTCTCCATATATTTTTATAAGTTGAGATTCTTTTGCTGGTTTTTTAAAAACGCATTTGTCAATTACTAAAGTTACCATTCTTGGTGTGTCACAACATTGAGCCGCATATGCAGCTCCAGCTGCATCAATCCAAGCTAATAATTGTCCGCCAAAAAGATTACCATGAAAGCCTAAATCTGATTTTTTAACTGGGTGGGTGCTTATTAATTCCATTCTTTAATGTATTCAACATTAAATATGAATTAAAAATGATTTTTAATTGTAAAAAAGCTTATTTTTTTATTTTTTTATGCTTCAGGGTTTTGTTCAGTAGAATTTTCAGTTTCACCTTCTCCTCCAGCTTCAGCTTCACCACTTGTAACAGTATTAAAATATATATGTTTTTCGTTTTTTCTTTCTTGTTTTGGTGCATCACTTTGTTTGCCTAAATATCCGAAACCGCTCTGACTTTTCTGCACTTCTGGTGCTCCACCAGAAAATTTTTCAACTTCTGTAGAGACTATTTCTCTAATCAATTCTATTAGTTGTTTTTTGTTCATATAAATAAATATAAATCAAATAATCATATTCAAATGCAATCTTGCTGTATTATAAGAATCATCTTTTGCGCTATGTGGTCTTCCTTCAAATTGTAAATCAAACTGTTTTAACGCATTTTCAAGTCCATATAATCTTTTTTCTTTTAAAAATTCTGAAAACTTCTTTTGCAAATCTATATATTCTTCTGAAAATGGGTATTTAACATTTTTTAATTCACATTCTTTTTTAAACTGTTTTTCATCAAAATCGCCCCAACTACCCCAAAAAACATTTTCTGAATCATAATTTGTTCTTAAATGTTGACACGCCTCTTCTAGTGTTACTCCTTTATTATAAACATCTCTTTGAGATATCCCAGTTAATTGCTTACAAAAACTACTTACTACCGACTTTTCTGGTTTTATTAAAATGCTCTCTGATTTATTTATAATCTTTTCATTTAAATCAACTTCAGATATTCCTATTTCTATTATTTCTTGCATCATATTTTTAGGAGGCCGTCCTAACCAACATGTAAATTCTAAATCTACTACTAATATACTTTTACTCATATACAATAAATAATCAACATATATTTTGTTTGTTATTTTTTTTTATGTTAATTTTGTTTTTACAAATTTAATCAAATGAATTTTAATAAAGAAAATATTGTTTTAGGAAGCTTAGTTTTTTTAAATGGAGAAGATGAATTTGTTAAAAAAAATTTTAAACATCTAATAGGCGTAGAAGGAATTGTTGTTGCTGTAAGTTTTGGTTATTATGTTAAAGAACATTTTGCAATCGTTTTTAAAAATAGAAAATATATTGGTTTAAACGACTATATAACCGAAAATATACTAATTCCTTATGGCTTACAAAATAGAGTTATAAATTCAAAACATTTATTAATAGAAAAAAATATAATTAGTCCAATAGATTATGTAAAAAGTTTTGTTGAAAGAAAAAGTTTTAATTATAATTATTTTTTAATGTCATTTTCAATATATTATTCTCATTTAATAGGGTATAAAATTGAATATCATAAAGGTTCATTAAAAAAATATTTTATAGAAGATTGTAAACCTTATAATGAAGGATGTTTATCAACAGCAAAAATAATTAATAATGATTTATATGAAGGAATTTAATCTTAAAGAAATCCACCAGAAATACTACGGCAAAATAAAAGGTGTTTTTGTTAGATATTTTAATGATGAAGTATCTGAAAATATGACTCAAGAATGTTTTTTGTCAATTTTTAATGATTTGCCAAAAATAAAAAATTTAGAAGAATGCTACAAAAAATACGCTTTAGATTTTGTTGTTAATTATATTGAGAAAAATAATAATGAATTTAAAAGTTTAAACAAAGATTATTATAATGCAAATGCTTGTTTTGAAAGTAGTCTGGGATATTGTGAATTTGAATCTTTTTATCTAGTTGAGCGTTTAAACACTTTAACCAATGCTGAAAGGTGGATTTTAAACATGCGTTTAGTTGAAGAATTTGGATTTGATAAAATTTCAAAAATAACAAGTCTAACAGAAGAAAAATGTAATATTATTTTTGACAATTCCATGAAGAGATTTAAAAGCGCTGTTTTAAACTAATTTTTTAAATTGCAAGAAATCTTCATTAAGACTAATTAAGCTTTTAATTATAGAATTTTTAGCTATATCTATTTTTTTATAATCAACCTTTATGTAATTTGAAAGATAAATCATATTACAAACGCCCAAATCATTACAACTATGATTAAGAGCTGAAAAATATGGCTTTTTTGTACTATAAAAATGTTCAAATCTATACTTTGTTGTAATTAAAATTTTTAATTTTTCTATATTTTTTTTATTGAAAAATTCATATTTATTATTAATAAAATAATAACCAAATAACATTACTGACTTGTCTGCAAGCACTTCTCTAAAGATTAATATTTTTCTATCATCTACAAAAAATATTTCAAAATAGGAATTTCCACTATTTTGCATTAAGTTCTTAAAATTCTTGTTTATTTTATAATTTCTTTCTAAAATTAAAAATCTCATTCCATAAATTTATTTCAAAAAATAAAAAAGTCAATAATTTGTTATATGCAAAAAATAACTTATATTTGCTTTTATTATGCAACTTATGAACAGTTTAAACAGGTCAACAAAAGGGTTAAATAGACTAATAATAATAAACGTTTTATTTTATGTTACAATAAACGTTATAATATCTTTATTAAAAATAAATGGTGCAGACCCAGAAAATCTCTTAAGAGAATTAGCTCTTAATTCAGAATTAAATTATGTAATTTATAAGCCTTGGAGTTTAATTACAAGCATGTTCTTACATCTAGACTTTTTACATATACTTTTCAATATGATTTACTTGTATTGGTTTGGAACTATATTAAGCTCAAGATGGAATAGTCAAACAGTTGTTTCTTCTTATATTTTTGGAGGATTAACTGGTGCAGTTTTTTATATTTTTATATTTGGTATGGCACTAAGCTCTGGCTCACACTTTGCAATAGGAGCTTCTGGAGGCGTAATGTCAGTTTTGGCTACAACAGTTGTATTAATGCCAAATCACAGAGTTAGCTTATTCTTAATAGGAGATGTAAAATTAAAGTGGATTTTTGTATTTGTATTTTTCTTTACAAGCGTGGCTGATATGCAAAGTAATATGGGAGGAAAAATAGCACATATTGGAGGTGCAGTTTTTGGTGCTTTATATGGTTTTTATTTAAATAGAGGGAAAAACTTAACTAAACATTTCGATAATTTTTGTTATAATTTTACAAGTTTTTTTAAAAGAAAAAAAATGACAAAAACTATTTATAACATTAATGTAAATGCTGGCTTTAGAGGCGCCGTTGATAGAAGAGACAAAGAATCTGTTGAAACAACAATAAAAAATATATTATCAAAAAAAGAAAGAGAAAAAGAAATTGATAGACTTTTAGATAAAATAAAAAAGGTTGGTTATGAAAATTTAACTGAACAAGAAAAGAATAATTTATTAGAATTAAGCAAAAATTATGAATAAAAAAGAAATAATACCAGGTTTTTTTGTTGGAGATACTGTTATACTTGAAAGACAAACGGAAAAAACAGAATCTCAAGGCTTAAAATTAGGAACTCTTGCTGTAGTTTCTGAAGCTGATGATGCTGAAAGTTTAGATGGTTGGAAAGTTGTTGATTACGAAAAAAGATTTAAAGAAGCTTTAGATAAAATGAGCGAAGAAGAAGTTTCTAGCCTATTTAATAGGTTAAAAGAATTAGGACATATAAAAACAGAAAAGTAAAATGGATTTAAGATTACCGAAAAACAGAATTTTATTCTTTGGAAAACAAGTTGAACAAGACTCAATAGAAGAGATTTCAAAAGAAATCATAGAGATAAATGAAGATGATGATGAGTTAAGAAAATTATATGCTGTTTATGATTTGCATTATGAGCCTAAACCGATAAAAATAATGATTGATTCTTATGGCGGTTCAGTTTATCAGGCTATGGGTCTTTTTGGCATAATGAACACTTCAAAGACGCCAATACACACTTATGCAACTGGAGCAGCCATGTCTTGTGGTTTTATGATATTAATTCATGGACATAAAAAATTTGCATATGAACATGCAACACCAATGTATCATCAAGTTTCAACTGGTTTTTGGGGAACAGTTCAAGATTTAAAAGAAGAATATAAAGAAACTAAAAGATTACAAAAAAAATTCGAAAAAATAACATTAGAAAAAACAAAAATTTCTAAAGATAAACTAAAAGAAATCCTAAAAACAAAACATGACTGGTTTATGGATGCTGAAGAAGCATTGAAATATGGAGTTGTAGATGAAATAATAAAATAATTTTTTCGTTATAAATTAAATGGATATATTAGATAAAAATATAGTAGTGTTTACTGGTGCTGGAGTTAGTGCTGATAGTGGTATACCTACATTTAGAGATAGTAATGGTCTTTGGCATAACTATGATATTAAAGATGTTGCGACATATGATTCTTGGAAAAGTAACAGAGAAATGGTATTAGACTTTTACAATCAAAGAAGAAGGTCAATGTTAAATGTAGAACCAAATGCTGCACATTTTGCTATTGCCGATTTAGAAAAGTATGCAAATGTAAACGTAATAACACAAAATATCGATGATTTACATGAAAGAGCAGGTTCTACCAAAGTTTTACATATACATGGTGAAATTTTTAAGTCAAGAAGTACTGTAGATAGAAATATAAAATATGATTGTAGAGAAGATATTAATATAGGCGACAAATGTTCAAAAGGTTCTCAATTAAGACCAGATGTTGTTTGGTTTGGAGAATCTGTAACTGAAATAAATAGAGCTCAAGTATTAGTTAAAAATGCAGATTTGATGATTGTTGTAGGTTCTTCATTAGTTGTTGAACCAGCTGCGAGTCTTGTACGATTAGCCTATTGGAAACCAGTATATTTAGTTGACCCAAATATTGAACTTTCAAATTTCTTGAAAAGTGACACTTTTTATTTCATAAATGAAACTGCAGAAGTTGGCGTTCCTAACTTGATAAACAATTTGTTGTATGGGAATAATTAATAGATTTTTTAAAAAATTTACAAGAAAAGAAAAAGAAAACTCTGAAGACTCATTTGAAAAAATGTGTACACCAGTTAATTTTATTTGTAAATCTATATCATCTGAAGACTCATTTGAAAAATTGTGTACAGCAGTTAATTTTATTTGTAAATCCATATCAGTTACTGCAGAAAATAAAAACTTCTTTAGATTAAGAAATAATTTTTTGCCAAATTTAATATCTGTAATAGAAACTGTTTCTAATTCTACAAAATCAACAAAAGAATTAAAAGAAGAAGTTTTAAAAATTTGTAAAAGCCATTTTACGCCATTAATTTCATATTGTGAAAAGGAACATTTTTTTGAAGATGACATAAATCTTTTGAAAAATACAATTAATGAAATTGAAAATAAATTAACTAATTAATTTATATATTTATAAATATGAATAAGAGACTAACAGGATTTGATATAAGAAAAGCTTTAGAGCTTGAAATATCTGTAGAACAAATTTTTCAAATTCAAATTGAAGAAGAGGGTGATATTGCGGCAAAAGAAATTTACGATGATTCAATTACTCATACTTCTGAAATAGAAAATATAGATGATATTTTTAGCAAGAATAATGGGGTTGTTTTTTATACTTCGCCAAAAGAAGAAATAATTTTAAACAATACATTAAAGGCTTATATATATGATTTTTATATTTCTACAACAGAAGAAGAATATAAGAATGGATTAAATTGTCCAATAGAAAGTGATTATTCACAAGAAATAATATTCTTAAATACTGAAACTTTAAATTACAATGATTTTTGCAAAAATTGTATGGAAGCACAATTGTTTTTAGGCAAATTTGAAAAAAACATATTTAAAAGAAAGTTTTTAGGAGTAGGCTCATTTGTAATGGAAGAATATGCTTTAATACACCCAATGATATTACATTCTGGGATTCATCTATTAGACTTCTTTATAAAAGATAGCAACTTAGTTTCATCTATAGGAAATATAATTAATGCTAATTATGAAAAAGATATAATGGAGCAAAAAGAATATTTTACAGAAGAAGAATATTCAAGACTACTAAATACTGTTGATAAACACAAGAAGATACTTGTAAATGGTTTTAATTTAAATGATTTTAAATAATCATTTTCTATTATAATCTGCTTTAATTTCGCCCCACTTCTTAGTTTTCCATTTAAATATTGAATTACTATAAGAGTTAAGTTTCAACCACTCTTCAGCTCTATTTATAACATCCCAAAGCTCTAAAGTTGATTCATTTAGTTCTAGTTTTGTATTAGCTTTTTTATTTTTTACCCAAGCCATTGCAGTGACTGAATCTGTATAAATAGGATTGTTTAATCCATCTTTTTTCATTTGAGCCAAAGCATGTACAACAGCTAAAAATTCTCCTAAATTATTTGTGCCAACGTAAAACTTTTTCTCAAAATACAACTCACCAGTATCAGTCCAGATTCCTCTATAATCCATTATCCCAGTCTTACTAGAATAGCCTGCATCAACTGACAGGCTATTATTTACTATTTCAATATCTTGCATTTTATATATATCTATAGGCATAAGGATTATCATCAGATAGAAAAAGATGTATATATTTTTTTAAATCGTCCAAATAGTTTGGTAAATTCTTTAATAATTGAACTTCTATACTCTTTGTTATTAATACTTTTACATAAACATATTTAACACTTTCTCCTTTAACATTCTTTGTTTTATCTCTGATTTTAACGGAAATTGATTTTTTTGCAATCCCACCAAATTGATTTTTTAAAATCTTATATAAACATAATTTGATTATATTACCATAACCATCAAATCCAGTTTTTTTTCTTTTATTAACTATTGAATCTGATAGTGTGAAACCAAAAATTATACTATCACCATTAGATAAAACTACTAAATCATTATTTAAAAATTCCAAATTTATACTTGAGTCTTCAATTATTTTTTTTAGATTAAAATGTAATCCTATCTTATTCTCAACTATCAAGTCTCTCATTTTTTCTTTTTCTTTTTAGAGCCAGATATTATTTCTTCGCAATCTTTTAATGTTAATTCTTTTGCTTCTTTATACTCTGGAATCTTGTAGTTATTTTTACCTTTGTTTATATAAGGGCCATATTTTCCATTTAAAACAGAAATGCCCTTACTCTTAAATTCTTTTATGACTCTATTATTATTTTCTTTTATTTTTTCTTTTAATAATTCTACACACTCATCAAATGTTATTTTTTCTGGGTCATAAGTTTCTGGTATTGACACAAAAGAACTCTCATATTTTACATAAGGACCAAATTTGCCCTTTGATACAGTTACTGGCTTTTCGTTGTAATTTCCAAGCTCTCTTGGCCACTTTAAAAGCAATATAGCTTCCTCTAAAGTAATTGTATTAAAATCTTTACCAGTAGCCTTGTCAATCTTTACAAATTTAGGCTTTTCTTCATCTGTGTTTTCGCCCATCTGAATCATAGGACCAAACTTTCCAAATTTTGCATATATCTTTTTATTGTTTTCTGGATGTACGCCTAATTCTTTTGAACTTATTTTCCCTTCTTCTTTACTTGCTTCTTTTATTTTTTCTTGAAAAGGATTGTAAAAATTTGATATAACATTATTCCAGATTGAATTACCTTTTGCTATTTCATCAAAATCATTTTCAACACTAGCAGTAAATCCATAGTCCATAACATCTTTAAAATGTTCAACGAGATAATCTGTGACCATAATGCCAATTTCAGAAGGTACCATTTTCTTTTTTTCCCCTCCAAAACTTTCTTTCTTAGATTCTTCTGTAAGATTTCCGTTATTATATAATGTTAGGCTGTCAACCGTTTTTTCTACAGACTCTATATCTTTAATTTCTACATATTCTCGTTTTTGTATAGTACTTATTATACTAGCATATGTAGAAGGTCTACCTATTCCCAAATCTTCCAACTTTTTAACAATATTAGCTTCAGAATACCTCATTGGCGGCTTCTTAAATGATTGAGATGCTTTAATTTCTGTAAAGTTCAATTTATCTCCAATTTTTAAGTTTGGCAATAAACCAGAATCTCCTTCTTCATCTTCATCGCCTTGATTGGGTTCAATAGAATACAACTTTAAAAAGCCATCAAAAGTTATAACTTCTCCTTTTGTTATAAACTTTTCTTTTGCATTAGTTACTTTTGTGGTAATTGTTGTTCTTTCAACTTGTGCATCACTCATTTGTGATGCCATAGTTCTTTTCCATATTAGGTTATATATTTTTCTGCAGTCATCTGAATCACCTGCATGCTCTTTTGAGAAATCAACTGGCCTTATAGCTTCGTGAGCTTCTTGTGCGCCTTTTGCTTTTGTTTTATATGTTTTTCTATTGGAATATTCTTTTCCGTATTTGCTCTTAATTTCTGTTTCTATAGAATTTAGTGCATCCTCTGACAAAATAACTGAGTCTGTCCTCATATAAGTTATATGACCGCCCTCATAAAGAGATTGTGCAGCACTCATAATCCTATTCAATGAAAATCCGTATTTAGAACTCGCTACTTGTTGTAAAGTCGAAGTTGTAAATGGTGCTGGTGAAGTTTTCTTCCCTGGCTTTTTTTCAACAGATTCAACAATAAATTCTGAACTCTTACAAGATTCTAAGAACTTTTTAGATTCTTCTTTCTTTTCAAATCTAGTATCTAATAAACCACTAAATTCTTGATTGTCTTTATTGAATCTAGAAACAACCTTAAAATCAGAAGTTGTTTTAAAGTCTTTAATTTCTTTTTCTTTTTCAACAATAATTCTAAGCGCAACAGACTGAACCCTTCCAGCTGATAAATTTGGCTTAACTTTTTTCCAAAGCAAAGGAGATAAATCAAAACCAACTAATCTATCTAGTACTCTTCTGGCTTGTTGTGCATTAACCAAATTTATGTCTAATTCAACAGGATTTTTTATAGCTTCTTCTATTGCTTTTTTTGTAATCTCAGTAAATACAATTCTTTTAAATTTTGATTCTGGCTGTTTTAAAACCTCTTTAACATGCCAAGAAATGGCTTCACCTTCTCTATCGTTATCACCAGCTAAATATATTATTTCAGCATTATCTGCCAGCTTTTTTAATCCACTTACTACATCTTTTTTGTCTGATGAAACAATATACTTTGGAATAAAGCCATTAGTTTTATCTATTCCAGAATTTCCGCTCGCCAAATCACGTATGTGCCCATATGATGCACAAACTCGATAATTTTCACCAAGAAAACTTTGTATTTTTTTTATTTTACCAGGACTTTCTACAATTACAAGATTATATTTTTTCGACATATTTTTAACTTCTTTATTTTAATGACATTAAGCAAATATAAGTATATTTATTTAATTTTTAAAAAAAATACCTATTTATATTAAAAATAATAAAATTATATAAAAATGGGTAAAAATACTAAAGTAGAAAATTTTTCATTACCAAATGAATTAGTAGAAAAATTAAACAAACATTCCAAAGAAACAATGATACCAAAAAGTAGGTTGATAACTAAATTATTGTTGGATTTTTTTGAAAAACAAAAAACGAGACAAAATTAAAGATGAATATGCTAAAAATAATGATATTAAATTATTAAGAATTCCTTATACAAAATTTCATCAAATTAAAAAAATCCTTAAAAATGAAATAAAAATTTAAATATTTTTTATTTTTTAAAATCTGTAAAATAATCTTTTACATTTTTTTATAATTAAATACAAAAAATATAGTTATTATTTTATTCACATTACAAATAAAGTTGATATTTATAGGTATAATCACAATATTACAGTGAATACAAAAAAAGAAATAAGAAATTTTGTTAAACAAACTCTTCAAGAGGTTATAACTTTTGCTGGAGGTGGTGGATGGGATTCAAACAATGATATAAGTCATTTTCATGGGTTTCCATCTGGCTATAGTCGTTTTCCTTTTTTGGACTCTTATACTCCAGAAATGATGCCTGACTCAGAAGAATTAAATTCTGATAAAGAAAATATATTTGACAGTGAAGAATTTAAGCAGGCAATGGATGATGAAATACAAAATTGTCTAAAAAATAAACAATTTATAGACCCACATAAAATAGCAAAAAAGATTTTGTCTGATTTGGGTAAGTTAGAAAGTTGGTCAGAAAATGAAAATGATTGAAATACATAGAAGTAGGATAATGGTAATTCTAGAAATTGAAAAAAGTGAGTTTAAAGACAATTCTTTTGATGATATATGGGATGAAGTAAGAAGGCATTATAATGAAAATTTGTATTCTCTAAAAAAAATAGATGTTTCAAAAGACAAGGTATATGTCAAATTAAACATAAAAAAAAGAAAAGCTTATAAAGGAAAGAATAAACTTAAACGATGGTAATATAAGTATTTCCATTTGACATTATTACATATTCATATTTAATATCTTCCCAATGCTTATATATTTTCTTAAATATAACACCATTATTATTTCTCTCATGTAATAAAATTTTTTTGCCAATTGCAAAACAATAAAAGCTTTCAAATTCTTCTGTGTTTAAATAAACATTTTTAAATTCTACTTCTACTAATTCTGAGACATGTAAATTGTTTAATTTTACAATTCCCCATTTAATTATTGTATTTTGAAATTTATCATAACTTGATTTAGATTCTGAACCTTTAAAAGTAATAAATTTTCTTTTACTTAATTCCATTTTATATTTTTTGTAAAATAATTTCTTTAACTATTTCTCCTTCATATGAAATCATGTCATAAGTAACATCTGTAACTTCAATACCACACACTCTTCCTTCTGATGTTTCCAAAATTAATTTTGTTCCTTTTGATAAATTCTCTAATATATCTCTGGAAGGTAGGTTTATATCTGCTTCTGTAAAATTTAAATTTTCAATATTAACTTGTGTATGAGTTTTTGTATCTAGTATTACTTCGTTTACTATTGTTTGACCAGTATACCCTTCTATCTCACGCTGTAATTCTTTTATTTTTGCTTCTTTTTCTTCGAACTCTCTTTTTTTAACATTAAAATAATTATTTATTTCTTCTGTTTTTTTACCAATTAATTCTTCTAATTTTTTCGCTAAAATATCAACTTCTTCCTTAATTCTATTTTTGGCTTCTTCGCCTAAATTAATTATACTTTCTTTTTCTTTTTCCTTTAATTCTTTTTCAAGTTGAATATCATTAATTTTTTGCAACTCTTCCTCTTCACTCTGCTTTCTAATATGTTCTTTAGATAAAACTCTATTTCCTTCAGAATAATTTTTTATAATATAATTTATATATTCATCTCTATTTGCATTTTCATTATAAGAAGGATGGCCCTTAAAATTGTATCTCAAGATTACAGTTTTTAAGGCGTCATATTCTCTTCCGTTATAGGAATTAACTATTCTTTCTACATCCTTTAATTTAGAAGGATTATATAAGTTATATAAATCAGTTAATGCTAGTTTAAAATATTGTGATTCCATAGTATAAAAAAATAAAAAAAGGCTGATTATTCAGCCTTTTCATTAAAAAACAATTCTTTTTAGAATGGTAGGTCATCATCAGTTCCAGTAACTAAAGAGTTAGCTGGTTGTGCGGCAGGTTGTGCGGCAGGTTGTGCAGCAGGTTGTGAAGCAGACTGTGCGGCAGGTTGTGCAGCTGGTTGTTCAGACTGACTTTTCTTTCCATCAGCAAGAATTCTAAAGTCCTTTGCGTTAATATCAGTATATCTCTTCTTCTCTGAACCGTCTTCAACAGTTCTATACTTTAGTTCTCCTTCAATGAAAACTAACGAACCTTTTTGAAGAATTTTTTGAGCATTTTCTGCTAACTTACCAAACATAGTAATACTATGCCAAGAAGTTTCTTCTTGTTTTGTTCCATTTTTGTCAACCCAAGTCTTGTTTGTTCCAACAGATACTCTTGCTAACGTGCTACCATTGTCTAACACTTTCACTTCAGGGTCTGCACCCAATCTTCCTAAAATTTCTACTTTGTTTATCATAATATATATTTTATATGTTTACAAATATAAGATTTAAAATCTAAAATAACAAATTATTTAAAGATTTTTTTGAAAAAGTTTACTCCTCCTTCATTTGATTCAGATGTTTTACTTTCTAAAATTTCTTCTGAATTTTCTTTGTTTTTTTCTCTTATTTCATGCAATTCTTCTTCAGAAATTTGTCCAGGCATCATCTTTTCCCTTGATTTATCAGGCATTAAATCATAAGTAGATGAATTGAGTTTGAATTTATTCTTTCTACAAAACTCTCTTGTTGCTTCAATTACTTCAAAGGTTGCTCTACTATTGTAAAAGCCTTTTAATTGTTCAAGCTCCAAACTTTCTCCACTTCTAATAAAGCCTGCAGTAGCTCGCTCATTTGTTATTAAATGAGTTACATTAATTGCTAGATATCTTTTGTCACAGATTCTATCAAGATATGTATAAATACAATGATGCATTTGCAATCCTTCTAAATTTAATCTTTCTGTAGTTGGCACGACTTCAAACTTAATATCACCAACAACTTCATTATATTTAATGAAAGGTTCTACAGCTTTAGCAAAAAATTCAGCCTTTCTTGAGTCTTTCATTGCATTATATCTTGCAGAATAATCATCATGCAACTCTTTTAACTCTTTATAATTTCTAATTTTAAAGATTAACTTTTCCTTTAACTCTAAAAGTCCAATTACTCTAATTGTATCTACATATGTAGTAATGTAGTCAGATTTTTTCTCTAAGTCCAACTCATATTTAAGAATATGCTCAATATGTTTATAATTTACCTTAATGTCTTCCTCTCCTTGTGGAATTTTGTACACTATTCATAACTTCATAAACTCTATTGGTTTCATATTTTTGCAATAAAGTTTCTATCTCATTCTTTTTTAGAATTCCTTTAGTATAAACTGAAATCAAGGTTTCTATATTCCCAATTGAAGAAATTGAATTATAAATTGTTTCACTAATTTTAAGAACACCAGAGTTTTCAACATCATAATTCTTGCTTTCCAAATCCTTATATTCTTCACGCTTAACTCCTTCAAGATTATAAATCATTGAAACTTCTAATATTTGAGAAGGACTACTTGCATTATGTTTTTTATAAACACTTGGTTTAGATACATATTTACTTTCTATCCATTTGTTGAAGAAATTTAGATTTTTCGTTGTTATAATGTTTGCAGCATTATCAAAGCCGTAAATTGACAAAAATAATTTATATACTCTTACAACATTATAAATATAATCTCCTGGAACAAATGGTTTTTTTACTTTTTTCCCATCTCCAAATCCACTATCAATCATTTGAAAATAATTAACATTCCCAGAACTATCAACTTCCTCGGAAATTTCATTGTTTTTCTCCAAGAATTTAAGAAATTCAATATTTTTAAATTTATCTAAATCTTTAATTTTAGGCTTTATAATTTCAATAAAATTGAAAACTTGATTTAATCCTTTATATTCAACTGAATCTAAAAAATTAAAGAATTCATCTAATACAAATATGTTAGTTAAATCTAACTCTTTGTTAACTCTTTCAAAATTATCTGATTTTGTAATTGTACTATTGTCAACCTTTTGATTTGCAAAAGAAGATACCAAACTATCTTTTTCAAAAGGAGAATTTAAATTAATTTTTGACACCTCTTTCTTTAAGTCAATTTCAATTGAGTCTATTACTTCTTTAAAAATCAAATTATTTTTATTGGTAGAATAGTTAACAAAATATTTCTTTTTGTTAAGAATAATACTATCGCCTTTTTGTTCATCAAAAAACTCAATCTTATATAATTCATCTTTATTTGGAATTAACAAAAAAGCCTTATTTTTTTCGTTATATTCAGTTTTACATGAATTACACACAACACTATCTATGCTCAAGGAATCCTCTGTTAATTCATCATAATTTTTAACAATTTTCCTCTTAACTTTAGCACTATACTCTTGTGAGTGTCCACAACTACAAAATAATTTTTGTAAATCATTTTGATTGTCATTAATTCCAGAAACTACCATTGTTTCTGATACGTCTACTATAAAAGCTGGGTTTTTTTTCTCAATCATTTTGCTTCTATTTATTTTTATTTTTATTTCATTAAATTATTTGTGTAAAATTAAGTAATTATATTGAATAAACAAAAAGATATATGTTTTTTTTTAATATTTATTACAAAGTACTTTTTAAATTAAAAAAATATTATGCAAAGTAAAAGCAAATTTTTTGAAGAAATTTCTAGAATGATTGAATTATCTGAAGGTAATAATCAAAAAGCAAACATGCTAAAAGAATCATTTAAAAATAAAATCATTAAAGAAGACGATGATTCATTTGATATATATGATTTAGCAAAAGGAGATGAAAATGGCGGAGATGATGGCAATAAAGAAGGTGATGCATATAAAAGCTTATCTCCTTCAGAAGATATACCTTTATTCTTAAAGTTGGCTTTAGTAACTCGTTCTATAAACAATTTACAGAAAAATCTATTCGATTTAAGTGAAAAAAACTTTGTTAAATTATCTGACTTGTATACAGAGCCAAAATTTGCTGGTGACGATAAAGGTTCGATGGTAGACGTTGCACCAAAATCTTTATATAAAGGAATGCCAGCTAAAGATTTTGTTGACTTAACAAAAAAAGGCAGATTAATTATTAGCGTTGCTGGGAAAAGTGATGAAGTTTCTCCAGAAGAAGCTGATAAAGTTTTTAAATGGTTATCTTCAGACCCTAAAAAACTAAGTAATATAGGATTGAGAGTTGCTACAGAAGACAATCCTAAAGGTGGATTAAGTCCAAAAGGAAATGCGCAATTAAATTACTTAGCAAGAATATTGTCTGGAAAACCTAAAGATGAATTAGAAAAAAGGATTTTAGAAACTTTTGGTGATTCTGCTAAAAACAATGCACTTTCAATTTTAAATGATTTTTATAAAATTGCTGCTGCAAATACAATTCTTCCTCTTTTAAATATGCCAAGAAATTCAGAAAATGAAGATTATGTAAAAGAAGCTGTTCATGATGCTTTATTAAATCTTGCTGGTGTTTCTGGTTCTAAATTGGAAACTAAAGAAACGAGCTGGAACCCTTCTCAAAATATAGGTCCTTGGATTTTACAAGTTGTTAAAAACAAATTAAAAAACAAATTAAAAGCAACAACAAATTATTATCCTAATTTTGATAGAGCAGAAGAATTTTTTGATAGAATGTTAAAAAAAGGAGGCGCTATTTACATATATTCAAAAAAAGAACCTGATAATAATCATAAAGCCGATAAAGTGATTAAAACGGATGAAAAAACTTATAAATATAAGTATATTTATTCAAACGTTAAAGATGCTATGGATGATTTAAAAAATTATATGGATAACCATATGAATATTAATAATCAATATTTGTCAACTGACAAGTATGGTATCTTATTTAATTCTCAAAAAACTGGTGAAGCTTCAATGTCAGACGAGATGGAAGAAATGCCTGAGTTTGCTGATACAGAACTATTTGATTTGGTTGGGATTGATGAATCAGCAGAAAATGAAATAAGAAAAGTTTTAGGTAAAGTTGTTAATTTTATGACTTTAGACCCAGGAAAATATGGTATAAAACAAGCAACTCATGACCCTAATTATTTAAGTGGCGAAGACAAGAAGGAAATAGAATCTGGTAAAAATGTAGATTTAATAAGAAAAAGAAAAGCTCTTGCTAAAGAAAATTCAATCAATTTCTTATATAATTTCTTATTAACATCATTAAGTGAAGGAAGTGCTTCTAGTGAAGTTGTTGGAGAAAAAGGAAATATTAGACCAGAAGTTATTGAAAATTGGATTCAATCTCAAAGAGAGAAAATGTTAAAAGATTTAATAATTATAGAAAAGAAAAATAACCCAAACATAACAAATGAAGAGCTAAAAAATAGAGCAGAACAATTAGGCCTTTTAATAAAAGGGGATAAATTTAATCAAGCTTATAAAAATGGTTTATATAATTATTTTAGAGAAAACAAGGAAGAACTTAAAAAAGTTATTGATTTATTAAGAACTGCTCCTTCAAAAGGATATGAAGTAACTCCTGATATTGAAACTATTTTTGAACAAAAAATAAGAGCTAAAATACAAAAAATGCTTGAAGAATCTTTTGTTTTGTCAGAAGAAGATGATGAAGATTTGTTTGGTGATATTGAGAATTTAGATAAACAAATAGATATAGCTGGCAAAAAATTTGAAAGAGTTTTAAAAGGCAAATATTTACCTGAAGATTTAAAAGGTGAAATATTGATGGCGATAAATAGTGGAGATTATGAAAGATGGAATCATGAAAATTCAAAAGATAATGGTCAACATAAATATATTTCTTCAGTTTTAGCGACAATTTATCCACTTTTAAATGATAATCAGCAAAAAAATGTAATAATATATATGTTTAATACATTTTTCCCAAATGAAATTCGTAGCCAAATAATAAGAACTATATCTTCTGAACTTAGTGGAGGTGACTATTATAAAGGTTCTGAATATGCTTGGGAAGCTGTTCTATCTTCTGATTCTAAAGGTAAACTTATAATACAAAACGCTCTTGAAAATTATTCTCCAGACAAAGGAGTCTTTGGAAGTATTTTAATTGAATACATAAAAAGAAAGGCAAGAAATATTAAACGTCTTGATTCTGCATTTACTTCTAAAGGAGAAACGCAATATGTTTCTTCTGTTTCAATGGATAAAGAAGATGAAAATGGAAACACTTTAAAAGATAGACTTTCAAATATTAGTGCAAGCGAAAGAGATGTTGAGCAAGCAAGAGAAAATTTGGATATTCTTATTTCAAAAGTAGAAAATAAATCAATTCTATCAAATACAGAATTAAGTCTTTTAAAAGATGCAAGATTATTTGTTGATGAAATTGTCGACGATTCAGGAATAAGTCATGAATTATTGGCAAGCAGAATTAATCAAGCTTTAAAAACTGGTGATGAAAGAGTAAGTACTAAAAAGCCTATTACGGTTAGTAATGTCGGCTCGCATATGAGCAACATTACTAAAAAGATTAAAGATGCGAAAAGGGACGGTTTAATTTAATCGCCAAAACCAATTCCATTCATATTATTAGCAGAGTACAAGGAGAACAACATGTTCTCCTTTGCTTTTTTAATGTCTTCTAATTTATCGTCATAATGATAATCATATAAAAAAACTGATTCTATTAAATTTTTTATATGACCTAAAGACAAATCTTCAGTATCTTTTGAAATTTTAGCTATTCTTTTTTTATCTATATCAATATCTAAAGACTTTGCTAAATGTGTAATATATTTTAACCTATCTTCTTCTTCTGGATAGTCTACCAATATTTTCTCTTCAAAAACGCCAGGCTTGTTAGCTAAATATTCATTAACTTTTTCTTCAAAATTTGTTGTGGCTACAATATAAACACCATCAGAATTTTCTTTTGATTTAAAAATCTCCATTACTGACGTAATTCCATTTTTTTCCAATAGATAACCAATTTCCTCTATTATTACTAATATTTTCGCATTTGAGTCATTAGTTTTTATTAAAGACACCATTCTTTTTAAATCTTCTGGTTCATCTGCGTACAAAGTTATTCCATCGAAACTCTGCGCTAGTCTTCTTGCTAAATATTTTTTTCCACAACCAGGATGGCCATGCAATAAAACTGCCCTGTTAAACTCTATTCCAGACTTTTTATACTTTTCTTCTAAACTCAAAAATTTTCTAAAATCATCATTTATTTCTTCAAAATTTTCATATAATAATTCTGTTGTTTTATCATCATTAAATTCTAATAAAGACAAATAAGTTCCATACTCTGGTGAAAACTTTATACTATATATACCTTTAGGAATATCTTTGGTTACTAATCTGCTTGGATAAAAATCTTTACCGTTTTCACAAGTCCAAACTATCGAATTGTTTATGTTTGACATATTATATTTTTTATTTTACTAATATAGAATAAATATCTCAAAAAGTAAATTAAAATATTAAAATTATTCCATATTTATTAAAAATATAAGTTGTACTATGAAAGAAAAAAATTCAAGCAATGATTTTATTATTAATTTTATAGAAGAAAGTTATAGTTCTGTAAATGAAAAACTTTATGAAATAGAAAATAAATTAAATGAATTTGACTATGATGACGAAGATGATATAGTTAGTGCATGGGGAGGCTACGGAGACAGTGAAGAAGAATTAGAAGTTGAAGATTTATTTGGCGACGAATCAATTCAAGCCATGAAAGATATAGAATCAGAATATGGCGAAGAAGAGATGGCTTCTTTTGGCTCAACTGAAGACGCAAAATCTTTTGTTAAAAATTTAATTAAAAAAGAATCAGAACAATTTGACATTGAAGAAGAAAGAATAGCAAACCCAGATTCAAAAGAATTTGTTAACAAAAAACAAAATTTTATAGGTAGTCACATATATGGAGAGGATTTAGGTGATTTAGGAAAAATGTACGTAGCTTACTCATATGGAGAACAATTTCCGTTATATTTAAACTATAAAGATAAATGGTATCACAATTCTGACTATTACACATTAGATGATGAAAGGATAAATAAACCTACAGAAAAACATAAAAAAGACATGAAGCCATCTGGTAAAACTAAAGGAGTTTCATTGGCTGTAATG
>Ga0209990_10000888_pt1 | contig 27720 bp, 24 predicted proteins | sample NOAtaG_6_FD_187304 | JGI IMG/M metagenome (GOLD analysis project Ga0209990, IMG submission 187304) | Freshwater lake microbial communities from Lake Erie, under a cyanobacterial bloom - NOAA_Erie_Diel5S_2200h metaG (SPAdes) (version 2) | ecosystem: Environmental > Aquatic > Freshwater > Lake ...
GGCGCCAGCGCGGCGTCGCAGCCAGCCGCCCGCAGAAGATCCCAGGCGCGCGGGCCGCTGACCGTCACGTTGCCCCAGTCGGCGGTGACCGGGGTCACGAGGACGCGATGGTTGACGTACTCGCACTGCAGCCATTCGTCGAAGGCCAATGCCACCCGCGCCGCTCCGCCCGACGTGGTGTTGACCCAGAAGTGCTGCGGCGCCAGGCGGGCGACGATGCCGTCGTCGACGATGACGCCGTTCTCGTTGAGCAGCAGGCCATAGCGTGCGCCGCCGACCGGCAGCGTGGATATCGTGCCCACGTACATGAGGTCGAGGAAGTCGGCGGCATCGGGCCCGTAGATCTCGAGCTTGCCCAGCGGCGAGCCGTCGAACAGGCCCACCGCCGTGCGCACGTGCAGCGCTTCGCGCTCGGCGGCGGTGTGCAGCGGCTCGTCACCCAGCGGATACGCGGCCGGGCGCAGCCAGCCGCCGTACTCGTCGAATTGCGCCCCGCGCGCCGCATGCCAGTCGTGCGCCGGAAGGCGCTTGAGCGGCCGGATGCGTGCGCCGACGCGACCGCCAGCCAGCGCGTTGAGGGTCACAGGCTTGAACGGCGGCCGGAACCGGGTCGTGCCGACCTCGGCCGGCGCCCGACCGGTGGCCGCGCCCAGCAGCACCAGCGCGTTGACGTTGCTGGTCTTGCCCTGATCGGTCGCCATCCCAGCGGTGGTGTAGCGCTTCAGGTGCTCGACCGAACGGTAGTTCTCGCGCGCCGCCAGCGCCACGTCGGCAGCGCTGACATCGCTTTGCAGGTCGATGAAGATCTTGCCGGGCTTGCGCGCCAGCGTGCTCAGCGCCGCATCGCCAGGACGCAGATCGGCGGGAACGCGGCCGAGTCCGCCAACCGGCGCGACACCGCCGGCCTGGGCTCCGACCTGCGCCGCGTGCGCGAGTGCGGCGGCAAAGTCGAACACGCCGGCGCATGCACCCACCGAGTCGATGCCTTCGGCCGGATGCACGGGCACGAACATCGCCGCCGCCTCGTCCCAGTCGAGGCGACCGCCCGCCATCGAGTGCAGATGAACCGCCGGTGTCCAGCCGCCGGCGCTGGCCACGCAGTCGGCCGGCACGGTCTGCCGACCGCTGCCGTCGCGGGCAGCCACCGTCACCGCCTGAACGCCGTGGCGGCCGTGCGTGGCCACGATTGCGCTGTTGCGCAGCAGCGCAAGGCCGGGCGGCGGCGCGCAGCCGGCCTGCGGCCGCAGGTCGACGATGGCCTGCACCGGCACGCCGCAGGCCAGCAGGTCCTGCGCGACCGCATAGCCGCTGTCGCAGGCGGTGGCCACGACCACACGCCGGCCACAGGCCACGCCGTACAGCGCCGCGTAGCGCTGCACCGCGCCGGCCAGCATGACGCCGGGGCGATCGTTGTCGGGGAACAGCAACGGCCGCTCGAATGCGCCGGTAGCCAGCACGATGCGCCGGGCGCGAATCTTCCACAGCCGCTCGCGGCAGCCGTTGCCCGCCTGTTCGACACCCACGGCCAGCCGGTCGTCGTACAGGCCGACGACGGTGCAGCGGGTCAGCAGCGCGACACCCGCTTGCGTCAGCCGCTCGGCGAGGGCTGCCGCCTCGTGCGCGAGCGCGGGCGCCGCACCGGCCGCCCAGCCGCCGGGCCGCGGCGCACCGTCGACCAGCAGCACCGACCGGCCGGTCTGGGCCGCCGCCAGCGCGGCGGCCATGCCCGCCGCGCCGCCGCCGACCACCAGCACATCGATCTGTTTGGACACTTCGTCGTAGCGGTCGGGATCGACGCCGGAGGCAGCCGGCGCCGCATGACCCAGGCCGGCCAGCGCGCGGATGGCGGGCTCGAACAGGTGCCAGTGCGGCCACATGAAGGTCTTGTAGTAGAAGCCGGCGGGCAGCAGCGCGGCGAGCCGGTCGTTGATCGCCGCCAGGTCGAAGCGCGGCGACGGCCAGGCGTTGCCGGCGACCGCGGTCAGGCCGGGCGTGGCGTCCATGTCGGTGGCGCGCGTGTTGGGCGTGCGCGCGGCGCCGCTGCCGACATCGAACAGCGCGTTCGGCTCCTCGACGCCGCAACTGAACACGCCACGCGGCCGGTGCAGCTTGACGCTGCGGGCCACGGTGGTAAAGCCCGCGGCCAGCAGTGCCGAGGCCACGGTGTCGCCGGCGAACGCCGGAACGTCGCGGTGGCCGCAGCGGAACACGAACGCGCGCTCGCGGTCGATCCAGCGGCCGGCCGGGGCGTCGAGTCGGTAGCCGCTCATGGCGATCGGTCCGTCTTCAATCGACCTGCGACCCGGCCTCGGCGATGCCATACACCGCCGTCACCCGATGCGTGACCGTATCGCGCCGCACATTGAACCACTGCCCGCAGCCGAACGTGTGGCGCCAGCGCTCGGCATGCGCGCCCTTCGGGTTGGCGCGGAAGAACAGGTACTGCGCCCAGGTGGCGTCGTCGCAGTCCAGCGGCGGCCGCGCGATGCCGGTGGTGCCGCCGCAGTCGAATTCGTTCTGCGGCCGCTCGCCGCACCAGGGACAGCGCAACTGCATCATCGCCGGTGGCCTCCGTCAGTGCGCGATGCCGGCGGCGCCGGCCTCGTCGATCAGCCGGCCGGTAATGAAGCGATCGAGCCCGAACGGCGCGGCCAGTTCGTGCGCATGGCCGGTGGCCAGCGCGTATGCCAGGGTCCAGCCGCCGACCGGAATCGCCTTGAAGCCGCCGGTGCCCCAGCCGCAGTTCAGATACAGCCCCGGCACCGGGGTGGCGCCGATGATCGGGCTGGAGTCGTGCACCACGTCGACGATGCCGGCCCACTGCCGCAGCAGGCGCAACCGGCCCAGCGAGGGCAGCATCTCGCAGGTAGCCGCCACCACCTGCTGCATCACATCGAAACTGCCGCGCTGCGCGTAGGACGGAAAGTGGTCGAGCGCGCCGCCGATCACCACCTCGCCCTTGTCGCTCTGGCTCCAGTAGGTGCCCAGCGCAGGCGACAGCGTGACCGTGTTGAGCACCGGCTTCACCGGCTCGGTCACCATCGCCTGCAGGGCGTAGCTGGTGACCGGCAGTCGCAGCCCGGCCTGGGCGGCCAGCACCGATGTGTGCCCGGCCACCGCCAGCGCCACCTTGTCGGCCTGGATGCGCCGTTCTTGGCCGCGCTGGCTGACCGTCACCCCGGTCACCCGGCCCTGGGTCTGCAAGAAGCCGGTCACCGCGCAGTTCTGCACGATGTCCACGCCCAGCGCCGAGGCGGCGCGCGCGTAGCCCCAGGCCACGGCATCGTGGCGGGCCGAGCCGCCGCGCCGCTGGATGAACCCGCCGAGGATCGGGTAGCGCGCCTGCGGCCCGGTGTTCAGGCGCGGCTCCAGTGTCTGCACTTCGCGCGCATCGAGCAGCTCGGCGTCGATGCCGTTGCAGCGCATCGCGTTGGCCCAGCGACTCTGCGCGTCGAGGTCGTGGCGCGAATGCGCCAGCGTCAGCACGCCGCGCTGGCTCAGCATGATGTTGAAGTTCAGCTCGCGCCCGAGCTGCTCGTACTGCCGCAGCGAGAAGTCGTACAGCCGCGCGCTCTCGGGATACAGGTAGTTGGAGCGCACGATGGTGGTGTTGCGGCCGGTGTTGCCGCCGCCGATCCAGCCGGCTTCGAGCACCGCCACATCGGTGACGCCGTGGTTCTTCGCCAGGTAGTAGGCGGTGGCCAGTCCGTGCCCGCCGCCGCCCACGATCACCACGTCGTAGCGCGTACCCGGCTCGGCGTCGCGCCAGGCCGGCGCCCAGTCGCGCTGGCCGCCGCGCGCGGCGGCCAGCAGATTCCAGGCGGAGTAGCGGGCGCGCATGCCTCAGGCGGCCGCGGCGATGAAGCGCCGGACCAGCGCCATGAATTCGGCCTCGCGGTCATGGTCGACGCCATGACCGGCGCCGGCGAACGCATGGAACTCGACGCAGTGCGCCGGCAGCGCGGCGGCGATGTCGCGCTGGTCGTCGATTGGCGTGACCGGGTCGTCTTCGCCGCCGATCACCAGCACCGGGCACTGGGCGCGCGCCAGACCCGGCAGCAGGTCGATCCTGCGCGCTTCGCCCCCGAACCAGTGGTTGGCGATGTCGAGATTGATGCGTGCGCGCTGCTGCGCCTCGGGCGAGCGCGGCGTGCGACCGTACAGCGGCAGGCAGACACGCAGGTAGGCCTCCGCCGCCGCCGGCGTCGGGTCCGACCAGTAGGCCTGCGCCACTTGGCGCGCCGCGACGCCGCCCCGGCGTTCCATGGCAGCCAGGCGCCGGCCGAGGTTCAGGCGCGGCGCAGTGGACGACAGGATCACGCGCGCCGGATGCGCCGGGTAGCGCGCCAGGTAACGCTGCGCCACCGTGCCGCCGAAACTCTGGCCGAACACGATCGGCTTGACGATGCCGAGCGCTTCGCACAGCCGCACCACGTCGTCGGCCCAGCGGTCGAGCGTCCACTCCGCGCGGGGCCGTGGGTCGCTGCGGCCATGGCCACGCAGATCCAGGTAGACAAGCTGCGCGAGGTCGGCCAGTTGCGCAAAGCGCGGCTTGTAGCCCGAGTGGTCCCAGCCCGGTCCGCCGTGCAGCAGCAGCAGCGTGGGCTTCTCGCGCATCACTGGTCCATCGGGTACCAGCGCAGCCCCCTCGATGTCGACGAAGAGGCGGACGCCCGGTTCGATCTCGATACGCATCAGTGCCCCCGCATCGCGTTGAGCCGACTGCGGATGTGCAGTCCGCCTGGTGAGTGCCCACGCACGCTCACGCCCGCCTACTCCGTACCCGGCTTGAGGCTGGACCAGACCCGCGGGTAGAGCGCGCCACGCAGCGGCGTGCCCGCGACCTGGCCCGCCACCTCGAACGGATAGGTGCCCGGTCGGTCGTCGAACACGGCGTCGTCGCCCATCCAGCGCAGGGACACGGCGCGGCGCCGGCGTTGGGCGCTGCGGTTGCCCCCGGCGCCGTGGATGACCAGGCCGTGGAAGGCGATCGCATCGCCCGGCTGCATCGCCCAGGACAGACGGTCGGCAGGGGCGACGGTGGCGTCGATGTCGGGCATCGGCTCGCCGGGTGCGCCGTCGTAGCCCGACCCGCCGCCGAAGTGCTGCGGCCGGTACCAGCGCCCGCCACGGTGCGAGCCGCGCACGTATTCGACCGCGCCGCTGTCGAGATCCACTGGGTCGAGCGGGCACCACAGGCCGCAGATCTGCTCGCCCCGCAGCGGCCAGTACGGCAGGTCCTGGTGCCACGGCGTGGGCGCCAACGAGCCGGGCTCCTTGACAAACATCTGGTCGTAGAAGAAGCGCACCTCGCTTGCGCCCATCAGCCGGCCGGCGGCCTCGGCCAGCGGCGAGTCGTGGATGAGGCTGCGGAAGGCGGCACCGGCCGCGTCGGGCCGCTGCGCCATGAACATGTCCTGCGTGAAGCGCGCCTCACCGGGTCGCGCGTACTCGTTGCCATGCGCGCTCAGGCTGCCGAGCACGGTCTGCACCGCGCGGCGCAGCCGCTCGATCATCGGCGCATCGAGCAGGCCACGCAGCACGACGGCGCCATCTTCCCGGTACAGACGGATGGTCTCGTCATCGATCATTGCATCGGCTCCGGCGCCGCGGCCGCCGCGCCCAGGATGACCTCGCGCATGACGCCGATCGTGAACTGCGGATCCTCATAGACGAAGTTGTGGCCCGAACCCGCGGGCGCGATCACCCGCCGCGACCGGGTCGAGGTGGCCAGGTAGCGCTCCCGCGTAGCGGCATAGAAGCGGAACATGCGCCGTGCGTGGTCGGCGCCGCCGGACTGCGCTTCGGGCAGCGCCGCGATGTCGGCGTCGGAGTTGTCCTGCGGGGCCACCAGCCACACCGGCAGGTCGCCCAGGTCGCGGTCGTAGACCACGGTGTCCCAGGCGCAGGCGGCCACACCCTCGGGGGTCAGCTCGCTGAAGATCGAGGCCTCGGCAAAGGCGCGGCCGGCGTTGGCTTCGATACCGCGTGCCGCCTCGACCTCGGGGCCGAGCGCGGCGCGCGCCGCGTCCATCACGCGCGCGTGGGCCGGGTTCGCGCGCGCTCTGGCGTCGGCGCGCGCGCGCAGGTCGATGCCGAACAGTTGCGCAAAGCCGCCCAGCCATGCGGTGCGCCGCATCTGCCTGAGCGCACTGAGTCGAGGCCCGAAGACGATGGTCTCCAGCGGTGTCGGGTCGAGCAGTACCAGGGTGTGCACCAGGTCGGGCCGGCGGCGCGCCACATTGGCCGCGAGCAGTCCGCCGAACGAGTGGCCGGCCCAGACGAAAGGACCGCGCTCGCCGGCGCGCTCGAGGGTGAGCACCACCTCGTGAGCCTCGCGCGCGGTGCTGCGCGGGAAGGGACCGACGTCGCTCCAGCCGGTGCCGGGTCGATCGATGAGGATCGAGCGCGTTGCGTCGCGAAAGGCGCGGTGCAGGTGGTGGATCGCCAGGCCGCTGGCGTGTGCGCCGGCAAACCAGATCACCGGCGGCCGGCCGTCACGCGCCTGGCCTTCGGCAAGCAGATGCACGCGGTAGCCGCCGATGTCGATCAGCCGCCCCGGCGGCGGATGATCGCGGCGGGCGCGGGCGAGCGCCAGCAGGTGGCGCAGCGACGCGGCGGCCAGGCCAAGCGCAAGCAGGCCCCCGAGCAGCACCAGCGCGATGCCGGTGGCGCCGCCGACAACCGCTGCCGGCAGACTGAACAGCGCGGCCACCATCAGCGCGACCGGCAGTCCCGCCCAGTCGCGGCTGAGCAGCCTCAGCAGCGGGTCGCGCCAGGACTGCATGGAGTCAAGACGCGGGGGCGCGCGCAGCATTGGGCAGCGGTCCGGCCGGTCCGCCGCCGCGATGCTCGGGCAGCATCCAGGCGGCGATCGCCGCCAGCACGAACGCGGCCATCGCCGCCATGATCGCCATGTCGTAGCTGCCGGTGCGATCGTGTGCCACGCCCATCAGCCAGGGCGCGGTTCCGGCGCCGAAGGCGGTGGCGATCTGCTGCGTCGCGAACGCGCGGCCGTAGCTTGCAGAACTGAAGTAGCGCCGCGCCAGAAACGCCGACAGGCTGTGGTCGCCGGCATTGAACATGCCCAGCAGCACTGCCGCGGCGATGGCCACGCCCAGGCCGGTGCCGAAGAACAACATGGTGGTGGCGCCCAGCGGCGCCAGCACGAACAGGCGCGCCAGCCGGGTGGCGGAGGTGTGGTCGATCAGCCAGCCGGCGGCGAGGTTGCCGGCGAAGCCGCCCGCGCCGACCAGGCTCATTGCCATGGCGGCCTGCGCCAGCGACAGGCCGCGATCCTGCATCAACGCCGCAAAGTGCACCAGCACGCCTGCCGCCGCCAGGCCGAACAGCATGTTCCACAACGCCAGGTTCCACCACAGCCGGTCCTTGAGGAAGCCCCGCATCGACACCGGCGGCACGCCGGCAGCGGGTTGCGGAAGCGAGGGCGGCCGCTGCGGCGCCGCGACGGCCGCGGCCGGCTCGCGCAGCAGCAGCCAGGCAGCCAGGCCGCCGAAGACGAGGCTCATCAGACCCATTGCCATGAAGGCCTCGCGCCAACTGGCGTGGGCAATCACCAGGCTGACGACCTGCGGGTGGATCACCGCACCCACCGCGCCGACCGCGAACAGGATGCCCAGCGCGCGGCCGAGCGCCTTGTCGAACCAGATCTGCAGCAGCTTGGACAGCGTCAGCACCGAGGCGCCCGACGCGGTGATGACCATGATCAGGCTCAGGCCGTAGTAGACCCAGACGCTGCCGTGCATGAAGCCGAAGCTGGCGAGGCTCGCCGATTGCAGCGCCACACCCCAGAGGATCAGGGGCCGCAGCCGCACGTGGTCGATGACCCAGCCCACCAGCGGCAGGATGGCGGGGCCGACCAGCGTCATCAGCGTGAGCACGAAGGTGATGTCGCCGCGCGACCAGCCGAGCTCCTTCTGCATCGGCAGCATCATCAGGCCGAAGGTTGAGCCGTACAGCGACGTGACGCCGAAGATGCCGACGATGCAGCAGCCCGCCAGCACTCGCCAACTGGCAGGCGAGTCGGTGGCGGGCGAGGGGTTCAAGGTGTGCTCGGGTCGAAGGGGAGACCAGCCACCGGCAGCGCCGGTGGCTGCCGGTGGCCGTCTCAGTGGTCGTAGCGTAGCGACACCGCGAAGGTGCGCGGCCGTTGCAGGAAGTACTGGGCGAACGAGCCGACCCCTGCCGGTGCGCCGGTGATGCTGAGCACGCCTCTCTCGTCGGTCACGTTGGTCAGCGCGGCAGCGACCGTCCAGTTGTCGCGGACGAACTGCAAACCGAGGTCCAGCGTGTCGAACCCGTCGGCCGGCTTGTTGCCGCCCAGGAACATCACGCGGTCGCCGACGTGGGTGTAGGTGGCATTGGCGCGGCCGCGCGACTGAAACGGGCCGGCAAAGCGCAGATTGCCCTGCAGGGCCGCCTGCAGCTCGGCGGTACCGGGCAACGGCGAGCCGGGCGGCACGACGATCGACCTCGGCCCGCCCGAGGGGATGGTGACTGCCGCCCGCGTCTGCGCATCGACGTAGGCGAGCGATGCCGACATATCGAACATCGGATTGAAGCGGTAGCGCAGCGCCGCTTCCAGACCGGTGCTGCGCGCCTTGCCGACGTTGCCGATACGCGAGTTGGGCAGGTTGCCGATCCGCTCGAAGAACGTGAACTGCGCCTCCTTCCAGTCGAGCAGGAAGGCGCTCAGATCGAGCTGCATGTCGCGGGTCGGGTTCAGCCGCACCCCGGTTTCGTAGCTCCACAGCGAGTCGGACCGGTACTCGTCGTTGGTCGGCGGGCCGTTGCGGCCGCCGTAGCGGTAACCCTTGGATGCCAGTGCGTACCACAGGTTGTCGCCAAAGCGGTACTTGGCGGTCAGCCGCGGCAGGAAGCCGCTGTCGCTGCTCTCCAGCGGACCCACGTTGGAGGGCGCGCCGAACTGCGTGCCGGTGGTGGTCGAATCGGTGGTGGTGCGGTAGTAGCGGCCGCCCGCGCCCACGCTCCAGCCGCCGCCGAGGGCGTACTCGGTGTCGGCGAACAGCGCCTTCTCGGTGCCGCCGCCCGTGCCGGTCAGATCCACCAGCGTGGTGATGCCGAACGCCCCCGACGGATCGATCTGCTTGCCGTTGGTGTTGGACTTGCTGGTCTGATAGAACAGGCCGGCCACGTAACTGAACGCGCCTCCCGGGTTGCTCGCGATGCGCAGCTCCTGCGAGGTTGCCTTCTGGTTGCTGGTTTGCGGCCGATAGACCTGCGGCAAGGGCAGGCCGACGCTGCCGAACAGCTCGGTATCGTCGATCAGGTTGTTGCCCTTGTTGCGCCAGTGGCCGGTGATGGAGGTCAGCGTGTGCTTGCCCAGGTCGTAGTCGACCGTCAGGCTGTAGAAGTCGGTCGTCGTGGAGCGCGTCGAGTCGTTGGGGGCCGTGTGAACCAGCTGGGTCGGATCGGGTGAAACGCTGAAGGTGTCGCCCTGCTCGGTCTTCTGCGAACTGGCCACCAGGGTCGCGGTCAGCGCCGAATCGGGCCTGGCGGTAACGAGGACACGTCCGCCGCGCTGCTTGAGATCGTTCGCGTCCTTGCGTTTGGTACCCAGGTTGTCGATATAGCCGGGGTCCTTGCGGTCGTAGGCAACAGCCCGCAGGCCGAGCGTGCCCGGCTGCAGGGGTGCGTTGATCACGCCGTACAGCGAGAACGCGCCGTCGCCTTCCGACACCTTCGCGTACTCCCCCTTGAGGCTGGCCTCGAACGAGGACAGGTTGGGCTTGTTGAACAGGTAGCGCACCGCGCCGCCGAGAGAACCGGAGCCGAACAGCACGCCCTGCGGGCCACGCAGTACCTCGACACGGTCCAGATCCCAGGTCAGCGGGTCGTACACGGTGCCCTTGCCCTGGGGCGAGGCGAGCGGTACGTCTTCCAGATACTGGCCGGTGGGGCCCTGCTGCGCACCGCTGCCCTCGTTGGTGGTGCTGGTGCCGATGCCGCGGATCAGAATCGTATTGCTGCCGGCATCGCCCTTGTTGAACTGGACGCCCGGCGTCAGCTTGAGCGTGTCTTCCTGGTCGCGCGCGCCGCGCGCTTCGAGCGCGGCGCCGTCGAGCACCGAGACCGTGCCGGCGACATCGCGCTGCCGCTCGGCCCGCTTGCTGGCGGTGATGACCACCGACTCCAGCCGCTTGGTTTCCTCGTCCCGGGACGCTGCGGCAGACGGAGCCTGCTGCGCCGCGACCGGCCAGGCTGCAACCAGGGCCAGCGTCAGCGCACTAAGTTGGTGGGGAGTCCTCATCGCCTGCCTCCTGTTGAACGGTGCGGGAAACGATAGGAGCACTCGCCCCGGGCCGGGTACGCACTTGCACCGAACATTTAGGCGATCCCACCGCAGCTACATGGTCGTGCCGCCGCGCTGCCCCACCCGCAGGCCGACCGGCCGGCCTGGCCCCCGGGGGCTGCACGAGGCGCCTCGACCCCGGCGCGCATCCGGCAGCCGGAGGGTGGCCTTGGGCGCAGTCGCAGGGGGCGGCCCGTACGAGCTGCGGCCCGCGCGAGCCGCGACTCGCTCAACTGGGCAGGTCGAGGGTGAAGGGCGCGCGGTGCCGGCGCCAGTCGCGCGGCGACATGCCGACGTGGCCGCGGAAGGCGGCCGTGAAACTGCTCTGGTGTTCGTAGCCGACGCGCTCGGCCACCTGGGCGATGGTCAGCGCCGCCTCCATCAACAGCAGCTGCGCTTCCCGCATGCGCCGCTCGAGACAGTAATCGGCCATCGTCACCCCGAACGCCTCCTTGAAGACCGCCTTGAGCTTGTTCTGGCTGGTGCCTACCTCGCGCGCCAGCGCGCCGAAGTTGGGCGGGCGTCGATACTCCCGGTCGAGGCAGGCGCGCGCGGCGCGCGCGAGATCGAGGTCGCGGCGGCGCGACAGCGCTGCGGTACGGGCCTGGTGCTGGTGCAGCATCGCTTCCAGCGCGTAGGCCACCAGTTCGGCCAGCCGGCCCGCCAGTTGCACCGTGCGCAGTTCACCGTGCAGCCGGCTGTCCAGCGTGTCGGCCACCAGGGCAGCCACGCGGTGGGTGACCGGAAAGGACGCCAGGCGCCCCATGCTCGCGGTGCCCTCCATGGCCGCGTGCAGTTCGGGCGGCAGGTCTTCCTGAACCAGGCCGAAGCGCGCGGCAAAGGTGCGGGCCCGAAACACCGCCACGATGCCCTGCTGGCGTGCTCCTGCGGCGATGATCGCGCTCATCGGCAGGCCCGGTGGAGTGCAGGTCAGGGTCAGCTCGGGCCGGTTGAACACCAGCGGCGGCGCCGTGCCGTAACGAAACTCCACGTCGCAGGCGAGCGAGGCCCGCAGGGTGATCAGCGCCTCCTCGTCGGCATAGGTCCAGCGCGCCGCGCGCGGCACCACGCAGTTGATGACGTTGGCGAGCGCGTCGCTGCCCAGACGGACGGTGTCCGTCGTCCCGCTGCCGTGCGGCGGCATGTAGATGGTGCGCACCACGTTGCGCGAGATGCGCTGCGAGCGACCGTCCTCCTCGGCAGCACGGCGCCACTCGCGGTCGAAGTCGAGCGCCGACGGCAGGTCCGACGGCAGTGCGTGGCGGGCGCCCATGCGGTGGACTCTCCTAAAATTTCATTGTCTAAGCCTAACCCGCCCGTGGGCTACCGCGCGTAAGGTCTCGGTGTGTACGCGACACACGGTGCCCGTTGATGCACGCCGCCGCCGCCACCTCCGCCCGCCGACTGATCGACGCCGTTCCGGTCTGGGACCACCATGCCTGCATGCCACTGCGGCCGAACGATCCTTCGTTCCTGCCCCAGCTTGCCCGGCACAAGGCCGCCGGGTTCGACGCCGTCACGCTGAACGTGGGTTTTGGCGAGCAGGGCCCCGAGCAGCACCTGCGCATGCTGGCAGCTCTGCGCCACTGGGTCCTGATGCGGCCCGACGAGTATCTGCTACTGCTGCAACCCGAGGACGTCGAGCGCGCGCGCCGCACCGGCCGGCTGGCGGTGGGTTTCGACATCGAGGGGGCCAACGCGATCGGCGACCAGCTCAGCCTGATCCAGATGTACTACGACCTCGGGGTGCGCTGGATGCTGCTGGCCTACAACGTCCCGAACCGCGTCGGCGGCGGCTGCCAGGGCGACGATGGCGGCCTGACCGATTTCGGCCGCGCTGTGGTGGCCGAGATGGAACGGGTCGGCATGCAGGTCTGTCTGAGCCACACCGGCCACCGCACGGCGCGCGACGTGCTGGCGATGACGACCAAGCCGGTGATCTTCTCGCACAGCAATTGCGCGGCGCTGCACGCACACCCGCGCAACATCCCGGACGATCTGATCCGACAGTGTGCCGCGCGGGGCGGCGTGGTCGGCATCAACGGCGTAGGCATCTTCCTGGGCCGTAACGACATCGCCAGCGAGACTTATGCGCGCCACGTCGACCATGTGGTGCAACTGGTCGGCCCGGCGCACGTTGCGGTCGCGCTGGACTATGTGTTCGACCTGAACGAGCTCGAAGAGCAAGTGCAGAAGATGAGGGCGACCTTTCCGCCGGGGCTCGGCTACGAGCTGGGGGCGCGCTTCGTCGCGCCGGAGCAGCTCGAACAGATCGTCGGGGTGCTGCAGGGCTGGGGCTACCGCGACGAGGACCTGGCGGCGCTGCTCGGCGGCAATCTGCTGCGGCTGGCGCGCACCGTGTGGAAAGCGCCGGCGCATGGCTGAGTCCGGCTCGCTCCGCCTGGAGGCGCTGGCCGAGCGGTACTGGCAGTTCCTGCGGCACGAGTTTCCGCTCACCGCCTTGCTCGCCGGCCAGCCGAACGACGAACCGACGATGTTCCGCGAGGCCCCGTCGGACTTCGAACGTCGCGCCGATCGGGCCGTCGACATGCTGGCCGAGCTGTCCGGCATCCCGCTGGCCGGCCTGTCTTTTCAGGAACGCAACACCCATCGCCTTCTGCGGCGCGAGCTGGACGATCTGCGTCAGGTGCGAGACACCGCCGCGCACCTGCGGCCCTGGCTGCTTCCCGCGGGGCCCGAGTTCAACACGATCTACTTCGCCAACGCGACGCAGCTGGCCGACACGGCGGCCGCGCAGGCCTACCTGGCGCGCCTGGCGACGCTGCCGGCCTACTTTCGCGATGTCGAGGCCTGCCTGCAGGCGGGCACCGAGCGCGGCCTGCGCTATCCGCGGGCGGTGCTGCAGGCGGCGCTCGTCAACATCCGGGCGGCGGTGGCCGCCGCCGCGGAGGAGCTGCCCTGGTTCGGACCGTTCCGGCGTTGCCCGGCCGCAGTGCAGCCGTCCGTGCAACCGCAGGCCGGGCGCGCGCGGGCGCTGATCGAGCAGTCGATTGTGCCGGCCGTGCGGGCACTGGCCGACTTCATGGAGCAGGCGCTGCTGCCGCGGGCACGCGACTCGATCGCCTGCACCGACGAGCCGCAGGGCGCGGCGTTCTATGCGTTCTGGGTCGGGCACTTCACCACGGTCGCGATGGAACCGGCGCAGATCCACGCGCTCGGGCTGGCCGAGGTGGCGCGGCTCGAAGCGGAGATCGCCACGGTGGCAGCGCAAGCGGGCTTCGCCGGCGATGTCGACGGCTACCGCCGCCACCTGCGCGACGACCCTGCGTTCTACGCGCCCTCGGCCGAGGCGCTGCTCGAGCGCGCGCAGGCGCTGGCCAAGCGCATCGATCTGAAGATCCCATCCATCATCGGCCACCTGCCGCGCGCCTGCTACGGCGTGCAGTCGATCCCGCCGGCGGCGGCCGACAAGCTGCCGCTGGCCTATGCGCAGCCGAGTTCCGCCGACGGCGGTTCGCCCGGCATCTTCTGGATCAGCAGCCTGCCGCAGCGGGTCCCCGTCTACGTGCTTCCGAGCCTGGCGCTGCACGAGGCCTGGCCCGGCCACCTGATGCACATTGCGCTGATGCAGGAGATGGACGCGCTGCCGATGTTCCGGCGCGCCAATTTCACCAAGTACTCGGCCTGCCTGGAGGGCTGGGCGATGTACTGCGAGTCGCTCGGACAGGATCTGGGCCTGTACCGGACGCCGCACGAGGAGTTCGGCCGGCTCGACATGGAGATGTGGCGCGCCTGCCGGCTGGTGGTCGATACCGGCATTCATCTGCACGGCTGGAGCCGCGATCGGGCGATCGACTACATGGCCGCGCGGCTGGCGTTGTCGCGGCAGGCGATCGAGGCCGAGGTCGATCGCTACATCGCGATGCCGGCGCAGGCGCTCGGCTACATGATCGGCGGCCTGAAGTTCCGCGAGCTGCGTCGGCGCGCGCAGGCTCGGCTGGGAGCAAGCTTCAAGCTGCGCGACTACCACGACCAGTTGATTGCCGCCGGCGCGGTGACGCTGCCGGTGCTCGACGAGGTCATCGACCAGTGGCTCGACCGCCATGCCGCTTGATCCGGCCACCGGGGTGTACTACGAGCTGGGCGGTCCCGCGGCGGGAGCTCCGTTGCTGATCACGCTGCCGCTGATGGCCAGTTTCGTCGAGATCTTCGGCCCCGAGCTGGAGCCGGTGCTGCGCGGCTACCTCGACCGGCTGGTCGACCGCTACCGCGTGCTGCGGGTCGACTATCCGGGCATCGGCCGCAGTCGCGACATCGCACCGGAGCCGTTGACGGCCGAGCGCGTCTGTGCCGATCTGCTCGGCGTGGCCACGGCCGCCGGCTTCGACCGCTTTGCCTACTGGGGCTACTCGTGGGGCGGCAGCGTCGGCCTGCAACTGGCCACGCGCACCGACCGCCTCAGCGCCCTGGTGGTGGGCGGCTGGCCGGCACTCGGTGGCCCGTACGACGCCTTGCTGGCGGCAGCGCGCCGCAAGCAACCCAACCCCGAGCCCGCGTCGCTGAAGGTGCTGCGGCGCCCGGAGCAGTACGCGCAGTGGATCGAATACGGCCAGAGCATCGCGGGCTGGCGCGAGCACGAGGCCGTTGCCCGCATCGCCTGCCCGCGGATGAACCTCTTCGGCAGCGAGGGCGATCTGGCGGAAGCGGGCATCCCGGTGCCGATCGCCTCCTGCATCCGCGCGCACCGTGGCACGCTGGAAGCGCTGGGGTGGCGGGTGCACGAGATCGCCGGCCACGGCCACGCGCTGTGCATGCTGCCCGAGGTTGCCGTGCCGCCGGTGCGGGCGTTTCTCGATGCGGTGACCTGAGAGGGTGAGAGCCAATCCGACATGCCCGCTGTGACTGCCCAAAGCGCCCCACTCGTCGTTGCAAATGCTCGCAGTAGCCCGAGCTACGGCTGCGCTTTGCGCCTAGATTGGAGCGCTTTGGGCAGCCCCCTCGGGCACGCCGGATTGGCTCTCACCCTCTGATGCCAACGGCAACTCAGGAGCCACGTCAGGACGGCCGCCGGAGCGGCCGAAGGCGGCACCATGGCGGTACGCGGCAGCTGCGAGGTGGCCGCCCCAATCGCGCGCTCCAGCCCCGGTCGCCGTGCGCAGCCTGCCACCGCGCCGGCCGCGGCGCTGCCGCCCGCGCCGGCGCCGCTGCCCGTCCACGCACTGCCTGATCAATGTCGCATTCCGCCGCACCGCCGTTGACGCCGGGCGCCGCCGCACTGCTGGCTCCCTGGCCCGGCCCCTGCGGCGGCCTGCCGCCGTTCGAGCATGCGACGCCCGAGGCGCTGGCGCAGGCGCTACCACTGGCGGTCGAGGCAAAGCGCCGCGCGGTGCGCAGCATTGCCGACAACCCGGAACCGCCGGCCTTCGACAACACGGTCGCGGCACTCGAGGACAGCGCACGCTCGTTGCGCGACCTGCATGCGGTGTTTGCCGCCGTATCGACCACTGCCCAGGTGGGCGCCATGCCCGAGGTCGCGCAGCGGCTGGCCGCGCTGGTACCTGCGCTGGAGCTGGAGATCGCGCACGACGGGGCGCTGTTCAGCCGCATCGACGCGGTGTGGCAGACGCGGGAGTCGTCGGGTCTGGACGCCCAGCAGATTCGCCTGGTCGAGGTGCTGCGCGCGCGCATGGTGCGCGCCGGCGCGGCCCTCGGCGGCGCCGACCAGGCGCGATTGCAGGCCATCGATGCGCGGCTGGCCACGCTGTCGGCGCGGTTCAACCAGAACCTGCTCGCCGAGCAGGAGACGCAGGTGGTGTGGCTGGCGGCCGAGTCCGATCTGGACGGCCTGCCGCCGGCGCGCCGTGAGGCAGCAGCGGCGGCGGCCCGGGCGCGCGGCCGCGCCGGCGCATGGGCGATTCTCAACCAGCGCCCGGCGGTGTGGCCCTTCCTGACCCACGCCCGCCGGCGCGATCTGCGCGAGACCGTCTGGCGCATGTGGAGCAGCCGCGGCAGCCATCCCGGCGCGCACGACAACCGCCCGCTGATCGCCGAGATGCTGCGGCTGCGCGGCGAGCGTGCGCGGCTGCTGGGCAGCCCCAGCCACGCGCACTGGGTGCTGGCCGACCGGATGGCCGGCACGCCGGAGACGGCGCTGGCCATGCTGATGCGGGCCTGGGACGCGGCGCTCGCGGCCACACGGCGGCAGATCGCCGACTATCAGGCCATTGCCGATGCCGAAGGCGCCGACTTCGCCCTCGCGCCCTGGGATCGGCTGCACTACGCCGAGAAGCTGCGCCAGCAGCGCTTCGCGGTGGACGGTGAGCAGATCAGCCGTTACCTGTCGGCCGATCGCATGCTGGAGGCGATGTTCTGGGCCGCCGGTCGCCTGCACGGCCTCGGGTTCAGCGAGTTGACCGGGGTGCCCGTGCTGCATCCGAGCGTGCGGGTGTTCGAAGTCAGGCGCGACGCCGAGACGATCGGCGTGCTGTATGTGGACCTGTATCAGCGTCCGGGCAAGATGCACGGATCGCACCAGCACCGGCTGCGCGCTGCCGAGCGCTTTCGCGGTCGGGTGCTGCCGATTGCCAGCATCGTCTCTGGCGTGCCGGTGCCGCCCGCTGGCACGCCGGCGCTGCTGCCCTGGGAATACGCCAACGTGCTGTTCCACGAGTTCGGCCATGCGCTGCACATGCTGCTCGACGGCGCGCGCTATCCGTCGCTGGGCAGCCTGAACGTGGCCTGGGACATGGTCGAGCTGCCGTCGCTTCTCAACGAGTACTGGCTGCGCGACCGCGAGCTGCTGCATCGCTTTGCGCGCCACCACGAGACCGGCGCGCCGATGCCGCAGGCGCTGATCGAGCGGCTGGAGGCGGCGCTGGCCTACGACCGCATCTTCAGCGTCAACCTCGACTACCTGGGCGCGGCGATCGTCGACATTAAGCTGCACCTGCTGGCCGACGGCAGTGGCGGCCCGATCGACGCGCTGGCGGTCGAGCAGCGCACCCTGCAGGAACTCGGCATGCCGGCGTGCTGGGATCTCGTGCTTGGCGTCACGCACAGCGTGCACAGCTTTGCCGGCAGCTACGACGCCGGGCTGTACGCCTATCTGTGGTCCGACGCCATGGCGGCCGAGGTCGCAACCCGGTTCGCCAACGCGCCCGGCGGCCTGTACGACCGCGAGACTGCACAGGCCTGGCGCGAACAAATCCTTGCCGTCGGCCACCAGCGGCCAGCCCGCGATGCGTTTCGCGCGCTGCTCGGGCATGACCCGGATCTCGGAGCGCTGTTGCGGCGGTTTGCCTTGCAGTAGCACTGCATCGCGCGCAGGCCGATCCGGGCCGGGTGCAAAGCGCAGGCGCAGCGCCGGTCAGGGCAAGCGCTTGCCACCAGGCATGCGGGCGTCCTGGGCGGACCCAGCGGGCATGTCGGATTGCCTCTCACCCTCTCAGTCCAGCGCGGCCGCCCGATCCCGCACCAGTTGGTGGATCACGGCGCGCCGATGCAGGAACAGCGGCACGAACATCAGCACGGCAGCCGCCAGCACCAGCAGCGGGTTGTGCTCGGCCAGTCGCGCACCGAACGCGTAGGCGCAAGCGGCCAGCACCGCCAGCGTCAGGCCCCAGCCGGCGAGCACCGAGAAGCGCACGTTGGCGTCCTCGCAGGCATCGTCGACCACGCGCTCGCGCTCGCTCACGGCGAAGCGCTGCAACTCGGCGAACTGGTACCAGGGAAGGATGAACGGGGCGCGCTGCGCGCGCCGGGATGCGACCGGCTCTGGACTGGACATGGCGGCTCCGCGAAGACAGGCGGCGCTCATTGTGCGCCCGGCTGCTGCCGCGCTGCCTTGCGCCATGCCAACGGCGGGCCGAAACGAAAACGCCGGCCTGCGCCGGCGTCTTCGCCAGAGCGGGCGCGGTCTAGAGCCAGTACACGATGATGTACAGGCCGATCCAGACCACGTCCACGAAGTGCCAGTACCAGGCGGCCGCCTCGAAGGCGAAGTGCTGATCGGGCTTGAAGTGGCCCTTCATCAGCCGGAAGGTGACCACCGTCAGCATGATGGCGCCAATCAGCACATGCAGGCCGTGGAAGCCGGTCAGCATGAAGAAGGTCGAGCCGAAGATCCCCGAGGTCAGGCGCAGGTTCAGGTCGGAGTAGGCGTGGTAGTACTCGTAGCCCTGCACGCAGACGAAGGCGAAGCCCAGCAGGAGCGTGATCCACAGCCAGTTGATCGCCTTGGCCCGATGGCCGGCGCGCAGCGCGTGGTGCGCCACCGTCAGGGTGAAGCCGGAAGTCACCAGCAGCAGCGTGTTGATGGTCGGCAGCCAGAACGGGCCGAGCGTGTTGAACGCGTCGACCACGCCGGCCGGGCCGGCGTGCGGCCAGGTGACGGCAAAGTCGGGCCACAGCAGCTTGTGATCCAGGTCGCCGAGCGCGGGCAGCGTGATGACCCGCGCGTAGAACAGCGCGCCGAAGAACGACGCGAAGAACATCACCTCCGAGAAGATGAACCAGCTCATCCCCCAGCGGAAGCTGACGTCGATCTTGCGGTTGTACTGGCCGGTCTCGCTCTCGCTGATGACCGCGGCAAACCAGCCGCGCAGCATGTAGATGAGGATGGCCAGGCCCAGCGCCAGCGGGAACCAGCCCATCGCGCTCTTGTTCACCACCATGGAGGCGCCGAAGGTGGTGAAGATCATCGAAATCATGCCGACCATCGGCCAGTTCGATGGCGCCGGCACGTAGTAGTGCGGCGCCTCGGCTGCCCCGTGCCCACCGTGCCCCGCCTGTCCGGCGGCGTGCGCGCTTCCCATGGATGTTCTCCTTCTTTCTCGATGCCCCGCCGTGCCGTTCAGGCCAGCACGACGTGTTTGATGATGACGAGCAGGACGGCGACGAACAGCGCTGCGCCTGCGATGCCCATGAGGATCACGTGCACCGGGTTCAACTGGGCCGCGTCGTCCTCGTAGCCGGACTTCTTGCGCACGCCGAAAAACGACCACGCGACCGCCCGGGCGGTCTGCCTAAGCGAAGCGTTGCGGCGCGCCGCGGCTCTCAGGTCGTCCGACACGCGCTCAGCTCCGCCCATCGCCCTGCGCTCGCGCCGGCGCCGCCGCGGCGGTCGACTCCTGCGGCGTGGCACCGGGAATCTCGAAGAACGTGTAGGACAGCGTGATCTGGTTCACGTCCCGGGGCAGGTCCGGATCGATGAAGAACACCACCGGAAACTTGCGCGTCTCGCCCGCCTGCAGCACCTGCTGCTCGAAGCAGAAGCACTCGAGCTTCTGGAAGTAGCGGCCCGACTGCATCGGCGCGTAGCTCGGAATCGCCTGGCCCGCCATCGCGCGGCTTTCCAGGTTGACCAGGTCGTACTCGACGTGCACCAGTTCGCCCGGGTGCACTTCGATGTGGTTCATGTGCGGCTTGAAGCGCCACGGTCCTTGCCGGTTGGCATCGAACTCGACGATCACCTTGCGGCTCGTGTCGACCTGGGTGTTGGCGGCGGCGCGCGCGGCCGCCGGGTCCTTGGTGGTCAGCAGGTTGATGCCGGTGACCTCGCAGATCTTGCGGTAGATGGGCACCAGCGCCCAGCCGAAGCCGAACATCAGCAGCGCCACCACCAGCAGCTTCTTCAGCAGCGTGGTGTTGCTCACCCCATCGTGGCCGGTCGGTTCGCTCATGAGAACAGCCAGTACTTGGCAAGAATGCCCAGGAAGAACACGAGCGCGATCGACGCCAGCACCAGCGCGGTGCGGCGGTTCTGCTCGCGGTCCTGATCGGTCTGGGCCATGGGTTTCAGGCAAGCGGGGCGCGCGGATCGGTCGCAGGGCGCGGCCGATCCGCCCCCGCCCGTTACTTGACGACCGGCGGCGTGTCGAAGGTGTGAAACGGCGCCGGCGAGGGCACGGTCCACTCCAGGCCGCCGTCGCGCGCCTCCCAGGGGTTGTCGGAGGCCTTCTGGCCGCCGTTGATGCACTTGATGACGATGTACAGGAACAGCAACTGGGTCAGACCGAAGCCGAAGGCACCGACGGTCGCCACCATGTTGAAGTCGGCAAACTGCATGGGGTAGTCGGCATAGCGGCGCGGCATGCCGGCCAGGCCGAGGAAGTGCATCACGAAGAACGTGAGGTTGAAGAAGATCATCGACAGCCAGAAGTGCCACTTGCCGAGCGTCTCGTCGTACATGTGGCCGGTCCACTTGGGCAGCCAGAAGTAGACGCCGGCAAACAGGGCAAACAGCGATCCGGCCACCAGCACGTAGTGGAAGTGCGCCACCACGTAGTAGGTGTCGTGAAGCTGGATGTCGATCGGGGCCATCGCCAGGATCAGGCCGGTGAAGCCGCCCATGGTGAACACGAAGATGAAGCCGATCGAGAACAGCATCGGCGTCTCGAAGGTCATCGCGCCGCGCCACATGGTGGCCAGCCAGTTGAAGATCTTCACGCCGGTGGGCACGGCGATCAGCATGGTCGCGTACATGAAGAACAGCTGGCCCGTGACCGGCATGCCGGTGGTGAACATGTGGTGCGCCCAGACGATGAACGACAGGATCGCGATCGAGGCCGTGGCATAGACCATCGAGGCGTAGCCAAACAGCGGCTTGCGCGAGAACACCGGCACGATCTGGCTGATGATCCCGAAGGCCGGCAGGATCATGATGTAGACCTCGGGGTGGCCGAAGAACCAGAAGATGTGCTGGTACATCACCGGGTCGCCGCCGCCGGCGGCATTGAAGAAATTGGTGCCGAAGTGGCGGTCGGTCAGCGTCATCGTGATCGCCCCGGCCAGCACCGGCATCACGGCAATCAGCAGGTAGGCGGTGATCAGCCAGGTCCAGCAGAACATCGGCATCTTCATCAGCGTCATCCCGGGCGCGCGCATGTTCAGGATGGTCGTGATGATGTTGATCGATCCCATGATCGAGCTGGCACCCAGGATGTGCAGCGCAAAAATGGCCATGTCCATGCCCGGACCCATCTGCACCGACAGCGGCGCATAGAGGGTCCAGCCGGCGGCGGTCGCACCGCCGGGCACGAAGAACGAGGCCACCAGCAGCAGCGCCGCGGGCGGCAGCAGCCAGAAGCTGAAGTTGTTCATCCGCGCGAACGCCATGTCCGGCGCGCCGACCTGCAGCGGGATCATCCAGTTCGCAAAGCCGACGAAGGCCGGCATGATCGCGCCGAACACCATGATCACGCCGTGCATGGTCGTGAGCTGGTTGAAAAACTCCGGGCGATACAGTTGCAGGCCGGGCTGGAACAGCTCGGCGCGCAGCATCAGCGCCAGCACGCCGCCGGTGAGGAACATCGCGAAGGAGAACCACAGGTACATCGTGCCGATGTCCTTGTGGTTGGTCGCGTAAAGCCAGCGCCGCCAGCCGTGCGGATGGTCGTGGGCGTGGTCGTCGTGGCCGACTGCGGTGCCGGGCGTGCCGTGCGGGACTGCGCTCATTGTTCGCCTCTGGACGTGGATCGTGTTCGGTGCGGGTTCAGCGGCGGGCCGCCGCGATGTCGGCGGGCAGCACCGCGCCGAACTTGTTGCCCCAGGAATTCTTGGTGTAGGTCGCCACCGCCGCCAGCTCGACATCCGACAACTGGCGCCAGGCGGGCATGGCGTTCTTGCCGTTCAGCAGGATGGCGATCTGGTCGGCCTTGCTCGCCACCACCTTGCTGCCGTCGAGCCCGGGGAAGGCGCCCTTGACGCCCTGCCCATTGGCCTGGTGGCAGGCCTGGCAATTGGCGGCATAGACCGGGCCGCCGCGGGCCAGCAGTTCGGCCTCGCTCCAGACCTTGTTGGGGTCGTCCTTCAGCGCAACCATCTCCTTCTGCTTGGCCGCCGCCCACTTGCTGTAGTCCGCCTGCGAGAGCACGCGCACCACGATCGGCATGAAGGCGTGGTCGCGCCCGCACAGCTCGTAGCAGTGGCCGCGGTACACGCCGACCTTGTCGGCGCGGAACCAGGTGTCGCGCACGAAGCCCGGAATCGCGTCCTGCTTGACGCCCAGCGCAGGTACGCCCCAGGCATGGATCACGTCGTTGGCGGTGGTGATGATGCGGATCTTCTTGTCCACCGGCACCACCAGCTCGTTGTCGACCTCCATCAGGTAGGTCATGTTGGCCGTGCGTGCCGCGTCGTTGCTGCCGTCGATCTGGTCGCGCGGGGTCGACAGGGCCGACAGGAAGGAAATCCCCTCGCCCTCGCCCTTGAGGTAGTCGTAGCCCCACTTCCACTGGTAGCCGGTCGCCTTGATGGTGATGTCGGCGTTGGTGGTGTCCTTCTGCGCCACCAGCGTCTTGGTGGCCGGCAGCGCCATGACGATCACGATGATGAACGGCACGACCGTCCAGGCGATCTCGACCTTGGTGCTCTCGTGGAAGTCGGCCGGCTTGGCGCCGGTGCTCTTGCGGTGCTTCCAGATCGAATAGAACATGACCCCGAACACGGCCACGAAGATCAGGGTGCAGATGATCAGCATCATCCAGTGCAGCGCATGGATCTCGCGCGCGATCTGCGTGACCGGCGGCGCCAGGTTGTAGCGGCTCTGCACCGCCAGCGCCGTTCCCGCGGCCCCCAGCAGGGCCAGTGCCGCCAGCACCCGCGCGGCCAGACCGGCCGCTCCCTTCGTGATCAACAGCTTCATTGCTCCTTGCCCCTTTTGCTCGAATTCTTCAGGCTGCCTGCAGCGCCTGGCGCAGCTCGCGCGCCAGCGCCATGCGCCGGTCTTCGGCGAGCAGGCGACCCACCTCGACCCGCTCGCCGCGGGCGGCCAGGAAAACGCGCACGCGCCCGCGCAGCCCGGCCTGGCCCTGCTCCAGCTCCACGCGCGCCCACGGCCGCGTCAGCCGCACGGTGGTCGAACGCGCCGCCTCATGACGCTCGATACGTACCGCCTCCTCGTCGACCTCGATGCGCTCGAAATCGGCCGCATGCCGACCGTAGCAGAAGAACGCCAGTGCCAGTGCCGCCAATTCCAGGCCCACGAACGGCAGCACCACCCAGAACCCGGCCGCAGCAAACGCCAGCCCGAAGGCGAGCGACAGCGCCAGCATCGACCCGAACACCAGCGCCATCAGCCGCGGCGAGGCGGAGCAATTGCGTTTGATGATCCAGCGGTTGCGTTCCTGCATGGGGAAAGGCCGGGGCGCGTTCGCTCTTGCGCAGTCAGGATGCGGTCGTGTCAGGCCCCGACGCCACCGGTCGCGTGCAGCGTTGTTCCGCAGCGCACCGACCGAGCGCAAAACGTCTCAAATTATAGGCAAAAACCCCCGCCGATCGGCCACGAGCGGCCGCTGCGATGCCGCCGACCTTTCCTGCAGCGTTGGTAATCGATGCCGTTCAGCGACGCGCAGGGCCGCCGCCGCGGCTCGGCAGCGTCTGGCGCAGCGTCTCCAGCGCAACCGCGCCGCCCGGCGCGCGCGGGGCCGGCTTCCAGGCGTGGCCGTAGGCGACCTCGAAGGTGAGCGCGATGCGCCCATCGGCGCCGGCGCGCGCGGCCAGCGCCGCCAGCAGTGCGCGCGCCTGCCGCCCCGACGGCAGATGCGCGGCACGATCGTCGCGCGGGTTGCCGCCGAGCGCGCCCACCTCGCGCAGCAGCGCGGCCGCCGACGGATAGGTCAGGGTGATGCGCTCGGTGTCCATGACCGGCGCGGCAAAACCGCTGGCCACCATCATGTCGCCGAAATCGTGCATGTCCACGAACGGCAGCGGCCGCGCCAGCGGCAGGGCAGCCGCGCAGGCGGCGCGCAGCTCCCGCAGCGTGTCGGGCCCCAGGCAGCTGAACAGCAGCAGGCCGTCGACGCGCAGCACGCGCAACCACTCCGGGAAAACACTATGCGGAGCCGGATGCCAATGCAGCATGAGGTTGGAGTACACGAGATCGACGCTGCCGGCGGCCAGCGGCAGAGCGCCGGCCTCGGCCGCCACGCGACGCAGGCGGGGCGCACGCCAGAAGCGCGCTGCCGGCAGCACGATCCGGCGCAACTGTGCCAGCGACAGGTCGACCCCGGTCCACAGGGCCTGCGGGTAGCGCGCCCGCAGGGCGGGCTCGGACGCGCCGCCGCCGCAACCCACGTCGACGATCGACTGCGGCGCCAGCTTGATGAGCTCCAGCCGCTCCACCAGACGCCGGTCGACTTCGCGCAGCAGCGCCTCGTGCTGCGGCAGCCGTGCCGCCCGCTGGTCGAACTGCCGCCGCACGACCTCGGTGCGTGCCGGCATGCGCGGCGGGTCGACCAGAGTGGGCGTGAGTTCGGAGGTGCCGGGGCCGAGCGACATGGCAGGTCGGTGCGCGGCTTGCGCCGGGATGCGCCGCGCCACGCGCGACGCGACGGACGCAGTGTAGAGGTCGCTAGCGGGCCGCCTGGCCGCTACCACTGGGCTGCGACCGCGTGGCTGCGACCGCGTGGCTGCGACCGCGTGGCTGCGACCGCGTGGCTGCGACCGCTGCGTCGCAGCGGCCGTGAACCGTCGGCGCCACTATGCTTGACCGTCATGGTCCCTGCCGCTGCGCCCCTGCCCGACCGCTCGCCGCTGCGCGGCTGGCGGCGGCTGCTCGCTCCGCACTGCGCGGTGTGCCACGGGGACGGGGCCGGCGCTGCCGCGACGGGCATTGCGCCGCTGTGCGCGGGCTGCCGGGCCGACTTCTTTGCGGCGGACGTGCCACGCTGCTCGCGCTGCGCGCTGCGCCTGCCCGGCGCTCACCCGCTGTGCGGCCGCTGCCTGCGCGAGCCGCCCAGCTACGACGCCACCCTGGCGCTGGCCGACTATCGGCCGCCCGTCGACGGCCTGGTGGTGGCGCTGAAGTTCGGCCATCGGCTCGAACTGGCCGACCTGTTCGGCGCGCTGCTGGCCGAGCGCCTGCACGAACTCGACCCCGGCACGCTGCTGGTGCCGGTCCCGCTGGCGCACGAGCGCCAGGCCGAGCGCGGCTTCAATCAGGCCGAGCAGGTGGCCCGCCGCGCCGCCCGCGCCTGCGGCCTGGCCGTGCTGCCCGACGCCCTGCTGCGCACGCGCCACGGACCGCCGCAGGAAGGCCTGGACGCGGCGGCGCGCCGGCGCAACGTGCGGCAGGCCTTTGCCGTCAACCGTCGCCACGCCGCCCGGCTCGCCGGCGCGCAGCTGGCAGTCGTCGATGACGTGATGACCAGCGGTGCCACCCTCGAAGCCGTGGCCAGCGCGCTCAAGCAGGCCGGTGCTGCACGGGTCACCAACGTGATCGTGGCCCGCACGCCCTGACCGCTGCGCGGCCATGTTTCACATCGTCCTGGTCGAGCCGGAGATTCCGCCCAACACCGGCAACGTGATCCGGCTGGCCGCCAACACCGGTGCGCAACTGCACCTGGTACGCCCGCTCGGCTTCGAGCTCAGCGACAAGCAGTTGCGCCGTGCCGGGCTCGACTATCACGAGTACGCGAGCCTCAAGGTGCACGACAGCTTCGACGCCCTGCTGCACGCCGAGCGGCCCGACCGGCAGCGGATGTTCGCGCTGACCACCCGCGGGGCGCAGCCGTTCGCCGACGTCGCCTTCAGGCCCGGCGACTGGCTGGTGTTCGGCTGCGAGACACGCGGCCTGTCGGACGCACAGCGCCAGTGGTTCCCGCCGCCGCAGCGGGTGCGTCTGCCAATGCGACCGGGCAACCGCAGCCTGAACCTGTCCAACGCCGTGGCGGTGGTGGTGTTTGAGGCCTGGCGCCAGAACGGCTACGCGGGCGGCGGCTAGCCCCGGTCCAGGTGACCGAGCGTGACGTGCCGCGACACCGCCGGCACATGGCGGCGCAGGCGCTCGAGCAGCAGCAGCGGGTTGGACTCGACGATCAGCAGGTCCCAGTGCGCCGGCCGGATGAAGCCTTCGTCGGCCGCATGGCGCAGGAAGCGCAGCAGGTGGTCGAAGTAGCCCTCGACGTTGACCACGCCCACCGGCTTGGCATGCAGCCTCAACTGCAGCCAGGTGACCATCTCGAACATCTCCTCGAACGTGCCGTAGCCGCCGGGCAGCACGACGAAGGCATCCGCCCGCTCGGCCATGATGCGCTTGCGGGTGTGCATGGTGTCGACCACCACCCGCTCGGTGAGGTTCTGGTGCGCCACCTCCGGCCGCATCAGGTGCTCGGGGATCACGCCGGTGACGCGCCCGCCGGCCGCCAGCGCCGCATCGGCCAGCGCGCCCATCATGCCGACATGGCCGCCGCCGTAGACCACGCCGACGCCCTGGGCGGCCAGCGTGGCGCCGAGCTGGCGCGCCGCGGCCAGGTACTCGCCGCGCGCGCCGCCCTGCGAGCCGCAGAAGACGCAGATCTGCTGCAGGGGGTGGGGCAAGTCGGTCATGGTTCGAGTCGGAGGAGAAGGTGGCGTCCGGCGTGGCCGCAGCGGCTGGCCGACCCGCCCCGGCCCGGGCGCAAGAGGCCACCGCAGCGCGGGCCACGGCCAGCGCTTGCGCGGACGAGGGGCGTGTCGTGGGCAGTCACGGCGAGCAGGTCGGATGGCCTTTGGCGCTCTTTATCCCAGGACTTCGCGCTTGGGGTCGCGGGCCAGCAGACGGCGCAAGGCGTCGGCCGGCGTGCTGCGGCCGTCGAGGACGTCGCACACGGCCTGCGCCAGCGGCATTTCCACCCCGACGGCCTGCGCCCGCGCGATCACCGCCGGTGCCGACCATACGCCCTCGGCCACATGCCCCAGTTGCGCCAGCGCAGCCGACAGGCCGACTCCGCGGCCCAGCAGCAGGCCGACCTTGCGGTTGCGCGACAGATCGCCGGTGCAGGTCAGGATGAGGTCGCCCATGCCGGTCAGGCCCATGAAGGTCTCGGCCCGCGCGCCCAGGGCCACGCCCAGGCGCGTGATCTCGGCCAGCCCGCGCGTCATCAGCGCCGCGCGGGCATTGAGCCCCAGTCCGAGCGATTCGGCAATGCCGGTGGCGATGGCCAGCACGTTCTTGACCGCGCCCCCGATCTCCACGCCGAGCACATCGTCGGTCGAGTAGACCCGCAGCGCCCCGCCGTGCACCACGCGCGTGACCTGGGCGCAGAAGGGCGCCGGGCCGGCCACGGTCAAGGCCGTGGGCAGGCCGCGCGCCACCTCCTCGGCAAAGCTGGGTCCGGACAGCGGGCCACTGGCCTGCAGGGCCGCCTCGCCCCACTCGGCCGCGACGATCTGGTGCGCCATCTGGTGAGTGTCGCGCTCGAAACCCTTGCACAACCACACCAGCGGCGCGCCGGCAGCGAGCCCCTGCGCGGCCAGCGCCTGCAGTGTGGGCCGCAGGCCGGCGGTGGGCGTGGCAACGACGATCAGCCCGGCCGCGGGCTGGGCCTGCACCGGAGCCAGTGCGGCGCCGAGGTCGGAGGTGACCTCCAGCGCCGGCAGCAGCGGGCAGCCGGGCAGGTAGCGCCCGTTCTCGCGCTGCGCGTGCAGCTCTTGCGCCAGCGCGGGCG